>Ga0105054_10007056_pt1 | contig 15399 bp, 10 predicted proteins | sample BON02_FD_78091 | JGI IMG/M metagenome (GOLD analysis project Ga0105054, IMG submission 78091) | Freshwater microbial communities from Lake Bonney liftoff mats and glacier meltwater in Antarctica - BON-02 (megahit assembly) | ecosystem: Environmental > Aquatic > Freshwater > Ice > Glacier...
CTCGGCGTGGAAATACTTCCGATGTATGGTGCCAAGCGAGTATCGTCCCATTGTAATGGACTACTGTCCGTAGCGGTCTGTGCACCTTTTGCGACTTTCCTAGACAGCATGCTGTGACTCTGTGGCTTGTGTCCGTATGATGCACACGTGCTTATATACACTCACGCCAGCATGTCGTTTTATTTTTAAGACACGTTCGTGTTATAATTCAACGCTAACCTGTCGATTTCTGTTTTGTGCGTGATTTCGGGTCTCTGGATCCTTCATAGTGAATACTTCTAGTCGTTCTCGGCGTCGTCCGAGAGATTTTCCATCGGATCGATTTCGACAGCATTTACAGCCGCTTTGTCCTTGGAATTCCGCTGGCTTCGTCGGTATTGGCCGAAAAAATCGTGTATACAGTCCCTTTCAAAGACTGTGGGTTCTGGACCCAAAAGATCCACAATTTTTGCAAAGTACTCTCGGACCCCCCGCATTTTGTCGTCGTCTGTGTTGCGTAGGAACTGATTCTCCAGCTCGCATGTCTCGACGCCCGTCATGAGGCAAAACTGTGTCGTTTTGCCGTATTTGTCCACGTCTTCTGTCGGCATCGGTGGAAAGTTTAGGAAGGGACTGTCACCATATCGGGTCTGTGTCGGTAGGCAGTCGTCCAGGATCTTTATGGATTTGCGCCACACGTTGTCCAGGTAGTTATCGAACCCAGAATCATCTTGGTCATGAGCATACCTCATAACACGACGCTTGTCGGTGTGTAATTTAGCAACTCCGTAGTCTCTTGAGCCGTAGGGGTACAGATATACAATCTCCATTCGGCCCGTGATGGGAGCGAGTTGGCCGAACCTTTGGATTCGTGCTACGCATTGGTCGATGCCAGCCGGGCTGTACGAAAGTCCTGCCCAGAACAACATTGCTTCGCATCCGGGGACCAAGTGCAGTCCGACGCCGCCGGCGAGTATGTTGAGGAACATGATGGATTTGTCGGCATTGAGGAATGTTTGCTTGTTTCTCTCGCGCTCGTCGGGACGAATTTCGCCGGTGAACATGACGGTCTCGCCGAATTCGCCCGGGAAGCACTTGTCGAGCCAGCGTTTTGCCAGCATCAGGGGGATCACGTAGCAGGAGGCGACGACAATACGCTGGTGCGGGCGATCTCCCGACTTCATTTTGCGGAGCTGGACCAAGAGCGCCAACATGGACGAACTGGGATTCTCCATGGCCCGGTCAAAAAGGTAGTCTCTGTATTTCGGATCCTTGAAGCTGAAGCCGGCGGCGGAGGCTAGTGTGATGAGCGGATGCACAATGTGAAAACACATTCGCGTCAGTACCGCCAGGAATGGCTCTGAGTCGTTGCCGGCCGCCACCGGAGCGACGCTGGATGGCCCAGACGAAAACGACTTTTTGAGATCACAAAGCATCTCTGTGTAGCGTCCAGCCTCTTCCTGCGTGAAATTGACCTGGAAGTTGACAGCCCTCTGCACGAGGGGCGGCAGAAACACGTTGCACTGCCCGACGACGACGCGGTCGACCCACATGGTCTGGAAGCGCGCGATTTTATCCTTGTTCACCTTCTTATAGTCTGTCTTGTTCGTGATAAACGTCGTCGGGTCCTGAAAGTCCTGGCGCTGCGCATACGCCGGGTGTTTTTTCGGACAGTTTCCGGCGTATGCGATTCCCGACAGGTCTTCGGGCTTGTTGCACACAATTGTGCCCGAAAGCAGCACCCGGTGCTTTGACAGCTTGGACAGCATGTGGTGCAAGTGCGCCGTCGCCGTCGCCGGGTTTTTGCATCGCTGCACCTCGTCCACCGCCAGAATATCAAAGGTGCTGTCAAACGGCGGCAGCAGCGGATCATACCCGTCAAAAACCACCCCATGGTCCGTGTCAAGTCCCCCGCTTCGCAGGAAGCCGCCGATCCATTTGCCGGTGCTTGTCATGGTCACATTTTTGTAGTGGGAGTAGCATTTGCGGTGAATCTGGCTGAGACACCCCGGTGTGGTTACAATGATTTTACGATTTCGCGAAAGGTGGTGCAACTCTTTGGAGCTGTTGGTCACCAGCACATAGTTGTCGTGGCTCCCGTGCTTGTCCATGAGGTTGAGCCAGTTCTTGATGGTGTCGCGCCACTGTTTCAATGTTGTGGTTGGAACGCTGATAAGCATGCTGGGGTACTCGGACATGAGGGGGTTTTTCTTCTGGGCCATTGCCACGTATGCTGCAAACATTTGTGCCACCGTGGCGGTTTTGCCGGTTCCCATTTCGTGGTTCACGACGAAGAAAGGCAGGCCCTGATGTTGCATAAACTTGTCTACGGCCCGCATTTGGTGGGGCCAGGGGATATTCACGTCGTTTGTGGCGTGGCTGTGCTTCCGCATCACCCCTCCCTGCAGCGTTGTGACATAGTGTTGCATGTCGCGAAAAAAGGGGGTGTAAGTCTGTGCTTCCATGGGGTAGCTAGGCGCCGGTGCCATGGCACTGTTTTGAATGCTGCTGCTGCCGCTGTCTAGAGACCCGATTGCAATGGGTCTGGACGATGAACCTCCCTCCGCGACCCGGGACGGTATTCTCGGCACTGGCATAGGCTTCTGCTGTGGCACCACCTTTGGAGATTTACCCGAACTCTTTGCTGTGCTGTTCGAGGCAGCTGCTTGGTAGGAACTCTTTGCTGTGCGTGGGTCGGGAACAGGAGAATCCTGTACGATTTTCCTTTTGAAGGGGTTCTTTTTTGCCGTGTCCTGGTCTTTGTTTTGCTGCCACTGTGCAGCACGCTCGTCGAGTGATAGTGTGGCGGGCTGGGCTGATTTTGCCAGAGCTTGTGATTTCGATGAGGAGACTGGAATGGGGCGCAAGCCGTTGATGTCACACGATCTGCATGCTTTGACCCCCTTTTGGACGGTCGGGTCCTTGAAGCACCGTTTACAAATGTAGGAAATATCGTGTCCGTCGCGAGCACATAGTAGCATTGGGTTTTCCTGCTGCATCGCTTTCAACCGCCTCACCTGCTCCACTACATGCAGGGGGGCGTTGGCGTCCTGTGCACTGGCCGGCGAATCAAAAAAAACTCCGTTGTTGGAGCATAGTTGGTACTGCGCCCTCATGCGAGACTTCCACCCGCTCAGCTGGCCGGCGTATGAAATCTTCGAGGGCATTACGCAGTGGGGACATGCGCTCATGTTGAAATGTTTGGACATGGCGGCCGACCGTGTGTGTCGGGTGGTGTGCTGTGTTTATATACCAAAAAGTGGAATGCAATTAGATATGCTAGATTCATGTTTGTGTTTCGGGCGTGTGTTTTATATTTCGGGCATGTGTTTTTACATTTCGGGCGTGTGTTTTGTGACGCATATGGGGTGCACACGAGAACGCCGGTCCACATCATACGTTTTAAAAGCACGGGGGACTGCGGGTGGTTTGGGCCTGAAAAGGCATATTATGAGCACATTTTGGGTTCCGTCCGAAATAGCGACAGGATCTACTATATATACCGACTAGTTTGCTATATACGTGTAGACGAAAATTCCAAGTATCACCTACCATGCCCCCCCGCGCAATTTCAAAGCAAGACAACAGACCCGCGGCACGTGCTTCTGGATCACGAGTTCTGCCCCACGTGTGTAAGCCACTGGATCCTCTTCTTGGCAGCAGGACGGGACAGGGCCCGCAGTTTGACATCAACGGTGTGACATATGACGCCTCGGCAAAGACACTGCGAGATCTCGGGATTGTGTGCTATGATATCGACCCGCAGAAGGTATATTTCGGGGGTAGCACTTTCGACGCACAGAGGGAGTTTGACTCGATCGTGCGAGACGCTGTGGAGTTGAAGGATTTCGAGCATGTTCTTGGCGGCTTTGCGGCGATTAACTATGCGACGTTTTTCCACCATGAAAAGGTGCGCCTGTGGCGAGAGCAGATTTTTTCACGAGCTCTGCAGCTCGAGCTCTTTGACCCCAACTTGTATGTCGCTATGGGGTTCGATCGCATGTTATACCGTCTGCCGTCGCAACAGCCGAGTGCCGAGTGCATGCATCGTGACATCAGTCCCCTCAAAACGGATGGCGATGTTTATGGCGGCTGGTTCAACATGACAACCGAGTCTCAGTTTATTCGGTGCGCTCCTGGTACACATACGGACGACCCCAAAGGCGACGAAGTTGGGTTTGCCGCTCTCAAGGATCCGGCGGACAAGCTGCACTACAAAGAGCTCATGCAGACAATTGAGATTAAACCACTCCACGTGATGATGTTCAATCAAAAGCTGGTGCACGAAATTCTCGCCAAGAAGAGCAAGCACGTACAAATCCGACTTTTTATGTGCTTATACACGTCGAGTTCCAGCCAGGAGGTGCTGCATGGCAAGAAATATCTTGAGGATGTTTTTGAACAGCAGAGTGTACCACTGCTTCCGTCTGCCCAAAAGTGTGCCTCGTTTCCAAGTGTGTACCGCAACTATCCCAGAAATTACCAAACTCTGAATGACTACTGCGCAAAGACATTCAACCCTCCCGTGTTGCATACCGTGGTTGCCAATTACACCGACCCTCTTACGAAACTACCAATGAAAATGAACGTGGTTCGCCCGGGACGCATGGTCACTGATAGCAAGGGCAATACGAAGTTCTCCGGCCAGTTTCCATCGCTGAAGGAATTGGGTAATATGCTGCAGGCGTATGATGATGTCGAGAAGGATGCATATTATCCGAGCAAGACACACTCGCTTTTTACGGTCCACGATACGACCCAGCGGCATCCACACACTGTGAACCCCGTCATTCACATTACGTAATTCTGTTTGCGCGCTGGTTTGTCGGTCGCCACTGTGGAATGACAACTCGGCGTACTCGTGTTGATACACTCGAACCAGATTGATTCCGCAGACACGGTGTGGTGTCGTGCGCTAGATGTTTCTTTTTTGTTGGTTTAATAAAGGTTTCAGATTTATCACTCATTCGTAGTATTTGGTGTGTTTTCTACGATTTGCATCGGGTGTAGTCCAGCGAGTTGACATTCCTGAAAATACATATATATAAGAATGTGATGTCAGCGTGCTGTGCTATGCAGTATGCGGCGAGTGTACAGGAGGATGTTCTGAGGAACGATGACATACGGGACAAAGTGGTTGCCAATATCGATGTGTCCCACAAAGGTTTTGCCGCAATGAGTAATTTGTTGACGCTGCAAAAGAAGTCGAGCGCGTTTGTATCGCAGCAGATGCAAACCGATCCGTGGGTCTTGTATTTGCAGGGGGTTGAGTTTGTTTCATCTCAAAGAGGACGGGTGAATGTTTATTCAGTCACACCACGTGACTGGGAAAGAATATTCGAAGCATTGCATACGTATGAAAGCATCCAAGATGTGATTGCCGACATTCTAGACCACATCGCCAAGTTCAGAGAAAATAATGCGTATAAACAAAAGTATGGTAATATGATTCGCTTACACTCGAATGACGAGAACCGTGCCATGTTGACTCGCATACTAGAAAACTTTGCGGGTATTCATCGTATAGAAGCGGTCGCATTCGCCGTGCTCTCTGACATGTACAAGGCGTTCAGGACTGTGTCAGTCGTCGCCACGTCGTATGACAAGCCACTCCGACTTGCCATGACCGGTATTTGTCGTGCCGACAGGAGCGATGGTACGGTACGAGGGTCGATAGAGCTGCTGCTGGCACTTTGCGAAAAGAACTTGCCACAGGTACATGCCGTCTTGCAACAGGACAATCGCGATATTGTCGTAATTGTGCTTGACGTACAGAGGGATTTCATCGAGAATGTCGCTATTGTGCAGCTATGCGGAACCCTGTGTTGTTTTTTTATCAGCACGTGGACGGCGCCAACACAGTTGGTCTGCGACCGCGTCGTCAGTACCATCGTAGGCTGCTTGCAACAATATCCGGAAGATTGGTCTTGTCAGATGAAAGGGTGTCAGCAGCTGTTTGATCTGTGCAAGTGCAACGGCTCATCAAGTAGTTATACACGGGACACCATGCAGGATGTCGTGTACGTTCTGCAACAGATTCATTATGAATGGCAGGACGAACGCGTGCGCGATGACAGACGCGAATGGCATCTGTGGACATTTGTAGACAAGGTCATGCAGAACCCAAGCACATACAGTGACTGTGTTGGGTTGTTCGGTGTTGGGTTTCTAAAGAACGCGTTGGTATGTTATTTCTCCGCATATTATGGTATAAAAAAATTTGATGAAGATGATGAGCGTCGTGTTGATTGCGTGCAGTTCATTTGCCGCCTCCTCCAGCGAATTGTGACAGCCAATCCTGCGGCTATGGCCGCGTTTGCGGGGCAGGACGGCATCTCGGCGCTCGTAAAAATCGTACACCAACACATCCAGACACAGGTAGCTTCCTATTACATGACGAGTTTGGGGGGACACACTCTTTGTCTCGATCTTTTGTTGGATGTACTATTCTTTCAGCAAACTCTAATGAATACGGCTGGAGTTTTCGCAAAGGTGATTTTCGACGGCAGAAAAGTTCAAAGGAAATTCTGCATTACCAAACTATCTTCACAGCACATGGCCACTACCATTCCTATTCTATTGATACAGTCGTTAAGTTTATCAACTAAACTCAGCGTCCTTCGGGACGAAGAAAGACAATACACAATTTACTCGGCATCCATTGTTGATAAGACACTCTACTTTCTGTCACAGGCTTCGAATGAAAGCAAGCTTGTCAGTATCGACATGATGCAGTACATGCGACAGTTGCATGAATTTGTCTCCAGATTTGTAACTGTGGTTCAAAGGGACATTCCAGCTGTGGCAAATGACGTTCTTCTGCGTGTGGTGTATAATTATGACATTTTCATTCTTAATGTATACAGTGAAATTTCGGTCGATTGCGAATATGAGTTTTACTCCTTGTGGAGTAGCAAAGGTCTGCAGGCATACATACTCAATGCCCGCCGCTATCGACACGTCAATAGCACATTTGAAGCAGAGATTCTAAACATCGTCAAAGCGCTGTCCGACAACCAGCATATGTGGCGTTAGTCATACCAAGGACGACGCCTAACAAAAAAATTGGTTGATCGATTTTTTTTGGCTGATTAAAGTGTGATTTCGAATCTCATTGCACGTCTCAACTCGAACTTGCCGACGCGTTCTTATCGTCACAGCACACTATATATATGTATTCTGAAACACGTAGCACAAATACACAATTCACTGGTAATATGCAGTCGCTGGTGGGGGAAGTACCAGAAGTGTGGAACAATGTGATCGCACAGGTCAGTGTGTCTCACAGAGGGTTCGCTGCAATGAAAAACCTGTTGTTTTTTGAAAAGAGCGCGAGCGCGAGCGTACCGCCGTTTATGGAAACCCCGGCGTGGAAACTGTATGCAGAAGGCGTCCAGTTTGTTTTAGCGAACCGGCCGATTGTTGAGTATGGTCAAATGACGACACAAGCGTGGGAATTGTTGTTATGGGGAATTTTCCAATATCAAGAGATTGAAGATGTGGTCGTCGACATTGTCGTCCTTATGGATAGGTCTAAAAAAACAAACTTTGCAAATCGCAACATCTACGACGAAATGATTAGCAAAAGAGCAAGTTCCAAGAATTGTGAGTCACTGACTTGCATACTGTTCAAGTTTGCAGACAATCCTCGCATAGAGCCGACCCTGATGACACTTCTCAGTGACATGTTCAGAGAGTCAATGCCAGGGCAAAATTTCGATGCGAATTTCCATGCAAAGGTTCAATTGGCGATGGAGTGCATATTTCGTGCCATTCGTAATCGTTCTGAAAAGAGTGCTTTGCCGGCACTCGGTCTACTCTGGACAATGTGCTCGAGGTACAACTCAGAATTATGTGCCTGTTTGCAAAAGGACAAGCATGACATTGTTTTAATTATGCTCGAGGTACATGAAACTTTTAACGAGTTCGACAGTATCGTGGAGAAGTGCAGCATAATCAGCAGAAACTTTATTGGTACGTGGACCGCACCGACGCCGCCGCCGACCCACGCAATCGTTGACAGAATATTAAGCTGCATGCAAGAATATCCCGGATGCCTGTCTCGACAAAACATAGGATGTCAACAGCTGAGAGACATTTGCAAGTGCAACGGTCGTGATAGCAAATATTCGTCCGAGTCAATTCTTTGTGTTGTCAACTTTATACAGCAAATCCAGAATGAAAGCGCGGGTATTAATGTGTACGACAAACGAGTATGGCATCTATGGACCTTTGTGGATGAAGTCATGCGGAATATTAACACATACAACGAGTGCATGCATCTCTTCAGTGTTGAGTTTTTACAAAACGCCTTGGCATGCAACTTTGCTACGTACGAGAGTGCCCTTGAAGCTAATAGTGGACTTGAAAGCGATCGTGCAACAATAACTATAGATTGTGTACAATTCATTTGCAGTCTACTTAAGCGAATTCTGACAAGCCGTCCAATGGACATGGCTGCTTTCGTGAGACAAGACGGTATCTCGGGACTGGTAAAAATTGCGCACCACCATACAAAACCCGTCTTAGCGTCTGAATATACCCAGCGCTTTGCTGGAAATATTGCTTGTGTCGACCTTCTGTTGGACATACTGGTGAACCAAGATGCAAACGCCATAAAACTGTTTACGATTTCATTGCTTGGTGGCAGAAAAATCGAGAGAAAATTCTCTGTTGGCGTTCTTTTAAAGAACGACCAGCCTACGACCCTGTGCAAGCTGCTCGTACAAACTTTGGACCTTCAACTGATCCGTGACATTCATAAAAAAGATTGTAGAAATTATACCCACTTCTATGCAGAAAGGATAAACAAGACACTACGCATTCTGTCACTTGCGTCGGAAGAAGGAAATATTGTATGCACCCCTATGCAGTTCTACATGCGGATATTTCTCGCATTTGTTGTTCGTTTTATCAAGGGGATCAAAAGGGACATTTCAAATGAGGCTAGTCATATTCTCGAGGCTACGGTGGCAAGTTGTGACAATCTCATTATAAACGTCTACACTGTGATTTCGACTGATTGTATGGAAAGTGTCTACTCTCTGTGGAACGAAGAGAAACTGCAAGATTACAAAGAGGTCAGCATTGTGCATCGTTGCCTGTTTAGCACGTTTGACAAAACCATCTCGAACATCACCGAAGCACTTGGGGAGATAGTTAGAAGCAAAGCAGGACGGTAATGACACCGCTGCCCGCATGCTGTTCATTCGCCAAATCCGACACATGGTGCCGCGGTCTCGCGCCGTTGACTTGTCTCTGTAGTAATGTGTACAGTGCGATTTCGGTCGATTTACACTGCGATTTCGACCGATTGTACATGGGAAATCTACTTTCTGTTCGACTGCCATAGACTGGTAAATTACAGAGATGTCGGCTGGACGTATCGTGACCGGGGTAGCACGTTTGTCGAAACCATCTTCAAAATCACAAAAGCGCTTGAGGAAAATAGTCATAATGTGGGTAGGACTCAAAATGCAGGACATTGATAACACCGCTGGTGTTTATTCGACAAATCCTACACACAGTGCCGCGGTCTCGCACCGTCCACCTGTTTCTCCAGTATATAAGATGGGTGTGTGTGATCACTCTATCTGTACAATGAATTTTGTTTCGAGGGATACCGTCGGAATAGTGTTGGACAATTTGAATTGCCCGCAACTGACACAACTGCGGTCGGTGTGTAAGGAGATGCAGACAAGCATAGATGAGAGGTATCTGGAAGACGGAAGGCTGCGCGCAAGCTTCCTTGCTGTTCTGAAAGCCCGATCGGAAGGCATCTCGACCGCTTTCATCATATCCATGCTAGTTTCCGCCACTACAGAAGCTGCATTAGAGGCAGTGTACGAAAAACTCATACAAATGTTTGATGACATGTACATGATCGATACGGTCGTGGTCGCTATTTTGACAGCGCTGTATGACGCGCAGTTTGATCGCTATAAAATGCCACGATACATACGGAACCACGGGACTGGCATCATCGACTGCATGGCGTCGTGTTTTGTGCGCACGTGTTTGCTGGCAATGCGATATCATGTCAGAAACACCAACGTGCAGTCTTTGATACAAAAAGCGGTGCATCACATCCTGTGTTTGAACACCGTGACGCCGTGTGATTTCGTGTACGAATGTCTCGAGCAGATCATCGCCACCAACCTAACACATCACAGAATTGTGACCACGACACTGGAGATTCTGACACAGATTTCTTCGCCAGAACAGCCAGAGCATACGCTCAGGTCGCCGACTCTTTCCACACTTGTTTCACTGACTCTCCGCACACGCATCATGAATCTGATTTTTGTGGTAATTGAGAATTCCCGGTTCAAAGGACCACAGCTCGCAACAGACTATGATTCCACCAACATGAACGCAGCGTGCTCTGTTCTCTGCAATTTCATCGCGTTTGGCGACTATGATGCGCAGACTATGGCGACGGCATACGGGTACTTGAATCGTGCCCTCACCGAGAAGAATCCGGCGGCCGGCCGCGAGAACCAGTGGGTATTACATCGCCACTACTACCTCATGAATTTTGCGAGCATGGTGAAGGCCATGGCGTCTAGGCATACCACAGGAAATAGTCCTATGATCATTTCATTTCTGAACAGCGGTCTTCTTTCAAACATGAACGGCGACTCGTCTCATGATGATGGACTCGGAGAAGATATCGCGACCGAGGCTAGCCTGTACACACATTTGCTACATTATGGATACAGAAGCCTGCTTGAGATGACCGAAATCACGCATAGAGCCGCGACATTTCTGAGGATGGGAGCGTGCACCAGCGCGAATCTCCCAGTCGAAAACAAATTGCTCACCATGCTAACTCGATGCATTACATTGGTGGATGTCGACCCAATCAAATCGGTGCATGTCCACTGGCAAAAAACGTTTTGTAAGCTGGGGTTGATTTCGCTGTGCATCAGTAAAATCTGGAATTACATGGTGGAATATGTAGCTGAAACTCATAAAGACTACATATGGAAAACCATAGCTGACATGCGAGAATGCAATGTATTAAAGTGGTTGGACCTCTTGGAGGTTCTGTTGTACAAGAACCCAAAAACCCAGCGCAACTTCATCAGACAGCGTGGTATGCAGGTGCTTTTTCGAGTTGCAGTGTCAAGCTACTCTAGTGTCGAACGACAGATCATGGTTCTGCTTTGCACTATGTTGCGCGACAATAGCGAGGATGTACTGTTACAATGTCCCAATTTTCTCAACCGCGAAATAATCCCTGACATTGATCATCTCGATAACATAACATTTGCGTCTACAGTGCTGAAACTTAGCGAAGAAATCTCAGTCGATGTAGGCCAGCAACAGGTCGTTTAAGTGACGTATGATGTATGTATTTACACACAACCCCCCGAAAAGACATAATAAAAAGTGATGTAGGCTACGAGCGTTTGTGGTGTGTGTTCTTATGACCGAGTATAATCATGCCAGTCTCGGCCCGCAGGACAACTGCAGGTTCGCGTGATGATTTATCGGCCCGCAGAACAACTGCAGGTTCGCGTGAATATTTCTCGGCCCGCAAAACAACTGCAGGTTCGCGTGATGATTTCTCGGCCCGCAGAACAACTGCAGGTTCGCGTGAATATTTCTCGGCCCGCAGGGACATGAAACACTGAAACCGGAAGCTTTCCACGTGTATTATTAATAAGATATAGAATTGGAACCGCGAAAATACTTCACTCCTATTCCGAGGGTGATTCGTTCGTGGGATTGTTGATTCCGTAAAATTCATTCCGGTCCCCCTTTCCAGGTACCAAAAAATCGGCCGGATCATTATCGGATTTAGACCCCCAGAGCTTCCGGTCTTGTTTTTCAGGGTACCGGAACTCCGCCGATCAATCGATTTTTCATGGGTTCGGTACCCCCTTTTTGATTTCGATCGTTCAACAAAATCAAGTGTTGAACCTGTTATCGTCGATCAGTGAACAGCATCAGCATGAACTCAACGTCGGCATATCTCGACCCGACGGAAGGTGATCCCACAAAAAATTGGCATGGCGGTGCATTGTAAATTCAAGTTGCCACCTTTCTGTGGAATCGTTTTGTGTTTCGCCGGTGCATGTACTGAGATATCATTCAAATATCTTGCTCTGTGATCTTTGCTTCAGTCCTGCTATCGTGCCAGTGTGTTTCGTCGGTTCTTTTGGCATTCTTTTGTTCTGTCGTTTTCTCCCGGCGCCGTCGGCCACGATTGCCAGTCGAAATCGATTCTTGTGATTTGTGTGTTGATATTGTGTCTGAAACATGCACCGAGCAGGTTGGGAAAATGGTGTGACGGTTTCGGTGTGCCGTGACGATCTACAGCCTGAGTTGATTCCGTTGCCGAATCTGTGGTCGAATTCAGATGATGATTCAGTCTACTCCGGTTCCTTGCCCAGCTTCTTATCTTTGCCCGATCTTCCGTCTGAACTGGAGCAATTTTTTTCCGAGGCTGAAGGTGCACATGAGCACAATCTACTGCCAACTTTGTTAGCTGGATCGGAGGACGAGTGGTCAGACTCTGAGGATGAAGAGGAAACTTCCGATTTTGCAAAGGTGCTGACTTTGTTTTTCGAGGCGCTTGGAGATGATTTTCGCGTGGATCATCCCAAGGTGATGGCTATTGCGTGGATTCCAGGTGTCTTCGAAAGGGCAATGCTGTTTGCTGGCGATACCGTCGTCAAATTTAATCCAGATCCTGTGCCCATCGAGATGTTGCGAGACTGTGTGAAAAACTATTTCTGGTCCGATTGCAGCTTGGAAAATCCCGCTGTTGTCGCAGTTTTGCATCACCCTGCCATCGCTGCAATTGTACGAGAGATGAATATGCCTTTGCCACTTTCCCGCTCTCCGACACCAGTACTGGCTGAGTTTGATCACAACCTCACCCCGCTTCTCCCCGATGTAGTGCGTGACGACACCCCGCTCCTTTCTCATGTCGACCCTTTTTCACGGGGCATGTATCTCAACATCCACAACGAATTTCAGAAGATTGACATGCAGAGGCAGGTCTCTCCGAAATTTGCCAGCGATCTTTTGGAGGAGTTTTCTCCCGTCAAGCTGGAACCTTACGACGATCTGCACGAGCGCAACTGCTTCTCTCGTGACATACACAATCGCAAAAGACGCAAAATGTCACTGGAAGACTTGAAGGGCGAACAAGAATGCACATGCATCAGCCGCCAGTCAAATGAGAGAAACGGTCGTCGTTCGCGCTTCGTTATCACGAAAATGCTCTCGAAGCCTGCGTTCACCAAAAACGGGATTCACAACCATCTGCAGTTCCGCTCCCCTGAATACAAACATATCACAGTCTCGGAAATGGAGATGCCCGAGTGTGTTGGCCAAGTCATTTACAAAGAAAGAGCCTCCGACAACGCCATCCTCATGATCCCCCTGCACATTGTCCCGTAGTCAGAGCAAAATATTTAGATGTATTGTGTAATAAACATTGTATAATCGGTTTCAAGTCAAAAGAATATATATGCACACTAGCACATTAAAGACACCTACAAATAATCCCTGCTTCAATTCACCATGTCAGCTACTTTAAGAACTCCCAAAAGTAACTTTTATTTTTGGCACTATATCACGTTTCAAGTCACGGAATTCGATCGAAATGATTTCCCAACCCAGAAAATCACCTCTTCTCACACACGTCTCTACACAACAACTCTGAATGCATGCTCTCACACCAAACTCGGAATCAAGGTGCAAAACGAGTCCTCCGTCCCCGCCACACTCCTGCTGAGAATGGAGTCCGGAAATCGTACTCATTACAAAATCATCACGCTGGAAAGTCATGCTTGTAAAAATCTAGTGTATGTCTCTGCCGATTGCTCCATGAAAATCACGCACGTTGTTCCAGATGATCATCAGTCCGAGTGCCAACCGAGCGATGACTTCTGGTTTCATGTCATCGGCATAGATGACAGTCGTCGCTGCCCCTCGTAAAAAGTGCCGCACATGATTCCCCCCGGAAATTATATCTTCCGGAAATTATATCTTCCGGAAATTATATCTTCCGGAAATTATATCTTCCGGAAATTATATCTTCCGGAAATTATATCTTCCCCCGGAAGATATTTTCCGTCGGTTTTTGTTCGTCGAGCACGATGTGGTGAATGCTGCTGGAAGTGGGAATGCTATTTTCTCCACCGTGGAAACCCTATTTCCGTCGAAAGTCTCTACTTAGGGCAGGCATCGGACAAACTTTGTGATCGTAAATCATTGCTGCTGTTACCACGCTCCTCTCCATGTCGGTTTCAAAATGTGCCAAGTGCCATACCTCTGCCAGGAAGTTGATGGGATGTTCGAAATGTCAGCTCGCGCTGTACTGTTCGCCCGAATGCCAACTCGCAGACTGGCCGAAGCACCGCATGACGTGCAGCATTTCAACGGGATCGGGTGAGTTGAAAAACGTCAGAGAGTTTGAACCTATACCTGGCAATTCGACCAAGGACAAGAACCAAAAGGTCATCGACGACCTCAACTACATTTTCCACGAGCTTGCAATCGACAGCAGGGCAGCGGCGGTAGCATCGCTCGTCCGCGAAATCAAAGAGCAGCGTTCCATCTGCAACAGCGAAGGAAATCTCCTCGGCAAATCTCAGGCGTACCTTGCTCTGGTCCTGGTTTATTTGAAAGATAACCGTTTTACAGATTCAAAGTCTGCCATGAAACGGTGTGTCGAAACCGTGCATGCGATGGACTTGCAGATTGCAGCTGGTTTAGTATCCGTGGATGCTGATATAATCACCGAGCTCAAAGCGGCAATCGAATGGAATCACAATGTCATTGACTCTGCCTTGCTCAAAAGTGAAAACGATAGCAACTATGAGCAGATTCAATTGATGCCTCATGGACTCTCTCGGAACGGATCCACTAACAGTCTGATCAAAGAACTTTTCACCGAACAGAATCTTTTTTTGAAACAGCAAAATTATGACCAGTGCATCATCATTGATTTCCGCTGCGTCGAGTTGGCCACCACTGTCTCAGTGCACGCAGACGACGATCAGGCCAAGTCTCGGGCAATCAAGATAGTGAAAAACAGAATTAAGCACGCCGGCGACTTGATCGACAAACACGAGCACTTGATACAGCATGCAGTCAAGGAATCGTACGAACTGCTCCGCAACACCGTGACATCTGACACACACTTTGCAATGGGTGCAAAATAAAATGCAAATACACTGCACATTGATTATTCCAGGAACAATCTCTTGATGTTCTGCAAAAATCTAGTGTATGTCTCTGTCGATTGCTCCATAGAAATCACGCACATTGTCCAGGTGATTAGGGGTCGAACAACCAACACAGCAATGATTTTTGGGTTCATGTCATTGGCATATATCCCCCTAGCATCCGATGATCAGGCGTGCAAAAAAATCACAAAAACCAAAACACGCTCCAGTA
>Ga0105054_10007059_pt1 | contig 15398 bp, 15 predicted proteins | sample BON02_FD_78091 | JGI IMG/M metagenome (GOLD analysis project Ga0105054, IMG submission 78091) | Freshwater microbial communities from Lake Bonney liftoff mats and glacier meltwater in Antarctica - BON-02 (megahit assembly) | ecosystem: Environmental > Aquatic > Freshwater > Ice > Glacier...
GCACACGTCACGCACCGCGACGACGTCGCCCGCCTCACGTCACGGGGCCGCGACCTCGAAACGATCGTGCTCGCCCGCGCCGTGCGCGCCCATGTCGAGCACCGCGTGATCGTCCGCGGGCGAAAAACTGTCGTCTTCTCCTGAAATTCCCCGAAATGGCGCGCCCTTGTTGCGCTGAGCGCAAGGCTGGCGGGATTTTTCGGGGTTCTCAGTCGGTGGTGGCGGTGGCGGTAGAGCGGCGCGAGCGGCGGCCGCGGGAGGTGCTGCCGCTCGGTTCCCAGGTGAACCGGGTCAGAGCGACCACGAGGCCGACGGCACCCCACCCTGCCATCAGCGCCAGCGCACCCCAGTTGAACGCCGGCGCGTCCACGAGCGGGTTGAAGCAGTCCTGGAACGATTGCGCAAACGGCTTGAGCGGGAAGATGTTGCCGATCACTTCGAGCCATCGAGGTGGGTCTTCGAGTGGAATGAAGATGTTCGACACGAACGCCATCGGCAGGATGATCGCGTTGGCCGCAGCGGAGGCGGAACTGGCCGATTTGACGAGCGCCGACAACGCCATGCCGAGTGCTGCGAACGTTCCGACACCGATCAGGAACGTGACCGCCGCAGCCGGCATCTTGGCTGCGTTGATTTCGAGACCGTACGCAACGACACCCAGCGACAACATGAACACTACGCCGACAACGGCGATGATCACCGCCGACAGGATGAACCCGGCGAGATACGTCCACGTCGGCAGCGGCGTGCCCCGCCAACGTTTGAGAACGCCTTCGTCGCGCCGGATCGGCACCATGTTGGCGAGGTTGGTGAACGTTGCCGACACCGCAGTGAACGCGGCCAGACCTCCCGTGTAGAACTGGCTCGCCGACCAACTGCCGAGCGGTGTGTCCACCGTGCCGCTACCGAACAGCGCATTGAACAGCACCAGCATGATCAGCGGCAGCCCGAGCGTGAAGAACACCGCCACCGGGATCCGCCAGAACGACACCAGCTGATATCGGGTCTGGGTGGCCACGAGGCGTGCGGTCGACGGGAACGAGTTCACTCGGTCGTCTCATGGCGGGCGCCGCCGGCGTTGTGCACAGCACTGGCGGTGAGCGACAGGTACACGTCTTCGAGCGACACCCTGGTGACCGAGAGCGATTCGAGTTCGTACCCCGCCTCCACCGCCCATCCAGTGAGCCGGTGTACGGCTGCAGTCGGGGCCTCGACATTGGCCTCGACGAAACGGCCCGACACCCGCACCTCCACGCCGAGCAACTCGGCAACGGTGCGGCGGGTGTCGTCGATGGACAACGCGTCGGACATCGTGAAGCTGATCACGGTGCCGCTGACCTGCCCGATCAGCTGGTCAGGTGACCCCTCGGCGATCAAGCGTCCCTGCGACAACACCCCGACGCGGTCGGCGAGATGCTCCGCTTCGTCGAGGTAGTGCGTGGTGAGTAGCACGGTGGTGCCGTCGTCGCCGAGCGCCTCGATGAGGTCCCACGACTTGCGCCGTGCCGACGGGTCGAACCCGGTCGTCGGTTCGTCGAGGAAGAGCAGCTCAGGTCGCCCGACGATGCCGAGCGCGAGGTCGATGCGTCGCCGCTGACCCCCCGAGAGCGAACCGATGCGAGCATCGACTTTCTCATCGAGACCGACGAGCGCCACCACCTCGTCGAGTGGTCGCGGATTGCGATAGCAGCCGCCGTACAGCTCGATCACCTCACGGACGGTGAACTCTGCTTCGACACCCGACGACTGCAGGACGATGCCGATCCGGTCACGGAAGTCACGACCAGCGTGAGCAGGATCCACGCCGAGCACTTCGACCGTTCCAGAAGTGGCCGTTCTGTGCCCTTCGAGGATCTCGACGGCGGTGGATTTTCCAGCGCCGTTCTCGCCGAGCAACGCATACACCTCGCCGGCCTCGATCCCGAACGTCAGCCCATCGACGGCGTGGACATCGCCGTAGAACTTGCGGAGATCGCGAACGTCGACGACGGCCATGGGTACGAGAACCTAGCGCTCGGGTCGGGGGCGAGGAGATCGCCGCTCACGCGTCGTTGCGCATGTGTTCGGCCACCGGCACGAAATAGGCCATCAACTCCTCGGCGACACCCTCGGCTGTCGCTCGTGCACCGCACACCTGCTCGACGGCGCCAGCCATGTGCACCAGCCAGCGGTCACGTTCGAGCGGGCCGACGTGGAACGGGAAGTGACGCATGCGCAATCGTGGATGTCCGCGTTCTTCCATGTACGTGGTGGGCCCGCCCCAGTATTGCGCGAGGAACAAGGCGAGGCGGTGGCGTGCCCCCACGAGGTCGGGTTGCTCCGGATAGAGCGGGAGTAACACCTCATCGGTGGCAACACCGTCGTAGAAGGCGTCGACGAGTTCTTCGAAGAACGGCATCCCGCCGACCCGAAAAAACAATGTGGGCGCCGTGTCGTGCACGACGCCCACATTAGGGGGACTTCTCCGGGAAGCAGAGGGGGGTTCTACTTCCGGAGATCTGGTGGGCCGATGCCCCGACACGTCAGGCGTCGGCAAACATTGCTTCGGCGTCGAACTTGCGGTACTCGACGAGCTCTTCGGCGTTGAGCACGAACGGCGTGGCGCCGTCACAGGGATCGAGCACGAGCGCATCGTCGGTGGCGAGCAGTACGAGCACCGTGATGACGTCGTCACCCGACTTGATCTCGATCACGTCACCGGTCTGCAGCTTTTCCATCAACATCGTGGTCATGTCATTTTCCTCTGTACGAAAGTTTCGGTTGGTCGGATGGTCCACCCGATGTGGTCATCTTCATCGGCGTGTTCAAGACGTCGGTAAGAACCGTCGCCAGCTTGAGTAATTCCCTAACCTCGACGTGGCAAACGTCACTTCACCCGAAACTCAGCCGGCGAGTTCGTAGTGAGCGATGAGCGCAGCCTCGACCTGACGGTCGAGAACGTGGTCGCGGCGCGCTTTCGGGGCCGCCTTGACGGTCCGTTTGTCGTAGGGCACGACAAAGTCGCCGCCGTCGGTCAGGTAGCCGGCTGCAACCGGGAGATAATGCGCTGAACGCATGAGTCCGAGTTCGACCACCGCCCAGATCGGCTCTCCGTCATCGTCGTAGACGATGTCGTCGATTGTGCCGATGAGACGCTGGTCGGGATCGATGACATCGGATCCCCGATACTGGATGGACATGGCATACCTCTGAGTTCTCCGCCCGCTGGGATGCATGAACCGTGCTCTACCCGTCGCCCGTTGTCATGAAACCGTAATATTCGCGGACCGTCGCGTCAAGGCGCCGTTCGCTGCTCGCAGTGAACGACGGGCCAGTGAACGACGGATCAGTGAAAGTCGGGTTCGTCGTAGTCGACGAAGATGTCGGGGAGTCCGTCGGACACCTTCGCCGGGTACACCGGCGCTCGCTTCTCGAGGAAGCTTTCGACGCCCTCCTTGGAATCGGCGCTGGCACCACGCGACTGGATCCCCCGCGAGTCGACTCGGTGGGCCTGCATGGGATGGTCGGCGCCGAGCATGCGCCACAGCATCTGGCGGGTGAGCGCCACCGACACCGGTGCGGTGTTGTCAGCGATCTCACGCGCGAGTTCCATGGCCGCCGGGAGCAGATCGTCGGGGGCATGGACGCTGCGGACCAGCCCTCGTTCGAGCGCCTCGGACGCTGGGAACACCCTGCCCGAATAACACCATTCAGCAGCCGCACTGATGCCGACGAGTCGGGGCAGGAACCACGACGAGCACGCCTCGGGCACGATGCCGCGTCGGGCGAACACGAAGCCGAAACGGGCGGTTTCGGAAGCCAAGCGGATGTCCATCGGTAACGTCATCGTGACGCCAACGCCGACAGCGGCACCGTTGATGGCACCGATCACCGGCTTCTTGCAGTCGAAGATCCGCAGCGACACCATGCCGCCCCCGTCACGCGGCACCCCGACCTCGGTCTGGATGTCGGACCCCCCTCTCGCGAAGGTGGCCCCTCCGGATCCGAGGTCGGCCCCAGCGCAAAACGCCCGCTCTCCCGACCCGGTGAAGATGACCGCCCGCACGTCATCGTCGGCATCGACGCGGTCCAAGGCGTCGATGATCTCGTACATCATCGTCGATGTGAACGCATTCATCCGCTCCGGCCGATGCAACGTGACCGTCGCCACCGAGTCCGTCACGTCATACAAGATCTCCGAATACTCCATCCCAAGACCGTAGTCAGCCAACAATCGAACGGGCGACGTCGGGAAGGCGTGAGACCCCTTCAGGCGCACACGTTCGTGCGGCGGGCCGTTCCGAAGTAGCTGCCGAGGTCGACGAGGAAGGCGATCAGCCGGCACGGTGGTGGTTCACGCTCCAGAGTGACCCGGACAGATGGCGTGCCCGTGATCCCTGCGACCCAGGTGATGAGCGAATCCCGCACATGTGGTGGGTTCGCTCATCGCTTGATCACCCAGAACTAGATGTCCAAGAACCGCGAGGCCGCGATTCCGGAGCCGATGGCACCGGCCAGCGCCCCGATGATCAGCATGATCAACATCACGGTCTGGTCGTAGCCGTCGACGACGACGAGGGCAGAGAAGCCGCTGTTGTCGGGGAAGGCTTGGACGCCGGAGGTCCATTGCGAGTTCCAGGCCCAGAGCCCGCCGCTGGCGAGCACCCCACCGATGATGCCGTGGAGGAGCCCTTCGAGCATGAAGGGGACGCGGATGAACCAGTCGGTGGCGCCGACGAGTTTCATCACTTCGATTTCCCTTCGTCTCGCGAAGATCGCGGTTCTGATGGTGTTCCAGATCAACAGGATCGCAGCCAGGAGCAGGAACACCGACAGCAGGAGTAATCGGAACCCGAAGAAACTCTGGAGTTGGCTGATGAGACTGATCTGGTCTTCAGCGAAGCTGACGTCGAACACACCAGGCAGTTCAGCGAATCTGTCGGAGACCTGGCGGAGCAGTTCGACATCGGTGCCTTCGGTCGGCACCGCTTTGAACTGGGTGAGGATGTTGTCCTCGTTGAGCAGATTGCGCACACCGGGCTCACCGGCGAAGATGCGATCGGCTTCTTCGAGCGAGCAGATCTCGTCGCAGTACTCGAAGCTCTCGATGAACTGGCTGCTGTTGTCGGATGTGAGCGACGTCTCGACGAGCACGAGTTGGTCCTCGGTGGCGGTCGGATTCATGAACACGATCATCTCGACCCCGCCTTCCCAGCGGGCGAGGAGGTTGTCGAAGGCGTGTTGGCTCAGCAGTGTGAGGCCGACACCGAGCAGCGAGATCGCAGCAGTGACGATCGATGCAACGGTGAGGGTGGCGTTGCGGCGAAAACTGTCGAGGGTTTCGCGCAGGACGTATCGGACTCGTGACAGCATTGGTTCAGTTCACTCGTAGACGCCGCGGGCCTGGTCGCGGACGATGACACCACGGTCGAGCTGGATGACCCGCTTGCGCATGGTGTTCACGATGCGTTGGTCGTGGGTGGCCATCACCACGGTGGTGCCGGTCTTGTTGATGCGGTCGAGGAGGCGCATGATGCCTTCACCGGTGGCAGGGTCGAGGTTGCCGGTCGGCTCGTCGGCGAGCATGATCAGCGGCCGGTTCACGAAGGCCCGGGCGACAGAGACACGTTGCTGCTCGCCACCGGAGAGCTGGTGCGGGAGGCGGTCTTCCTTGCCGGCGAGGCCGACGAGTTCGAGCACGGCGGGCACCTGCTGCCTGATCACGTGAGTTGGCCGGCCGATGACCTCCTGGGCGAACGCGACGTTCTCGAACACGCTCTTCTCGAGGAGCAGCTTGTAGTCCTGGAAGATGTTGCCGATGTTGCGTCGCAGGTGCGGCACACGGCCGGGTGGCATGTCGACGATGTTGCGCCCAGCAACCCACACCGCGCCACGCTCGGGTCTGTCCTGACGGTTGAGCATGCGCAGCAGCGTGCTCTTGCCCGAACCCGAGGGCCCGACGAGAAACACGAACTCGCCCTTGGCGACGTCGAAGCTGGCGTCGCGCACGGCGACGATCTCGGTCGAATAGCTCTTGGTGACGTTCTCGAGTCGAATCATGATGAAGCTCCCCCGGAGGGACGCAGAGAGAGTACCGCTCGTGCGTCGTCGAATGAGGTCAGGTGTCGGACTCGCCCTGAGCGCGACGCATGCGCAGGAAACCTTCGACGAATTCATCGATGTCGCCATCGAGCACACCGGACACGTCACTGGTCTCGATCTCGGTGCGCAGATCCTTGACCATCTGGTACGGCTGCAGCACGTAGCTGCGGATCTGGCTCCCCCAGCCGACCTGGGCCTGTTTACCGGCGATCGAGTCGAGTTCGGCAGCGCGATCTTCTTCGGCTTTCGCTGCGATCATCGCGGTGAGGCGCCCCATGGCCCGCTCGCGGTTCTGGAGCTGGCTGCGTTCTTCCTGCGAGCTGGCAACCAACCCGGTCGGTTCGTGGATGAGCCGTACCGCTGACGACGTCTTGTTGATGTGCTGGCCGCCGGCGCCGGACGCCCGGAACACCTCCATGCGGATGTCGGAATCATCGATGTCGAGTTCGACGTCTTCGAGCAGTGGCCACACCTGGACGGCGGCAAACGAGGTCTGGCGCCGGCCCTGGTTGTCGAACGGGCTGATCCGCACGAGCCGATGGGTGCCACGTTCAGCGGTCATCAGACCATAGGCGTATCGACCAGCGATGGTGACCTCGGCCGACATGATGCCGGCCTCGGCACCTTCGGACACGTAGTTCAGGGTGATCGTGAACCCACGCCGCTCGCACCACCGTTCGTACATCCGCAGCAGCATCTCGGAGAAGTCCTGGGCATCGACGCCGCCGTCCTTCGCGTTGATCTGCATGATGCAGTCGTTGTCGTCGTGTTCGCCGGTGAACAGGCTGCGCATCTCCAACTGGTCGAGCGTGGCGTTGATGGCCGAGATCGCCGCTTCGATGTCGGGTTCCTGGGATTCGTCGTCCTCGTCGCGGGCCAATTCGTGGAGTACCTCGACATCGCCGAACTGTTCGGTGAGCGAGTCGAACACGCCGATGTCGTCGCGGATGTTCGCGTACTCGGTGTTCAGCTTCTTCGCACGGTCCTGATCGTCCCACAGTGCCGGGTCGGAGATCTCGGCTTCGAGCACCGCGAACCGCTCACGGTTGTCGATGATCGAGAGGTAGGACTCGGCCTCGTCGAGGCGTCGCCTGACGTCGCGGAGGTCGGAGGTGAAGTCACGCATGAACGGGGGCCGATCGCAGTCAGGTAGTGCCGTGGCACTGCTTGAACTTCTTGCCCGACCCGCATGGGCACGGGGCGTTGCGCGGCGTCTTGTCGAACGCGTCCTTCACCACGGTCTGCTGCTTGGCAGGGCTTGCCTGAGCAGGGAGTGCTTCGGGGGGCAGTGTGCCCTCGGCCACCGCCGCTCGCGCAGCTTGGTCGAATCCGCCGATGTCGGCGTCGTCGGACGAGCTGGTCTGCATGTTCTGCACCGCGGGGGCTTCTCCGGCCACCGAGGGGACCTGATTCTGCACGACCTGGACGTTCATCACGTACTTCACGAAGTCCTGCGCGATGGCGGTCATCATGGCGCCGAACATCTCGAAGCCTTCACGCTGCCATTCGACGAGCGGATCCTTCTGACCCATCGCCCGCAGGTTGATGCCGCCCTGCAAGTAGTCCATCTCTTCGAGGTGCTCACGCCAGCGTTGGTCGATGATGCGCAGCATCACCTGTCGCTCCACCTGACGCAGGACGTCGTTGCCCAACTCGGCCTCGCGGCGCTCGTAGTGCGCTGTCGCCTGGCCCATCACGAGTTCGTAGATCTCGTCGGTGCCGTCGCACTGGCTGAGGTCGTCGTCGGTGATCGTGTTCGGGAAGTAGAGCGTGAGTTCCTTGTTGAGGCCCTCGAGATCCCACTCGTCGTCGGCAGCCGAGGCACAGTGCGTGGCGATGAGGGCGTCGACGGCCTCGGCCAGGTATTCCATGGCTGCCGAACGCAGATCTTCGCCGTCGAGGATCTGGTCGCGGCGCTTGTAGATCACCTTGCGCTGCTCGTTCATCACCTCGTCGTACTTGAGGACGTTCTTGCGGATCTCCGCGTTCTTGGTCTCGACGGTGGTCTGGGCCCGCTCGATGGCCTTGGTGACCATCTTGGCCTCGATGGCCTCGTCGTCGGGCAGGGCTCGCCCCATCACGTAGTTGAGGGCACCAGTGGCGAACAGTCGCATCAGGTCGTCGTCGAGGCTGAGGAAGAACCGGCTCTCACCCGGGTCGCCCTGGCGGCCGGAGCGGCCGCGGAGCTGATTGTCGATGCGGCGGCTGTCGTGGCGTTCGGAACCGACCACATAGAGCCCGCCGAGCTCGCGCACGACGTCACCTTCGGCCTTGCACTGAGCGCCATACTCGGCGGTCAGCTCCTTGTAGCGGGCGAGCGCCTTGGTGCGCGCCTCACGGAAGTCGTCGGGCATCTGATCGAGCGGCACCGGCAGTTCGAACTCGTCGACGAGCAGGTCTGCGGTGAAGCCTTCCTTGAGCACGTCGTGCCGAGCGAGGCCTTCGGGGTTGCCGCCGAGCAGGATGTCGACGCCACGGCCGGCCATGTTGGTGGCAACGGTGACCGCACCGAGGCGTCCGGCCTGGGTGACGATCTCGGCTTCGCGCGTGTGCTGTTTCGCGTTCAACACCTCGTGGGGGATGCCGCGCTGGCCGAGCAGCCGCCCGAGGATCTCGCTTCGAGCGACGGAGGCGGTGCCGACCAGGACTGGCTGGCCCTTCTCGTGGCGCGGCTCGATGTCGTCGATGATCGCATTGAACTTGGCCGCCTCGGTCTTGTAGATCAGGTCGGCGCCGTCGATACGGGCGAGGGCACGGTTGGTGGGAATCGGCACCACTCCGAGGTCGTAGGTGCCAGCGAGCTCGGCTGCTTCGGTCTGCGCAGTGCCCGTCATGCCGCTGAGCTTGTCGTACATGCGGAAGTAGTTCTGCAGCGTGATCGTGGCGAGGGTTTGGTTCTCCTCTTTGATCTTCACGCCTTCTTTGGCTTCGACCGCCTGGTGGATGCCCTCGGACCAGCGGCGACCTTCGAGGATGCGACCGGTGAATTCATCGACGATCTTCACCTCGCCGCCCTGCACGATGTAGTCCTTGTCGCGCTTGTACAGCTCCTTGGCCTTCAACGCCACGGTGAACTGGTGCACGAGGTTGGCCTGCACGTCGTCGTAGATGTTCTCGACTTCGAGCGCTCGCTCGACGCTGTCGATGCCTGCTTCGAGGGGCACGACGACACGCTTGCCTTCTTCGACCTCGTAGTCGACGTCACGCTCGAGCCCACGCACGATCGACGCGAAACGGTAGTAGAGCTTCGCGGCGTCGCCGACCCGACCCGAGATGATCAGCGGGGTGCGGGCCTCGTCGATGAGGATCGAGTCGACCTCGTCGACGATGCAGTAGTTGTGGCCACGCTGCTGGACCTTGTCGCCCTTGGTCTGAGCCATGTTGTCGCGGAGATAGTCGAAGCCCATCTCGTTGTTGGTGGCATAGGTGATGTCGGACTCGTAGCTGACGCGCTTCTCGGCCGGGCTGTGACGGTGCCCGGGGATGATCAGCCCAACGCTGAGGCCGAGCCAGCGGTGGATCTGACCCATCCACTCGGCGTCGCGACGCGCGAGATAGTCGTTGACAGTGACGAGGTGGACGCCCTTGCCCGTGAGCCCGTTGAGGTACGCGGGCAGGGTGGACACCAGGGTCTTGCCTTCGCCGGTCTTCATCTCGGCCACCCAACCGAAATGCAGGGCCGCGCCCCCCATCAGCTGCACGTCATAGTGCCGTTGACCGATCGTGCGCTGGGCGGCTTCACGGCAGACCGCGAAGGCTTCGATCAGGAGGTCATCGAGGTCGGCACCGTTGTCGAGGCGTTGGCGGAACTCGTCGGTCTTGGCCTTGAGGGCGTCGTCGGACAATGCGCTGATCTCGGCTTCGAAGGCGTTGACATCAGGCACGATGCCCTCCAGCGCCTTGACTTTCTTGCCTTCACCAGCGCGGAGGATGCGATCGAGAATTCCCATGCAGCCGCCCAGCCTACCGGTGGGGCGCGATCGGATGGGTCACGCCACGAGGGTCGGATTCGGGGCCGCGAGCCCCGGCCGGAGGCGAGCGGAGGCGGCAGATCCGGCAGGCGTGGAGGCCACGGCGTACAGGCGCGGTTCGACGACGCCGGCATGGCGAAGTGCAGCCGCTGCGGCTCGCAACGTGGCCCCGGTGGTGACGACGTCGTCGACCACGATGACCCGACGTCCGTCGAGGCCGGGGCGGGCCACGAACTCGGGCCCGTGGAGTCGCTCGATTCGCGACCGCCCCGTCTGCGTGGCCGACCCACCCGACCGTACGAGCAGCCGACGGCATGGCACGCCGAGTTGGCGAGCGACATGGCGAGCGACCAGTTCGCCCTGGTCGAAACCTCGCGATCGGCGCCGGGCGTCGCTGGTGGGCGCCCACGTGACCAAATCGAGGTCGCGCTGATCGCCGCTGGCCACGATGGCATTCACCACCAGGCCAGCGAGGTGCCGAGCCACCTGCCGACGGTTGCGGTACTTGAGCCCGAGGACCACCTTGCGCGCCCTCCCGGTGAAGGGCAGGGCCGCCCGCACGCCATGGGAACCCGGCTGCGGCCTGGGCCCGAGCAGGGCGAATCGGCAGGTGGTGCACACTGCAGCACCCGGGGCGTCACATCCGGCACAACGAATCTGGAACATCATGAGACCCAGTGTGACGAAGGGGTGTCGCACAGTTGATCAGGCGAGCGTCCAACCACGTTTGCGTGACGTTTCGGGTGACCCGCCCCACCGAAACTGCAACGCAAACGTGGATGGCCGGCTGGGGCGTTGCGTCACTAGCGTGCCGGAGTGCATCGCTTCATGCCCACGGATCGGCCAGTCGAACGCATCACCCGGTGCGTGATCGGGCTCGCCGTCTTCGGTGTGGGCATCGCCCTGTTGCTCGACGCCCACCTGGGCGCTGCTCCGTGGGACGTGTTCCACACCGGTATCTCCGAACTGACGGGACTCGCCGTCGGCCAGGTCACGATCATCACCGGCGTCGCGCTCTTGATGTTGTGGATCCCGCTCGGCGAGACGATGGGACTCGGGACCATCCTCAACGCCATCGAGATCGGACTCGTCGTCGATGTCGTCCTCCCGCTGCTGCCCGAACCGGAGCTGATCGTGGCTCGCACGGCGATGATGCTCGGCGGTGTCGTGCTGATCGCGATCGGATCGGGGCTCTACATCGGCGCTGGACTCGGCCCCGGCCCCCGTGACGGCCTGATGACCGGTTTCGCCAAGCGGGGCATCTCGATCAGGTTCGCTCGCACCGCCATCGAACTCACCGTGCTCGTGATCGGCATCGCACTCGGCGGCGCCATCGGAGTGGGCACCGCCATTTTCGCCCTGGGTATCGGCCCGCTCGTGCAGTGCTTCCTGCCACGCCTACAGATCAGCGAGCGGCCGTCAGAGTGACGAGCCGCGGAACGCGCTGCGACGCTGGAAGAAGTCGCCGACCTGGTTCAACGCCAGCACGGTCATCGTCAAGATCAGCGACGGGTACAGGATCTGGCCGAAGTTGACCTTGATGTCGCGTCGCGCCTGGTTGATCATGTTGCCCCACGACGAGGTGGGCAACTGCACACTGAGTCCGAGGAACGACAGCGAGCCTTCGACCACCACGACGGCCGCCGCTGCGACCATGGCGTAGGCGAGCAGTGTGGGCAGCACGTTGGGGATGATCTCTCGGCGCAGTATCGTCCAGCGTTTCGTCCCGATGGCTTGCGCAGCCAGCACGAACTCGCGGTTGGAGATCGCCAGGCTGTTCGCCCGGGAGACACGGGTGTAGGCAGGGATCGAGAGCAGCCCGATGACGAAGCTGATGACGAACAGGTCACGCACCTCGAAGATCGAGATGAGCGCGAGGAGCAGGACGAGTGCCGGGAACGCCAGCAGCACGTCGATCATCGCCATCAGCACGGTCTCGGTCTTGCCTCGCACGTAACCGACGAGCGAACCCAGCAACCCGCCGACGACCACGCCGCACACCACCGACACGAACGCCACGGTGACGCTGACGTAGGCGCCGTGCATCGCGCGTGAGAACGAGTCGCGTGCCAGCGCGTCGGTGCCGAGCGGGTGCGCCCACGACGGCTGTTCGAGAATTTCGCCGGTGCCGAACTCGCCCGTCGCCGGGTTGAAACCATTGAGCTGGAGGTTCGGATCGGCCAACGGCAACGAACCGTTGAACACTCGGGCGTCGAGTTGGGCATAGATCGCCGACAACAGCACGAAGAGGAGCCAGATGGTCCCGAGCTTCACGAGGAACGGCATCTCACGGAAGATGCCCCACAGCGACTTGCGTTTCTGCTTGACACCCATGGGCACGACGAACTCGTCGACGGACTGCACGAGGGCCGATCCAGCGAAGACCGCTGCAGAGTCGTGAATGTCGGTGTTGGTCTCGGTTGTGGCCATGGTCACTTCCTCCGGATGCGCGGGTCGAGTACGGCGTAGAGCAGGTCGACGATGGTGTTGATGATCACGAACATCGCCGCGATGAACACGGTGATGCCCTGGATGACGAGGATGTCGCGGCCGTTGATGGCGGCGATCAGCGAGAACCCGAGGCCGGGGACGGCGAAGAGTGACTCGATGATGACGGTGCCGCCGAGCAGGGCACCGAAGCTGATTCCGACGATGGTCATCAGGCTGAGCGAACTGGGTCGCAGTGCGTGGCGGAACAGGATGTAGCTATCGCTCAGGCCCTTTGCACGGGCCGACAGGATGTAGTTCTCGCGCAGTGTGGCCATCATGTCGGATCGGACGAGGCGGGAGAACAGCGCCATCTGAGCGAGAGCCAATGACACGGCGGGCAAGATGGAGGTCTTCAGGTTGTCGACGATGCCGTCGCTGAAGCGGTTCCAGTTCGATGCAGGGAGCCAGTTGAGCTGCACCGCGAAGAGCCAGATGAGGAAGATACCGAAGACGAAGTTCGGGATCGACAGCCCGACCTGTACGCCTGCCGAGGACACCGTGTCGGGCCACTTGCCCTGCTTGTAGGCGCCCAGCACGCCCACGGGAATCGCGATGGCCACCGCCAGGAAGATCGACATGAACGCGATCTGCGCCGTGACCGGGAGGCGGGACTGGATGGTGTCGGCCACCGGCTGATCGGTGATGTACGAGGTGCCGAGGTCGCCGGTGACGGCATTACCCAGCCAGGAGACATAGCGCACGAAGAACGGGTCGTCGAGGTTGAGGTCGTCGCGGATCTGTTCTTCGATCCCCGGGGCCCGAGGGCCGGTGCCGAGGATCGTGTCGACCGGATCCCCGGGGAGCAGCGCAACCATCAAGAACGTCAAGAACGTGACCGCAAACAACGTTGCGAACAATCGCAGGAGAATGAATGCGATTCGCTTGGCCATGATGACTGGTACTGCTCCCCGGAGTCGGTGTGTTCAGTGTGTGTTCAGTGTGTATTCAGTGTGTGTTCAGTGATCGAGGTGATCACTCGGTGATGAACACCTGGAACCAACGAGCCTGCGCCTCCGGGGCGATGCCCGTTCCGAGCGTGCCGTCGGGCAGGGTCCAGGTGTTGAAGCCCTTGATGCCGGGAGCATGAGCGATCATGACCGCCGTACCACCGGAGTACCACGTGAGCGCCAACTCGTTGATACGGATCATGATCTTGCCGTACAGCTCCTTGCGGAGCTCGAAGTCGTCGGTGGCGCTGGCCTCGAGAGACCATGCCAGCATCTCGGGATCGTCGAAGTTCGTGAAGTTGGCCACCGAGTCGACGGCCGGGGCGACGAACGGATTCACCGGCGCCGACGGGTCGCCTTCTCCACCCCAGCGCCAGCAATGGGCCTTGTGGGTGTCGCTGACCGCGTTGTTGATGTGGGTGGCCTGGTCGAACTGCGTCAGCGAGACGTTGACGAGTTCGGAGCCGGTCCACACCTGCTCGATGACCTGCATCGCCGCGATGAGCGTGGGGTCGGGCGGGCAGGAGAGCTCGACGTCGATCTTCTCTCCGGGTGCCTTGCCGTCGGAGCGAGCCGGATCGTCGATGTACTCCTGCAGCAGGGCCTTGGCTGCTTCGAAGTCGAAGGTCTGATAGGCGTCGGCGGCTTCCTGGGTCCACCAGACGCTGTCGGCCGAGAAGAACTGCGTGGTCGGCAGTGAGATGCCGGTGCCGCCCAGGGCCTCGATGACACGTTCCTGGTCGTTCATGCGGCTCAGGCCGCTGCGCACCCGGACGTCGTCGTACGGCGCGATGTCGGTGTTGTACATGCCGCCACCGGTGACGTTGCCCTGGAACTCGATGAGCTCGATGCCAGAGGCTTCACGAGCATCACGGATGGTTCCTTGCCGCAACGACTGTGCAGCGTTGGTCGTGCCCGAGATCAACGCGTCGAGACGCGTGCCCTCGTCGGGGATCGGACGGAACGAGATCGAGTCGAGGAACGGCAACTGATTGCCGTCGACGTCTGTGAACCAGTAGTCGGGGTTGCGTTCGACGACGGTTTCGTTGTCGATGTCGCGAGACACCATGACGAACGGGCCGGTGCCGATCGGGTTGGTGCTGTAGCCAGCGCTGTCAGCCGCAGCAGCTGCCGGGTCGAACGGGAAGCCGACCGGAGCGCCGGCCAGCGTGGCCGGGAAGGCGACGGTCGGCTTGCTGAGCGTGTACTCGACGGTGAGTTCGTCGAGGGCGGCGACCCCCGTCAGGTTCGATGCCGAGATGATGGACGAGCCAGCGGCTCCTGCCTGCTGGAGCGGGAACATGTCGGCGATGGTCTGCGCGGTGAGCGCCGTGCCGTTGTGGAAGGTGACGTCGGGACGAAGCGTCATCGTCCAGACGGTGAAGTCGTCGTTGGAGCTCAGGCTCTCGGCCAGGAACGGGCCATAGCCGCCGTCGCCGATCTGTTCCATGAGCGGGTCGTAGATCGACCGCATGATGTGATAGCACGGCGATGAGCAGCTGTCCTCCCAGGGACGCAGGCCCGTGGCCTCGCTCTCGAGGCCGATCGTGACGGTGCCGCCGTACACGGCGGTCTCGGTCTCTTCGACGACCGACGTCTGGACCTCTTCCGGTGCTGCGGTCACTGCGGGCCCACCGTCGGTGGTCTCTGTTTCGGTGTTCTCTTCGGTCGTTGTGTCGGTGCCGGTTTCGGTGGAGCTGTCGCTCCCGCACGATGCCGCCACGAACGCCAAGACCAGTGGTATTGCGAGTGCTGTAACTACTCGTCGCTGTCGCATGGATCCCCCATCTGGATGGAATGTCTGTTGGTTGTTGTGGATGTCGAGTCGATCACGATGCCGACACAGCAGTGCGGAAGTCCACCCCGTCTGCGCCCCTCTCGCCCGGTCAACTCATGCCGGGCGGGAACA
>Ga0105054_10007062_pt1 | contig 15393 bp, 14 predicted proteins | sample BON02_FD_78091 | JGI IMG/M metagenome (GOLD analysis project Ga0105054, IMG submission 78091) | Freshwater microbial communities from Lake Bonney liftoff mats and glacier meltwater in Antarctica - BON-02 (megahit assembly) | ecosystem: Environmental > Aquatic > Freshwater > Ice > Glacier...
CACTGATGGCGCAAGGCATCGCCGCTTCGGTGCAGGGGCGGCCCAAGCACATCCACAGCATCGTGAAAAAGATGCGTGGCAAAGGGTTGAACTTCGAACAGGTTTTCGACATTCGGGGACTGCGCGTGGTGGTGCCCGATGTTGGCGCCTGCTACGGGGTACTGGCCCATGTGCACACGCATTTCGTGCCGCTCACAGCCGAGTTCGACGACTACATCGCCAAGCCCAAGCCCAACAGCTACCAGTCGCTGCACACGGTGGTGCGCGACGCCAAGGGCCGATCCTTCGAGATCCAGATTCGCACCCAGGCCATGCACGATCACGCCGAGCATGGCGTGGCCGCGCACTGGGCCTACAAAGAGGCCGGCGCCAAGGGCTACGCAGGCGTGTCTGCGGGCTCTTCGTATGACGCCAAGATCGCGGTGCTGCGCCAGTTGCTGGCCTGGGAGCGCGATCTCAGTGGTGCGGCCAGCGGTTTGTTCGATGACCGCATTTATGTGCTCACGCCAGATGCCGCCATTGTGGAGTTGCCGCAAGGCGCCACTGCGGTCGATTTCGCTTACACGGTGCACACCGATCTGGGCCACCGCTGCCGCGGCGCGCGGTTGGACGGCGTCATGGTGCCACTGAACACGCCACTGCAAAACGGCCAGACGGTGGAGGTGAACGCCGCCAAAGAGGGCGGGCCATCGCGCGACTGGCTCAACGCCGAGCTGGGCTATCTGGTGAGCCACCGCGCCAAGACCAAGGTGCGTGCTTGGTTCAACGCCCAGGCGATGCAAGAAACAGCAGCGCGCGGGCGCGAGGCGGTGGAAAAATTGCTGCAGCGCGAGGGCCGTACCGCGCTCAAGCTCGAAGATTTGGCCACCGGCATGGGCCTGGATTCGGCGCAGGCGCTGTTTGAGCAGGTTGGCAAAGACGAGCTGTCGCTGCGGGCGATCGAAACCCATTTGCGCCCGCCAGAACCTGAGCCCACCGAACCCGAGAAACCGCCCTGGCTTAAGAAGCCGCGACGCAGCCAACAGGCCAAGGCCAGCGCGGGTGTGCTGGTGGTCGGGGTCGGCTCCCTCATGACCCAGCTTGCCAAATGCTGCAAGCCAGCGCCGCCAGACGAGATCGGTGGCTTTGTCACGCGGGGCAAGGGCGTGAGCGTGCACCGCGTCGAATGCCCCGACTTCGCTCACTTGCAGCGCAAGAGCCCGGATCGGTTGATTGATGTGCAGTGGACCGCCGGCGGTCGCGCCGCAGGTGATTCGGCGGTGTATTCGGTTGATGTGGCGGTGCAGGCGGTGGACCGCTCGGGGCTGCTGCGCGACATCTCAGAGGTGTTTGCGCGCGAGAAGATGAACGTGATCGGGGTCCAGACGCAGTCAGTGCGTGGTGTGGCGTGGATGACCTTCACCATCGAGGTGGCCGACGCGCGCCAAGTCGGGCGTGCCATGTCGGTGGTGGGAGATGTGTCGGGCGTGCGCGACGTGAGGCGCAAGTAGAACGCAAGCGGACAGTTGAGAAACAGCATCTTGGGTGCTGCTACACTCACCAGCTTCGAACTGTTTGTAGGCGCGTAGCTCAGCTGGTTAGAGCACCACCTTGACATGGTGGGGGTCGTTGGTTCGAGTCCGATCGCGCCTACCAAACACCGAAAAACGCCGGCAAGTAGCCGGCTTTTTTTCGTCTGTTCGTTTTTATTGTCCGATCCCCTGTAGCCTATTTGAAGGCGATTTGGGTCTTTGCTGCCAAGGGCGATCAAAGATAGGGCTTATCGTTCTTGGTTGACCACCGGTTGGGGTCGACCGTTTTGTCGCCCGATCAGAAAGAAACTCCGTGCAAAAAAGCAAAGCCGAGGCCGACAGCACCAAGCCCGATGTGGTGAGGGTGATCAAGAAATACCCGAACCGGCGCTTGTACGACACCGATACCTCGTCTTACATCACTGTGGCAGAGGTCAAGGCACTGGTCATGGACGACGAGCGGTTTGTGGTGCGCGACGCCAAGACCAACGCCGATCTCACCCGCAGCGTTCTTCTCCAGATCATTCTTGAAGAGGAGACAGCGGGATCGCCGATCTTTACCGAGCAGGTGTTGGCCAATATCATCCGGTTCTACGGCCATGCCATGCAAGATTTCATGGGGGCCTACCTGGAAAATAATGTCCAGACTTTCATGGACCTGCAACACAAGATGGCAGAGCAGTCTTCGGGCCTGAACCCTGAGGTTTGGAATCAGTTCATGAACGCTCAGTCGCCGATGATGCAGGGGATGATGGGTACCTATATGGAGCAATCGCGCTCTGCCTTCACCCAGATGCAGGAGCACATGCAGAAAAACAGCGCGCAGATGTTCTCTGCGCTTGGCATCAAACGCTAGTTGTTTGATGTGGGGGGCTGCCCGCTGGCGCTCAGGCTGCGTTGTGTGTGGCGCTCTGAGACAATCGGGCCATGAATGAAACCGTTGTCTCCCCAGGTGCCGCCGCACCCAAAGTTGGGTTTGTGAGTTTGGGATGCCCCAAGGCACTGACCGACTCCGAACTGATCCTGACCCAGCTCAGCGCCGAGGGTTATCAAACCTCAAAAACCTTCGTTGGGGCCGATCTGGTGATTGTGAACACCTGTGGCTTCATCGATGACGCGGTGAGAGAGAGCCTGGACACGATTGGCGAAGCGCTGGCCGAAAATGGCAAGGTAATCGTCACCGGCTGTCTGGGTGCACGCGAAAGCGAGGGTGGTGGCAACCTGGTGCGCAAGATGCACCCCAGTGTGCTGGCGGTGACCGGGCCTCATGCCACGCAAGAGGTGATGGATGCGGTGCACACGCACTTGCCAAAACCGCATGATCCTTTTTTCGATCTGATACCCGCGCAGGGCATCAAGCTCACACCGCGCCACTATGCGTATCTGAAAATCAGTGAAGGTTGCAACCACCGTTGCACTTTCTGCATCATCCCCTCAATGCGCGGCGACTTGGTGAGCCGCCCGATTGGCGACGTGTTGGTCGAGGCCCGCAAGCTCTTCGAGGCTGGTGTGAAGGAATTGCTGGTGGTGAGCCAGGACACATCGGCCTATGGTGTCGATGTGAAGTACCGGATGGGTTTTTGGGATGGCAAGCCGGTCAAGACGCGCATGTTTGATCTGGTGCGCTCGCTCGGTGAACTGGCGCGCGGTTACGGTGCCTGGGTGCGGTTGCACTACGTCTACCCGTACCCGCATGTGGACGAGATCATTCCGCTGATGGTTGAAGGTCTGTGTCTGCCGTACCTGGACGTGCCGTTGCAGCACAGCCACCCCGATGTGCTCAAGCGCATGAAGCGCCCAGCCAGCGGGGAAAGAAATTTGGAGCGCATTGGGCGTTGGCGCGAGATGTGCCCGGAGATTGTGGTGCGCAGCACCTTTATCGCCGGCTTTCCTGGCGAGACCGAGGCGGAGTTCCAGCACCTGCTGGATTTTGTACAGGAGGCTCGCATTGACCGTGCTGGTTGCTTTGCTTTTTCACCGGTGCAGGGCGCTGCCGCCAATGCGTTGGCCGATCCGGTACGGGCCGAGTTGCGCGAAGAGCGACGCGCCCGTTTCATGGCGGCAGCCGAGGCGGTGTCCGCCGAGAAGCTGCGAGACCGGGTGGGCGCGACCATGCAGGTGCTGGTCGATTCAGCGCCGGGGCTGGGCAAGAAGGGCGGTGTGGGCCGCTGTTACGCCGACGCGCCAGAGATCGATGGTGTGGTGCATCTGTTGCCGCCAGAGAAAATCAGCAAAACCTTCAAAGTGGGCGAGTTCACCAAGGCGCGCATCGTGGCGGCTGAGGGCCACGATCTGCTGGCGGTCCCGTTTTAAATCTGCTTGTGCGCAGCGCCTGCGCGCGAGTCCAAAAAAAAAGCTTGCAAACGCGGTGTTTGCAAGCCTTTATGATCATGGTGCCCAGGAAGGGACTCGAACCCCCACGCCTCTCAGCGCTAGTACCTGAAACTAGTGCGTCTACCAATTCCGCCACCTGGGCATTTCAGGAAAAGCGGAATTTTATCAGAAAAATTGTGAACGAAAAAAACAGCCTGTTGGCCGAATTTGAAGGTGTTGTGTCCGGTCATCGCGATGGCCACGGCTTTGTGATTCGGGACGACGGGCAACCGGACATCTATCTGCCCTCCAACGAAATGCGCGCCGTCCTGCACAAGGATCGTGTCAAGGCGCGCATTGTTCGGCTCGACCGCAAAGGGCGACCGGAAGGGCGCGTAACCGAGATCGTCCAGCGCTCGAAAGGGCCGATCATCGGCCGCTTGCTGCTAGAGAGTGGCATCTGGCTGGTGGCTCCTGAAGACAAGCGCTATGGACAAGATGTGCTTATCCCCAAGGGTGCGATTGCCTCAGCCAAAGCAGGGCAGGTGGTGGTGGTGGAACTCACCGAGCCGCCCGCGCTGTTTGGCCAGCCGGTTGGCCGGGTGGGAGAAGTGCTGGGCGAGATCGACGACCCGGGCATGGAGATCGAGATTGCGGTGCGCAAGTACGACGTGCCACATCTGTTTTCAGATGCCGCGCTGGCGCAGGCCCGTGGCCTGCCCGACCATGTGCTGGCGGGCGAACACGGGCATCGTGTGGATCTGCGCGACGTGCCGCTGGTCACCATCGACGGCGAGGACGCCCGCGATTTTGATGACGCTGTGTACTGCGAACCAGCCAAGGTCGGTCGCGGCAAGGGCTGGCGTCTGTTGGTGGCGATTGCCGACGTGAGTCACTACGTGGAAACCGGTGCACCCATCGACGTGGATGCTTACGACCGCGCCACCTCGGTGTATTTCCCGCGGCGGGTGATCCCCATGCTGCCGGAGAAGTTGTCCAATGGCCTGTGTTCGCTCAACCCCGGGGTAGAGCGCTTGTGCATGGTGTGCGACATGCTGGTCAACGCCAAGGGTGAAGTGCACGCTTACCAGTTTTACCCGGCGGTCATGTTCAGCCACGCCCGGCTCACCTACACCGAGGTGGCGGCTGCACTGCAAAACACCCGCGGTCCAGAAGCCGCGCAGCGCAAGGCTGTGTTGCCTTATCTGATCAACCTGCACGACGTGTACCGCGCGCTGCTGGTGGCGCGCAACGCCCGCGGTGCGGTGGATTTCGAAACGGTGGAGACGCAGATCGTGTGCGACGAGTCTGGGCGCATCGAAAAAATTGTGCCCCGCAACCGCAACGACGCGCACAAGCTGATCGAAGAAGCTATGTTGGCTGCCAATGTATGTTCGGCCGATTTCATTGGCCAGGGCAAGCACGTGGGCCTGTTTCGGGTGCACGAAGGGCCCACGCCAGAGAAGCAGGAGATCTTGCGCAAGTACCTGAAGGCGATGGGTGTGCTGCAGACCATCAGCGACAACCCGCAACCAGCGGAATATCAGAGCATCGCAGCAGCCACCAAGGAGCGCCCGGAGTCCCAGCAGATTCAAAGCATGCTGCTGCGCTCCATGTCGCAGGCGATCTACACGCCCAACAACGAAGGCCATTTCGGTCTGGCGTTTCAGGCCTACACCCACTTCACCAGCCCGATTCGCCGCTACCCGGACCTGCTGGTGCACCGCGTGATCAAGGCCATTTTGGCGGGTAAGCGCTACCAGCTGCCTGTGTTGCCCACGCCGGGCGAGGCCCACGCCAAACTGAGCAAGCGCCTGGCCAGCCGCGTCAAGGCGCCCACCGATCAGCCGGTGAAAAAGCCGTCGGCCGACAACCTGGCCTGGCAGGCCGCAGGGATGCACTGCAGCGCCAACGAACGCCGTGCCGACGAGGCCAGCCGCGATGTGGAAGCCTGGCTCAAGTGCAAGTACATGCGCGAGCACCTGGGTGAGGAGTACAGCGGGGTGGTGAGTTCGGTCGCGGGCTTTGGCCTTTTTGTTACGTTAGATGCGATGTACGTGGAAGGCCTGGTGCACATCACCGAGCTGGGCGGTGAGTATTTCCGTTTTGACGAGGCGCGCCAGGAGCTGCGCGGGGAGCGCACCGGCATACGCTACGCCTTGGGCAGCCGGGTGCAGGTGCAGGTGAGCCGGGTCGACCTGGATGGGCGCAGAATTGATTTTCGCTTGGTGACCGAAGGCGAAGACCTGACCCAGCGCGCCACACGCGACAAGACGGGCGAAAAATCCGGTGCCAATGCTGGTGTTGAGTCGGGCGATCCGGCAGCGGTGAGGCCGCGTCGGGCGAAGCCGGCAGGCGGTTCGTCGGTGGTTCGCTCAGAAGGTATGAGCAAAGCTGGCACCGCTGCCAAGAAGCCAAGCCACAAAGCGAAAAGTCAGCGCGCTGATGGCGGTGTGTCGCGTAGCGCGGCGCTCAAAGAGGGCAAGTCAGGCAAGCCGGCCAAAACCGAAAAGGCCAGCTGATGAGCAACGTATTCATGGTCTCGTGGCCGTTTTTTCTTTGATTTGATCGGTTTTTATGCGCGTATTGATGTTTCTGTTGGACACAGTGTTCTTCTTTTTGGTCGCGTCTGCTATGCTGCGGGCCTGGATGAACCATCTGAGGGTCGACATGTTGGCCCAACCCGGTCGCTTTGTGATCGCCATGACCGACTGGCTGGTACGGCCGGTGCACCGTTTGTTGCCACTCTCGCTGGCGCAAAACCGGGTGGACTGGGGTAGCTTGTTGGCCAGTGCCTTGCTTGCGCTGGCTTATGGGGGTCTTTGGCTGATGTTGACCGCCGCGTTTTCGCCGGTGTCGGCATCGTCGACTGCGATGCTGCTTGCCATACCCACGCTGGCCATCAAGTTGCTTTTGAGCACCGGTTTACAGCTGCTGTTGGTGCTGCTGCTGGGCTATGCCGTTTTGTCTTGGATACAGCCGCATTCACCCCTGCTGGAGACGTTGGATCGGCTGTGCGCGCCGGTGTTGCGACCGGTCAGGCGCTTCGTTCCAACGATCGGCGGGGTTGACTTGTCGGTGCTGGCACTGATCGTCTTGTTGCAGGTTGCGCTGATGGTGCTGGGTTGAGCCAGCCGGGCTGATCAAACCTCACGCCACCGGCGGTATCCGAGCCGCCAGCCGGTCAGCGCTCAAGGCCTGTGGGTGGGTCAAGACCCATTGGTCGGCCAGCCATCCATGCTGAAACACCGCAGCCGCCACCCGGTCTTGCAGCGTGACCGGGGACAGGTTATCGGGGCCTGCCAGCGCCGCACCCAACAGACCGGCTAGCACATCGCCGGTGCCAGCGGTGGCCAGTGCGGCGTTGCCGGTGGGATTGATCCGCGGCGTTGCGCCCGGCGCTGCGATCACGGTGCCCGACCCCTCGAGCACACACAGGGCACCAAAGCGTTCAGCGAGCACACAACCTGCCTGCAGGCGGTCGCGCGTCACCTCGGCTGTGATCACGCCCAGCAAGCGGGCTGCTTCCAGGGCGTGAGGCGTGAGCACGGTGAATGCGCCGCGCGCATCGCGGCGGCGCAACTGGGCTTGCAGGGACGCATCGCGGGCGGTCGCGTTCAGTGCGTCCGGCGTCCAGCACCAGCCTCCAGGCACACGCGATCACGTCCGGTAACTCGCTTGCCACCGCGTCACCGCCGCCGCAACCGCAGACGACGACAGAGTGGCCCATTGCATTGCGCTCCAAGAGCAAGCCGATGCGTCGAAACATCAGCTCGGGCGCCTGCAGATCCCAGCGCACGGCGGCGCTGTCGTCTTCCAGCAGGCCCACCAGCACCCGGCCTGCTCCGCCGTGCAAGGCGGCGCGAGCGGCGAGCACTGCCGCACCGGTCATACCCGCGCCATTCAGCGAGACATCTTGCCCGCCGATCACCACCACGTCAGCTCGGCTGCCTTTGTGGCTGGCGTGCGCGCGGGGGCTGGCTGTGGTGGCCTTAGGATCGCGGCCTGCGAGCCATGCCGCCACAGGAACGTCGCTGGGCGCTGCGCACCGCAAGTCGTCGAACCAGACCTGGCCTGCTTTGTCACGGCCTTGGGCGGTGAACAGACCAGGCTTCAGGGTCAGCAGCGACAAGGTGTGACGCGGCCCCGTGGGTGGCGCTGCGCCCGATCTGCCGGGTGTTGTGTGCCAGTGACCGGTGTCGGCATCCAGGCCGCTGGGCAGGTCAATGCACAGGCAAGGCGCTGGCGAGCGTTGGAGCAGATCAATCCACTTGGCCAGTTGGCCTTCGGGCGCTCGGGTCACGCCAATCCCAAGCAGGGCGTCGATGCCGAGATCCCATTTTTGCGGTGGCTCTTCAGCAAACCGCACGCCGGCCGCGCGCGCCTCAGCAAGCGCCTGGGCTGCATCGGGCGGGGTGGTGGCGCCCGCATTCAGCGTGACCACCACCTCGCAATGGCCGACCGAGGTTAGCGCCCGGCGGTGAAGGTGCCTGGCTGCCGCCAGGCCGTCGCCACCGTTGTTGCCCGGTCCACACGCCAGCCAGATGCATTGGGCGTGTGGCGCCAGTGCTTGCGCAAGCTGCGCCACTGCCCGCCCGGCAAGCACCATCAGCGTGGGTTAGACAGGGTGGTCGCTGCGGCGCTTTCGAGTTCGCGGGTGGCCGCCACGCTGTAAAGCGCTTCAAGATAGCGCTCACAGATTCGGCGTAGCGTCATGGCAGAGGCGGTCATCAGACCGATGGCCTGTTTGGGCCAAACGATGTCGGCCACGTCACCGCCAAGAAGCACATGTTTCTCGCGCCAGGTCCAGCTGCTTTTTTGCCGACTTTCTTCATGAAACCGAGCCTGTCCATGCGATTCTCCTGCGGGGGAAATTGAAACCACGCCATGGTCATCCTGCGTGGGGTCCGTGGCGGCGTCAAGGGATAAGCGAATCAAACGGCGTGCCTCTTGCTGCGAACACCCACGCGCAAATCAGCTCGCGCGCGGGATTGCCTCGTTCATGTCCGAAAGGTTGGCGCTGCTATAATCGATAGGCTTTGCCACTCGTGATTCGCCTTCTGAAAATCGCGGGCAGCAAAGCCAATCGCAAACCAGCCCATCCGGGTGTTGAGGTGTCGCAGCAGGCCAGCAGGCCCCGCGTCTTTTCAATCGGGGCTGGATTTTAGAAGCAACCTTTGGAAAGCTATTTTCATGTCTATCTCCATGCGCGAAATGCTGGAAGCTGGGGTCCATTTTGGTCACCAAACCCGCTTCTGGAACCCCAAGATGGCACCGTACATCTTCGGCCATCGCAACAAAATTCACATCGTCAACCTTGAGAAGACGCTGCCCCTGTTTGAAGAGGCCGCCAAGTTTGTGCGTCAGCTCTCGGCCAATCGAGGCAATGTCCTTATCGTAGGCACCAAGCGCCAGTCGCGCGAAATCGTGGCCCAGGAGGCACGTCGCGCCGGTGTGCCGTTTGTCGATCAACGTTGGCTCGGCGGCATGTTGACGAATTTCAAAACCGTCAAGACCTCGATCAAGCGGTTGAAAGAAATGCAGGGCCAGAAAGAAGGCGGCCTGGAGAGCATGAGCAAGAAAGAGCAGCTCATGTTTGCTCGCGAGATGGAAAAGCTGGAGAAAGATATCGGCGGCATTCAAGACATGAATGCCTTGCCAGATGCCATTTTTGTGATCGACGTGGGCTTTCACAAAATCGCTGTGCTCGAAGCGCAAAAGCTGGGTATTCCGCTGGTGGGTGTGGTGGATACCAACCACTCGCCAGTGGGCATCGACTACGTGATTCCTGGCAACGACGACTCGGCCCGTGCCGTGGCGCTTTACGCCCGCGGAATCGCCGACGCCATCATTGAAGGCCGCAAGAACGCTGGCAACGACCTGGTCAAGACGGTGGTTGCCCAAGGTACCGACGAATTTGTCGAAGTCAAGGATGGCTCGGCTTCCTAAGCCGCAAGTTTTCCATTACAGAGGGGCTTGCGTGGCCCCTTTTTCACAGCACAGCCCATCAACCGAACCGCCCGCTGCCTGTTTTATGCAGTGTGGCCCATGGAGAATTTCAATGGCAATAACCGCAAGCATGGTGGCCGAACTGCGCGCCAAAACCGACGCGCCCATGATGGAATGCAAACGCGCGCTGACCGAAGCCGATGGCGACATGGTCAAGGCCGAGGAGCTGTTGCGCGTGAAACTTGGCACCAAGGCAGGCAAAGCCGCCGGCCGAGTGACGGCCGAAGGTGTGGTCGCCAGCGCCATTCACGGCACCACCGGTGCACTGATCGAGGTCAACTGCGAAACCGACTTCGTGACCAAAAACGACAGTTTCCTGGCTTTGGCCAATGGTGCTGCTGCACTGGCCGCCGAGCACAGCCCAGTGGATGTGGCGGCCTTGGGCGCACTGCCCTATAGCCAAGACGGCTATGGTCCAACGTTGGAAGACGTGCGCGCTGGCCTGATTGGCAAAATCGGTGAAAACATGACCTTCCGGCGTTTCAGGTGCTACAGCGGTGGTGGCAAGCTGGCGAACTATTTGCACGGCACGCGCATTGGTGTCGTGGTGGAATTTGACGGCGACGAGGTTGCTGCCAAAGACACCGCGATGCACATCGCAGCCATGAAGCCGGTGGCGCTGACCAGCGCCGACGTACCGGCCGAGCTGATCGAAAAAGAACGCTCGGTAGCGACCGCCAAGGCCGCTGAGTCGGGTAAGCCAGCCGATATCGCCATCAAGATGATCGAAGGCTCGGTACAGAAATACCTGAAAGAGGTGTCGCTGTTCAACCAATCGTTCGTGAAAAACGACAAGCAAACAGTCGAGCAGATGCTGAAGGTCTCGGGCACCAGCGTCAAGGGCTTCACCTTGTATGTGGTGGGCGAGGGCATCGAGAAGAAAGTGGACGATTTCGCCGCTGAGGTGGCGGCACAGATAGCCGCTGCCAAGGGCGCCTGAGGTGGTTTGGGTCGCAGCGCGGCCTGGTTTGCCAACACAACGGGCCGACAGGCCCGTTGTCGCGTCTGGTTCCACCACGGGCCGGTCTTTTTTTGGCATCGCTACACTCGTGCGTAGCGAGCCAGTAACCGGAAATTCTGAAAGCTGTTTATGCCTGCCTACAAGCGGATCCTGCTGAAACTGTCGGGTGAGGCCCTGATGGGCGACGATGCCTTTGGCATCAACCGGGCCACTCTGGTGCGCATGGTGGAGGAAATTGCTGAGGTGACGCGCCTCGGTGTGGAAGTCGCGATCGTGATCGGCGGTGGCAATATCTTCCGTGGCGTGGCTGGTGGGTCGGTGGGCATGGACCGGGCCACAGCTGACTATATGGGCATGCTGGCCACCGTGATGAACGCGCTCGCGCTGGCCGACACGATGAACAAAGCGGGTCTTGTGGCTCGGGTGATGTCAGCAATTGCCATCGAGCAGGTGGTAGAGCCCTACGTGCGCCCCAAGGCCCTGCAGTACCTGGAAGAGGGCAAGGTGGTGGTGTTTGCTGCGGGCACCGGCAATCCGTTTTTCACCACCGATACCGCTGCCGCCCTGCGCGGTGCGGAGATCGGTGCGGAGATCGTGCTAAAAGCCACCAAGGTTGACGGGGTTTACTCCGCCGATCCGAACAAAGACCCATCGGCCACCCGCTACACCAGCATTTCTTTCGACGAGGCGATGGCGCGCAATCTGCAGGTGATGGACGCCACCGCTTTCGCTTTGTGCCGCGACCAGAAGCTGCCAGTGAAGGTGTTCTCCATCCTAAAGCCGGGCGCGCTGCGCAAGGTGGTGTTGGGTGGTGACGAAGGCACGCTGGTGCATGTTTGAATGCAGGCGCGGCGGGCTTGAACGCCTGCCAATTGCGATGTCAATACTGAGGAGTTTTTATGAGCATTCCCGAAATTCAACAAACCACCGAGCACAAGATGCAGCAATCGGTGGAGTCTTTCAAACAGGGTTTGACCCGCATCCGCACCGGTCGTGCCAACCCCCAGTTGATGGACACGGTGCATGTCGATTACTACGGCTCCATGTTGCCACTGTCACAGGTGGCCAACCTCTCTTTGCTGGACGCGCGCACCATCGGTGTGGCGCCTTGGGAAAAGGGTATGAGCGCGAAGATCGAGAAGGCGATCCGCGAGTCGGATTTGGGTCTGAATCCATCCAGTCAGGGCGACCTGATTCGGGTGCCGATGCCGGCCATGACCGAGGAGCGCCGCAAAGAGCTCACCAAGGTGGCGCGAAACGAGGGCGAGTCGGCCAGGATTGCGGTTCGCAACCTGCGTCGCGATGCCAACGAGGCGGTAAAGAAGCTGGTGAAAGACAAGCTGGCCTCGGAAGACGACGAGCGCCGCGCCCACGATGATGTGCAAAAACTGACCGACCGTACGATCATCGAAATTGACCGGTTGGTGGCTTCCAAGGAACACGACATCATGGAAGTGTGAAACGGCGTTGCCTGCGTCCGCCAGTCTGCTCCCGCTCCCATGACGTCACTTTCCCCCATTCCACATTTCATGCCGCCGGCTGTGCCGCGCCATGTGGCCATCGTGATGGATGGCAACGGACGTTGGGCACGACGCCGCCATTTGCCGCGCCTGGTGGGGCACAAGCAGGGTGTGGAGGCGTTGCGCCGTGCGGTCAAGAGCTGTATTGATCGGGGCGTGTCGGTGTTGACCGTGTTTGCGTTTTCCTCGGAAAACTGGAATCGCCCGGCCACCGAAGTGGCTGGTCTGCTGGACCTGCTGGCGTTTGTGCTAGGGCACGAGGTGGCCGAATTGTCTAACGCGGGTGTGCGACTGCATTTTCCCGGTGATCGCAGCGGTCTCTCGCCGCGTGTGGTTCAGGGTCTGGTGGCGGCCGAGGCGGGCACCGCACACAACCAGCGACTGGTGCTCAATGTCTGCTTTAACTACGGCGGGCGCTGGGACATCGCGCAGGCCGCGCGCCGCTTGGTGGCCGAAGGGCGGGAAATCACAGAGGAAAGCCTAGGCAAGTACACCGCGCTGGCGCATGTGGGGGACCCCGATCTCTTGATTCGAACAGGCGGTGAGATGCGGATCAGCAACTTTCTGCTCTGGCAGTCCGCCTACACCGAGCTGGTGTTTTCCCCCTGCCTTTGGCCCGATTTCGATGGCGCTGAACTGGACCGGGCGCTGGGCGCTTTTGCTGAGCGAGAGCGGCGTTTCGGCCAAACCGGCGAGCAGGTCAAGCCTTGTGCCGGGCAGCGATATGCTTAGGCAGCGAATAATCACAGCGCTGTTGTTGCTGGCCGTGTTGTTACCGGCGCTGGTCTACCCCCATGTCGCTCCATTCGCTGTGCTGTCGCTGCTGCTGATCGCTGCGGCGGGGTGGGAATGGGCGCGGCTCAATGGCTGTGGGGCGGGCAGGGCCGTGCTGATGGGCGTGGGTCTGGGTATTGCCTTGCTTTTGTTTTGGTGGTCTGGCGGACTTGCTCGCAGTTGGCGCTTGCTGTGGCTGGTATTGGCTGTGGCTTGGGTTTTGCTGACGGTGGTTATGCTGGCGCGGGGCGTGGCGGGGTGGGCTGTTTGGCCCGCCTTCCTGCGCCTGTGGGCCGGGCTGCTGCTGATCGCTTGCTCCTGGCTGGCGCTGGTTCAGGCGCGGCAAGTTGGGCTGGAATTTTTGCTCTCTGTGCTCACCCTTGTCTGGCTGGCCGATATTGCCGCCTACTTCGGTGGCAAGGCGTTGGGGCGGCGCAAGCTGGCGCCCACCGTGAGCCCGGGCAAAACCTGGGAGGGCGCGATCAGCGGCGCTGTCGGGGTGTTGCTGCTGGCCAGCGTGTGGGTGCTGGTCGATGTCCAGGGCTGGGGTGAGAGCGGCAGCTTGTACGCTCGCTTGTGGTTATTCGGGCCGCTTTTTGCGGTGATCTGTCTGGCGTTTCTCACCGCCATGAGTGTGGTGGGCGATTTGCTGGAGTCGCTGGTCAAGCGCAGTGCCGGTGCCAAGGATTCCAGCCAGCTGTTGCCAGGTCACGGCGGCGTGCTTGACCGGGTTGATGCCCTGCTGCCCGTGCTCCCTTTGTCCATGATGTTCGTTACTTTCTGAAGCCATGTCTTTACCGCAACGCGTCACGGTTTTGGGCTCCACCGGTTCGGTGGGCAGCAACACATTGGATGTGATGGCGCGCCATCCCGAGCGCTTCCAGGTTTTTTCGCTCACCGCAGCCACGCAGGTGGACGCGATGCTGGCCCAATGCCAGCGCTTTTTGCCGCGTTACGCGGTGATGGCCAGTGAGACGCACGCGGCGCAACTGCAAGCGAAGGTGCGTACGCTGGGGCTGCCGGTCGAGGTGCTGGCGGGTCCGCAGGCCTTGTGCGATGTCAGCGCTGCGCCCGAGGTGCACACGGTGATGGCCGCCATCGTGGGTGCGGCGGGTCTGGCGCCGGCGCTGGCGGCCGCGCGCACCGGCAAGAAGCTGCTGTTGGCGAACAAGGAGTCGCTGGTGGTCGGGGGTGATCTGTTCATGGACGCCGTGCGTCGGGGTGGCGCCACCTTGCTGCCGATCGACAGCGAGCACTCGGCTATTTTTCAGTCGCTGCCAGCCGATGCGTCCACCTGGGCGCGTCGGGTGGAAAAAATCGTGCTCACCGCATCTGGCGGGCCGTTTCGCAGCCGCGATCCAGCCACGCTGGGCGATGTCACGCCCGACCAAGCCTGCGCCCACCCCAACTGGGTCATGGGCCGTAAGATTTCGGTCGACTCGGCCACCATGATGAACAAAGCATTGGAGGTGATCGAGGCCCACTACCTTTTTGCTGTTGCACCGGCCCAGATCGAGGTGGTGATTCATCCGCAAAGCGTTATCCACTCCATGGTGCAGTACCAGGACCGCTCGGTGGTGGCGCAACTGGGTACGCCAGACATGCGGGTGCCCATCGCCTATGGCCTGTCGTGGCCAGAGCGCATGGCCTCGGGTGCGTCAGCGCTCGACTTCAATACCCTGGGCGCCTTGACCTTCGAAGCACCCGATCCCCACCGATTTCCCTGTTTGGGTCTGGCCTGGGACGCGCTGGCAGCCCCGAGTGGCACCACCGCCGTGCTCAATGCAGCCAACGAGGTGGCGGTGGCCGCGTTTCTGGCGCTGGGTTTGCGTTTCGATCGCATTCACGCGGTCAACCATGCAACTTTGTCGGCGCTGTCGCCCTCAAAACCGCACTCGTTGGACGATCTGCTCGCCATCGATCACGAGGCGCGAGCCCTGGCCCGCTTGCAGGTCCAGCGTCTCGCGGCCTGATTCCCATCCTCACTTTTTTTCCTCCATATGTTCACGTTGGTTGCTTTCGTTGTTGCCCTGGGCCTGTTGATTGCGGTGCACGAGTACGGGCACTACCGCGTGGCCGTGGCTTGCGGTGTGAAGGTGTTGCGGTTTTCGGTCGGTTTCGGCAAGCCGCTGCTCACTTGGCGGCGCAAGGGAAGCCCGACTGAGTTTGTCCTCTGCATGCTGCCCCTGGGCGGCTATGTGCGCATGCTCGACGAGCGTGAAGCACCGGTGAATCCGGCTGAGCGCCATCTGGCGTTCAACACGAAGCCACTTCGTTCGCGCGCCTTGATCGTGGCGGCGGGGCC
>Ga0105054_10007066_pt1 | contig 15387 bp, 11 predicted proteins | sample BON02_FD_78091 | JGI IMG/M metagenome (GOLD analysis project Ga0105054, IMG submission 78091) | Freshwater microbial communities from Lake Bonney liftoff mats and glacier meltwater in Antarctica - BON-02 (megahit assembly) | ecosystem: Environmental > Aquatic > Freshwater > Ice > Glacier...
AAACGCGATCTTGGCAAGCGCCTTGATCCCATCCTCGGTGAAACTGACCGTCACCTGTTCGGTCGCCATCAATGCGGTGTATTGCAGCGTCAGCGCGTTGTCGGTTTCGGTCAGGATGCGCACGAAATCACCCTCGGTCAGGGGGCGCAGTTCCACGCGAATGGGCAAACGGCCCTGCAATTCGGGCAAAAGATCGGACGGTTTGGCGATGTGAAACGCGCCCGATGCGATGAACAGGATATGGTCGGTCTTGACCGGGCCGTATTTGGTGGAAACCACCGTGCCCTCGATCAGCGGCAGCAGGTCGCGCTGCACCCCCTCGCGACTGACATCGGCGCCGCGCGCCTCGGAGTTGCGGCAGACCTTGTCGATCTCGTCCAGGAACACGATGCCGTTCTCCTGCACTGCCTCAAGCGCCGCCTTGGTCACGGTTTCATCATCCAGCAGCTTGTCGGCCTCTTCGCCCAGTAGTACGTCATAACTTTGCAAGACCGTCAGCCGCTTGCGCACCTTGCGCCCGCCCATCGCCTTGCCGAACAGATCGCCCAGGTTCATCATGCCGCCCATCTGGCCCGGCTGCATCCCCGGAATCTCCATACCGCCCAGAGGGTTGGAGGTGTCGCTAAGCTCCAGCTCGATCTCGGTCTGGTCCAACTCGCCGGATCGCAGCTTCTTGCGGAACATCTCGCGCGTCTGTTCTCGCGCGCCCTCGCCCGCCAGCGCCTCAAGCACGCGGGTCTCGGCATTTTCCTGCGCGCGGGCCTTCACGTCCTCGCGCATGTGTTCGCGCGTCATGGTAATGGCCTGTTCCACCAGATCGCGGATGATCTGTTCGACGTCGCGCCCCACATACCCCACCTCGGTGAACTTCGTCGCCTCGACCTTCAGAAACGGCGCCCGGGCCAGTTTGGCCAGTCGGCGTGAAATCTCGGTCTTGCCCACCCCGGTGGGGCCGATCATCAGGATGTTCTTTGGATACACCTCATCGCGCAGATCGTCGCCCAGCTGTCGCCGGCGCCAACGGCTGCGCAGGGCAACGGCCACCGCGCGTTTGGCATCGGCCTGGCCGATGATGAACCGGTCGAGTTCGGAAACGATTTCGCGGGGGGTTAGGTCGGACATGGGGGCCTTCTTCGCTTCAGGTCACGGGAGTGGTGCCGCCTCAGCGGTTGATCTTTTCCACGGTCAGATTGCCGTTGGTATAGACACAGATATCGGCAGCGATCGCCATGGCGCGCCGCGCGATCTCCTCGGCGCTCCTGTCGCTGTCCATCAGGGCCCGACCGGCGGCAAGGGCATAGTTGCCGCCCGACCCGATGGCTGTGATGTCATGCTCAGGCTCCAACACGTCACCGGCACCTGTAATAACATACAGATCGGCACCATCGGTCACGATCAGCATCGCCTCAAGCTTTTGCAGGTACTTGTCAGTGCGCCAATCCTTGGCCAGATCCACCGCCGCGCGCTGCAACTGGCCTGGCGTCCTTTCCAGCTTCGCCTCAAGCCGCTCAAGCAGGGTGAACGCATCGGCGGTCGACCCGGCAAATCCGGCCACCACGTCATAGCCCCCGGGCGACAGCCGCCGCACCTTGCGCGCCGTGGCCTTGATCACCGTCTGGCCCAGCGAAACCTGGCCATCCCCGGCGATCACCACCTCGCCACCCTTGCGCACACCAATGATGGTGGTGCCGTGCCAACCGGGGAACTCTTGCTTTGACATGTCTCACACTCCGTTTGGACCTATATGGTCTGGGTCGCGACGGTTGCCAAGGCAAACAGAAAGGGCGCCCTGAAAGGCGCCCACGGATGTCACGGGACGGGGCCGGTCAGATTTCGGCCTTGATCCAGCTTTCCAGCGCCGCCTTGGGCGCCGCGCCCACCTTGTTCGACACGACTGCACCATCCTTGAACAGGAACAGCGCCGGAATGCCGCGCACACCCATCTGGGCAGGCGAATTGGGGTTCTCGTCGACATTGACCTTCACGATCTTCACGCGCCCTGCGTACTGTTCGCTCAGTTCCTCCAGCGCGGGCCCGATCTGCTTGCAGGGGCCACACCATTCGGCCCAGAAATCCACCACCACCGGAATGTCGGACTGTTTCACTTCGGCATCGAACGTGTCGTCGGTGACTGCGATGGTGGCCATGGCGGATTCTCCGGAAAGGGGGTTGGGAATATCAGGGTCCGACCCTAAGAAGCCCTGCCTCCGGCGTCAAGATGTCGTGGCCCTTTCCCATGCCGCCCTCACGATGTCGTGGGGCAGGGGCATCAGCAGCGCGGTTTCAGTCCACAGGATTGCCGTTTCGATCCGGTGGTTTGGATAGATCAGCCGCAGCGCCGCGTCATAGGCCCCCATCTGGCGCAACACGCCTTCGGGCACCGCGCCGGGTGTTTCGGGCACGACCGCGTTCGATTTATAGTCGACGGCCAAGACTGATTCGTCCGTCACGATCAGCCGGTCGATGGTGCCTGCCACCTGGCGCTCATCGGGCCGCGCGGCGAACTCCACCTCGGCCAGGGTGCCGGGCGCGAAAAGCGGTGCCAGCGCCGGATGGTCCAGAATGCGTGCGATGGTCGGCAACAGCGCTGCATCGCCAAGTTGGCGCCGGGCCGCAGTGGCCCAGTCCGCTCGCGGCAATTCCGGCAGATGTTCGAGCAGCAGATGTATCGCCGTTCCCCGCGCCATCGCGGCGTCCTGCGTCGACCACTCGGTCTCGCCGGGCAACGCCTTGGCTCCGCCCAGATCGGACGGCGAAAGGGGCATTGCTGTCTCCGGATGAGGCGCCGGGCGGGCAATCCAGTCGGGCAGGGAAGCCACCGTCGCAGTCCGCCTTGGCACGTCGATCAGCGTTCCGGCGTGCCAGTCGCCATGGCTCAGCCGCAACCCATCGCCGGTGGGAAAGGCGCAGGGCAGGGCATCGCATGTCTCCAACCCGCCTTGAATCGCCTCATGCCACGATGGCGAAACCGCCTTTCCCGCGCCGCAGACGATCAGCCAGGTTTCTGCCCGGGTCATCGCCACATACAGCAGCCGCCCCCGTTCGGCATCATCGGCGGCCACCTGCGCCATCTTGCTGACCTGCAACACCTCTGGCATCTCGTCGGCCACCGTTCGCCACAGCGGCGTGCCATCTTCGGCCGGGAAGATCTGGTCGCGGATGTCGGATTTCGGGCGCAAAGTATCGGGCAGGATCACGATGGGAGATTCCAGCCCCTTCGCCCCATGCACCGACATCACCCTGATCCGCCGCCCCGCGCTGTCGGCCTGCCGTTTCACCTCGACATCGTCGGCGTCCAGCCAGGCAAGAAAGCCGGTCAGGCTGGGAATGTCCATCCGCTCATAGGCCAGCGCCTGGTTCAGCAACTCGTCCAGCCCATCCTGTGCCTCGGACCCCAGTCGCGCCAAAAGTCGGCCCCGCCCACCGTGACGCAGCAGGACACGTTCCAGAAGATCGAACGGGCGCAGGAAATCGGCATTGGTGCGCAGATCGTTCAGCACTGCCATTGTTTCGGGGTGCCGATCCGCTCCATTGCGCAGTGCCTGCCACAGATAGGGTTCGCTGCGCCCGGCGGCGAGCGTATACAGCGCCCCCTCACTCCAACCGAACAGGGGCGAGCGCAGGGCGCAGGCCAGCGACAGGTCGTCCTCGGGCGTCACCAGAAACGCCAGCAGCGCGCGCAGATCGCGCACCGCCAGTTCCGCCCCCAGTTTCAGCCGGTCTGATCCCGCAATCTCAAGCCCGCGGTTCTTGCAGGAGCGGATGATCTCCGAGAACAGCCGCTTGCGCCGCTGTACGAGGATCAGGAAATCGCCCTCATGTACCACCCGCCTTGTCCCGTTCTGAGCGGGAACAGTCTCTTGTCCGTCGATCATCCGTCGAATCTCGTCGGCAATTGTCTGGGCCAGCAGGACATCGGCCGCGCCGGGGCTGACACTGTCCACCGGATCGGTCCAGTCGCCGGGATCGGGGTCTTCCTCCGCCTCCAGGATCGGCCAGAGATCCACACGACCGGGCAGGGTTTCGTGAAACGCCCGGTGGCTGGCGCCCAGGTCAAGCGGCCCCTCGTCCTGCCCCTTAAATACCGCATCGACGACCCCTAGCACCGCGGCGGATGATCGAAACGAATGTTGCAGTTCCAGCCGCTGCAACGGCGCCGACCCGGCCAGACGGTCACTGAAATGGTCGAACATCCGCTGAAACGCCTCGGGGTCGGCGCCCTGGAACGAATAGATCGACTGCTTGCGATCCCCGACCACGAACAGCGACCGGTCGCCGGGATCGCGCGCGCCCTTCCCGGCGGTGAACTCCTGGGTCAACAGTTCGATCACCCGCCACTGCGTCGGGCTGGTATCCTGCGCCTCGTCGACCAGCACATGGTCGATGCCGCCGTCCAGACGGTACAGAACCCAGGCCGCCACCGCCGGATCGGTCATCAGCGCCCGGGCCTTCAGGATCAGATCGTCGAAATCCAGCCATCCTCGGGCCAGCTTTCGGGCCTCGTACAACGGCAGGAACGCCCCGGCAAACCGATGCAGCGCGATGGATTTCCCGGCCGCCATCAACGCCAACCGCGTTTCGCGCGCCGCCTCGACCCGGCCCATCAGGTCGTGCAGATCGTCCATATCCTCGGCCAGAGCGCCCTGGCTGGCCTTGGTCGGAAAGGTGCCGAACTTGGCCGCAAACGGCGTTTTTGCACTGTCACCGAACAGCATCGCCTTCTCCAGAAGGGCCAGGCAGTCCAGCGTCATGCCCCCACGCGCCTGCGCCAGAATTTCGGCGTTCTTCACATCCGTCACGCTGCCCTGCGCGATGACCGCTACAACCCGGCGCAACAGATCATCGACCCCGTCGCAGAACACCCCCGCCAAAAGCGCCGAGGGTGTCTGTGTCCTGCCCAGCCCGAACCGCGCGTGGATCGCCGCATCGTCCAGCGGCGGGGCAAACCTGTCGCGATGATGGCTGATTTCACGGGTCAGCGCCGAGAAATCCTCGGCGGTGTAATGCTGTGCAACCGTGTCGATCACATCGGGGGCCAGTCCGTCCGCCATCTCCTCGACGATCTCGGCGGTCAGCAGATGCGCCGCCCGCTCGTCCATCTCGGTGAACTGCGGCGATACCCCCGCCTCAAGCGGAAAGCGCCGCAACAGTGACGCACAGAACGAATGGATCGTCTGAATTTTCAACCCACCGGGCGTTTCGATGGCCCGCGCGAACAGTGTGCGCGCCAGCGCCAGCCGCTGGCTGTCCGGCGTGTCCTCCACCCCCAGCGTCGCCAGTTTGCCGCGCAATGCGCCGTCCGGTGTCATTGCCCATTCACCCAGCCGCTTGAACAGCCGGTTCTGCATCTCCGAGGCTGCCGCCTTGGTATAGGTCAGGCACAGGATGTTCTGTGGCGACGCGCCCGCCAGCAAAAGCCGCGCCACCCGGTCGGTCAGCACCCGGGTCTTGCCAGACCCGGCATTGGCCGACAGCCATGTCGATGCACCCGGGCGCGCGGCGTCGATCTGGCGCGCGGTGGCTTCATTCGGGGCGCTCATCCCACATCCTCGGGGTAGGTGGGCATGCTCTCCTCCCATTCGCCGAACCGGGCAAGATGGTCGTAGTCGCTCCCATAGGTCACTTTCTGCATGGCCCGTCGGCTGGTATATCCCCGGGCGCGCCGCCCATAGGCGGCCAGCAACCGGCGCAGGCCGGCAAGGGTTTCATCCGGGTCAAGCACTTCCTTTGCGTCGCGGTCGCGCAGATCCAGGGGGCTGAACACGGGCTTTGCGCCCAGCCCGATATAGGCCACCTGTGCCACCCGGGCCGGGGCCAGCCCCTCAAACGCCCCCGCCTCGGCCATTGCCGCCTCAAGCAGCAACTGCTTGTCGAAATGTTTCATCTCGGCAGGCTTGGGCGGCGTGCCGGTCTTGTAGTCATAGATCACGAGGGTGCCGTCGTGCCGCATGTCGAACCGGTCCGCCTTGCCGACCAGCCTAAAGCCGATGTCGGTCAGCACCAAAGCTCCCTTGCCCTCCAGTGCCGACAGGATCGGCTCGGCCTCGCGGCGGCGCGCCACCTCTGTGGCAAGGAACCAGTCGATCACACGGTGCAGCTTTGCCGTCCAGATGCGCCGCGCCGTAGGCCAAGGCACTTCCTGCGCCAGCGTTTCGTCGGCAATGGCGACAAGCAGGGCACGGGCGCCGGGTGCGGCCGGATCGGGGCAATCGCGAACGAACCGCTCAAAGATGGCATGAAGGATCGTGCCGCGCAGCGGGGCATCGGGCATCTGGCGCAGCGGGTCGAGCGGGCGCAACCGCAGGATCTGGCGGGCATAGACCGCATAGGGATCGCGGATCAGCGTCTTGATCTGCGTCACCGACAGCTGGGTCGGTCGTGCGGCGACCGGGGGTCGGGGCGAGGGCCGCTTTTCAGCCGGAACAGTGACGAAATCGGCGTCAAGCGCGTCAGCCATGTCAAGCCAGCGGCGCCCGCGTTCGCGCATGGTGTTCAGGGCTTCTGGCCCACTCGTCCCGGGCAATCCGCTCAGCAGGTTTGTCAGGCGGTTCAGCCAGCGTGACACGACCGTTTCCGCTTCGGCATCCCTTGCTGCGCGGCTCAGCACGACCTCGGGCGCGGCAATGGCCTGCTGGAAGTCATGGGCCGACAATCCGACCCGTCGCTCGGGCAGCAACAGTCCCGCCGCCTGTCGCAGCCGCCGGTTCAGCCAGGGGTCGGGCGCGGGCCGTTCGGGCCAGACGCCCTCGTTCAGCCCGCCCAGGATGACCAGATCGGCGCCCTGCACCCGCGCTTCCAGCGTGCCCCAGATCATGATGCCGGAATGGGCGCGCACGGGTTCGCGCACCTCGCCCCTGATCACCGACAGGAACAGCGCGCAGTAGTCGCGCGGCCCCATCTCGCCGCCGAACGCGGCTTCGGCGCACAGGCCCTCAACCTGCTCCAGCGCGGCGATGCCTGCGGCCTCCAGCCACAGCGCCCCCGGCATTCCCGTCGGGCCGCCGGACAAGCGTTCCGCAAGGTCGGTATGCCGGGCCACATGTTGCGCCAGTGGTCGGGTTGAAATTCCATCCAGCCCCACCAGAAGCCCCGCCAGCCATTCGGCCCAATCGCGTGACGTGTCACTCTCCCGGCCATCGGCCCAGGCCAGAACCGTATCGGGCGTCAGGAAAGGCGGCCCCTTGCGCCGCAGCCACAATTCGAACTCGCGGGTTTCGCGCAGATGCGGGCCGCGATCTGTGCCGCCGGTGTTGCACAGCGGGTGCTTGAGCAGCGTCAGCAGCGGCTCGGCGGTCAGCCGTTCGCCAAAGAGGCCGGCGACATGGCGCAGGAACCGGCCCGGGGCAGACAGGTGCAGGGGCCGACCGGCGCTGTCGTCAGGGATCAGGGCCCAGCGATCCAGCGCCGCCGTGACCATGCGGGTCAGCATCCGGTCGGGCGTGATAAGCGCAGCGGTTTGCCCGACTTCGGCCGCCGCGCGCAATCGCAGGGCAATGGCCAGCGCTTCATGGCGCGGCGATGCGGCCTCGATCAGGGCCATGCCTGCCATGGCGGCGGGAAGGTCGCCCAAGGCGGGGCCTTCGATCATCCACTGGTCGGTCACGGGCGCAGGACGCAGGGCCAGGGAAACGACACTGTTTCGCCGTCTTCGGGGGTCTTCCGGCGTCCAGCGCTGCACAGCGTCCGCCGGCACATCGAGGGTCTGCATCACTCGGGCAAAGCGAAACTGCGGGTGATCTTCGGAGGCCAGCGGATCGTCCAGTCCGTGCCAAACCTCCTCCGGCATCTGGAAATCGAACCCCGGAAGCACCACGGCCCCCTGCGGCAAACGCGCGACGGCGGCCATCAGCAGGGCGGTGGCGCCGCGTGACCCCGTTGAACCGGCGATCAGGATCGGATGGGTGGGGGGCGTGTCCTGCCACCGTGCGATCAACCGCTCGACCGTGCGACGCTGCTGTGCCTCGGCATCGGGGGCGGCGTCGCCGCTGAAGAACGGCTGGATCAGGCGGATGAAATCGAGGCTGCGCGCCCAATGGCCCGATTCGTCGGTCACGTCGAGCGCCGCAATCGTTTCGGGTGACACACCTTCGCCCTGCATCTCGTCCATCAACCCTGCCAGGCTGTCGGCCAGATCGAAGACCGCGGCGCGGGGCGCCAGCGTCCGGTCGCGCGCCACCAGTCCCGCAATAAGCTGCGCCAGTTCAAGGCGTCGGCGCAGGGGCGGCACGGTGGGTTCGCAAGCGCCGGGCAACAGCGTCGACAGGTCGGTGACAAGGCGCAGGCGAGGCAGCAGCAAAGCCCGTTCCTGCTGCAACAGAGCCTGAATTCGCCGACGCATCCGGGAGGTGTTCACCAGAACCGTCACCTGCGCCAGCTCTTGCGGCGGTCTGCCCTGCATCCGCGCGCAAAGGCCCGCGACCAGTTCGGCAGGAAAATCGGCGCCGGGGGGCAGGGCAAAGATGCGGGGGTTGTCCTGCGGTTCAAACATCGGCGCGCGCCAGCATCGCCTCTGCGGTGGCAATGCCAGCCGGGTGGCCCACATCGCACCAGCCCCCAAGATGTTCGGTCCCGAATAGCCGCGCCTCGGCAGCGAACATGTTCCAAAGGACGTTCAGCGAGAAAACAGCCTCGCCCACCTCGGCCAGTCGGTCCGTCCTGATGATCTGCGCGCCGGTGTAAACCTGATCCCCGTTCCGGGTCAGCCGCCCGTCGGGTCCGACAGTGAAATCGCCGGGGCCTGTCCGCCCCTCTGCCCGGGTGGTGGGAATGGTCAGCAGCAGGGCATCCATCCGGTCGGGCGCCCAGGCGGCGCGCAGGGTGTCGAGCGGGTTTGGCCCCGTCCAGACAGCGTCGGTGTTCAGGGTGATGACGGGCCCCTTGCCCAGCAGCGGCAAGGCGGCGCGCAGGCCGCCCCCGGTATTGAGGATCGTATCCCTTTCCCAGGACAGCCGCACGTCCCGCCCGGCCAGATGCCGTGCCAGCATGTCACCTTTATAGTGCAGGTTCACGACCCGCAGCGCGCACCCATCGCACAGGGACAGGGCATGGTCGATCAACGGCCGCCGCGCCACGGGGATCAGCGGTTTGGGCATTGTATCTGTCAATGGCGCCATGCGCGCGCCGAACCCGGCGGCAAACAGCATCACGGCATCGGGATGGTGGCGCATCTTGCCCTCAGGTTGTTCAGGTGGTCGGTGGTCGGCGTCGGCAGATCGGCCAGGGTGATGTCGCGCAATTCGGACAGGGCGGGATCGGTCAGATCCCGCATCAGGTGGCCCCAGACCCGCGGGATCAGCCCGACATACTGCGCCTTGCCGAAATGCAGGCACAGGCGGGCGAATACCCCGAGAATTCGCAGGTTGCGCTGGGCCGACAGGACAGCGCAGCAGGTACGGAATTTGTCATTGTCAAAGCCTGACCTGGCGACATAGTGCTCGATCATCGCCTCGCGCGTGGCGGGTGCCACGTCGCGTCGGGCGTCGGCCAGCAGCGACACGAGGTCATAGGCCGGGTGACCCGCCATGGCATCCTGGAAATCCAGAACACCGACCTGCGCCATCCTGGCCCTGCCCGGGCGCAGAACGAGATTTTCGGCATGGTAGTCGCGCAGGATCGTGACCGATTGCTCGTTCGCGTGGGTCAGCACTGCGTCATTCAGCGCGGCGCAGAAGGGCGCGGCATCACCCGGAACGCCCCCCGTGGCGTCGTGGCGATACCAACCGTGGGCCAGCGCGATGAACTCGGGCGTAAATGGGGGCTGAAACCGGGGCAGATCGGGCGGTGCCGGATGGCGGTGCAGCGCCAGAAGCAGGTCGGTGGCGAGAGTATAGAGTTCGACCTCCCGGGTGGGGTCTTGGGCAAGGACACGGGCGAACAGGGCATCGCCGAAATCTTCGAGCAACACGAAGCCCCGGGCCGTATCCTGCACCAAAATGGCGGGGCTGGCGATGCCCATGGCGGCCAGATGGGCGGCAATGCGCAGGAAGGGTGCCACATCCTCACCTCTGTGGGGGGGCGCATCCATCAGTACGGCGGTTCTGCCCTCCGGGCCGGTCAACCGTTCATAGCGACGGTTCGAGGCGTCGCCCGCCAGGTGCCTGCGCGCCCAACCAGCAAATGGCGTGGTGGCGAGAAACGCCGTGGTATCGTCGGCGCGGTCGCTCATGCAGCACCTGTCGGGTGCAGGGCGGGGGACAGGCGCGCGGCCCAGTCACCGGCGCCAGAAAAAGCGATCTCGCGGGTGTCGTCGCCCTTGGTCACGAACCGCAGGGTCAGCGCGGCGTGGGGCTGCGCACTGCCCAGCCGGTCGGGCCATTCGACCAGACAGATCGCGGTCTCGAACGCGTCTTCCAGCCCCAGTTCCGGCACTTCGCCCGGATTGGTCAGGCGGTAAAGATCGGCATGCCAGATCTCGCCCTTCGGGCTGTCATAGGTCTGGACCAAGGTGAAGGTGGGCGACGGAATATCCTCGTCCGAGCCGGGACCCTGCACAGCGCGGATCAGGCTGCGGGCGAAATGGGTCTTGCCAGCGCCGATCGGCCCGTCCAGCAACAGCACATCGCCGGGCCGCAAAACCCCTGCCATCCCATGGGCCAGGGCGGTGGTTTCTGCGGGGCTGGCCGAGACAAGGCTGTGAAAGACGGTGGGCGACATGGCGCCACCTTGACCGCCCGGCGCAGCACCCGCAAGCCGGATCAGCCCTTGGCGGCCAGCTTTGGTTTTGCGTCCCTCGTGCCGATCCGGCGCAAGGTCTTGGGCGTGTCGGTCTGCACCTGAAACTGCACCAGGGTCGAGCCGCCCGAAACCGGCCGCATCGAACAGCGCAGCGCCCGCCCGTCCAGAAGCATCGCGTCGCCGCTGAACGGCGGGCGACGGCCATCGGACATCACATAATCGCGCAACTCGCCCCACATCGGGCTGGCGGCACAGCGCGCGCCCCAATAGCGCGCCGCCTCGGCGACAAACAGTGTGTCCAAACCCTCGCGTGTGTCGGTGCCCCACAGCGCGTCATAGGCGCTGTTGGTCAGGGTCAGCACACCATTGGCGGAAAACACCGCCATCGCCTGGGGCAGGCTGTCCAGCACGGATTGCCCCACCTCAAGCTCGGTGCGATAGCGGCGGTTCATGCCGATTTCGTCACTTATGTCCTCGAACAGCAGCGCCACGGCACCGTCGATCTGCGGGCGCCCCGTGACACGGAAGGTGCGCCCGAATGGCAGATGCCAGGTCTCGCGATAGGTGCCATCGCTGGCCGAAGCTTCGAGATCGACGATCTGGTCGCGCCAGGTGTTATAGTTCTTCGGCTCGGGCATCATCTGCAGATCGCGCAGCATGTCGAAAAAGCCGAACAGCGTTGGCCGCTGAATCAGCCGCTCGGGCGCGATCCCGGTCAGATCGGCCAGCGCCGGATTGAACAGCGCCAGCCGCCTGTCACGGGTGAACACGGCCAGGCCGATAGGAAGGTCGGCAAAGGTTTTCGACAGGGTCTGCACGAAGGTGCGCAGGGAATCCTCGGCCTCGACCACGGTGTCGACGTTCATCGCCGAGACCAGGAAATCGTCGTCCAGCGGGGTGATGTGGAACTGGAACCAGTGGGTCGGCTTGCCCGGATCGCCGCCCAGCCGGTGCCGCTGGGATTTCACCTTGGCGGTCTTGGCCAGCGAATCCAGATCGACGTCGAACAACCGACAAGGCGGCCAAAGCCCGACGCGCCCCGGATCGCCGAAAGTGCGGCACGCCTCCAGATAGGCGCGGTTGACCCAGGTGATCTGGCCCGCCCTGTCCTGCCGCCAGACCAGAAACGGCATATGTTCGGTGGTGCTGCGCAGGCTGGCCAGTTCCCGCTCGAACGACATCAACGTCGGGCGGTCCAGTGTCAGCAGATCGTCCGGCGCCTCGACCTCGGCCAGGGTCAGGCGCAGGCTGTCATGGCGGCGGCTGAGGGTGGCGATTTCCGTGTGATCGGCGGAATAGACGCTGCGCTGTTCCTGCGGCCCCAGTGCATCCAGCGTGCCTCCCAGCGCCGGAAAGCGTTGCCCAAGCAGCGTGGCGAGGTCGGTGAAATCGGTGATCGGACGTCCGGCAATCGACAACAGAAGCTGCGCCGCGTCGGACGTATCGACCAGCGTCGTCCCCTGAAACAGGAACGACACCGCCTTGCCATGCGCCGTGCGATCGTCTGCCGCCTTGCGCGCCCTGATCCTGTCAAAGGCTGCCATCGCCCACAGTGATGCGAACGAAATGCCAACCGCGACAGAAATGGCCAGCACAGCCATTCCTGCGATCTGAAATGTCATCTCAACACCGTAACCTTGTCCCGATGTCGATTGATGGCCACAGTTCTTAACGAATGGTTAATCCAGCAGTCGCAGCCAGATATATCCGGCGCAAATCCATATCAATTCCCGGATTTGATGCCGATTGGGCGCGCTAAACCTCGATCGGGCGGTTCAACCCCAGGGCGATTCGGCTGTCATTGGGCCCGGTACTGATGTCCCGGCGCCGCCAGACCGATTCGACGATGGCGCCGCCGCGACCCTCGCCCGCGCCCTGCGTTCCCAGCGCATCCTGTCCGTTGGCAAAGGTCAGTTCGGCGCCCGAGCGTTCCAGCAGCGTCTTGGCGATGAACAGGCCCAGTCCCATTCCGTCATAGCCAGGACGGTCCGGCGCCGTTGGGTCCGCCGTGCGCGACCGCAGGAAAGGATCGCCCAGCCGGGGCAGCACATTGGCGGGAAACCCCGGCCCGTCATCGGCAATGCAGACGCGGATCTGGTCATCGGTCCAGTTGATGTCGACCCACACGGTCGAGCGCGAAAAGTCCACCGCGTTCTGCACCACATTGCGCAACCCATGGATGATCTCGGGCCGCCGTTCGATCTCGGGCTGCTTGGGGTTTGCGTCGCCCAGCGGGCCGATGTCATAGATCACCCGCTTGCCCCTTGTGCCGTGGGGTTCGGCGGCCTCCTGCACCACGGTGGCGATGGGCGCGCTGCGCAGGTGCAGATCGTCCTTTCCCACCCGCCCCATGGAGCGCAGGATGTCGCGACACCGATCCGCCTGTTGCGCGATCAGCATCACATCCTCGCGCAGGTGCGGATCGTCGATATCGTCCAGCATCTCGCCCGACACCAGCTTGATCGTGGCCAGGGGCGTGCCCAGTTCATGTGCCGCAGCGGCCACGACGCCCCCCAGATCGGTCAGCTTCTGTTCGCGCGACAGGGCCAGCTGGGTGGCGACCAGGGCATCGGCCATGGCGTTCACCTCGGATGTCACGCGCCTTGCATAGGCGGCCAGGAACACGATGCCGATCATCACCGCGATCCAGAACCCGAACACGAAGATGTCGGGCATCCGCAGCACGACGCCGCTCGCCGTGGTCAGCGGCAGGTGCCAGCCGGTGACGAACGTCATGGCCAGCATCGACACCCCCGAGATCAGCAGGATCGAGCGCATCTGCAACGCCGTCGCGGAAATCGTCACCGGCGCCAGGATCAGCAGGGCGAAAGGGTTGTGCAGGCCCCCGGTCAGGAACAGCAGCACCGTCAGCTGGGTGATGTCGAACAGCAGCAGGCCGACCATTTCACGCTCGGACAGGCGCTTGTTTTCGGGGTACACGAACGCCGCGACGATGCTGGAAATCACCGAGGCGCCCACCGCCAGGAAACACCAGCCAAGTTCCAGCGAAAGGTCGAACACCGATACACCGACAAAGATCGCCGCCACCTGCCCCGCCACGGCGATCAGCCTGAGATAGGTCAGGGTGCGCAGCCGCACCCAGTTGGATCGGCGTTCGTGTGCAAAGGCGGTATGCACCGCTGTGGCCCCCATCCCTGCAACCTCTCGCGCGTTTGTGTCACTCTGCCCCCTTGTATCGGGACAGCGCACGGCGGATCAATGTGCCATATCGCACAAGGGAGCCTGCCTGATGATCCGCGTTTATGCCATTGCCGCCATCACCGCCCTTCTCGGGATGCTGGGGGCGCTGTGGTGGTACGTCACGGCCAACACCTCGGGCGATCTGTTCGTCCAGTGCCGCGCGAGCCAGATCGCGGGCGGCTCGGCTGCCATCGGTGGGCCCTTCACCCTGGTCAGCGAGACGGGGCAGACCGTGACCGATGCCGATGTCATCACCAAGCCCACGCTGATCTATTTCGGCTATACGTTCTGTCCCGATGTCTGCCCGATGGATGCCTCGCGCAACGCCTTCGCCGTCGATCTGCTGGCCGAACAGGGGTACGACGTTCAGTCGGTGTTCATCACCATCGACCCCGAGCGGGACACGCCCGAGGTTCTGGCCCAGTTCACCGATTACATGCACCCCGACATGCTGGGTCTGACCGGCACGCCAGAGCAGATCAAGGCCGCGTCGCAGGCCTACAAGACCTATTATGCCAAGCGGGGCACAGGGGAGTTCTATCTGATGGACCACTCGGTGTTCACCTATCTGGTGCTCCCGGACCATGGATTCGTCGAGTTCTTTCGCGGCGCCCCGGGTGGCCCCGGCGAGGGGGTGACGGAACAGCAGGTTGCCGAAACCACCGCCTGTTATCTTGACAGGGCAGGCTAGAAATTGACCTGCCCCTGTCCGCGCCCTACATGATGCTCAGAAAACAGGAAAGGCGCAGGAATGACAGCCGTGGCAGAGCACGAGATTGGCGCAGATCGCAGCCTGCTGCTTGTCGATGATGACGAACCGTTTGTGAAACGCCTTGCCCGCGCGATGGAAAAGCGCGGATTCGAGGTCGAGACGGCAGAATCCGTCACCGAAGGCCGCGCCATTGCCACCGCCCGCCCTCCTGCCTATGCGGTCATCGACCTGCGGCTTGAGGATGGCAACGGTCTGGACGTGGTGGAAACCATCCGCGAACGCCGCCCCGACAGCCGCATCGTGGTGCTGACCGGCTATGGCGCCATTGCAACCGCCGTCGCCGCCGTGAAGATCGGCGCGACCGATTACCTCAGCAAACCCGCTGATGCGAACGAGATCACGGCGGCCCTGCTGGCCCGGGGGGACGCCCTGCCGCCGCCGCCCGAAAATCCCATGTCGGCCGACCGTGTACGCTGGGAACACATCCAGCGCGTCTATGAACAATGCGAACGCAACGTCAGCGAAACCGCCCGCCGCCTGAACATGCACCGCCGCACCTTGCAGCGAATCTTGGCGAAACGCTCGCCGCGGTAAGTTTGATGGGGATAACTGTTTCTGATCCAATGAGCCTCTTGCGAATTCTTACAAAAAAAGGTGATTGAACTAGGGGCTGTTGACGTTCACTGGAGTCGGATGACAGTTGATGCCAGGGCGATGAATGCGCTGGAACTGGTGTCGGTCTTGCAGCATCTTGTTGCTATACCCCTGTATTCCTTGAGTTTTCCAAAGAAGTTCTCGAT
>Ga0105054_10007068_pt1 | contig 15385 bp, 12 predicted proteins | sample BON02_FD_78091 | JGI IMG/M metagenome (GOLD analysis project Ga0105054, IMG submission 78091) | Freshwater microbial communities from Lake Bonney liftoff mats and glacier meltwater in Antarctica - BON-02 (megahit assembly) | ecosystem: Environmental > Aquatic > Freshwater > Ice > Glacier...
CGCCGACACACTGCTGCTGCTGCTGCTACTGCACCTCCCCCTTCTCAACCGCTCCACGTGCTCCCGCAGCACCATCCCCTCCCTCACTCCCTCCTTCGCAAACCAGACCATGCCACACCTCGATACCGTCGCCGGAGTGGCAAAAGCAAGCGAGTCCACCTCTAACAGAATCCGCACATTTCCAGGCACTTCCAACCGTTCTCCGCTCGGGAGTGTTAAAAGTCTATTATCATCCAGCACAGAATTCAAGTTCTCCGCCCACTCGGGATCAACATCACCATCAAACACAAGCCAATGCCTCTTCTCCCTCTCCCCACGCGCGTTCTCTAAGATCTGACGCAAAATGGAAGTAAACACACCATCAGTCCATTCCAAAGTCGTACTGTCCAGAGACCCAAACAAGTGCTCCTTGCTCAGTGCCTTGGGATCAATCACATATGCCTCACCCTTCCTCCCTCCCTCCCTCCCTCCCTCCTCCTTCAAAAGGGATTCCGCTTCCAGCAAGACACGCCAGGCCGTTGTTTTGCCCGAGCTCGTAGGACCAACCAACATCACGCCGTGCCTTAGAGAGAGGACTTGCCGCAGCTGCAGCACCTTCCCCACCCATTCCTCCCCCTGCACCAGCCCCCTCCTCTCACACACCTTAGCAATCGCCTTGCGCATCGCAACCTCCTCGTCCTCCCTCCCGCCCTCCCCTTCCTCCCCCTCCTCCTGGGGAAAGACCCCCCTCAACAACGCCTTAAACACAGGCAAATCCTCAGACACCAACTTCGGGACCACCGTCGCACACGTACTCTGCACCAGCACCCTTGCCTCCCCCTCCTTCATCCCCCTCCCTCCCTCCCTCCCTCCCTCCCCCATCCTCCGTCTCTTCAACCCCCCCGCGCCCACCAACACAGACTTGAGCGCGCGCAAACCAAAATCATAGTGGGACTGCCTAGACAACTGCTCTTCACACAGCTGAAACAACACGACCACCTTCTCTGCGAGCGCCTCTGCTGTCTCTAGGCCCTGCGCGTAGAGCATCACTTCAGCAATCATCCCTCGATCGGGCGCCGTCATGGCAACTGAGCGGAAGAGCGCTTTCAAGTTATCAGGTAAATGCGAGCGGCCCGCATACCCCGGGTTCATCGTCACAAATACCCCCACATTCGGGTGCAACGACACCGCCGGCCCTCCCTCCATCCCGCCCTCCCCTCCTCTCGAAAACAAGTCAATCTCCTTCGCCTTGCTCGCGAGCCCCTTCTGAATTGTCTGCACTTGCTGCGAGACCGCCGAGAGAATCCGTTCCTCCAATCGATTAAACTCATCAAAGCACCCCCAAGCCCCCACTTGGCACAACCCCGCCAACAACCGCCCCATGGCCGAATAATCAAAATGCTCATCACAATTAAACACCAGCACAAACCTCCCCAGCGCCGCGCCGAGCGCCTTGACACTCTCCGTCTTGCCCGTCCCGGCGGGCCCGAACGGATTCCCGCCCATCCCGTGATGCAAGGCTTGAGTGAGGGTGAGGTAGCACTTATGTGTTAGAGGGGTCTGGACCAAGCGCTCCGCCATTCCCAAATACTCGAAGCCATAGTCAAAATCAGCGTTGGCCATCTGGATGTGCAAGCGCCCTCCCTCCTTCCCTCCCTCCTCGCACCAGTAAAACCGCAAGTGCTGCAGCCAGGCAAAGGCCTGGGGGGAAGAGGTGTGGGAGGAGAGCAAGCTGCGGATGACGTCGCGCTGGTGGACGAGCTCGGTGATGAGATGCTCGAACTTCTTGCGGGTCTGCGGAGGAACGTCTGCGGCGAGGACACGTTGCACGCTGGAGAGCAGGCGGGAGGTCAAGGAGGAGAGAGGGCCAGACTCCAAGGCAGCGGCTGCAGCGGAGGAGGAGGAGGAAGAGGAGGAGGAAGAGGCTTTGCCTGCCAAGAGCGCGGCTTCCACCCCTCGCGTCCACCAGATCTGGACCGCCAGCAAGACCACCTGCGCGGGGTAGGCCTCGACCCACTCCACGAATCCTCCCTCCCTCCCTCCCTGCCCCTCCTCCTCGATGGCCTGGGCGAGAAGGTGAGCAAGGGTGGCCCGCATTTCGGTTTCCAGCGCTTGCAGCCAATCCCGGACCGCCGTCTTGGCTGGGGAAAAGACCACCGGCTCCCGCAAGGGCACCTCTTCCCCTTCCTTGCTCACCATCGCCGTGATCGCCACCACCTGCCCTCCCTCCTTCCCGCCCTCCCTCACTTCCATGCGGACTTGCGCGAGCGACGCAAACATCTTGGAGAGGTGCTGTGTGACTTTACTCGGCTCAGAGGCATTCCCCACAATCTCCAACAGATCCTCAACCCCCACGAAATAAAAGCGGGAAAACGCAGCACGTTGCCTTTTAAGGTACGCGCCCAAGGCCTTCTGGATTTTGTGCAACGCTGCGTCCTGCCTCTCCAACTGCCGATGCACGTGCTCGATCGTCAAAACCTCCATCAAGCGCGGCGCGGCCGCCACGCGTCGGAGAAGCAAGACAAACTCAGTGTCGAGCGCCTTGAACCGCGCATGCTCGCTCGGCAACTGATTCTTGATATCCGCCGCCGAGCCCCCAAGAAAAATCCCTTCCAAGTACACCCACTTCTTCTGCACCTGAATCCAGACATCCAACAAAGTTTTAAGCTTGCTCAACCTCTCCTCCCATACCCCCGCCAAGCGCTGAAACTCAGATACAGCCCCAAAATAAGGCGAGAGCCTCATAGCCGCCAGTGCGTTCAAGTGCTCCTCCAACTTAGCAAACATCACCTCCCATCCCCTAATCAACCGTACCCTCCCTCGATACAACGTGCTCGACAACTCAACGTCCATCCCTTCCCACCCTTCCTGCACCTGCCCCAAGAAAATCTCGAGGGCCATCTCGCCTTGTGCGGTGGTGAGTGCGTCTGATACGAGGGAGCGATGGAGGGAGGGGTCCAGGACTGACCAGAGATGACCAAGAGTAAGGTGCTCGGGGCCAAGGATAGTGGTGGTGGTACAGCTGCTGGAAGGGGAGGAGGAGGAGGAAGGGAGGGAAGGCACGCGGAGCTTCTTGAGCAGGCCGCGCCAATGCCGGTCTTTGAGAGCCTCTATCTTGAGGTCGGTGATGAGGGAGGAGAGAGACTGGTACCCCCTCACCCTCCCCTGCAAGTGCGTGAAGGCCTCGTATTGCCGCACGCGATTTGGGAGCCCGCGCAGTTGTTCTTGGATCTCTTCGAGGGATTTCCGCAGGATGCGGGGCTGGACGCTGGACCAGGGGGAGTCAAAGAGCGTTTGCAGTGTCGCCCACACAGTAGCAAGGCTGCTCCAGACTTCTTTCAAATCGTGAAGTTGGCTTTCGAGAGGCGCCAGGGGATCGAGCCTTCTACTGCTGTCACCTCTCGCACCATCGTCCTCCAGCCCTAGCGCCTGCTTTGCTGCTGCCAAGCGATCATACTCCTTCCGACACACCCCCAAGGCCATCTCAAACGTCCCCAGCACTTCCAAAGCGCCCTCCGGCGGCTCCTCCCCCCTCACCGGCTTCTGCTCCCCCCACTCCTGCGTCAGCCCTGACACGCGCTGCGCCAATGTCTGCCCCTCCCCTCGCACCTGGTGCTGGAGCGCAGGAAGGTGAGTCTCCATGGCCTTGGCCCTTCTTTCTAGGATCTGAGTGAAGTCGTCGAGCGCGCCCGCAGCTAAAGAGGCTTGGGGCCACTCAACAGGGAAAGGGTAGCGTTGTCGATGCAGCAGCCGCTCGCCCGCTTCTAGCGCACTAACCATCTTCCCAAACCGAGGACGAGCCGCGCGCATCTCCTGCAAATAAGTCACGCCGCTCAACACGTCCCCCTCCTTCTTCTTCCCCCCCTCCTTCCCTCCCAGCAACACCACCCCCTCCAATCGTCCCTTCCCCAAGACCAGCTCCGCGTGCGTCGCCCTGCTAGCCTGCGCAAGCAAGAAGCCAAAGCGCGCCTGAAACTCCTTTTGCCACGCGTCATATTTCAAGTTAACCTGTCCTTGGACCTGCCCATAATCAATGACGAGAGAGGGAGGGAAGCACCGTCGGGAGGAAGGGGACATCGCAATCCCTGCCCTCGCGCCCTTCATCTCCGTCAACAACCTCAACCACGCCTGCAACCCCTCCGCCGTCGGCGCTCCCTCCCTCCCTCCCTCCAACCGCGCATAGACACTCTCAGCCGTCATGTCCCATAGCGCTTGATACTGCAGCCACTCCTGGACATACCGCCCTGCCTCCCTCCCTACCTCCTGCACACAATCATATGCCTTCCTTAACAACCCCGGATCAACCAACCGCGGAAGGCCCGCAAACGTCTTCTCGCAACTACTGCTGTTGCCGCTCTCGCCCCCCCTCCCTCCCTCCCTCCTTCCTCCCTCCAAGACATCAAATCTCGAGTGTTTGAGTCGAGGCAAGGTCCCCACCACACCAATCAATAAATGAAGATGCATCAGGTAAGTCGCTGTGGCCTCTTCCAAAGGAGGGGAGAGGAAGAGGGTCTGGTTTTGGAGCAGTATTTCGTGGACCAGGGGGGGGAGGAGGGCGAGGGAGGGAGGGAGGGAGGGCGTGGTGTCGTTGGTGGGAGAGGTGCTGGCGTCGACGGCGTGCTTGCTGCTGCTGCTGGTTTCGTTGGAGAGACGACGCTGCTGCTGCTGCTGCTGCTGCCGCTGCTGCTGTTGGTTCTGGTGGTTGGTCAACACCGCTCCCTTCGACGACGAGGAGGGGTAAGAAGAGGAGAAAGACGAGGACGAGCCCGCATGCACCCGTTGATGCTGCTGCTGCTGCTGCTGCTGCTTCTGCTTCTGCCCACCCATCCCTCCCTCCCCTCCTCCTCCTTCCCCACTAGCAGAAGGCTCGAACGCAGCCACCCACGCTTCGAGCGCTTGTGTAAGCCGGGTCTTGAGAATATACGTGAGTTGTTTTTCGAGATGCTGGACAAATGTGTCTATTTGCCCATAGCCCGCCAAATTCATCGAATCAATCACTCCCTGCAACTGGAGGAGGAGCCGAAGGAGGGAAGGGTGGTCGTAGGGGCAGGTCTGGAGGGAGGAGAGGAGGGAGTCGGTGGTGGAGAGGAAGGAGAGGAGGTCTTCGGTTTTCTCTTGGAGGGCAAAGACGCGTTCAGAGAGGAGGGTCACCCATTTGCCAAAGGCGTGAGGAGGCTCATTCTTCTCCTGCTGCTGCTGCTGCTGCTGCTGCTGCTGCGAGGAAGAGGAGGAAGAGGAGAAGGAAGAAGGGATGGCGTCCCACCGAAGGGTGGCAGAGGAAGAAGAGGAGGAGGACGAGCCTCGTCCTCCCCCCCTCCCTCCACCCGTCGAGGGAAAAGCCTCCTTCACCACCTCCCTCACCGCCTGTATATGCCCCTCCAACAACGGTTCCAACACCACCCCCCTCCCTCCCTCCCTCCCTCCCTCCCTCCCCGGAGAAACCTGCCTCAAGGTCTGCTCAAGCGCTCTCAACGTGGCCTGAAGCGCCATTGCATAGGGATAACGCTCCGCAGCCTTCTCAGCCAGTATTCTGATAGCTGCTGGGATTCGAAAGCCCAACCACTGCAAGTGCCTCACCTCCTTGAACAACACCACAGTCCCCTCATCATAAAGGACTTTCAAACACGGCGCCCCCCTCCTATCTCTCCCCACCACCAACACCTGCTGCTGCTGCTGCTGCTGCTTCCCTCCTCCACCAAGGACCTCTTCATGCATCTCCCTCACCCACCCCGCAAACAAGCTCTCCGTATCCAAATTCCTCAACAACTCATCACACACACCCTTAAGCTGCCTCCCCTCCACATGCTTCTCCCAGCCCACTCCTAACACGTCCTCCATCCTCGTCATCAACAACCTCAACTGCATTCCAATCTGCCTAGCCCACATCACTTTGCCCGCTACGGGAGGCACATCTCTCAAGACAGCAGTCACTCTTGCCTCGCTCCCTTCATATCTCCCCACAAATTTCTCCTGTAATTTCCCCACAGCCTCTCGGACATGAGTTATCAATCTAGCCTGATACTGAGCAATCGCAGCCCTCACCCTCGGTCGATACAGAAGAGGGTTAAAGCGAGCAAACACTCTAAACATCCCTTCCGCCGAGTTAGTCCCCTCCAATCGTGCACACAACAATCTCAAAACCCGATTCTCCAAGCGATCAATCCGCTGCATATACCCTTCCAGCGCATCCCTCCACGCCTGCCCTCCCTCAACCGTCGTATCCAGCACCCCCTCCCCCAACGCCACCACCCGCGCATACGCCCCCTCCACCTCCCTCCGTGCCTCCACCTCCCCCCCTCCCTCCTCCTCTACCTGTTTCTCCTCCCCCAGCACTCTGTCCACCACCAAACAAAACCTCGCATGATCAGCCCTAAAAGAAGCAAGCTCACTCAACCGCTGCTTTAGCTTCGTCAGCTCCCCACTCTCCTGCAGGCCCTGCATCCTACTACTACTTCCACTACTACCACTACCAACAATAGCAGTAGCAGCAGCAGCCGCAGCAGCAGCACCACCCCTCACCCTCTTCTTCCATAGCTCCAAATACATTTCTTCGAACTTCCTCGCTCCTCCCTTCCACTTTCCTAGGACCTCCTCCATCTCCTCTTTCCCCCTCCCATACTCCCCCTCCCTCAGCTTCAACAATCCTCCCTTGGTCACTAATAAAATAGAGGACAACTGCAGAGCGAACGCCCTTGATAAGGCTTCAAACAGCCTTCCAGCCCTTTCTACCTCATAGTATTTACTCATTTTCACCTTATTTAAATGCACGAATAAATGACCCACCGCCGCCGAAAGTTGCTCCAAGGAGGAGGCAGCGAGGAAGGAATGGAGGGGGAGGTCACGAAGGAAGGCCACGATATCCCCAACCACCTTCTCCGCGCCAGCCATGCCAGTATTATTCTCAAGAGCAGCAACAGCAATCATCCTCCTCGCCTGCTTCAAGACCAACATCGTCAATCTCACCCCAGGCGAGGCCAGCTGCCTCTCTATCTTCCCCAAGGCCCCCTCTAGCCCCCTCCAGAAATTAATCTCTTCCAAGGCACTCTCAGGAAAGGGGGTCTCGGTTGTGAGACGTGTCACACGCTGTATGTCTTTCACCCACCCATTCACACAACTCTGCAAGGAATTCAAAAAAGCATCATCCCTCATCCTTTCCTCCGTCAGGCCCACCTCCTCCAAATCCAACCTCGACACATCGGGCACCACCCCTCCCTCCCTCCCTCCCTCTGCCTTAAGCAAAGCACGAGAGATGTCTGGGTGGGGAATCAAATCGACTGAAGGGATTTCTGTGGCCTTTTGGCATTGGGCTAAAGCGAGGTCCAGCTCGGTGATCTTCTTTTGGAGGGTTAGCAGGCTTTTGGTGGTCAGGCTGTCGTTGGTGTCTGAAGAGGAGGAGGAGGAGGTGGTGGTGGTGCTTGTAGCAGTAGAAGCAGATTTCTTTTTGGTCTTTTGGTCCTTGGTACTGTCTTCGTCCTGCTGCTGTTGCTCGGCCTGCTGCTGCTGTTGTTGCTGTTGCTGCTGCTTCTTCTTTTGGGCTTCCGCTGCAAAGGACTTGACTAACGGTGCGAATGAATACCGAGTGTATTGCTGCAACAAGGCAAACATGGCCTGAGCCGACGCCTCGGGTGCGGTGGTGGTGGTGGTGGTGGTGGTGGTGGTGCTGCTGCCGCTGCTGCTGCTGCTGCTGCCTGCCTCGGAGGAGCCACCACCCAAAGTGATGACTTGCAGTTGGTTGCTGATGGGGCTGCCGTCGTCGAGCGGGCCAAGGGCACGTTTAATAAAGGCCAAGACCAGCCCTCCGCTGGTAGTGGTCGCTGAAGAGGTAGAGGAGGAAGAGGAGGAGGAGGAGGAGGAGGAGGAGGACGGAGAAGGCAACACGGTCACCATCCCTCCCTCCTCTCCACCACCCCCAAAGTCCAACGCCAAGGCATATCGTCCTCCTTCTCCCCGCACTCCATTCCGATCCCCTGAGGCCACAGACGACGACGAGGCTTCAAAATACAGGACCGGCACCCGGGCATCCGCGACAAAACGAGACGCCATCTCTTTAGCCCCCGGGCTCTCCAACGCCTCCGCCATGCGTCTATCAGGCTCGGGCAACTCAAACAAAACGCGGGCCGCGGCCGCCCCGATGTAGGCACGCAGGCGGGTGGCTAGGGCGTCGGTCGAAGCGGAGAAGGAGGCGGGGGAGGCGGCGGAAGAAAGAGACGACGCCTCGTGGTGCTCGTCAGGTGGGGGGGAGATGGGAGTCGCGCCACCGCCATTATCGTCCATGGCTCGCTGGAGATGGCAAGAAGGCAAGACAAGTGTCTGTCTGGGATGTGTGGTGTGTGTGTGGTGGGTTAGGCGCGCCGATAAAGCAAGGAGACGAAGTTGGCGAGACGAGGCCGATCAGCGACGGGCATTTGAATAGGAGAGGGGGACCCCCTTGCACAAGCGCAACCCTGACGCAGTGCTCAGGAAAGTGTGCCTGGTGGATGGTGGGGAAGAGGAGGAGGAGGGTGAGTGTGGTTAGGCAGTGTGTGGGGGTGTGCTGAAGCTAAGGGAGCAGAAAAAAAAGAAGGAAGAATGGATGACCTCCCCTCCCCCAAATGACGTGTTGGTAGTGTCCAATCCATGCTCACAATTCACACACAAACACACAGGCAGCCTTCCTTCTACGGCAAGTCATGGGCAAGAAGGGCAAGAAGCGGGCACGCTCCGAGGACCTGGACTACTATGGCAGGGACAGTCAAAGCAGCTCTACAATTTCCCAGTCGTCGACCTCCTCTGTCTCGTCCTTCTCCTCTGACGAGCAAGAGCGCAAACACAAACACAAAAAGAGGGGAAAGGAGAGCAAGCACAAACACAAGAAAGACAAGAAGAAGAAGGACAACAAGAAGGGCAAGAAGAAAAAGGACAAGAAAAAGAGCAAAAAAAGGCATCGTAAGCAAGAGCCTGCGCCTGAGGTCCCCGCTCCCTCCCTGCCTCCTCCTCCTCCTCCCCCCCCACCACCTCCCCCACCACCACCTCCTCCTCCACCACCACCTCATCCTCCTCCTGAAAAACGCGCAGCCATGGCACCCATGTCCTTCGAGACCTACCAAGCCCAACAAGCCGTGGTCCGAGAAGTGTTTGACGAAGAAACAGGGAGGATGCGGCTAGTCAAAGGGACCGGGGAAATAATCGAGCGGATCGTGAGCAAGGAGGAGCAGCGGGCCATCAATAGGCAGGCGACGGAGGGGGATGGGAGGAGCTTTCAAGTCACGATGCTAAAAGAAAGTGGAGGAGGAGGGAAGTAGAAGCAGAGGAGGAAGTGAAGAAGGAGCAGGAGTGGGGAAAGAGGGAGAGGAGGAGAAGCAGCAGCAGCCCATTGTCCATCTTGAGAACCAGCAAGACGACGCGTCAGGAGCAAAGAGAGTGTCAAATGAGGCAAGAAGGAGTTACAGCCTTGTCGTTACTGTTGTTGCGCCTGTATGTGGTGAAAGAGAAGGAGACAGAGTGACACAGAAGGAATGCGGGAAAACTACGCGAAGGAATGCCGCTTATCGGTGCGGGACGCGAAGAAAGAAGGATTTCATTGAAAAAACACAAGACCGACCACACACCACACACACATATCTACCCCTCCACAGGCACGCACCCACACAAACTTCAGCGACAACATCACAGAGTGGAGCGATAATGGTGCCAAGAAGATCAACAAACCAGAGGGCCGAGCACGACCAGCTCTCCACCCTCCTTCTCCTTCCAGCCCTCCTCCTCTTCCTCCCCCTCATCCTCCTCCCCGAAGGCGCCCAAGCCTTCTTCTTCTCCCCCTCCCTTCCATCTTCCTCCTCCCCTCTCCGCCGCCACCTACTATCCCCCCTCTATTCCTCCTCCTCCTCCTCCTCCTCCTCCTCTTCTTCCCCCCTGATCGAAATCCGGAAGCTGCGTGCTTCTGTCATCAAGACAGAACTTACCACCCTCGGTGTCTCTACAGCAGGAATCATCGACAAAGAAGACCTCGTCCTCCTCCTCGTCCACCACCGCCAGCAGTTCCAGCAGCACCACCAGCAACAACAACAACAGCAGGAGAAACAACGTGCTCAAGGAGGGAGGGAGGGAGGGAGGCGTTGTGCTGCCCGTGTGCCTTTTCGTCAAAAGACCCCTCCTTCGACTTTACCTGGGGGGGGGCAAGCGAGCCCGGGGCCAAAGAGCTATGTGTGTGTGGATGTGTGGGTGAAAGGTGAAAGATTAGAGTTTTTGATTGATTCCGGCGCGACGCCTACGATCATCACAGAGAGAACAAGGGCAAGGCTAGGTTTAAGTGAATTAGGGGGAGGACAGAGGATAGAAGGGGTCACAGCAACGGGGTCAGGGGCGGCACCGAGGGTGATGTTAAACGAGGTGTCATTGCTTCCGCCGGCGGGGAGGGAGGGAGGGAGGGGGGAAGGGATGGTGAATATGGATGCGTTGGTGATGGGGAACGAGGGAGTGTTACCTCCTGGAGTAGATGGCTTGCTAGGCGTGGTTTGGATGAGGTCTTTCGGTGTTGTTGATTTTTCGTGGGCGACGGAGACGATTACTGTGTACCCTTATGATGTGCGAGGGAGGGAGGGAGGGAGCGCGGGAGGGCTAGAAGATATATTGGAAGACCCTTTGCCGGCTTTGTTGGGGAGGGGGGTGCCTATGAGGCAGGATCCGAGGAGTGGGTTGCATTTTGTGGACTTGTTTTTGAAACCTGGAGGAAGCCCGGTCTCAGCGCTGGTGGATTTGGGCGCGGGCATGTCTATCGTTAATTGGCGGGCGGCGCGACAGGCGGGAATCGAGAGGTACGTTTTGTTTTCTTGCCCTCCCTTCCTCCCTCCCTCCCTCCCCTTCCTCCCTTCCTTCGTAGACCTGTGTTTGAGGACGGGAGGGAGCCCGGTCTCGGCTCTTGTGGATTTGAGCGCGGGCATGAGTATTGTCGATTGGCGGGCGGCGCGACAGGCGGGGATTGAAAGGTACGTTTTGTTTTCTTGCCTTCTCCCCCTTCCTCCTTCGTTTTTTCATTTACCGATCCCTCCCTCCCTCCCTCCCTCCCTCCCTCCTTCCTTCCAGAGAGACCAGTCCTCGGGTGATCCGCAACGCAATGAGCGTGTGGGGCATCGATGGCACAGCCATGCCTGTCGACTTATGCGATTTTGAATGTTTGAGTTTGGAGAAAGGCGTAAGTCTGACTAGGAAGAGGATAGGCGTCGCGGACTTACCTGCCTTTGGGTTGATTGGCTTTGGGCAACGGCCGGTGGGGGTTGTGGGGATGGATTTGTTGGGAGGGGCGGATCCCAGCAGTAGGAGGATTGTGTTTGATTTTAGGCGCAACTATTTGTATACAATGTGAGCGAGGGGGAGGGTAGGGAGGGAGGGAGGGATTGAAGGAAGGGGAAGGAGGGGGGTTAATAAGCTTAGCTAAGAAACGAGTTGGAAAATCTATGAATGAAATGCAAAAGAGGCAAGTAAAAAGGTACGGGAAGCATAAAGTGAAGATCAGTGAATCGACATTGCTTTGTTTTCTGGAAAATGTATTGTATCGTTTCTCTGGAGTGTACCTCCTATCAAACTAATGCTAAGAAGCTTGAGAAGGCCGCGATAAAAAGGAGCAACCTCCCCATCTATGGAGCTGAAGCTCTTGCTGGGCGTGTTGTTTGCTTCCTTGTTTTTCCTTCTTTTGGTGGCTGGCTGCTCCGAGACATCCGCAAAGAGCTTTCATTGCTTCTGAAGATGCGACTGAGACACGGACACGCCTCGGCTTTCCTGTTGAGTCCACTGTGGTGGACTGGGGCGAAGAACACCAACGTACGCGTCAAAATTCAAACGGAGCGAGCAACCACTTCTCTCTCTCCCTCTCTGCATTGCCCTCTAACCACACTCACAAATTACAAACAAACAAAACCACAGCACCACGATCAGCAGCATGAGGACGACTACGACCGGTGTGCGGTGTTGGGACTGTGAACCGCGGCGTGGCACATTTTCTTTTCGTTTCAGAACACTGCGTCTTCTTCCTTCAAGCTTCCTCACTCCCCAACCTCGACCCCAACACCACACCAAACACAGCTCAATCATGGCCCGGCCTACCTACGTGCGCCTGCTGCCCAAGCGCGCTAACATTCTCCTCTCTTCAGGTACATTAGTGGCAGCGTTGCGGATGTCTGTCTGTCCTTGGCTGCTCTCCCCCCTTCGCCGTCTAGAGAGGTTGGCGCATAAGCGATGTTCTGGCTCCAACCCGTGCCTACACCAGTTTCCCCGCCGCCACTCATCATCCTACCCTCCCTACCTGCACTTCCATAACCCGATGCCATGGTCTCTTTGTTTGAACCTTACACCAGTTTGCCCCGCCGCCACTCACCATCCCTTCCCTCCCTCCCCTCCCTCCCTCCTTTCAGCCGTCCTCCTCAAATGCTTGACCCTCGGCCTCTACCTCCTCGCCCTTATCCAACGCAATGGATGGGCGACATCGGAGACGACGAGCTCCAATGGCCTCATCACTTACACGGGGCATTGGGGGTTGTTTGTCGTGCACTTTGAGGGCTTGTACAAAGCAGGAGGGGTGGAAGCGCGTTACACCAGTACGGAGGCCATTTCGGGGTGGGCCTCGGTGGCGGGGGGGAATAACACGGTGTTGCATAAGGTAGGGCGGGAGGGGGGGGGGGAGGAAGGGAATGCATTACGGGAGAGATGATTGATTTGTTGCAGCTCTCTTGCTTACACTCTCCCTTCCTCCATCCTTCCCTAGGTGCGAACGGTCCAGGCTTTCAGTATCATTGGTGGCATCGTCAAGATCCTCGGCACTGTCTCATTCATTAGCGGTCGCTTTGCTGCTCGGACGGCCGCGCAAGCCCTCATTTTGCTGGATAAAGGAAGGGCGTTGAACTTGGGCTTTTTGCTATGCAATTTATTTGGTAGGGAATGAGGGATTGAGGATGAATTTGCTTTACTGTTCGTGTATTTTAGATGCTTCATCTTCTATCCACTCATTCTACCCCTCCCTCCCCCCCTCCCTCCTAGTCACCTCCGTCTGGGCCTCCCTCCCCGAGAACGCCTTCTTCTTCTTCTGCAACGTGTACCACCAACAAGAAGGAGCCGACTCCTGTATCACCGCACTCATCTCTCCCTCCCTCCTTCCCTCCCTCCCTCCCTCCCTCCCCAGTCACCTCCGTCTGGGCCTCCCTCCCCGAGGACGCCTTCCTCTTCTTCTGCAACGTCTACCCCCAACAAGAAGGAGCCAATTCCTGTATCACCGCACTCATCTCTCCCTCCCTCCTTCCCTCCCTCCCTCCCTCCCTCCCCAGTCACCTCCGTCTGGGCCTCGCTTCCCGAGGACGCCTTCTTCTTCTTCTGCAACGTCTACCCCCAACAAGAAGGAGCCAACTCCTGTATCACCGCACTCATCTCTCCCTCCCTCCTTCTCTCCCTCCCTCCCTCCCTCCCCAGTCACCTCCGTCTGGGCCTCGCTTCCCGAGAACGCCTTCTTCTTCTTCTGCAACGTCTACCCCCAACAAGAAGGAGCCAACTCGTGTATCTCCACCCACTTCACCCCTCCCCTGGGAAATAGCTCGTGGCAAGGTCGTTCCTACTCGTTCGATCTAGTAGTAGCCGCAACAGTGTGTGCAGTCATTGCAGCAGTGGCTTCCACTCTGGCACGACGCGCCTTAAGGCGGCTCGCGGAGGAGGAGGGGCTGGGGATGACTGAAGGAGGGGGGAGAGGGGGAGGGGGAGGCATGGCGACGGCGATTTTGGATTTGGACCAACCGTTGTTGAATCCGTCGGCGCCGCCGGCTGGGAAGAAGGTGGTGGTGTAAAGAGGAGAGAGAGGGAGGGAGGGAGGGAGGAAGGGAGGGAAGAAGAAAGACTGCGTATTCGTGGAAGAAAGGGGAGAGAAGGGGGGAGGGAGGGAAGAAAGGGGCTTAGGACGACTGATGTGAGTGGGGATGGAGTGCTTTTGATGTTTATTGTGGGTGAGATTGGTGTATATGTGTATGTGTGGTAAGACCATCAGGCGCGATGACGCACGGCGTTCGCACGCGCGGGCAAGCAGCAGCAGAAAGGAAAAGAGGAAGAAAACACAGAACAGAAGACAAATTAAAACAGGCAGGCAGGCCTCTCTCCTTTCAATGATGTCTTCTTCTTTTTTGCGTTGTCGGTTCTTTGTGTTGGGCCGATCATGGCTCCTCTTGTTCCTACTCCTATTTCTCTATTTCTTTTGCTTTTATTCCCACGTAACGCCACACACACACACAGACTTTGACAACCATCCATCCTTTCCGGACAAACGCCAAGACTCGTGTCATGTATCGCTCGCTCTCTTTTTCCTCCTCCTTTGTTTTGTATCTTTGTTGCCTCCCTCTTCTCGAAGGCTCTATTTCTCTCCTTGTTGCTCTTGTCGAAACTCCTTAATTTCTCTTTCTCTCTTCCGTCGCCTAACTTATTACCAGCACACTACACACCACACGTACAGTCCCTCCCTCCCTCCCTCCCTCCCTCCTTCTCTCCACCTCTACCTAACCCACTTCCAAATCCTCCCCTGACCCCTCTTCATAAAATCTCCCCTCCGCACCAGATCAAGATCACCCTCTCACTATGACCAGGCACCAAGGGAGGGAGGGAAGGGGGGAAGGAAGGAGCTCTATTTCACCCTCTTCAACACCCTCCCCTGATCCCTCTCCATCAAACCCCCCCTCCGCACCAAGATCGAAATCGCCCTCACCATCGCCAGACACAATTAAAGAAAGGGAGGGAGGGAGGGAGGGAGGGAGGGTGGGAAGGAAGAAGCTCTATCTCACCCTCTTCAACACCCTCCCCTGATCCCTCTCCATCAAATCCCCCCGCCGCACCAAGATCGAAATCGCCCTCACCATGGCCGGGTGGCTGTAGCCCTGCCCCGTCCCCTCCTCCTGAATCCGACTTGTCTTCGTCGTGCTTCCTAGGGGGATGCGTCGCTTCAGAAATTCCTCTGCTCGAGCCACGTGCTCGGGGCGCTCGAAGCCCATGTTACGGGTGGGGTCACCGCTGTGGTCTACAGGAAGGGAAGGAGGGAGGGAGGGAGGGGTGTGAGTGTGTGAGTACTCTCTTTCTGAGGGGATACGTCTCTTAAGAAACTCTTGGGCGCGTGCCGCGTGCTCGGGGCGCTCGAAGCCCATGCTACGGGTGGGGTCACCGCTGTGGTCTGCGAGGGAGGGAGGGAGGGAGGGAGAGGGGGAGGTATGGTTGATCTAGTAATCACTTCCTCAATTATAAAAAATGCCGCTCCCAAAACGCGATGAGGAATGGAGGGAAGGAAGGAAGGAAAAAAGGAGGGAAGAAGGGAGGATCGTACCTGCGACAAGCGCCACGCCCGTCGAGGCCTGAAACAAGCGAATGGCCTGCGTCACCTCCGGTCGCAGCCTCATCTTCGCTAGAGACTCAC
>Ga0105054_10007070_pt1 | contig 15382 bp, 13 predicted proteins | sample BON02_FD_78091 | JGI IMG/M metagenome (GOLD analysis project Ga0105054, IMG submission 78091) | Freshwater microbial communities from Lake Bonney liftoff mats and glacier meltwater in Antarctica - BON-02 (megahit assembly) | ecosystem: Environmental > Aquatic > Freshwater > Ice > Glacier...
AAAGCGGAACAACTGCTTTGCCAATTGCTTCTAGCCAGGTTTTGACTTTTGTACATTTACGGGACGCGGGTCTAATGCCTAGGAGGTTTTTGCCACGCTGCCATCAGTTGAAATCGCTAAGTCAACGACATTGGCGTAAACGCGGTGCTACCGGCGCTCCGTGGGAAAATTCGGTTGTGGTATGTGTGGCTTGGGTGATGGGTTGGAATTTGTAGGTATTGGATAGAATGCCCGCTGATCTGGGGATATGAGTAGACTTGGTAGCGCCGCGCCGTTCCTTCGCAATATAACATCAAAACAGATGTACCCACGGAGCGCTGGTAGCACCGCGTTTACGCGGTCCGGACGAGAGCCTTCAGGCTCACGGAAATAAAAAGAGCATCAAAACACAAAACCATATCTGTAAGCTTTCCTTACTTTTGCCCCGCAATGCTCTACGAACAAATCCAGGAAGCTACCGCTTTCATCCGCGAAAAAACGGTGTTTCAGCCCCGCACGGGCATCGTGCTGGGCACCGGACTCGGCAACCTCATCGACGACATCGACATAGAAACGGAAATCGACTATGCTGATATTCCGCATTTTGCCCGCAGCACTGTGGAAAGCCATCGCGGGAAATTGGTATTTGGCATGCTGGGAAGCCATCCCGTGGTCGTCATGGCGGGCCGTTTTCACTGGTACGAAGGCTGGAGCATGCAGCAAGTCGTGTTTCCGATTCGGGTGCTGAAATTCCTGGATATTGAGCGGATTGTCATCACCAATGTCTCTGGTGGTATCAACCCGCACCTGCACGCAGGCGACCTTGTGCTCGTGCGCGACCACATCAACCTGTTGCCTGAGAACCCGCTGCGCGGCCCCAACGACGAGCGTATCGGCCCGCGTTTCCCCGATCTGTTAAATACCTACGATGCTGAATTGCGCCAAAAAGCTATGGCCTTAGCACAAGCCGCAGGTATCCGCGCCATCGAAGGGGTGTATTCCGCCTTGCCCGGCCCCAACCTCGAAACCCCGGCAGAATACGATATGCTGCGCCGTATGGGCAGCGATTGCACCGGCATGTCGTCGGTACCGGAGGTGTTGGCTGCCCGGCACATGAGCCTGCCCGTGATGATGATTTCTTTGGTAAGCAACGTATCTTACCCCCAATCTGCCATTCGGGAAACCACGCTCGAAGAAGTGATTGCCGTGGCGCGGGAGGCAGAACCTAATATGCGGCGGATTGTTAGAGAACTATTGCAAACGTTGTAAGGTCATCCGTGCATGCAGCGCCTTATACGTGGACGGGTGCTTACAGCAGGACAACTCAAGAAAAGGGAAGAAGCGTCCCGCATTTTTGGCAAAAAAACACCTAATTCAAACCCTAAACAACGAACTCAAACCAAACTTTACCATTCCAAAATCCGCACTCCGCACTCCGCACTCCGCACTCCGCATTCCGCACTCCGCATTCCAAAATCCGCACCCTACAATGATAATTTCTGCTATCGTCGCCGCTGCCAAAAACAACGTCATTGGAAAAGACAACCAGATTCCCTGGTACTTGCCCGCCGACCTCATTTATTTCAAAAAAACGACTCTGGGCCACCATGTCATCATGGGCCGCAAATGTTTTCGCAGCATTGGCAAGCCCTTGCCCAAGCGTGTGAACATCGTGTTGACCCGCGACCCGTTTTTTAGCGCCGATGGGGTGCTGGTGGCCCATTCGGTGGAAGAAGCGCTGGGATTGGCCTACGACGATGGGGCCGAAGAGGTTTTTATCCTCGGTGGCGGTGAAATTTACCGCGACAGCATGGATTTATGGGACAAGCTCTACCTCACCGAGGTGGATATTGAACCCGAAGGTGACGTGTTTTTTCCTGAAATAGTGCCATCAGAGTGGGTAGAGACCTGGCGCGAGGCGCATGAGCCAGATGCGAAAAACGAGTTTGCATACACGTATAGATTACTGGAAAGAGTGCAAGAAAACGATGATTAAGCCTTCAAAATGGGGTATTTTACACCTTGGAAAATTTTCTGGGTGCTTTAGATGCAAATAGAACCTAAAATTTTTTATACTTTTGCATCTGAAATTAGCAATGCAAAGGCGTCGCGTCTTTCAAAAAGCAGCAATCGCACGCTTGCACATTGTGAAACTTACACCAATCAAGTCTGGTTTTAGATACATGGAAAAGAAGCGTTTACTCCTCATCACACAGGAGATGGAACCCTACACTGAAGGCAACGACATTTCAGAACTCGTAGGTAAATTACCCAAATTTTTACAGGATAATGATTATGAGCTGCGCATTTTGATGCCGCGTTACGGCGTGGTAAACGAGCGCCGTCACCGCCTGCACGAAGTTGTACGGCTGAGTGGTATGAACATTATTGTCGACGACGATGACTACCCATTGCTGATTAAGGTAGCTTCACTGCCAAACTCTCGTTTGCAAGTCTATTTCCTGGACAATGAAGAGTTTTTCAGGCGCAAGTTCGTTTTTGAAGACGACAAAGGCACCCCTTTCGAAGACAACGCCGAGCGCATGAGCTTTTTCTGCAAAGGCGCCATTGAAACAGTGAAAAAATTTGGATGGGCACCCGATGTAGTGCTTTGCGCGGGCTGGATGACAAGCCTTATCCCGCTGTACCTGCGTACGGCGTACAAAACTGAGCCTATTTTTGCCCAATCTCAGCTCGTTTACGCAGCATTTGACACACCTTTGGAGCGTGTCGGCGGTGATCACTTTTTCCAAAAAGCGGCCATCAACAACCTTTCCAAGAAGGACCTGGTGCCATTCCAGGATGGCGAAGAAATTTCGATGCACAAAGGAGCAGCACATTTCGCCGATGCCCTCATCATTGGCAGCGAATCGCTCGATACCAGCGTTGAACATTTGTCGGTAAGCGGCGAAAAGCCTGTATTGCCCTGGACGGCGGCAGAAGAGATGGTTCCGGCTATCCTGGAGTTTTTTCGCAGCCTTACAGAAGAAGCGGTAACGCGGTAATATCAATTTTGAATAATGCAGATTGACTCAATAAATTTCATGGCGGGCGGCTACAGGCTTCCCGCTATTCTTTTGACCCCCAAAGCCCCCGACCCAACTATTTGCGCCTGTTGAACGTATTACGTACACAAACTAACAACAGCTCAATCACTACGAAGTATGAACATGAAACTCCCAATATTTGCAGGCATTTTGTTGATGGCATTTGCCCTTTTTCACACGGCCTGTAAAAGACCCAGCACTTTTGGCTCGGAACTTCTGGAGGATGAATATGCCGATTACGATTTCACCGATACCATTACAGTGGAATGCACGCTGATTCGCGAAGACAGTGTTATCACTTCCGACCGAACCAATGCAGCTCCTTATTTTCTCTGCGGCGAAATCAATGACCCAATCGTTGGAAAGTACAGCTCCGATATTTATGCGCTCATGCAAGCGGCAACGTTGAACCCACAGTTTAACACAAACCAAACGCTCGATAGCATCGTGTTGTACCTCAACTACGCCGCTGCGGGCGTATACGGCGATACCTTGCAGCCACAAACCCTGCGGGTGATGCGGCTGAACGGCATATTGAAAAATGACTCCGTGTATTATTCCAGTGCCAGTTTTCCAGAAGGAAACGAATTGGGGCGCATCGACAATTTTATGCCACGGCCACGAAGATCCGACAGCCTTTTTGACAGCAACAAAGGTGCTTTCCTGCGGGTTAAGCTCGACGATAATTTTGGCAAGGAAATTATGGGCCTCGATTCCATTATCTGGCAATCGGATACGGCATTTTACAGGCTATTTCGCGGTATAAAAATCGTGAGCAATGCCAACGGCGCTTCCCCTGGTGCCATGCTAGCCTTCAACCTGAACAGCAATGCCCTGAGCCGGATGGCACTGTATTACAGGATTAAGGACGATACCATTCAAAAGCGTTTCGACTTCTTTTTCCGGAACGTGACGAAATTTACCCACTTTAACCACGACTACGCAGGCTCGGAAGCAGGCCCGTTTATCGGCAAGCCGCTGGAAGACAAACTATACTTGCAGGGCATGAACGGCCTGAAAGTAAAGATGTCTTTCCCTTACGCCAATAAGTTTGACAAAATTGCGGTGAACAAAGCCCAATTGGTGCTCACTGTTGCTGACAACAACCCGGACTTATTGCCAGCCGATCAACTTGTTTTCTCTAAATTTGTTGGAGATACTGTGTTTAACTTCACGAATGATGTGTTGTACGCACTGGGCCCCACCGGCAGCGGAAGCCTCCGGGGTTTTGGTGGTTTTCCCGAAAAAGAATACGTCAATGGAAATACCCTGATAACCCGTTACCGCATGGCTATCAGTGAGGAATTCCAGCATATCGTGGACGATGACGCGGCACCAAATATCAAAAACAGAACCATATACCTCAATGTTTACCCAAGGGCGCGTACCGCTCGCCGGGCTGTGCTGTATGGACCCAAGAGCGCGACATTTCCCGCAAAACTGGAATTGAAATACACTAGAGTTAACTAAAAAGGGTTTCATGGTTTCATGGTTTCATGGTTTCATGGTTTACGCGATCGGGTGTTAATTTTGAATTAGTTTTTCAAAACAACTACAAATCGCTAAACCATGAAACCTTTTAACCTTGAAACCATGAAACCGCACGTTTGCAAAGTATGTGTGGAATAGTCGCTTACATCGGAACCAAGAATGCTTACCCCATCCTCATTAAGGGGCTCACCCGTTTGGAATATCGGGGCTATGACAGTGCGGGTATTGCCTTGCAAAACGGCAATCTCAACATTTACAAGAAAAAGGGTAAGGTTGCTGAACTGGAAAATTTCACCAAAGACAAAGACATCAGCGGCCATGTGGGCATGGGGCATACACGCTGGGCTACGCACGGCAAGCCCGATGATACCAATGCGCATCCGCACGCAAGCGGCACGGGCCGATTGGTGCTGATCCACAACGGTATTATTGAAAATTACGCTGTTTTAAAAAGTGCACTCCAGAAAAAGCACGGCCATACTTTTATCAGTGAAACCGATACGGAAGTGCTGGTACACCTCATCGAGGAAATTCAAATGCGCGAGCAACTGCCCCTCGAAGAAGCCGTGCGGCAAGCACTGACGCAGGTGCAAGGCGCCTACGCCATCGTAGTGATGGATCGCGAAGACCCAGGAAAACTGGTGGCAGCCCGCAAGAGCAGTCCGCTGGTGGTGGGCATCGGAAAAAATGAATTCCTGATTGCTTCTGATGCCACACCGATCGTAGAGCACACCAAAAAAGTGGTGTACCTCAACGACGAAGAAGTCGCCACCATTACGCTGGAAGAAGGGCTGGTCATTAAAAACCTGCGCAATGAAACCGCCACGCACACCGTGCACGAAATAGAACTTGAAATTGAGCAGTTGGAGAAAGGCGGCTACGAATATTTCATGCTCAAGGAAATTTACGAGCAGCCGACGACCATTGCAGAATGTATGCGCGGGCGTATGGATGCCGATGCCGGATGGGTACGCCTTGGTGGCATGGAAGAGCACATGAAGCGCATGGTGAATGCCCAGCGCATGATTATCCTCGGCTGTGGCACCTCCTGGCATGCCGGCATGATTGCCGAATACCTGTTTGAAGATCTGGCGCGCCTGCCCGTGGAAGTAGAGTACGCCTCCGAGTTCCGGTACCGCAATCCGGTGGTGCGCGACCAAGATGTGGTGCTGGCTATTTCACAATCGGGTGAAACGGCCGATACTTTTGCCGCGCTGGAACTGGCCAAAGAACGCGGTGCCCTTACCTACGGCATTGTCAACGTAGTGGGTTCCTCTATCGCCCGATTGACGCACAGCGGCTCTTATATCCACGTTGGCCCGGAAATTGGCGTGGCCTCCACCAAAGCTTTTACCGGACAGGTGACCATGCTCACCATGATGGCGCTGGTATTGGGCTACGAACGCGGATATCTGCCCAAATCCCGCTACCAGGAACTGGTGCAGGAACTGGCGCGTATTCCAGAAAAAGTGGAAAGGCTATTGCAGAATTGCCAGAAGCAAGTGGAATATATCGCCTCAGAGCTACAACATGCCAACAACTCGCTTTACCTTGGCAGGGGCTACAATTTCCCCGTGGCATTGGAAGGTGCCCTCAAACTGAAAGAAATCAGCTACATTCACGCCGAGGGATATCCCGCCGCTGAAATGAAACACGGCCCGATTGCCCTGATTGATGAAAATATGCTGGTTTTTGTGATCGCTACGAACAAAAGCGCCCACGATAAAGTTGCCTCAAATATTCAGGAAGTAAAAGCCCGGAAAGGGGTGGTGGTCGCTGTCGTTATAGAAGGCGATACCATGATAAAAGAAATAGCCGATTACACCATTGAAATACCCGAAACGGAAGAACCGTTTACACCGCTCTTGTCGGTCATACCGTTGCAACTGCTGGCGTACCACACAGCAGTGTTACGCGGCTGCAATGTAGACCAGCCGCGCAATTTGGCGAAGTCTGTGACCGTTGAGTAAACATAACTTACAATTAAAGTACCATGAATAATATTGATATTGAATACAATACCGAACGTCCGGACATTATCTACCCAGAATATGGCCGCTCGATTCAGGAAATGATACAACACGCCAAAACGATTGAATCGCCACAAAAACGTCAAGCGACGGTGGAATCCATCGTTGGGCTAATGATCACACTCAGCCCCAGCAACCCGAACCGCAACATGGACGATTTCAAAGAAAAGCTTTGGAACCATGTGTTTGCCATCGCGGGTCCAGGGCTGGATGTTACCCCGCCCCCGGGCATCATCATTGTAAAAGAAGAAGACCGGCCTAAGCCGGAACCGCTGGGCTATCCTGCTTCCTCTACCCGCAAGCGGCACTATGGGAGTAGCGTCCACCAGCTTATCCAAAAGGCCATTGAAATGCCTGAGGGCACCAAACGCGAAGGATTTGTGGAAGTAATTGCTTCTTACATGAAACTCGCCTACAAAACCTGGAACAAAGAACACTATGTCAGCGATGACATAGTGAAAGAGGACCTGGAAATACTGTCCAATGGCATGCTTGTACTGCATGAAGGCCACGACTCGCTCGACAAGCTTGCGGCGGGTGCAGGGCGCCATGAAAAGGATAAGAGCCGGCAGCGCAGTGGCCGCAGCAACAACAAGAACAGTGCAGGCCGTGGCCGTACCAACCGCGGGACCAGCAACAGCAGCAACAGCAGCGGCGGCAGCGGCGGCAGCGGGAATTACAAGCGGCGGAAGCGGTAGCGCGGCTTTTAAGCCGCCAGTACGCGGCCATTTATGGCCGCAAAAAGCAACAGGTATTCCCCAAAGTTCGGAATAACCCAAGTTGTGGAAAAATTAATTTCAGCATAAAAATTGGTTGTCTAGGCGCTTTTTAGTCCCATAAACCCTATTGTTTGTTAACAGACCTTTAATTTTAATAAAAATTTTTTCACGGCAGTGACTTTTTATGATCTCCACGTTTAAAAGATGTTCCCGCAAACGAGCGGGGATTTAAGGTAAAAAGGAAGATTGATTTAAGGTCATGCCGCTGTTGTGCAATACTGTAGCGGCTTATTTTGAACTTTTTTGACGTATTTAGTACGTTTCAATATACGCAGATTTACTGCATTCTGAAAAACCCGGTTCCAAAACCCGATTTAAAAATAGCCCAATTCCCTAGGGCGCAAGAGCTAAAAGAATGTTTTCATTTGGTTTTTTGGGGTTTAGCCGTTTGCACGTAATGTGTGAACGGTTTTTTATTTCGGAGCGGCGTACCTTCGCGGCCCTTAGGAACGATGTTATGCTGACATCGTTCCTCACTTAGCAAAATCCGTCGTTTGAAAGAAGCAATTAAAAAAATACTCAAGGCGCTCCCGTTTGATTTTACCAAAAATCAGCGCTACGATCGCTTGACCAAGCAGGTGATCGCCCATGTTTGTCGCCCCGAAAGCAACTGCATAGACGTAGGCTGCCACAAAGGCGAAATCCTCGATCTTTTATTGCAGGCGGCCCCCAATGGCCACCATATTGGTTTTGAGCCTATTCCAGTAATGTTCCAGAACTTGCAAGCAAAATATGCCGCGCGCAGCAACTGCCAGTTCTACGACATCGCGCTCTCCAACCAGCAAGGCACGTCAAGTTTCAACTACGTGGTCAGTAACCCTTCGTACAGCGGTCTGTTGAAGCGCCGCTACGACCGCGCCAATGAGGAAGACACGCTCATCACGGTCCGCACCGAAAAGCTCGACGATGTGCTGCCGCCCGATTTTCGGGTCGATTTTATGAAAATAGACGTGGAAGGCGGTGAACTGATGGTACTGGAAGGCGCGCTGGAAACCCTGCGCCGCTGCAAGCCTGTGGTTATTTTCGAACACGGGCTGGGTGCCAGTGAAATGTACGGCTCTACACCGGAAAAGGTGTTCGACTTGCTCGAATCCTGTGGGCTGCGTGTTTCCTTGTTGGATCGATTTATGAAAAAGGCACCAGCATTTTCGAAGGCGGAGTTTGCGCGCCAGTATTATGAGCGGGTGAATTATTATTTTGTGGGGTACGAGGCATAGCCTCGCACCAGCAGTTGTTAGGGAACGAGGCATGGCCTCGCACCAGCGGTTTCTTTATTTTATAATTATTTCAGCTGTTTTTAGTTCAACCGAGTTCCCGCTTTCGAAATCAAACTTTAGGGCTATTTGGTGTTTGTTTTCAATAATTGTTTCTACCGTCTTCATCGAGAGCAGATTTAGTAATGCTACATTACTACGACCTTTTTCTCCGAGGTAAAAATTTATCGCCATTAGTTGATTTATGGCATCCTCCATTGAATTGATTCCTTCAAATTTTGAATAATCTGCCAAACAATCACTGCTATTGCCTAATTTACCCAGGCAATTAGCCTGTAATTCAACTGGTATAAATAACGCACTCAATTCACTGCCAGCTTTAAAATTTGCGCTTAAATCTGAATTGCTCTTTATCGAGAAATTTAAAACTTTATCTTGTAAAAAACATAAGGGTTCGTCACAACCAAACGCATTCAACCCCGCGCCAAATACAGTCCCCCAAATATTACCCCCATCCCCAATACATCCACCACCGAAACTGCCTCACCGTCAAAAACGCCGATGGCAATGGCCGTTACAGGAAGCAAATACGTGACCGATGTAGCAAAAACCGGACTTGTGCGCTGCATCAGCCAGAAGTACAAGATGGAGCCGCCAACGGTACCGATAGCCGCCAAATAAAACACATAACCGAGTCCTTTCAATCCATCAGGATGCTGCCACACCACCTGCCAACCACCGGAAAAGAACAAGCCAACGGCAAAAAAAAGGCCGGTCATCGCAAAAGCTGCCGCTGCAATGCCTGCCGGGGGCTGGTCGCGCAGGTAGCGCCCCACCACATTGGCATTGATGGCGTAACATACCGTGGCCAGTACGCATAGCCCCGCGAAAAAAGCATTGCCCGCAGCTTGTGCCTTGCCGTTGAACAAGACCAATATCACCGCGCCAATCAAGCCAAGCAGGATGCCAAACGCCTTTGTCCAGCCGATTTTCAATTGAAAAAACGAAGCGCCAATGATGAACGTAAAGATGGGCGTCAGGGAATTGAGCACGCCCGCAAGGCTACTGTTGACATGTTGCTGCGCTATGGCAAAAAGTACGTTGGGAATAGCCGAACCACAAAATGCGACCACCACCAAAGGTTTCCAGCGTTTCCAATCTATTTTCGACCAATAAGCCAGGGCAAGGGGCAGAGACAACAAGGTCGCCAGCACCATGCGCCACAGCGTCATTTGCATGGGATTGAACACCAATACCGCCTTTTTTATCATGATAAAAGAAGCGCCCCATACGAGGCCAAGAAACACCATGCAAAGCCAATCAAGGCTGTCTGGTTGGCGGGAGGGAGTCATAAGGATTGTAATATTTATAGCGCTAAGCAACTTTGCTGCCACAAAGAACACCAAAAAAGGGTTGGGCGTTTGGAAAATGGAAAATCTTTCTGGCAGCTAATGCGTTTTGCTAGTAATGGCATTGTCCTTTCAAAGGAAAGCCACACTTTTATACCCCGTGAATATTCCCGGACATGATACCGCGATACTCACGCAGAATTATTGAATTATTCCCCCTAAATTGCCACCAAACACCACGCGGCTATGAGAATTGCAGTACTTTTTACTTTTTGTATACTCACCTGCGCTACCAACTTGGTGGCGCAAACAACCTCGCAGGTCACTTTTGGCAAAAACCGGGTTCAATACCACCACCAGTTCGATGAATGGAGCCTGTACGAGACCCCCAATTTGATCACGTATTGGTACGGCGATGCCCGCAATGTGGCACAATCGGCCCTGCAACTCGCGGAATACGATTTCCCCATCGTGCAGCAATTGTTGGAACACCAGCCCACAGAGAAAATAGAAATGCTCGTGTTCAGCGACATCAGTGACCTGAAACAGAGCAATATTGGCGAAGACGATGTGTTCCTGCTCCAATCGGGCGAAACCAAGGTGGTGGGCAACAAAATTTTCGTCTATTTCGACGGCGATCACCGACACCTGCGCGCCCAGATCCGCGAAGGTGTGGCGGGCGTGTTGCTCAACTCCATGCTGTACGGGGCCAATTTGCAAGAAATCGTATCCAATGCCGTGCTGCTCAACCTCCCGGCCTGGTACACCAGCGGTCTCACGGCTTATTGCGGCGAAGACTGGACCGCGGAAGACGACAACCGATTGCGCGACCTGCTGCAATCGGGCCGCTACAAAACCTTCGACAAGCTCGTGCGGGAACATCCACGATTCGCCGGACAAGCGTTTTGGCACTACATCAGCCTTCATTTCGGGCGCGGCACCATCAGCAACTTGCTGTACCTCACCCGCATCAACCGCAGCGTCGACAACGGCTTTTTCTACGTGCTCGGCAACGGTTACCGCCGCACCACCGATTCCATGCTCGAGTATTTCCGCAACCGCTACAGTGATGAAGCCAAGGGCTTGAAAAAGCCCGATGCCAGCGGAAAAATCACGGTGAAAAATAGAAAAAAACTCCCACTCTACCACGTAAAAATGAGTCCTGACGGCAAGCGATTGGCCTGGGTAAGCAACGACATCGGCAAATGGAAAGTCTATGTGTACGACATTAAAACAGGGAAAAGAAAACGCATCATGAAAGGCGGCGCGCGCAATGCCTTGCAAGCCACGGATTACAATTACCCCCAAATTGCCTGGAATCCCGACAATCAGCGGATCGCCGTTATGTACGAACGCCGCGACGTGCCGCGCCTGGCGATGATAGACCCGACAAGCGGAAAAAGAGAACGCAGCAACCTGTCGCCCGAATTCCAGCGGGTGTTCAGCATGGATTTTATCAGTTCCAGCGAAATTGCCCTTTCCGCTGCCGTGAAAGGCTATTCCGATTTGTTTATTTATCGCACCATCACCCGCCAAACAGATCGTATTACCAATGATTTCTGGGACGATCTGGATGCTTCAGTACTGACCATTGACGGCCGCAAATCATTGATTTTTAGCAGCAATCGCCTCACAGACACGCTGACGACCCAAAAGCTCGATACCCTTTTGCCTGTAGGCCAGTTTGATATTTTTCTCTACGACCTTGAAAGCCGCAGCCCGGAATTGGTACGCCTCAGCGATACGCCATTTTCCGACGAACGCATGGGCATTGGTATCGACAGCAGCCATTTTGTGTTTACCAGTGATGCCAGTGGCATCGTAAACCGCCAGGCTGGGAAACTGGAAGCTTTCACCGCCTACTACCAGGCTGTAGTGTACATGAAAGACGGCGCTGAAATAAAAGCGCTCGACATGACCCAGCCCGTTGAATGGCCTTTGGCGCGGGTACTTACCTACTTGGCGCCCTTGGATACCGTAATGAAAAACATTGATTCTACGCAGATTGACAGCATCAAAATATCCCCGGTATTTAAAAAGCGGCCAATTACCTGGAACCTGACCAATTACGACAGGAGTATCGGCCAGCAGCACAGCGCGCCCCGCAGTGGCAAAATGGTGGAAGGCGTCTATCGAGATCGGAAAACCTATTTTTACACGCGAAAAATTGACCCGGAAGCTGCGATGCTGGCGCGTACCACGCGCTGGCGGGAGCAACTGCTCCGTGCCACCGGCCAGCCCATGCCCGCACAACCCCCGCTGGAAAGCCCCGCCCAAATCATTGAAAAACAGAATACTATACGCTTTTTCCCTGAGCTCGATACCATGCGGTTTATCAATCAAGGCTGGTTGTTCCAGGTGCCTGATTACCTGCAAACCGCGCCGACCCACCATCCTGCAGCGCCACCAGAACCCAATAAGCCAACCGTCGTTGAGATGGGAAAAGTCGACAACAAACAGGCTGCGATGAGCCCCGATTCGATACCCCTGTCGCCGCGCCGCTCCAATAGAAGCTCGAAACCCTTGTTCGACATTGGAAAAGACAAATCCCTTGTCAAGTTTTATCCCTTCAAAATCATCCCATACCGGCTTCGTTTCCGCACCGACTACGTTTCCACGACCATGGACAACAACAGGATGTTCGATGGGCTGGAACTGTATGAGGGGAAAAATAGTCGCCTGAATATCCCGCCGCCGGGCGTGCTGCTGCGGGCCAATTTCAAAGATTTATTAGAAAATTATGTCATCGAAGCGGGCTTCCGCCTGCCCATCACGTTCAATGGCACGGAGTACTACCTTTGGTTTGACGACAAGAAAAAGCGCCTCGACAAGCGCTACGTGATTTACCGCCGCACCTTGGTCAACAGCGTGGGTAGGCCACTGCCATACCCGCCCAACCTGGCCCCTGAATTCCAGGAACGCACCACCACGATGTTGGGTCAATATGAGCTCAGCTACCCCTTGGATGTTTTCACCAGCTTCCGGGCCACTTTTGGCCTGCGGGAAGACAAAGTACGGGCGCAAAGTTCTGACCCCTTTACCCTGGAAAAAGCTGATCGTGCTGAACAACGGGCCTCTATACGCCTGGCCGCCATTTTCGACAATACCGTTGATGTCGACCTCAATTTCAAAACAGGAACCCGCGCCAAAATATTTACCGATGTTGTCAAACGTTTCAATTTGAACAGCAAGCCCAACCTGAGCCTGAAACTCAACGAGGGCTTTATGACCATTGTCGGCATTGATGCACGGCATTACCAAATGATTGATCGCCGCTCCCAAATTGCGATGCGTTTGGCGGGTGCGACCTCTTTTGGTTCGGAAAAAATGCTGTACATCCTCGGCGGCATCGACAACTGGGTGCTGCCCAAATTCAACGAATCAATCCAGTTGCCCGACGATGATGGTTTTGCCTACCAGGCACCTGCGGTGAACCTGCGCGGCTTCAAGCAAAACATCCGCAACGGCAACTCCTACATGCTGTTCAACACCGAATTGCGCGTCCCTATTTTCAAGTATTTCTCCAACAAACCGACCATGGGCAATTTCTGGCGCAATTTCCAACTTGTAGGCTTCTTTGATGTGGGCACTGCCTGGCAGGGGGCCAGCCCTTACAGCGGCGCAAACCCCATCAACGTTGTATTCCTGGAAAAGGGGCCCGACGGCCAGCCGCCCATCGTCATCATGAAGGTCAATTATTTCCGCGATCCGGTGGTGGCAGGCTACGGCATTGGTGCGCGGGCGCTGCTGTTTGGTATGTACCTGCGGGCTGATTATTCCTGGGGCATCGAGTCAAGGGTGATTCAGAAGCCGATGGTGCATATTGGGTTGGGGACAGATTTTTAGGGGGTGGGAAATTATAATTAAGCCTAAAAGTGCATTCCTGTTATTACTGATTCATATACTGGTTAATAATGTCATAATTTTCAGAAGATATTATATAGCTTGCAGCAATCCCATTTGAATTTACAAAATAGACTTTGTTATATGGGCCTGTCAAACCGCATTTTTCCATATCTTCGTATGGAGGGAAAAGGATGTTGCCGTTTTTCACTAAGGAAATAACATCGGTTATCTTTTCATTTTTAGCACTTACTAAAAAGGTAATAAGTCTGTTTTTCGCATTATTTGTACTAAAGGATTGTATAAATTCAATAAATTCATCGTTGCAAGCTCCACAAAATGATGGATTTACTGTTATAAAAATAAGTGTATCTAATGAGTTTATTGTAGCCGTTTTGAAAAAAAAGTCTCTTCAGGGGAGTACGAATCATCGGCCTTCACCTTGTCATTATTTTTTTCTGAACATGAAAGACCCATACAAGCCATAATTATTAGAAGGAATAGGTTTATTTTCATATCAGTTTTTTTACTTTGCGTTTTTTAGTTATTTCAATGTTATAAACTGAGAAGAGACCATGTCGATCCATTTGTAAAAAATCTACCTGCAATAAGTGGTAGGAATTATTTTTCAACTTTTGCAAATATTTATTCTTAGGGTCGTCGCATAAGATAAGTATTTGTTTACCCTTATTCTTTTCAATATAAGTTATTAGATTTCGACCACAATACTTGGGAGCTGTACAAAAATTAAAATGTACAATATACGTTTTATCATAATTGCCTATGTCGATACTTGAATCGACATCAAAAACGAAGGATTGGTAGCGATCAAATGTCCCCTGCGCAGCGCCAGGGTAACAGATGATGAGCATAATTGCACTACTGAACATCGAGCAGCTGAATGCGGAGCGTTTTGATTCCATGTTGTTTTGTTTCAATAAAAGGTCCATAGTTGATATGAAATCCATCACTTGCTGGTACAGCAAAATAAATGAAAAAGCAATCTTTAGGTAAAAGCGCCTCGGACAGTAGGTTAAATTCTTCATCAAGTACCATCACAGAATATCTCCTGTCTTTATAAGTAGTGTAGAGCCCGTCAGCTGACTTTTCTGGCAATGGAAGTGCATAGAATCGGTAAAATAGACGGCAATATGGGTTGTATATAAGATGTGAATAATAGGGGCTTGTCTTAAAATGTTGAAATAAGAGATCTTTTGTCTTTGGGCTACGTTTGAATGACAACGCAGGAGTAGCAATCGTATCAAAAATACTTTTAACCAAAAAGCGATCTACCGTTTTACTATCGTGGTTGTATTTCCAAATTTCAGGGATAGGAACAAAAGAATATAGAATGTTCCCTTTGAAACAATACTGTTCAATTTTGGTCAAAATGCCATAATTATTCTCAAAGAGAAACTTTGGGTATGTCAAACCTTCGTATGATATTTTTTTTGTTTTTAAATTATAAACCCCTGTAATTGGGTACCCATAGTCATACTTGGAGAATTCCCTATGTTTGAGATCAGGATTCACATCTAGAGGAATCATTAATAGACTTGTTGCGGTGAGAATAAGAGAAATGAGTAGCTTTAGGGCAAAAAGCAAACATGGAGAATTTTTCATACCCCAAGAACAACCGAGAGTGGCGGG
>Ga0105054_10007071_pt1 | contig 15380 bp, 13 predicted proteins | sample BON02_FD_78091 | JGI IMG/M metagenome (GOLD analysis project Ga0105054, IMG submission 78091) | Freshwater microbial communities from Lake Bonney liftoff mats and glacier meltwater in Antarctica - BON-02 (megahit assembly) | ecosystem: Environmental > Aquatic > Freshwater > Ice > Glacier...
AATCAGGGTTGGCCCGAATCGCGTGGGGCCGTTTGGTTTGCTGCAACCGATTGCCGATGCGCTCAAGTTGTTGACCAAAGAAATCATCATTCCCACAGCGGCAAGCAAGGGTCTGTTTGTGCTCGGTCCCATCATGACCATCATGCCGGCGCTGGCTGCGTGGGCTGTGATTCCGTTTGGCCCTGAAATCGCTTTGGCCAATATCAACGCAGGTTTACTCTTACTGATGGCGATTACCTCGCTCGAAGTTTATGGCGTGATCATTGCCGGCTGGGCATCCAACTCCAAATACGCTTTCTTGGGAGCAATGCGCGCATCCGCCCAAATGGTCAGCTACGAAATCGCCATGGGCTTTTGCCTCGTGGTGGTGCTGATGGTCTCGGCCAGCATGAACATGACCGACATCGTGATGGGCCAGGCCAAAGGCATCGCGGCCGGTTACGGCCTCAATTTTTTGTCCTGGAACTGGTTGCCTCTGTTGCCAATTTTTGTGGTGTTTTTCATCGCTGGCCTGGCTGAAACCAACCGTCATCCGTTTGACGTAGTTGAAGGCGAGTCAGAAATTGTTGCCGGACACATGGTTGAATATTCCGGCATGTCGTTTGCCATGTTCTTCCTGGCTGAATACGCCAACATGTGGCTGGTGGCGATTTTGACGGTGTTGCTGTTTCTGGGTGGCTGGCTGTCACCAATCGACAGCGTTTTCTTCAACTGGATTCCGGGCTGGATCTGGCTGGGCATCAAGACCTTTGTGGTGGTCACGATGTTCCTCTGGGTGCGCGCCACATTCCCACGCTATCGCTATGACCAGATCATGCGCTTGGGCTGGAAGATATTCATTCCTGTGACGCTGGTCTGGCTCGTCGTCGTAGGTGCCTGGATGCAGACCTCGTACAACATTTGGAAATAACTGGAAAAGACATGTCTACAGTTGCCTCCATCAAAGATTTCGTTTCAAGCTTCATGCTCACCGAGCTGTTCAAGGGTATGGCCCTGACCGGTAAGTACATGTTCAAGCGCAAGATCACGATTCAGTTTCCGGAAGAAAAAACGCCACTGAGTCCGCGCTTTCGCGGTCTCCATGCGCTGCGCCGTTATGAAAATGGCGAAGAGCGCTGTATTGCCTGCAAACTGTGCGAAGCCGTGTGCCCGGCGCTGGCGATCACGATTGAATCAGACGTGCGCGAAGACGGCAGCCGCCGCACCTCGCGTTATGACATCGATCTGACCAAATGTATTTTTTGCGGAATGTGCGAAGAGGCCTGTCCGGTGGACGCTATTGTCGAGACTCATATCTTCGAATACCACGGTGAAAAACGCGGTGACCTGTATTTCACCAAGGACATGTTGCTGGCCGTCGGTGACCGTTACGAAAAAGAAATCGCCGACGCCCGGGCTGCGGATGCCAAGTACCGCTGAAATGATCCCTAAGTAGTTGGCTCAAGAAAGATTCTCAGAACATGGACGCTAAAACAGGTCTCTTTTATCTCTTCGCCCTGGTGCTGCTGTTTGCCGCATTCCGGGTGATCACGGCACGCAATCCGGTGCATGCCGCCTTGTACCTGGTGCTGGCCTTTTTCCAGGCGTCAGCTCTCTGGATTTTGCTGAAAGCCGAGTTCCTGGCCATCACGCTGGTGCTGGTCTACGTTGGTGCCGTGATGGTGCTGTTTCTTTTTGTCGTGATGATGCTGGACATCAACCTGGACGGCGTTCGCAAGGGCTTCTGGAAACATTTTCCACTGGCCGCCAGCGTCGGTGCGCTGATTGCGCTGCAGATGGCCGCGGTGCTGATGGGCGGCTTCCGCCTGAGCGAGGAGCCCAAGGCGGCGCTACTGGCAGGGGAGGCGGCGACACAATATTCCAACACCAAGGAGCTCGGCAAGCTGCTGTATTCAGAGTATCTTTACCCGCTTGAAATCGCAGCCGTCATTCTGCTGGTGGCCATCATCGCGGCCATTGCGCTGACTTTGCGCGAGCGCAAGGACTCGAAATCCCAGAACCCTTCGGAGCAGGTCAGGGTCAAGAGCAAAGACCGCGTCAGCTTGGTCAAAATGAAATCTGCAGTAGTAGCTAGCCCAGTGGCCAGCGTAGTTGCACCTGTAGCCGGAGAACCCAAACCATGATGCTCACGCTCGGACACTTTCTGACCCTAGGCGCGATGCTGTTCGCGCTGTCGGTGATTGGCATTTTCCTGAACCGTAAAAACCTCATCGTGCTGCTGATGGCGATCGAGTTGATGCTGCTGGCCGTCAACACCAATTTTGTCGCGTTCTCCTACTACCTGGGCGACATGCACGGTCAAATTTTTGTGTTCTTCATTCTGACCGTCGCGGCTGCCGAGTCGGCCATTGGCCTGGCCATTCTGGTGCTGTTGTTCCGTAACAAGTCCAGCATCAATGTGGACGAACTCAATACGCTCAAGGGATAGATATGTACCCCCACGCTCTTCACTTCGTGTATTCCCTGCCCCCCGAGGGGGCGCATCCTGCCCTTGGGGCGGCCCTACGGTCGGTCTAATATGAGTCAAACCCTTTCTGCCTCCACGCTGCTGGCGGTGCCGCTGGCCCCCTTGGTGGGTGCTCTTCTGGCCGGCATTCTCGGCACCAGTTTTGGTGGCAACTGGATCGGTCGGCGGATGTCGCACACGCTCACCATCATGGGCGTGCTGCTGGCATTCATCCTGTCGGTGATGACGCTCAAGAGCGTGGCGCTGGACGGTGCCCGCTTCAATGAAACCCTCTACACCTGGATGGTGGTGGGCGGGCTCAAGATGGAAATCGGTTTCCTCGTCGATGGCCTCACCGCCATGATGATGGTGGTGGTGACTTTTGTCTCGCTCATGGTGCATATCTACACCATTGGCTACATGGAAGAAGACGAAGGCTACAACCGCTTTTTTGCCTACATTTCGCTGTTCACGTTCTCCATGCTGATGCTGGTGATGAGCAACAACCTGCTACAGCTTTTCTTCGGCTGGGAAGCCGTCGGCCTGGTGTCCTACCTGCTGATCGGCTTCTGGTACAAAAAACCTACGGCCATCTTCGCCAACATGAAGGCCTTTCTGGTGAATCGCGTCGGCGACTTCGGTTTCATTCTCGGCATCGGCTTGCTGGTCGCTTATACCGGCACGCTCAACTACACCGAGGTGTTCGCCAAGTCGGGCGAGATCGCCCAGCTCGGTTTTTCGAATCCTTTTGGTGGCAGCGACTGGATGCTGATCACCGTGATCTGCATCTGTCTGTTCATCGGAGCCATGGGCAAGTCGGCCCAGTTTCCGCTGCATGTCTGGCTGCCCGATTCGATGGAAGGCCCGACGCCCATCTCCGCCCTGATTCACGCCGCGACCATGGTGACGGCCGGCATCTTCATGGTGGCGCGCATGTCGCCGTTGTTCGAGATGAGCGACACCGCGCTGAGTTTCATCATGGTCATTGGCGCCATCACCGCGTTGTTCATGGGCTTTCTGGGCATCATCCAGAACGACATCAAGCGCGTGGTGGCGTATTCCACGTTGTCGCAACTGGGCTACATGACGGTCGCGCTGGGCGCATCGGCCTATTCGGTGGCCGTCTTCCACCTGATGACGCATGCCTTCTTCAAGGCCCTGCTGTTCCTGGCGGCGGGTTCGGTCATCATGGGAATGCATCACATCCAAGACATCCGCTGGATGGGCGGGCTGCGCAAGTACATGCCGATTACTTGGATCACCTTCCTGCTTGGGTCTTTGGCTTTGATCGGGACGCCGATGTTTGCCGGTTTCTACTCCAAAGACAGCATCATCGAGGTGGTTCATTTCAGCCAGTTGCCGGGCGCCGGGTTTGCCTACTTTGCGGTGCTGGCCGGTGTTTTTGTGACGGCTTTTTATTCCTTTCGCATGTACTTCCTGGTCTTCCACGGCAAGGAACGTTTTGACCAAAATCCCGAGGCCCACCATGGCCATGATCCACGCCACGAGCCGCACAAGCCGCACGAGTCGCCCTGGGTGGTGACCGCACCGCTGGTGTTGCTGGCCATCCCGTCAGTCGTGATCGGCTTCATGACCATAGATGCCATGCTGTTTGGCGACTTTCTGAAAGACGCGATCATCGTCAACGCGGCCAAGCACCCGGCCATGGCCGAGCTGGCTGCCATATTCCATGGTCCGGTGCAGATGGCGCTGCACGGCTTGACGACCCTGCCGTTCTGGCTGGCACTTGCCGGTGTGGCTTCGGCCTGGTACATGTACATGGTCAATCCTGCCTTGCCCGCAGCTATCAAGCGCAACTGCATGCCCATCTACACCGTGCTTGAAAACAAGTACTACTTGGATTGGTTCAATGAGAATGTGCTCGCCCGTGGTGCTCGCGCCCTTGGCATGGGCCTTTGGAAAGTTGGTGATCAAAAGTTGATTGATGGCTTGTTTGTCAATGGCTCTTGGAAAGTCGTGGGCTGGGTTTCCAGCCTCGTGCGCCGCCTGCAGTCGGGTTACATCTACCACTACGCCTTCGGCATGATCATTGGCGTTTTTGTGTTGATGACGTACTTCGTCTGGCTTAACAAATAAAAACAAAAAGGAAGAACAAAAATGGGTTTGTTGAGCCTTGCCATCTGGACGCCAATTATTTTCGGTGTCGTGTTGCTGACGCTGGGTCGTGACGAGCAGGTACGTAGTGTGCGCTGGGTCGCTCTGATTGGTGCAGTAGCCAGTTTTCTGGTGACATTGCCTTTGTACGGCGGCTTCGAGCTGGGCACGTCTGCCATGCAGTTTGTTGAAAAAGTCAGCTGGATACAGCGCTTCAACGTCAATTACCACGTCGGTGTTGACGGTATTTCGTTGTGGTTTGTGTTGCTCACTGCATTCATCAATGTGGTCGTCATCATCGCCAGCTGGGAAGCCATCACCACGCGCGTGAACCAGTACATGGCCTCGTTTTTGATTCTGAGTGGCTTGATGATTGGCGTGTTTTCTGCATTGGATGGCCTGCTGTTTTACGTTTTCTTTGAAGCCACGCTGATACCGATGTACCTCATCATTGGTATCTGGGGCGGGCCCAACAAGATCTACGCGGCTTTCAAGTTTTTCCTGTACACGCTACTTGGCTCCCTGTTGATGCTGGTGGCCTTAATTTATCTGTACAACAAGTCGGGCGGCAGTTTTGACATCCTGACATGGCACCAGCTGCCGCTGGGCAGCAACATACAGACCTTGCTGTTCTTTGCCTTTTTTGCAGCTTTTGCTGTCAAGGTGCCGATGTGGCCGGTACACACCTGGTTGCCCGATGTTCACGTTGAAGCGCCTACCGGCGGTTCTGCCGTGCTGGCGGCCATCATGCTCAAGCTGGGCGCTTATGGCTTTTTGCGCTTTTCCATGCCGATTGCCCCTGATGCCGCGCACGAGTGGGCGTGGCTGATGATTGCGCTTTCGCTTATCGCCGTGATTTACGTCGGTCTGGTCGCCATGGTGCAGCAGGACATGAAAAAACTCGTGGCTTATTCGTCGGTGGCGCACATGGGTTTTGTCACGCTCGGGTTTTTTATCTTCAACGACCTTGGCGTTTCCGGCGGCATTGTGCAGATGATTGCCCACGGTTTTGTGTCCGCCGCGATGTTCCTGTGTATCGGCGTGCTGTATGACCGCGTGCATTCGCGTGAAATTGCAAGCTACGGTGGCGTGGTCAACACCATGCCCAAGTTTACAGCGTTTGCCTTGCTGTTTGCCATGGCCAATGCTGGCTTGCCCGGAACGGCCGGTTTTGTCGGTGAGTGGATGGTGATTCTGGGGGCCGTCAAATTCAACTTTTGGATTGGTTTTGGCGCGGCCAGTGCGCTTATTTTTGGCGCCGCCTACACCTTGTGGATGTTCAAGCGCGTCTATCTTGGCCCGGTTAGCAACGATGATGTCAAAAACCTCAGCGACATCAACAGCCGCGAATTCTTGATGTTGTCGCTGCTGGCGATCGCCGTGCTGTACATGGGTATTTATCCCAAACCGTTTACCGACGTGATGAACACATCTGTCGCCGACCTGCTCAAGCACGTGGCGATATCGAAGCTGAACTAATCCAGAATCCATCCAGAAAATCAAGATGATTGACAAACTCTCCTGGATCACGGTTTTACCCGAGATCGTGCTCCTGACAATGGCCTGCATTATTTTGCTGCTCGATCTGAGTGTCAAAACGCCGCAGCGTACCGTCACCTACGTGCTGTCCCTTTTGACACTGGCCGTGGTGGCTGCGATGGAAGCGGCTTATGCGGTGGGCGGTCAAACCTTTTACGGTTTTAGCAAGATGGTGGTGGTTGACCCTATGGGGTCATGGCTTAAATGTTTTGCCAGCATCGCGCTCATGGTGTCGCTGGTTTACGGACGGCCTTATGTGTTTGACCGCGACATGTTGCGCGGCGGTGAGTTTTTCACTCTCAGCCTGTTCGCACTGCTGGGTATTTTTGTGATGATTTCAGGGCACAACTTCTTAGTTCTTTACATGGGTCTTGAACTGCTCACCCTGTGCAGCTATGCATTGGTGGCCCTGCGCCGCGACAACGCTACGGCGACTGAAGCCGCCATGAAGTACTTTGTGCTGGGGGCTTTGGCTTCGGGATTTTTGCTCTACGGTCTGTCCATGCTGTATGGCGCTACCGGCTCGCTCGACGTCAATGAAGTGTTCAACGCCATCGCCAGCCGTCAGGTCAAACATCAGGTGCTGGTTTTTGGTCTGGTGTTCATCGTCGCCGGGCTAGCCTTCAAGCTCGGTGCGGTGCCTTTTCACATGTGGCTGCCCGACGTTTATCAGGGTGCGCCAACCGCTGTCACTTTGCTGATTGGTGGCGCGCCGCAACTGGCCGTCTTTGCCATCTGCATTCGTTTGCTGGTCGAGGGCCTGTTGCCACTGGCGATTGACTGGCAACAAATGCTGGCCTTGATGGCGATTGGCTCCTTGCTGATTGGCAATCTGGCCGCGATTGCACAATCGAATCTAAAACGTATGCTGGCGTTTTCAACCATTTCGCAAATGGGTTTCCTGCTGCTGGGCTTGCTGTCGGGGGTGGTCAATGGCAACCAGATCAATGCCGAGTCGGCGTATAGCGCTTCCATGTTTTATGCCATCACCTATGTGCTCACCACACTGGCTGCTTTCGGCATCATCATGTTGCTGGCCAGGGCAGGGCACGAGTCTGAAGAGATCAGCGATCTGGCGGGCCTTAACCAGCGCAGCCCGCTGTATGCAGGCGTGATGGCGATTGCCATGTTCTCTTTGGCGGGTTTGCCGCCGGTAGTGGGTTTTTATGCCAAGCTGGTGGTGTTGCAGGCGCTGATTTCATCTGGGCAGACCAGCTATCTGGTACTGGCTGTTTTTGCCGTGATGATGTCGCTGATTGGTGCTTTTTATTACTTGCGCGTCGTCAAGGTCATGTACTTTGATGAGCCACATGCGCATAACAATCAGCCGATTTCTGCACCTGCTGATGCCCGTGCTGTGCTGTCCATCAACGGGTTTCTGATACTGATTCTGGGCATCTTTCCTGGTGGCTTGATGACGCTGTGCGCACAGTCGATCAGCAGTATCGTCAATTCTTTGGGCGTGTAATGACTCAATCCAAACGCAGACTATGGGGCACTTCTAGAAATTCAGATTTTCGGGATGAAGTGCAAGGCGCACGGAGCGCAGGAACCGGAAGGGTTATTGGGGTCAGACGCCAATTTCATTACGATGCAGAGCATCGCACCCGAAGGGCGTGCCAAGGGCACGATGAATTTGGACTCTGACCCCAAAAACCCTTCGAGCACCGCGCAACGCAGCAATTCGCCCGAAAAATGAATTTATAGAAGTGCCCTATGAAAGTCCTCAACCTGCAGTGTTCACATCAGCATTCATTTGAAGGCTGGTTTGCGTCTGAGGATGATTTCCAGTCACAACTGGTACGCGGACTTGTCGAATGTCCGATGTGCGCCGACAAAGGCATTCAAAAAATGCCCAGCGCACCGCGGCTTAATTTCGGTGCGCAGCAAGCGCTATCGACTGCCGTAAGCAACGCACCGGTTGCGTCAGCGGCATCCGCTCCGGATGCTTCGACAGCATCGACTGAACTGGTTGCCAACGCCTCTGGTGCTGGCCCTAGCCATGAGCAGCAGGCGGCTTTCCTGAAAGCCCTGCGCCATGTGCTGGCCAATACCCAAGACGTGGGTCACAAGTTTGCAAGCCAAGCGCGCCGTATGCACTACGGCGAAGTGGAGGCCCGCAACATTCGTGGGCAAGCCAGCCCGCGTGAGGTTATTGAGTTGATGGAGGAAGGTATCGCTGTGATACCCCTGCCCATGCCAGCAGCGCTTAAAGAAACGCTGCAATAAAGAAACACTAGCTACCCCCATGTCACTCAAAGTCATAGAAGCCCAAACGGGTGAAAACCCGGTTGCCAGCATCATCATCATGCACGGCCTGGGCGCTGATGGCCGCGACTTTTTGCCGGTTGCCGAGCAGTTCGATTTATCTAGCGTCGGCCCGGTGCGCTTTTTGTTCCCTAACGCGCCCGTCATGCCTGTCACCATCAACGGGGGCTACGAAATGCCCGCTTGGTACGACATTTTGGTAGCTGACTTGGTGCGCCGTGAAGACGAATCCGGTTTGCGCCAATCACAGGCCATGATCGAAGAGTTGATTGCAGGCGAAAAAGCGCGCGGCATACCCGCTAGGCGCATCGTGGTGGCAGGCTTTTCACAAGGCAGCGCCATGACGCTGATGATCGGCCTACGCCACGCCGAGCCACTCGCGGGGATGATCTGCATGTCAGGCTACCTGCCACTCGCAGACAAAACCGTAGCAGAGCGCAGCCTAGCGAGCCAGCAAGTTCCTATCTTCATGGGCCACGGTACGCACGACGGCGTGGTCGCATTGCCCAGAGCCGAAGCCTCACGCGACGCACTCAAGGCGATGGGCTATGCAGTCGAGTGGCACAGCTACCCGATGGAGCACTCGGTGTGCCCGCAAGAGATTGCGGATATGCAGGAGTGGCTGGTGCGGGTTTTGGGGTGATTCCATTCCCAGATCAATACGATATGTTGTTGCTTCGCCTTGCCGTGCTACAGCACTGTCTGCGGCTTCGCGCCTAATCTCCTATCGATCTGGAAATGGAATGAGATCGGCTCAGGCTACTGCGTCAGCCGGTTGCCTGAGCAGTATGGCCAGCGAGTTGGCGATGTTCTTGCGTAGTTCGCGCCTGTCGCAGATGAAGTCGATCGCGCCTTTGGTCTGCAAAAACTCGGCGCGCTGAAAGCCTTCGGGCAAGGTGACGCGCACGGTGGACTCGATCACCCGTGGGCCGGCAAAGCCGATCAGTGCCTTGGGCTCGGCAATCACGATGTCGCCCACAAACGCAAAACCCGCGCTGACACCGCCCATGGTCGGGTCGGTCAACACGCTGATGTAGGGCAAGCCTTTTTTCGCCAGACGGGTCAATGACGCATTGGTTTTGGCCATCTGCATCAGACTGAGCAGGCCTTCCTGCATACGCGCACCGCCAGTGGCCGTGAAGCAAATGAAGGGCACTTTTTGCTCGATGGCCGCGTGTACGCCACGCACAAAACGCTCGCCCACCACACTGCCCATGCTACCGCCCATGAAGTCAAATTCAAAACAGCAGGCGACCACGCCAATGCTGTGTACCGCACCCCCCATCACGACCAGGGCATCGGTCTCGCCGGTGTTTTCCAGCGCTTCTTTCAGGCGCTCGGGGTATTTGCGGCTGTCCTTGAACTTCAGTGCATCGACGGGCAAAACTTCCTGCCCCAGTTCATAGCGGCCTTCCGGGTCTAAAAACGCATCCAGCCGGGCCCGCGCACCGATGCGGTGGTGGTGGCTGCACTGCGGGCAGACGTTCTGGTTTTCTTCAAGGTCGGTTTTGTAGAGGACGGCCTCGCAGCTCGGGCATTTGATCCACAGGCCCCCGGGTACGCTGCGCCGCTCGGTCGGGTCGGTGGGCGTGATTTTGGGGGGTAGTAGTTTTTCTAGCCAGGACATAGGGAGTTCCTTGTTTCAGGTTTATGCGTCCAAAGCCGTACGGATTTCTTTAAGAAAATCTTTCGCTACGAGTGCGACTTTATCTCTCGGCTCATTTTCAATCAACTGAATGATTTTGCTGCCAATCACCACGGCATCGGCTACCTTGCCAATGGCTTGCGCGGTTGCGGCATCACGAATGCCAAAGCCCACACCGACTGGCACGCTGACGTGCTGGCGAATGCGCGGCAGCATGGCACTGACCGCAGCGACATCCAGCGCGCCTGAGCCGGTCACGCCCTTCAGCGACACATAGTAGACATAGCCGCTGGCAACGCTGGCGATCTGCTTCATCCGTTCGTCGGTACTGGTGGGGGCCAGCAAAAAAATCAGATCCATGTTGCGCGCACGCAAGCGCTTTGCAAACTCGACGCATTCTTCGGGTGGGTAGTCAACGATCAGTACGCCGTCTACGCCGGCTTTCGCAGCATCACGAATAAAGGCACTACCCGATTCAGCGTTTGAACCCGCGCCGTGTTTGATGTCGTAACGCTCCACCGGGTTGGCGTACCCCATCAGCACAACGGGTGTGATGCTGTCCTTGAGCCTGAAGACGCGAACCATCTCTAAAACTTGCAACATGCCTATGCCTAAGCTCAAGGCTTTGTCGCCGGCTTTTTGAATCACCGGGCCGTCGGCGCTGGGGTCTGAAAACGGTACGCCCAGCTCGATCACATCAGCCCCGCCGGCAACCATGCCGTGCATCAGTTCAGGGGTGACATCGGCAAACGGGAAACCCGCTGTGACATAGGGGATCAGTGCTTTGCGGCCAGATTTTTTGAGCGCGGTAAAGGTGGTTTGTATACGGCTCATTCTTTTGCCCCTTTGATGCTTTGACCCTGGCAGGACGGGCGGCAGAAAAAATCAGCATTTGACAGGTCGGCCACTGTGCCAATGTCTTTGTCGCCCCGGCCAGACAGATTGACCAGAATGCTTTGGTCGGTGCGCATGGTTTTGGCGAGCTTCATGGCGTAGGCCACGGCGTGCGCAGACTCCAGCGCCGGGATGACACCTTCGGTGCGGCAAAGGTAGTGAAAAGCAGAGAGTGCTTCTGCATCGGTAATGCCGACATATTCAGCACGGCCAATGTCTTTCAGAAATGCGTGCTCAGGGCCAACGCCGGGGTAGTCCAGCCCCGCGCTGATGCTGTGCGTTTCAGTGACCTGGCCGTCTTCGTTTTGCAGCACGTAGGTGCGGTTGCCATGCAGCACGCCCGGCAGGCCGCGTTGCAGCGACGCCGAATGCTTGCCGCTGTCCATGCCCTCACCAGCGGCTTCAATGCCTATCAATCGCGTTTTCTCATGGGAAATATAGGGGTAAAAAATACCCATCGCGTTGCTGCCACCGCCCACGCAGGCGAGCACGGCATCAGGTTGGCCACCGGTCATCTCGGGCATTTGACTCAAGCATTCGTTGCCGATCACGCTCTGGAAATCCCGCACCATCATCGGATAGGGGTGCGGCCCGGCCACCGTGCCAATGATGTAGAAGGTGTTGTCGACGTTGGCAACCCAGTCGCGCATGGCTTCATTCAGCGCGTCCTTGAGGGTTTTGCTGCCGCTGGTGACGGGTACCACCGTGGCCCCCAGCAGCTTCATGCGGTAGACGTTGGGGCTTTGGCGCTTGACATCTTCGCTGCCCATGTAGACCACGCATTCCAGGCCGTAGCGGGCACAAATCGTTGCAGCGGCCACACCGTGCTGGCCAGCGCCGGTTTCGGCAATCACGCGCGGCTTGCCCATGCGGCGTGCCAGCATGGCCTGACCAATGGTGTTGTTGATTTTGTGCGCACCAGTGTGGTTCAGGTCTTCGCGCTTGAGGTAGATCTGCGCGCCGCCCTGTTCGCGGCTCATGCGTGCTGCGTGGTAGATCGGGGAAGGGCGACCAACGAAGTGTTTCAGCTCGTAGTTAAATTCAGCTAAAAACTCAGGGTCGTCTTTGTATTTGGCGTAAGCGGCTTTCAGCTCATTGAGGGCGTGGGTCAGGGTTTCTGAAACAAAGCTGCCGCCGTAAATTCCGAAATGGCCTGAAACGTCAGGTTGCTGGTATTCGTACATGTTGGTCTTTATCAGTTGAGGACAGAGCAGCGCATTCGCTGCGCTCATGTTCCTGCAAGGTTTTCGAATTGTTCGTCTGCAGCGCGAACGGCTGCGACAAACTGGATGATTTTCTCTGCGCTTTTGATTCCTTTCGAAATCTCCACGCCCGAACTCACATCAACGGCCAGCGTGGTGCAGCGCGGCCTGACCTGCAAAATGCCAGCCAGCACATTTGCAGGTGTCAACCCACCACTCAAAACGAGGTGAGCGTTGACGCTTGGAGGAAGAAGTGACCAATTGAATGTTTTCCCACCGCCACCGTAACCTTCGACATGTGCGTCCAGAAGGATGGCTTGGGCTTTTGAATAATCTTGTGCGTATTTTACGAGATCGAACGGGGCAGGGCCGGCGGGAGATTCGCTGCCGGGCCGCCCCAAGGCGAATTGCGCCTCCTCGGGGGGCAGCGTATCACGCGCAGCGGAAAGCGTGGGGGCCCAAAACTCATTGAATGGTATGCGGGCCGCACGAATGAAGGGCAGACCGGTTTCAAGACAGTTCTCAGCTGACTCATCACCATGAAATTGAATCAAAGCACCCTGAATACGGGCGTGAGCAGCTATTATTTTTGTAGTACTGGCATTGACGAACAACAGCACTGGCGTGACAAAAGGTGGCAATCGGCGGGCTAATTCAGCGGCGCGCTCTAATGGGATGTAACGCGGGCTGGCTTCGTACATGACAAAGCCAACCGCGTCTGCGCCGGCTGCAACGGCTGCGTCCACATCCTCTTCGCGCGTCAGGCCGCAGATCTTGATGCGGGTTCTGGGGTTACGTGATTGATTTTCAGGATTCATGGCAACCAATCATAGGCTGGCGTGCGTGTCGGCAGACCGTAGTGGTCTTCGTACACTGGACCTAAAAAATACAAACCGTCAGCTGAAAAAGTGGGCGCTGCCGCATTGCGGTTGCGCTCTGCAAGAACCTCCATGATCCAGCCCGGCGGATGCGCACCCTGACCAACTGCCACCAAGCAGCCCATGAGGTTGCGGATCATGTGGTGCAAAAACGCATTGGCTTCAAATTCAAAGCGCCAGTAACGTGAATCTGGGCTTGAGCTTGAGGTCGAGTCCCGCGCAGGGCGTTGTGAAATATCAATCCTGCTGATGGTTTTGACCGGGGATTTGGCCTGGCACTGGGCGGCGCGAAAGGATGAGAAATCGTGCTCACCCAACAGATAGCTGGCAGCCTCCAGCATGGCCGCACTGCTTAGGGGCCGGTAAACCCAGCCAACACGGCCTGCCTCCACGCTGGGGCGCACAGGAGACTCAAGCACGACGTAAGCGTAGCGGCGCGCAATGGCACTGCCACGGCAATGAAAGCTGTCAGGCACCCCCCGCGCCCATTGCACGGCTATGTCGGGCGGCAGGAAGGCATTGACACCGCGTATCCAAGATGCAGTTTCGCGTTGTAATGGGGTGTCAAAATGAACTACCTGCATCAGCGCATGCACGCCAGAGTCGGTGCGGCCTGCGCAAAGGGTGCGAATAGGCTGGGCGGCAAACTTGCCCAAGGCCCGTTCCAGCTTGTCTTGTACTGTGTTGCCTGAAAGCTGGCTCTGCCAGCCCTCGTAGGCGCTGCCGCTGTAGCTGATGCCTAGTGCTATTCGCACAATTCACGACAAAGAGGCAAGAAAGGACTGGGCCTTAGCTTTGAGCGGCCCCTTGGCCTGGGCTGCCACTTCTTCGGCTAAAGAGCGTGCGCCATCTGTATCGCCGAGGGTACGGAATTCTTCGGCCAGCGCAAATCTGGTTTCCAGCGGGTCACCAGATACCGACAAGGCTGATGTACTCGATGCTGCAAGCGAAGGGCTTGCTGTGGTCGGGCCGCCCAAGTCCAACGACAGGGAGCTGAGGTCAAACTCCAGCATGCCGCTGTCGAGTGCTGCAGCAACGGGTGCCGCTGGTGGAGCAGGCGGTGGTGCTGTTGGCTGGGCTGCAGGAGCTTCGGGCGTGGGCTTGATGGCTACCATGTCGTCAAGGGAAAAATCCATTGCAAAACCGTCAAAAATCGGGCCTGACGGAAGCTGCATGGCTATTGTCGGCTCGCTTTTATGGGCTGGTTCAGGTGCAGTAGCTACAGGAGGGGCTGGAACTAGGGCAGCGGTCGTGGCAGCTTCATTACCAATGGAGAGGTCTAGATCGAGGTCAAAGTCCATTGGTGCCGCAGCGACTTCCGGATGCGCTGTGAGCACTTGCAGAATGGTGCTTGAGCCGAATGCCGCCGAAGCCTCGTCTTGCGCGCTTTCTTTGCTAGCCTTGACGGCTACATGGGGCTGCCCACCGGGCTGGTACAGCGGGTTGCCTGAGTCCAAATTCCGGCCTAGCTCGCGGACATGGGCCCACTCAGGGCCTTGACCATGCGTGAGATTAAAGGCCTGGACTGCCACCACTTCAAAGGCTTTGATATCGCGCCGTTTGGCGTAGATTTCCATCAGCTTTGCATGGATTGCCACCCGCGTCGGGCTGGTATGCAAGGCCTCTTTGAGGATTTCTTCGGCTTGCAGGTCACGGCCATACGCTAGGTACACATCGGCTTCGGCAACTGGGTCAACATCGCCTGCGGCATCAAGTTGGCTGGGTGAGTAGACCGGGGACAAGCCCGTGGTACCACTTTCTCTGGTGTCAATACGCTGGCCGCCACTGGCACCGAAGAAAGAGTCAGGCTCCAGGCGGCTTTCAAAGAAGGCGCTGTCAACCTGAGCCGCGTCATTGCGTTTGTTTTTGTAGCGGTAAAAACCAACGGCACTCAGCAGCAACAGCAAGCCACCCGCACCCGGCAAGACGTAGGGGTTGTCCATCAACTCGTCGATCAGGCTTGGTTCAGGCGGCGGCGGTAGCGGCACTACAGGTTTGAGCGTCGCGACTGCTGTGGTCGCACTGGTTGCCGAAGCCGTCATAGACGCTACCGTGGGCGACAGCGTGGCAACGGTCGTTGCGGTGGGTGGAACGCCCGGCACTGCAGTGACGACTGACGTCACACCAGAGGCGGCGAAACTTCCTGTCAGCTTGTTTAGGTCGGCAATGTTTTTGCTCAGTTCGGCAATTTTTTTACTCAACTCGGCAATTTTTTTCTCGGTTACAGCTTGACTTGGCACGGCACCTTTGGACAGGGTCAGTTTGTCTGGCGCAGCGGCAGGGGCCGCGCGGTCTTCGACTTTGGCCTGTACCTTGCCAGCAGCCTGGCGACTGGCGCTGCCAGCTTGAGTGGTGGGCACGCCTTTGGCCAGCTTGCGGCGGAAGGCATTGAA
>Ga0105054_10007073_pt1 | contig 15379 bp, 16 predicted proteins | sample BON02_FD_78091 | JGI IMG/M metagenome (GOLD analysis project Ga0105054, IMG submission 78091) | Freshwater microbial communities from Lake Bonney liftoff mats and glacier meltwater in Antarctica - BON-02 (megahit assembly) | ecosystem: Environmental > Aquatic > Freshwater > Ice > Glacier...
GTGATTCCACATAATGTTCTTGCTTCTGATTACCTCACGGATTGCCATCAGGCTCTTTTCTTTCAACAAGATACTCTTGTTTATTAAGAAATTAGCATTTGATGGCTTTTATCCACTAGTAGTGCTTTAAAAAAATCGATTTTTGTTGTTTTGTTAAATAAATAAAAAAAATAAAACGGATCTATTATGGACGACAAGCAGCTCGAGGCGCTGGAACCCATTTACAAAGGTCTTGGAGTGCACACCTCATTTGGAGAAGGATGTGCACATGGTCATTGGACTTTCGTGACCGAATGTCTTTCCGCCTCGAAAGATAACGGACGTACACTCCTAAAGAGGAATCCAAATTGTCTGAGGGACGCTTGTGCGAATGCCCGACCACGAGTGGTGGCAGTGCTTTTGAAATATTCGACCAAAAGACTGATAAATGCAGGAGATATTTCAGGCACAGCACCTATTCTAGAGGTGATTCGGTGCAATGGCTTAGACTTGTGTCTACGCATTGCCTGCATGAAACTCTTACTAAGTCATCCGAATATAAATGTTTGCAAAGCTGACAAACTTGGTGACACAATATTGCATTGGGGAGTAAGGCTAAAGGAATTTTCGCTTTTGAAAACGCTTTTTGATTTTGCTGGAACGAACAAGTGCCATTTGTACAAAATGTTGTTCCTCCGAAATGGCAAGTCGAAGTCTCCAATTGATTTAGCTGTCACACCAGTAATTCAAAAGTATCTTTCACAACGCGCAGCAGAATCTCGCGTCTATTTGAAACTCACCGTTTTACATGAAGATAGTCTTTTTGAAATGAGATCGAAGAAACAACTGCACGGGGATCTACTAGCCGAGATGACAGAGAAAATTCAGCAACATTCTGACTTAGTACACACTCTTTGTAATACCAAAAAAATTCAGGCAGAAAAAGCGCGTCAACTGGCAGAAAAGCAATTCATTCAAGCAGCTATTGAAAGATCTGTTGAACAAACAAACAAGTGGCTGACTGGATCCCAAGGCTCGAACGAGGTCAAGATATTGATGACGAGCATCAAGGAAGATTTGATTATTCTGGAGGAAACTAAATACGAAACGAATGAGGATGTAGAGCGTGTTCAAAATGAAGCAAGAAAGAAAGCAATTCAAAAAATTACTCGGCGAAAACAAAACGAAGCTAAATCCAAAGCGTTAACAGAGTTTCGGAAAATCAACCCACCTGTAGAAACATGATTCGTTTTCAATTTTAAAAACATATAATAAAAGGTTTATTCAGTGGTGGGTGCCGCACTTTCCTTTTTCGCTTCCCTTTTTGCTGCTGCTCTCGCCTCTATTTCAGCCCTTCTCACAAGAGGGTCGTAGGGAGGTCTCGTGTCAAGGGGCTTAAGTCTATCGCAGATAACGGACTCCTCTCCAGATTTTCTCGGTAAGATCTCATGGAGAAAATAGTGTTTAGTTCTGCTTAGGGGTCTGCATGGTTCAATCACCACCCTATCTCCTTCTTTTGACGCCTCGTTCTCGTCATGTGCCAAGAATTTCTTATCTCGATGCACAGTCTTACCATATACGTGATGCGGGAATGACCTCCTGATGTTTACCGTGATGGTCTTGTTCATCTTGGTGGATACAACAGTTCCTGTTAATCGCCTTGCGACACGCTGCATTGCACCTGTCAACTTCTCCGCCATCGAAAACCACTAAAAAAAACCACACCAATAGATTCACCACAATGCAGAATAGTGGAGTGATCTTCGCGATTTCGGCGGCAGCTTTACTGGGCTATATCAGGTACAAGAAGACCCATAACAATGGGAAGAAGAGTCCAGAAGTGAACTGGCAATCAAAGAGTGCGGCTCGTGCAGCACCAGCTCGTTCCCGATTTGGGACTGACGATATAATGACAATGGAGCGTCAGAGTGTCACTGTTCAAGTTCCAGCTACAAGCGCTAATCTGGGATCAGGGTATGACTGTATTGGCATGGCGTTGGATATGTGGAATGAACTAACTGTGGAGCGTTCAGACAAATTTGAAATGACAGCAGAAGGCGAGGGAGCAGATGAGATCCCTCTTGATGAAACCAATTTGGTAGTGACAGGAGTCCACGCAGCGTTCAGAGCCGCTGGTAAGCCAGTACCCCCTCTCAAATATCATCTTGTCCAAAAAATTCCGCATGGGAGAGGTCTTGGATCTAGTTCTGCAGCCATCGTTGCTGGATTACTAGCTGGTCTTGTTATCGCAGGTCATAAGTTAGATGTGCAGGGATCCGAAGGGCTATTGCAGCTCGCCGCTGAGATAGAAGGGCATCCAGACAACATTGGACCTGCCATCTACGGATCCTGTCAATTGGGAATCTTCGATAGCAACTTGAATCGCTGGGCCACTGAACGAATCACTCTCCCACATGGATTGGTATTTGTGATGTTTATTCCTACCTTTGTTGGTAAGACTTCTGAATTGAGAAAAGTGGTTCCTACAGAAGTTTCCCTTACAGATACGGTTTTTAATATGGGACGACTCGCTTGGTTGGTGTTGGCGCTCACTACAGGAAAAGTTTCTAATCTTCGAGCTGGTATGGAAGATAGATTGCATCAGCCACAACGAGGTGCTTCTGTATACAAGCATCTTTTCCCACTCATGGATGCATGTTATGAAGCCGGAGCTATTGGGGCGTATTTATCAGGTGCAGGCCCTTCAATCATGGCGATAACTAGTGGAGGTTCCGGTGATTTCTTTATTCAAAGTTACAAGCAAAGGACGGATCAGGCAGTTGCAAGAGCTATGAATGAAACCGCCGCCAAGTTGGGAATAGAAGGCAAAGTGTACGTAACACATCCAAGCAATGTAGGAGGTTGTGTTATCAGAGCTGACCCGCCATTCTCTAACGATATCGTGACTTTCAATGGCGACACCTAAATAGTATAAAATTTCTTTTGTTCAAATCTATTTTCCTACATGCGGTTGAATCCTACTTTATGTTTTGCTCTCCGGTTTTTGTTGAATGAATAAAAAAGGCTATCGAGTTAACCAGCCTTTCAAATATCCCGAATCAAGATAGAAATCTAAAAAGCGATAAAAAACAAACCCTAACGACTTCCAAAGCAAAGTCTAAAGACACAGATCAATCCTTAACTGCATTCACGATACTTCATCTAAATCGAGCACTCGGTATATTCAAATATATTATTTCATGAGATCCAGTTTAGACTCCTCTAAATACACGAGGAAACTATTTCTAGTCATTGTGAATTGGACTCAAATCAAAATCTTCTATTGGGGTTTGGTGCCGCGAAATACCTTAATCGATTCATCCACTTTTTCAATCAACTCTTCGTAAGTTAGTGATTCGATGGCTGGAATGATGAGTTGTTTCAATATAGAAGAGGTTTGCAATACGAATTGAATTTATTGATTGAAAATGATGATTTGAAATAGAAGGAGGCGATTCTACATGCGTTGCAATCTTCACCACGAAGGAACGTATTTTACTGTTTTTAACGACGAGCGGCAAGCCTTTAGCGAAGCTAGCAACTGAATATCATCTTCGCTGAAGAGATTACTAGGTGATGATCCATCAATAGATACAATCAAGTTAGAAAGTTAGAAAGAACATTCTTCGGATCTTCCGTTATCCGATTTTCTGAAAGAGGGTCTTCATCGGAGAGCTCTGAAATTGAGATTACACCAGATGGTCTTGTGGTCTGCGTTGCCAGGAACTGCAAAAGAAAATGTACCGTACTCCTCGTTTCAGTTTTCTTGTTAACATCTTTCGTAAAAAGTCTCGAAAACAATCTATTCCACCTGTCATTCAAATTAGTAATCGATGACGAATGTTTCAGTTTCTTTGTTCTGATTCCCTTGTACGAAATTTCAGGAGCAATAGGAAGGAGAACATTCTCCTGTGTTCCCTGTGTGGTGAGAGATTTAAATTTCGTTTGGGCGAGTACTAACAGATAATCATTCCAGCTGACCTTCTTTCTCAGAAAGAAAAGGATATCAGGGCCCATGCGATCATCTGGAAAGCAGAATGGCGTTGTCCATCCATCAAAGGGGCTATTCAAACTATTCTCAATCTAGTTCAAAGTCTGTTCAGGGCTCAGAGCGTAGTCTTCGCCGACACCCAAAAAGAACAAGGGCTGCTTCCACCATTAATTGTTCGTCAAAATTGCACCCATCTTATCGCGGTCCGATCCACAACAAACGCCAGATTTTATAACATCGTGACAGCTCCTAGTAGTAAATAGAAATTCTTGTCCACTTAAAGCGTACTGCACAATGGCGCCTATAATTTCAAACTTCAAACTAGAAATCTCTCTAGTCACAGTAGGACTCTAACCAGCATCGTCAAATACTTTAGCGAGCAAAGCGTGTGGGTTTGCGGGCTTTACAAAATCAGAAGATGCCGATGAATCTACAACTGTACGCGAGGATGTCATTGCATCAGCATACCAGTCTATGGCTTTCAATAAGCCCGACGAATTCAACCCATCTAAGGTGGAGATTGGCGAATCAGATTTTCCTTGCATCCATAAACTTAAAAACGACGCTGTCCGGTCTCCCACGAAGCCGTTTGCAAGCATGCCCGACTAATTTAGGATCTTCATGGCTAAGGTCTGCAAACTGTTTCATGTAATTGCTTACATCCAGGAAAGTTCGAAAAGTGTTTTGGAAAACAGCGATTGGTTCTTTCACAGCATGTGGCGTCGTTCCTGGATTAACATCATTCTCCGTCATATACGTTCCAGTTTTAACTGGAAAATGCAGCCCAGTAGAGGCCAATAGACCAAACCCTCTCAGCACAGCCGAGTGCATGGACATTGCGAAGCTTCGGTATATGCCACTGCCTAGCGTAAAAAAACCAGGGCATATGCTTACAACTTCTGAGATTGGTCTACAAAACAGTGAAAATATATCTTGGAATCGCGAATGGAATACTCCATTACACGTTCAACTTGATCCAAATCGCACTGATGCATAACAGCTATCGTCATTATCCGGAATGCATCTTTGCCAAATACAAATTCTGGATTCAATTGTGCCATCATCTATTTATCCGGTGTCGGTCTTCGGTGCATTAGGTTTTCCGGCGAGTAAAATATTCTCCACCTCACAATAATCAATATACCCATGAATATTCTCACAACTCGGTAGCCTCCTTCTTTCTCTGTCTCTTATAACTCAACAAGAGGACTGAGAACATAACTCATGTCAGTAGATCCTGGATCCACTGGATTATCTCCGAGAAACGTACCATCCAAGGCTAGAAAGTAGAATCCATACCTGTGCGATATAACATCTAACAGACTCCGCTTCCCGAAGGACCATATAATGAACAAGGGCTTATCCGGGTAATATTTTCAATATACATAAAGGACTCAGTATCGGTGTGCTTCTCGCTTTGCAATTCGTGAAAAAGCATATTTGGCTTGTTCGAATTGGTCCTTTTTGGGAGTCTGTTAGACAGGTCTTTCACTTTAGGGAATGCTGGAGATATTTCAGTGAACGTTTCGCTCGAATCGGAGAGTAGATGGGTCGCTTGGTATTGTTTATCTCAAGAGGTGAGAGCAAAATCCCTCAATATTAGTAACGTTTCTGGGCCTCTTTGCGACAACATACTTCTCGAAAAGCAAGAAGCCGATTGCTTTGGGGATACCTTGGGCTGATAAATTACTAGCGAACATTTCATCGTCATCACTGACTTTCTGGAGCATTTCTTCGTTGATGATTCCATTCACGATTAAACCAACCGCTGTTTAAATAACCCTCGAATCAGGCAGTTTCTTGGTGTCTTTCAACCACCCTAGCATTTCCTTCAAAAAACCTGGCCAAACTTCATTGAATAATGTGTCGTCGTAATCATCTCCTAGCTTATAATTTACCGTCAACGCGAGTCGATTCATTTATTTCATTACATTAATTATATCATATAATAATTATAGCCACTACTATAGCCTACTTGTAGTGCTTCAAGTAACTCGATTTTTGTTATGGTATAATTTGATGAGATACTCTGCATTATGGTTCAGGTGATACCCCTTTTTAATTTTACATGTACGACTGTACCAGGAATAATACATAATTTGAAGAAGCCACCCCCGTTAATCATCATCATAGCTTTTTCTCGTCGTTTCTTTGCAATTTGGAATTAATTGGTGCGACTGTTGCATAAACATATTATATGCAAAAAGTGCCTGGGTTGTAGCGGAACTCTCGCAGCGCACTTTGAAGTTCTGTAACAAAAGACTTTTCATCTTCATGCTCGCAAGCAATTTGCTCTACTTGAGCTGGAGTGAGGCAAGAGTCAGATTTATTGAATAACTCCCGAACTCGTTTTTCATCTAGGCATTTCCCCCCAAAATATAGTTTGATCATCCCAATGACACTATCAGCATTAATATACCCAAGTTTTAAGATCTTGTCAATTCGTCCAGGTCGGATTAACGCTGGATCTAATTTTTCTGGATGGTTGGTGGTCATGATCAATATCCTTCCTTCAGTATCGATAATCCCATCGCAAATTTCAAGCAGTCCTTGGAGGTTCAGTTTGTCAGTGGAAGATAAAAACTTTGGAGTGGCTCCAGCTTCCATCTTTGCGTTTCCTCCCATTCCTGAGAGGAGCATACCAAGAATATCTCCGGAAGAAACATCCTCTTGACTGTCCATCGACTGGTCGCTGGGAATCGTTTGATCGGATTCTGCATCTTTAGACTCTGGGACTCTTCGATGCACAATACGCGACGCGCAGTCAACATCTTCCATCACAAAAATAGTATCGTTGAAGGAAAGCTTGATTGGTAAATCCTCACCGCTGATTTTGAATTTTTGTTCAAACATGATGTCCATGAGCTGCTGGTTGGTTTCAATCTTAGCAAGAGGAACGGAAACTACATTTCTTCGAGTCCGAGAAGCTATCGCTTTGATCAACGACGTTTTGCCGCTGCCAGGTGGTCCGTGTAACAGAATTCCAATCTTGTGTGGATAACCTGAAATACCGTATTTACCTTCCTTCTTCTCAAAAGTATCCAGTAGCTTGACAAGAGCATCTTTCTCGGGAAAGAACAAACTATAGAATGTTTTTGCGGTTACTCAGTTTGTATCGTCGACTAGATATCACGTCATCGGAGTAGTCTTCCTCTTTTCCTTCTTTTTTCACGATGGTGCGGTTCATAATATACATGTACTTGCTGTCATCCGTCGATTTGGCAATTTGATCTGTGTACCAGTTAAATGCTTCTTGGATGAATTCATCGATGATATTATCGCCATTCTTTGCTCTCGAGCGGAAGTTGTACGATACCTTTTTATTTACAGTGGCGTTTTCGCCACTTCCTTCATCCTCTGTCTCCAGGAGCAATTTAAATTCTAAATCTTTGCGAATGCTGCACCATGAGTTATACTCTCCTTTTAGAACGGTCTTGTAGGAGCTGAGCTGCTCAGCAGTTGATCCGTATGTTGTTCGCCATCGATTTGTATCAAAAGTAGTTTTTTCCCTCACTGCCATTAAAGAACATTGAGCTTTAGCGTATTGGATGTTCAACTCATTCATGTACAGTGCAAGCGCCTTAATAAGCAATTGATTTCTCTCTTCGAGACCACCATCTGACCTTCCCTGTATCTGGTGGGATACAGTTCTACTAAACTCTTCCACAGAGGTTAAGAGACTCACGATATAAGTCCAAAATTCCTCCAAGGACCTTACACACGATGACTGAATTAGTCTAGTGATGACCAGAGGAATAATGCACGATAACATCATATCGATAATGGGATTACCTGTTCTCAGCGAATTTAAAATTCCAAATTCGGCACCATGTCGCAAATCACTCATTTTTTTATAATCGAAACTTTATTTCAGATATGCTTTGAAAAATTGTTTCAAGAGTTTCATCAGGAATGTCTCAGGAACTAGCCGTTTTTTAAGACCCAAGTGCGTTTGTTTGATTGTTTCGAGGACAAAAGATTCAGCGATTCATCTCCGGAAAGTTCAGAATTTTGATTAGATTCAAATACCAGTATCTTAAAAACAAATGAACGATGCGATCAGGGAAATCATCAACAGGCTTCGTCGCAGCAGCTTCGACAATGGGTCTAAATATATCCACATTGGTCTTGAGTTGCGCCAAGTCCGAGAATAACTAAAACAATGGCGAGGTATTCTGCGCGTGAGAGAAACTTGGCAAGTTTTTCAAAATCGTCAAAACAGATTCCATTCAACTCTAACGTTTTAGGTCTTGCTTGAATTCTTCTTGTTCAAAATCGATCCATCAGCGACAGTGCTGCTAATCGATGAGATGAATTTTAGAAAATTCGATAATCTATTTTCAATAAATGTGGTCTATCAACGTTCAAAGTTTAAAATTAAAGTGCAGCCACACTCCTATGAAGTTGGTCAAGACGTTTTTGAATTATATGATGAAAGATATTTTCATATTATCATTTTTCTTCCGTGCCACTGAGCAATATAGTGTCTACGTAGGATTGGACGTCTTCCAAAGGGTGCTGCCTGTCTTGGTTATTCTTAGAGGTCGATTTTACCATGATTTCGATACACGGTTTGATCTCAGCGACATCTTCATAGATAAAACGATTTTAAATTTGTCCTCGATTGAAATCCAACGATTTATGTCGGTTATAATCGATGGATAACATAATCATGAATATCCTTTCACGTTTTAAATTCACAAACTGTTTTGACGAATAGTGGGGACTAGAGTCTGCTTAAGAAGGAAAGCTTGTTCATGTAGATCATGTGAAGTCTCTGGCTTGGCGTTTGTATCATAGTTCAAGACAGGTTTGTATAAACCCAATTGAAGAGATTTCATGCAATCGGATATACTAAAGAAAGCGTCGTTTAATTTGCAAGCTCGAGGAAACGTTTTGCGCTTGTGTACGTGTTTAGTATCAGCCATAGAGATGATCTTGTCCGGAAAAGCCATCTTGAGCAATTCGCAACTCCCATCGGTACTTATTAATTGGTCTAGAGTAAACCATTGTGATAGCAAATCTTCCAACGAACACCTGGAATTTGACTGGTATGAAGACGCGCAGACTAAAAGTCCTTCTAGAAGCTCATTGAAAAGGAATTTAATCTCGGATAAATGCTGTTGCTTTAAACGATGAACAAATGTTTCGTTATTTGTACACTCTTCTGTCTCGTCCAGTAAAAGGTCTATAAATACGACGCTCAGAGGCTGCTCAGTGTCCATGGTTGAAAGCAGGCTATCAAAGTTTTGTTGACTTTTACCGGGGAAGAAGTTTTTTAAACAGTTGACAACGGAGCTTTTATTTAGTTCCCCCATGATGCTGCCACCCTCTAGTGCGCTTGCCTTGTACAGGAGAACATTCAGACTAGTTAGCATACGTTGCTGGTCAAAGTAAGTTCCTTCAGGAATTGCTTTAATCAAGGTCAAATAGAAAAGTTCAAAATCAGCGTTCTGCTTGTAAGTCTCCAGTGAGTATATAACGTTGTATCCCCATTTTGCAATTACGCCTTGAAGACCATATCTGTTTTGAAGAAACTGATAGAAAAAATCTTCAAGAACGATTTGAGTTTGGTTTTCTTCTTTGAGTTGCTTTGCGATCCACACTTCCGAAATCAGCTGCTGCAATTCTTGATGCGGTATGAGGCGAAGCGACATGGTTCCTTCTGCTCGTAGATAAGCAGGGGTCTTCGGGGTCTTTCCGATCGCTTGAACAACGGTTTCATTCTTTTTGTTGGTTGTATATTCGAGACCAAGAGGACTGCCCCCTATCTTTACTATCGCACATGGGTGAGTCAACATTGAATTGCGTCTACCACGTCCTTTGAAAGAGGAACTTGTTGTTGTTGGCTTAAGATGAAGTTTAATTCGGGATTCTTTACTCAATAATGATTCCGCATAAACCATTTTATTTCTTGTGGCTCGTAGTTCCGACTGGAGATCCCGGACTTGGTTGTGAGCTTGCAATAATTTATGACCATCTAAATTGGTCGATTCTATATATGCTGCCATTGCTGCAGCTGCTTCTCTGGTAGAAGAAACTTTTAATTCACACTTTGGTTCCTTTAATATAGCTGAGCAATGTACTGCGGCATCGGACCAATCAGGTCTTGGGGTCAAACATCGTTGCATGTCACTTTCTTGCTGAAGTAATTCTTGATGCTTACTCCTTGTGATTTCTGTAGCCTCCTCTGTTACTTTTAGCTCCCGAAGAAGTTTTATATAAGAATTTTGTTTATCGTGGAATGTCTTTTCGCTTTCGGTTAGCTTCGTTTTTTGGGCTTCGATTCGGAGACAAAGTTGTTGAAATTTCTCCTTTTCCACGAATCCGTTTTTTCGTAGATTGTGAGATTTCGCCTTTTCTAACTTTGTATTGGCCGTTTGAAGCTCTATAGAAAGCTTTTTTCGATCCATTACTTGTTGAATAATCTCTTTTGAGCTTTTATTCATTTCGCGGGTGCTATCTTCCACATCAAATACTAATTGCTGCTGTTCCTCCGCTCGAGAATCAATTTCGAAAGTCAATTGCTGTAACGATCTCTCTAAAAGGACCTTATCATGAAGTTCAGAGCGATAATTTTTGACAGTTACTTCCAAGAAATCCTCCACTTTAGCAAATTCCTCAACCAACTTCATATACTCATTTCTCGTCACACTTGCATGAGCTTGATGCTCACTGTTGGTATTCATCGTACTCTTAATCTGATTAACCGCGTTCCGTATACCAGTGCAATACCAATTTAAATTGGTTCCTGCATTGGCGGTATCGGATCTCATTCCTATCTCAAGAACCTTCAAAACCGATTCGATGAAAGCAGCAACCTCTCGGTGCATCATGTCACTACTGAGAACTTTTCGAAATGATGATAAGCAAGAAACTACAAAAGATGGTTCTGACCATGGCTTGGAAAAAGTGCTGATGCAGCCTCGGAACGTTCCCGTTTTGGCTTTGACTTCGCCGAATCCAACGAAGCTTGATCGTCTCAAATCCTCCTTTCTTTCAATATTGCGTTTCTCTTTGGCCTCCACCAGAGATATCTCTGTCTCTAGTGCACGTGAGTTGAATGCGCCATTTGGTTTGTAACTTGACATTCACGAGGATGGAATAGATCCGTTATATCCGTTAGTGACTGTATTTCTGTACGGCAAAATGGAGGAAGAAAAGTGGAGTGAAGGGACCACGCGAAAGCAAGCTCTCGAGAGATTAGGAGTCTATCATCCAAAGTCAAATGCAGAAGAGGAGATAAAGCAGCTGAAAAGTCAGGTGTCAAAATTGGAACAAGCCCTTGATTTAGAAAAGGCCCAACGGTTCCACGACTCCGAAAAAGCAGTTGAAAGACATCGTCATGAAGAAATTGCAACAGCAAAAGAACTAGCACAAAATGCTCGTCAATTGAATCAAATGAGAGTCCAGCACCAAACTGACTTGAACGAATGCAAAGAAAGAGTATTAAGTGATATTCATGATCAGTTTCAAAAAAAGAAGGGAACATTTTATCAGCAGACGCGACAAGATTTTCTTGCAGAATTTCAAACTCAGATAAATTCCGGAAAAGGGGAGTTTTTTGAACGTGCACTCATTGGCACGAAAAGCCTCGTTGAAAAGGAATGCATTGGTGGCATAGGCGTAACATACAGTCGTATTCAAGAAAAGATTCGTGCTGACATTGTAGAAGACTTTAAACTGAGAAGAGGAGATTTGTATGAATCTGTATCTAAAGATATAACGGGGCAAGTGTATCAAGAGATGGAAGCATGTCGCGTGAGAGAAGTAGCGAGCGTCATCACAGCAGAACGTGAATTCCATTTGAAATACAATCAATCGGTTGATGAGCTACAAGAGAAGCTCCAACAATCTCATACAAAACTGCGGGATGACCTTGCTCAATATATAATCGAGCAAAATGAAACTTTTCATGAATCTTATACTCGGGATATAGAGAAAACAGGAGTAGAATGGCTACATAAATGGACCACCAGAGAACACGAATGGCTTGCGAGTTTGAGCAAGTTGGAAAAAGACAGGACGACGGATTTCAAAACGCTTACTGATGAGATTGAGAGTCGTGCTACCAATGCAGTAGCAGCTGTCACACTGGCATCACACGACCGCAATGGTTCACTACTGGACAGTCTGAATAAGTGTTTGGGCGAGTTTAAAGCTCAAGATCAGATGAGATCGGCAGGCATCAATAGGCAAGTTGCAGCTACTATTGAATCAGTGAATTCCCTGCTCGAAACACATAAGAACAATGTACGTGCTGTTGCTCTTCAAGAACAACATCGATACGAAGAGCAATTAAGAGTGATGCAATCGCTTCTAAAAGTTGAAAAAGAATCCTATCACGAGTCCTTGGAGAAACTTCATTTAATTCATCAACAAGAACGGATCATCATGGATCAAGTGGTGGAGAACGAGCAGAAAAGATGCCATTTGGAAAAGCAATATTTTGAAAACGAAATCCGAGATCAATATGAAGTACTTGGCGTCTCGCTAAAGGCTCAGCATAAGTTGGAGACAGAGGAACTGCGACAGGAAAGATCGAAGTTGGCAAGCGAAAAGATGTCGATGGGAAAAGCCACAGAAAAATTGCAGCTACAGATCCGAAAAGAAGCGGAGACTCTAGTCCAGAAACATTGGGAGGGTGTTCTGAAGATTCAAATACAAGATTGCAAAAAAATAGAAACAGAGAAACGAGATCTGCTGTTACAGCAGACTGAGACACGTTATTCTGTGATCATTCGTCAACTTGAAGATAGGTATCAGGCACTGGTTGAAACTCGCGAGATATCGGATCGAACCTGGATTGAAAAGCAAATTGAAGCCAATGAAATGGCGAAAAACCGCGAAGACCGATTCAAGGAATTTTGTAGAAAGCTATTTGAGACGAGACTCGACGAGTATATCAAAGAATACAATGCAAAATTACAAGAGATGCAGAACACCATTTTGAAAATTGAAGCTCACAAGTCGGAATATAGTCTTCAGTTGGAAATGCGAGTAGAGGAGATAAAAGCTCAATATGAAAAAAAGAATGCAGCCTATATGGAATCATCTCGAAAACATTTCAATGAATTGATTCTGGATATGAAGCGCAGTCATACTGAGGAACTCAAACTGTTGACTCTCAAAATATGTCATGTAGAAGAGGAGAATATTGCACTAGAACATCTCCATGTGAACCAAGTTCATCAAACATGCGTCGAGAGAATTCAAGAAACTCATGAATTCCGTCATTTGAAACGACAGCTTCATGATGATGAAATTCATAAAAAAGCAGGAAACAAGGTTTTTGAACAGCATCGAAGTTCAATCATTGCATTATGGGAGAATACGAAGACTAGTGAAACGGAAATGCTTTCGTTCTTAAAAAGACTTTTTCAATTGGTCGCTTATACTCCTGAGAATCAAAAACATTTCGAGTTGTATTTGTGCATGTTGATAGAAAAGATGCCTTTACTCGAGTCAGCTGTTAAACGGGAGAATTTAAAGGATCAAATACGCAACATACACCGGTCTTATGATTCAGTTCAAGTGCATTCTGTCAGTGCAGAACGTGATGCATTGATGACACAATTGAATTTCCAAACCAAAATAATGCAAACCGGACTCGATGCATTCCGGAAAAAGTACCCATACGAAATGATCTCGATCAACAATATACCACTTGAAAAGATTATAGCCAATGACACTCAAATGATACCAGAAGTAGCACTTTTCAAATAAAATATTTTTACACTTTCTTTTTAAATTAACAGATCAGTTCTGCAGCGGATTTTTTAGAGGACACTGCAGTTGCTTCTTGCTTGAGAGATGATTTTGGGGCTTCATTTAAAATACCATTTAAATTGACCCCTATTTCATCTAACACTTGATTTGTAATATCGTCAACCTCTTCATCTATATCGTCACCATCCAATGCAGCCAATGCATCATCCATAAGTTCTTCGTTAAGATCCATTTTTTCCATATTTACTTGAAATTCTGCCATATTCTTCTGAATCTTCTGCACATCCATCGATTTACCAGCAGCCACCATGGCTTTGTTCACGCTCTTAAGAGCATTTACTTGAGTTTCTGTGGCTGCAAGCATCGTGGTCTTGGTTTTAACAGCTCCTAGATGAGCGTTCATCTCCATCAGTTTTTCTTTCGCTTTCCTAGTATCCACCAGTTGCCTAGCGAGTATTTTTACATGAGAGTCATTCGAGGACTTGGCTTGCTTCTTAATTTCGGCAATCAACTTTCGTTCTTCTCCTTCAAGGCGGAGTTGCTCACGTTGAAGTTCCCGTTGGCTCTTGCCTATGTCTTTCTTGGCACTCCTCGCCGTTTCCTTCACACTTGTTCGATGAAACATCCCCTAAACAAGAGTGCACTTTCTTAATACAATTGAAACATAGTACTAGTACGGTACAACTGAAAGTTTGAAACGTAAATGATTTTGAATTCATTGATATCCAACAACAATAAAAACAAAGAACAAATAATTATTATTAACAAGGAACTTTAACAGATTCATCAACCGTAAATGTAAGGGACCTCAAAGGGTGCGAAACGTCCAACGACCCTTTTAAGTCCATGTCAAAGTTGCTGAATATTCCACAAGTAACGGCAACTTGCACAGCATCTTGTGCTTGAGCCACAGAATCGAATACCGCGTTGACTTCAATGTCATAAATTTGCTCTCCACGTGCCTTCAATTCGTATTTCTCGTCAAAGTTGAAATCAATCGAGATGCTTTTATAGGTAGCAACCATCTCAAGATTGGATGTGGAAATAGACACATAATTCGGATTGAGCAGCTTGGGGCTGAAAGTACCGTTTACGTATAAAATCCCATTTTGACTGTCGTACGAAAAGTTCATCTCGCTGAAACTCTTCGCAGTAACCTCTACAATCACGTCCCGGTACATGAAGATAAATATGACAGTCCCTAGCCCAATGGCCAGTAGAAAGGAAATCACTGCACATATTTTCATGCCTCGGGAGCACTTCTTTGCTGCATGCATGACACTCTCACTTCCAGTTGGATCATACACTACCTCCTTGAAGGATCCCATAGGCCTCACTGCAGGTGTCTCAATCGACATTGGTGACGGACTCAGTTGCATTGCAAGAAACTAATGAATCTGATTTGACAGAAATAGTAGACTGTTTTGTAAGCGTGCCTGCATGAGGTATCGTGAACTAATGTTTATCTACTATATTCTTTAAGATTCCACTAGTACTTATGAAGTTGGCGCGATTCTTGTGTAAAAATATTAGACATTACGCTACTGTTCTTGGTTGTTAGGCGGAGTATTTGCTAGGGAAAAAAGAGCATTCATTCGTTTTTTTCATTCATTTTTGGTGTGGGGACCCCATTTTTGAATGGTTGAAAAGTAATGAAAACCAATAAAAAATTGAGGAGTA
>Ga0105054_10007074_pt1 | contig 15377 bp, 13 predicted proteins | sample BON02_FD_78091 | JGI IMG/M metagenome (GOLD analysis project Ga0105054, IMG submission 78091) | Freshwater microbial communities from Lake Bonney liftoff mats and glacier meltwater in Antarctica - BON-02 (megahit assembly) | ecosystem: Environmental > Aquatic > Freshwater > Ice > Glacier...
CAACTTAAGTATGCGCCTATTTTGGGGAGTGCGTCTAGCCGTGCACGACTCGTTAGTATGAGATAACCCTACCGTGATCTTTGATCAAGTGCTAGGCTTCGGCCAGATGTGATAGGGGACACTACGGGAGATCCGGTGTCAATGTCTTCACTGAGGAAAGTGCAGGGGACCGATGGACTATCCGCAATTTCGCGCTGCCGCAGTTCAAGCGGCACCGGTATTTCTCGATCCGGCAGCCACCGTCGCCAAGGCCAGTTCACTGATTTACCAGGCCAGTGAAAACGGAGCCTCCCTGGTGGTCTTCCCCGAGGTTTTCATTCCGGGGTACCCGTATTGGAACTGGACCATGACCCCGGTGGCCGGCAGTCCATGGTTTGAAAAACTATTCCGCGCCGCAATTAATATTCCCGGCCCTGAAGTTGCCCAATTGTGTGCTGCTGCCCGCGCAGCCAAGACCTATGTCGTAATTGGTGTCAATGAGCGCGACCCCTATTCCATGGGAACGCTTTATAACTCGCTGCTGTTCATCTCTCCTGCAGGCGAGTTAATGGGTGTTCATCGAAAATTAGTTCCTACTTGGGCTGAAAAATTGACCTGGGCCGGCGGAGACGGCAGCTCGCTGCGGGTATACGAGACCGAAATAGGGCGTTTGGGTGGTTTAGCCTGTGGTGAGAACACCAATACTTTGGCCAGGTTTGCCCTACTTGCCCAGGGGGAAAATATTCACACCGCCAACTACATTTCGCTGCCCACAGCTCCCGAAGATTACGACATGGTGGAGGCAATCAAGGTTCGCGCAGCCGCCCATTCATTTGAAGGAAAAGTTTTCACCGTCGTTGCCTGCTCAGCGATCACCCCGGAGATCGTCGACGCGGTTGCCCACGACGCGACCTCCCGGACAATGCTGGAGCGAAAGAACGCCGCTTTTAGTGGAATTTTTGGTCCGGACGGACGGATGATCGGAGACGGTCTCATTGATGAAGAAGGCATTGTTTACGCTGATATTGACCTCAATAAATGCATTCAGCCAAAGCAAATGCACGACATTATCGGTCACTACAACCGTTTTGACGTCTTCCAATTACACGTCAACAAAGCCGAACAACGGGCAATTCACCTGAGCGAAGGAAACTCGCACGTACCGGAATCAATAACAGAGCAACAAAATAAGTACAACATGGAAAACGCCAATACAACAGCGGCCGATACCGCTAATTAACAACCAGGAGAAAAAGCATGCGATTCGTCACCTATTCAACCGACCAGCAAGATGCGCCACGACTCGGGATCATTGTCACCGGGGACATTGTGGTTGATCTGAAACAAGCACTCGCTGGAAAAATTGATGTTCCTGCAACCATGTTGGAATACATCCAGGCTGGCAGGGAATTTCACGCCCAGGTGCTCGCGGATGTGAACTCCATGTCCGAGTTTCCAACCGGGGTGTGCGAACCATTTGCCTCGGTAAATGTTCATGTCCCCTTTCGCCCGGGCAAAGTGATTGGTGTCGGACTGAATTACATTGAGCACGTTGAAGAATCCAGTCGCACCCTGGATACCGATAAGGATCGCCCGACCCGTCCCGTACTTTTCAGCAAGCCAGGAACAGCGATTGTTGGACCAAACCAACCCATTCGCCACAACGCAAAACTCACAGAGCAGCTCGACTGGGAATGTGAATTGGCCGTCGTGATGGGAACACCAGCACGTGGCGTGGCACAAGGCGACGCACTCGATTACGTGTTTGGCTACAGCATTATTAACGACATCAGTGCCCGTGACCAACGTCGATCCGGTCAGTGGTTCTTCTCAAAAGGCCAAGATAGTTACGCACCATTTGGCCCGGTTGTCGTCACCACGGATGAAATTACCGATCCACAAACACTGCAGTTATCACTGACCGTTAATGGCGATCAACGACAAAATGGAAACAGCAAGTACATGTTGTTCCCGGTGGCGACACTCATTGAAGACATCACTTCCGGTGTCACTTTAGAACCGGGAGACGTTATTGCAACCGGTTCACCCCAAGGTGTCGGCGCAGCAATGACTCCGCCCACGTTCCTGCAACCGGGTGATGTTGTCGCGTGCACCATTGAATCAATCGGAACCCTTTCCAACCCGGTCGTGGCGGTCTGACATGAGCGAAACGAAAACAAAATTCCGGGTTGGGCTCATTGTGCCTAGTTCCAATGTGACGATGGAAACTGAAATCCCGGCAATGCTGCATGCTCGTGAGCTTGTGGAACCCGAAAGATTTACCTTTCACTCTTCCCGCATGCGGATGAAGTCGGTGACCAAGGAAGAACTCGAAGCCATGGACAACGAATCGGATCGTTGCGCGGTAGAACTCTCAGATGCAGCCGTTGACGTCATGGGGTACGCCTGTTTGGTAGCGATCATGACTCGCGGAAGTGGCTACCACTGTGTCTCACAGGAGCGACTGAGCAAACTTGCGATTGAGAATGGTTCACCGGCACCGGTCGTGACCAGCGCCGGGGCACTTATTGATGCACTGCAGTTAATGGGTGCGAAAAAAGTGGCGCTGATCGCTCCCTATATGCGCCCACTCACCGAACAGGTGGTGGAGTACATAAATCAATCCGGCTTTACCGTGACGGACTTCATTGCGCTGGAGATCGCGAATAACCTTGAGGTTGGGTCACAGGACCCGATGAACCTTGACGCGATTGTGAACGATCTGGACCACAGCGAGGCCGATGTCATTATTTTGTCCGCTTGTGTTCAGATGCCGTCCTTGGAAGCTGTCCAGATAGTCCAAGATCGACTTGGCAAGCCGGTGATTACCGCAGCGATAGCTACCACTTTCTTCCTGCTGAAAGAATTGGGTCTGAAGACCTACGTCCCCAATGCGGGTGAACTGCTGAGCGGCAAGTACTAATCGCTGCGTGGGAGTTTTCTGGATAAAAGTCCGCGCAAACTGGATAGACGGTCTACATTTTCCGACCCATAATAACGGTGGTAACTAGGCGATCTATGGGAGGCAAAATGACAAAGTCAATTGTTGATGGCAAGGATTTCAAGCTCGGGCTTTTTTCGTCGAACTGTTCCTCAGGACTCGCTGTAACAAAAGTCCCCGAACGTTGGACCGGAAACTGGGATGACAATCTGCGGATGGCGCAGATAGCCGATGAAGTCGGGATTGACTTCCTACTTCCCATCGCCCGTTGGATTGGCTACGGTGGTGAAACCAATTTCCACGAGGGAGTACTCGACCCCGTGACCTGGGCAGCGGGTCTGCTTGCTAACACCAAAAGAATTTTTGTATTCTCAACAATTCACACTGCCTTTAATCACCCGATTGTGGCGGCCAAGCAAATGGCGACGGTGGATCAGATCTCAAAAGGTCGGGCCGGAATCAACGTTGTTGCGGGTTGGAATCAACCCGAATACGAAACCTTCGGCATGGATCTCCCGCAATCACACGATGACCGTTACGCACTGGCCCAAGAATGGCTCGACCTGGTGCGCAAGATTTGGACGACCCAAGGAAAATTTGATTGGGATGGCCGGTTCTTTAAATTGCAGCATGTCGAAAGTATGCCCAAGCCTTTTGATGGCCCACTACCGATTCTCAACGCTGGCTCTTCGGTTCAGGGTCGGGACTACGCGGCACGAAATGCAGACTTCGGGTTTACCATTGTTGGTGGTCCAGACGACGGTGCGGAAATTGTTCAGTCCTTCACCAAGATCGCGCATGACACCTATAACCGTAAAATGGGGTACTTCACCCTGGGTCACTGTGTGGTTCGTCCCACTCGCAAAGAAGCCGATGAATACCTGAACTACTACGCGAATGAGAATGCTGACTGGGACGCAGTGGACAATTTGATGCGCCTTCAAGGGATGCATGCGCAGTCGTTTACCCCAGAAATGCTTGAGATGTTCCGCGGCCGATTCGCTGCCGGTCACGGTACCTGCCCGATCATTGGCACCCCGGATGAAGTAGCCGATGAGATCGAACGTTTTGCCAAAGCCGGATTTGGTGGAATGACGTTGGCGTTTTTGAACTACGCTGATGAATTGCCGTACTTCGCGCAAGAGGTTCTTCCGCGACTAGAAGCCAAGGGTGTGCGTCTGCCACGTTAGGGCAGAAAATGCACCACGATTCAAGCAAGGGACGGTAGAGATGACACGGCGGCGAGAATTTATTCCACGCGACGTGGGGAATGTTTATCCAATTCTCGGAGCACTCGTTGTCCCCCGTCCCATTGCTTGGGTCAGTTCCACCAGCGCGCAGGGCGTTGACAACTTGGCGCCACATTCCTTTTTCCAAATTGTGAGTACATCTCCCCCGGTTGTCATGATTAGTTCGATGGGGGAAAAAGACACAACTCGCAACATTAGGCACAGCGGCGAGTTCGTGGTGTGCGGTACGCCCGCCCATCTAATTGATCAGGTGAACTTGACCGGGGTGGAGTTCCCGCCGGACGTGAGTGAATTTGATGAACTGGGCCTGGTCCGTGAACCGAGTAAATTGGTTGGGCCGCCCCGAGTGCGAGATTCCCCGTATGCATTGGAGTGCACCTTGAGGGAGGTCACCACACTGGGGAACGGCGTCTTAGTTTTCGGTGAGGTCCGCCTGATTGCCATTGCCGAAGACGTGCTCGTGAACGACCGGATTGACAACGTGAAACTTGACTTGGTGTCCAGACTGGGTGGCAACGAGTGGGGTCACAATGGGCCCGTCACCGAGTTGGCGAGGGTTCCTTTGGGCAAATACCAACGGGATAACCCCACTAGATCGGGATCGTGAACCGATCTCACCGTTGAGGTTGCGTAAATAATATTATTCCGTAATATTTGCGATAGTCAAAAAAGCGCTATACCGCATAGAAACCGAAAACTTTTCCTTGGAGGAAAAATGAGAATCGCTGTCATTGGTGGAGGACCCGCAGGGTTGTATTTCTCGAGTCTGATTAAGCAACTTAATCCGGCAGCCGATATCACCGTCTGGGAACGAAATGCACCCGATGACACATTTGGTTTCGGAGTTGTTTTTAGCGATCAAACCCTCAGCGGGATCAAGGCATCAGACCGTTCCGTTTTTGATGACATGGGAGGTTCGTTCGCGTACTGGAACGACGTTGATGTTGATCTCAATGGAACAACGGTGACCGTGGGTGGCAACGGTTTCGCCGCCATGAGTCGCAAGGAACTACTTAATGTGCTGCAGAGGCGGGCACTGAGTCACGGCGTTCCCGTGCACTTCCAAACGGAGGCGCCACCGGTTGAAGAATTGATGGAGAATTACGACCTGGTCATTGCCTGTGATGGGATCGGTAGCCCGATCAGGGAAAAATTTGCTGACCATTTTGGAACGACGACTGATCCGCGTGCGTGTAAGTACATGTGGTTGGGAACCGACAAAGTATTTGAAGCATTTGAATTTATTGTCCGCGACACTCCAAGCGGCGTCATTCAAGTTCACGCGTACCCGATGGACGCGCACAAGAGCACCTTCATTGTCGAGATGCACGAAGATGTGTGGCGTGCCGGTGGATTTGACACGGTTGATCCGAGCACCCTCCCACCGGGCGTCAGTGACGAGGAAAGTATTTCGCGCCTGCGTGAAATTTTCGCAGATGTACTCGACGGTCACGAACTGATCGCCAATAACAGTAAATGGATCGAATTCCGGGTGATCCGCAACAAGACATTGACCTATAAAAACTTGGTGCTAATGGGTGACTCTGCGCACACATCCCATTTCAGTATCGGTTCGGGCACAAAGCTGGCAATGGAAGACGCACTCAGTTTGGCAGCCTGCATCGGTGAAGAACCCGACCTGGCCAGTGCGCTGGCAGCATTTAATGTTGAGCGACACCCGGTCATTAAAAGTACCCAGCGTTCAGCGCAAGCAAGTCTGGAATGGTTTGAAGAGATCGGTCAATACACCGGCCAGGAACCGATTCAGTTCGCCTTCAACCTGATGACGCGTAGCCGTCGAATAACCTATGACAACCTGTTGGAACGCGACCCGAGTTTCATCACCTCGATTGATAATTGGCTTCTCGAGAGTGAAATCAAATCTGGGCGGGTACCGGTGGGAACAACCCCGCGTCCACCCATGTTTCTTCCCTTCCAGCTGCGCGATCTGGTGCTACCCAATCGCGTCGTTGTCGCGCCAATGCACACGTACAGCGCGCACGATGGACTACCCAACGAATTTCATGAAGTGCATTTGGGTGCACGCGCGCTCGGTGGAGCCGGTCTGATCCTGACCGAGTTCGCGGCAATTTCACCCGGTGGCAGAGTCACTCCGGGCTGCACGGGAATCTGGAATGATGCCCAGCGGGATGCGTGGCGCACGATCGTTGATTTTGTGCACACCACCGAATCAAAAATAGGAATTCAAATTGGACACTCCGGACCAAAAGGTTCAACAAAGGTGATGTCCGAGGGCCGCGACGAAGCGTTAGAGTCGGGCACATGGGAAACAATGGGCGCCTCCCCTGTTCCCTTTAGTCCATTAGGTCAGGTACCGAGAGAAATGACTCGGGCCGACATGGACACGGTGATTCGGGAATTTGTGCAAGCAACAACGCGCGCGGCCGAAGCCGAATTTGACCTGCTGGAAATCCAAGCCTCGCACGGCTCTTTGTTGGCTAGTTTCCTGTCGCCGGTATCAAATAAGCGCACGGATGTTTACGGTGGGGCGATCGACAACCGACTGGCTTTCCCGTTGGAAGTTTTTGATGCGGTGCGGGCAGCCTGGCCCACCGGTAGGCCGATCAGCGTGCGAATCTCAGCAACCGATTGGGTACCCGAAGGGCTCAGTGACGCCGATGCCGTAGCAATCGCGCAAGCATTTACCGACCACGGCGCGGACATCATTGACGTATCAACGGGTGAAACGACCTCTGCGGAGAAACCGGCCTACGGTCGCAGTTATCAAACCCCTTATTCCGATCGGATTCGCAATCAAGTTGGCGTACCCACAATCGCCGTCGGTGCGATCAGTAGTTGGGATGACGTCAACACGATTATCGCCTCGGGTCGGGCTGATCTGTGCGCAATAGGGCGGCCGCACCTTTACGACCCATCCTGGACCGCCCACGCGGCTGCCGAGCAAGGCTTTGACATGAAGTGGCCGGTTCCTTACGCAGCGGGTAAGTCACGTCCATCGGCGGGCCGAAATGAAGACCCGAAACCACGCTTGGAATTGGTGCCGCCGGAAGGTGTTGTTACTCGACCATCACGGTGGAAAGTCAACGTGTAAATATCGGCAAAACTGCATAAAGAATCACAATAGAGTCGATAATTAGGGTCTACATAAGCCAGAGTCGAAGGGAAAGCACATGACGGATTTGACTGCTCTCGCAGCATCAATTGTTGATGGATCAATCACAGTTCTTGATCTGACATCACCACTGCATTCGGAAACACCAGTTCTGGGATTGCCCGAAGAATTTGGTCAAACTGCAAAGTTTAAACTTGAAGAGATCAGTGCCTACGACGAACGCGGACCGTATTGGTATTGGAATAACTTTCGCACCGGCGAACACACCGGCACTCACCTGGACGCGCCCAACCACTGGATCTCTGGCCAAGACCTCGATGACGTAAGCCAGATTCCGGTGCAAAGACTCATTGGTCCAGCCGTCGTGATCGACAAGGTCGCCGAGGTAATAGCGAACCCGGATTACTGCCTTGATGTGTCCGACATTAAAGAGTGGGAAGATGAAAACGGGAAGATTCCGAAAGGTGCCTGGTTGCTATACCGAACCGGCTGGTCACAGTTCGGAGACGATCCATCGGCTTTTGCCAATGCCGACGCGAACGGACCGCACACTCCCGGACTAACGCCGGCGGCCGCCCGTTACCTGTCCGAAGAAACCGAGATCCTCGGCATGGGTGTTGAGACCGTCGGAACAGATGCGGGTGGAGCAATGGGATTCGATCCGCCTTTCCCCTGCCACACAATGTTGATGGGCTCCGGTAAGTACGGTGTCACCCAGTTGCGTAACCTGGACAAACTCCCCACCAAGGGCGCGATCGTCATTGTCGCGCCTCTCCCAATTGTCAAGGGCTCGGGAAGCCCTTGCCGAGTGCTCGCCCTGATCTCTTAAACCGACGCGATCTCGTGGCTCAGCTGGTGGGTTAACCAACTAATCGCTGAGCCACGATAAAGCCCGATCCGCCACCAAGGCCGGGCCCCGGGTGTGTTGATGCGCCGATCTGCCACAGCCGGTCCACTCCCGTTTCATGCCCGGTGCCATCTGAGGTAGGCCGCCACAGGGCGTATTGGTCCACGCGACAGTCGCCGGCGTAAGGGTCACCGCCCACAAGGTTGCAGTTTATTTCCTCAAGCTCGACCGGCCCAATAACTCGTTGACCAATTGCTGCCGTGCGAATATTGGAAATATGCGGTTCAAGTTGGGTGACCACTCGCTCGGTGTACAGCGCTAAGACTTCTTCATTCCACGGACCAGTGTAAGAAATCTCGCCCGCGAGGTCACCGCGAATTTCACGGGGATTTTCTTGGAGTTGAATCCACAGCAACCCTTTTCCGTGGGGAACCCGCGAAGGATCCACGGTTGCGGACTGACCGACAACGATTGTTGGACGTCGGGGTAGAAACCCCCTATTCGCGGCATTAACACTCTCCGAGAGTGAGTCCATGCCGTCTAAGACGTGAACGAGAGCGGCGGATGCAACTTTGGAATCAACCCACGCCGGCGGCTCTGAAAGTGCAATGTGAATTTGAATTGCTGCACGCCCAAACCTGAACTGCGCCGCAGATTTTATTCTGGACTCACTTACCGCCGAAGCCGGCAAGAGTTTTTGGTAAAGAGCATCCGGTGTGACCGATGCCAACACTGCTTTTTTCGCGGTGAGAGTTTCACCGCCACCTGTCGTGATGCCGGTAGCCTTTCCGCCCTCCACGCAGATCTGAGCCACGGTTGTACCGGTGCGCACGTCACCTCCGGCGTCAATGATCATGCCGACCATCGCGTCGACCACTGTTTTGCCACCGCCAACAGGTACCGGCATGCCTCCCATGGCGATCGCCGCCGCAATTACTTTGGTGATGAAGGCACTCGTGGCATCATCGGGTCCCAGACCATTGTGTAAAGCCCACGGGGCCAGTAGCGACTTCGTGATCGGTGAGTTAAATGAGCGATCAAGCCATGGAGCAGCCGGCTCAAGGAGCTCGGCGCCGCTGGCAACGAGCCCACGCCGACCTAGTTGCTTGAAAGCCTTCCAGGCTAGTTTGAGTGAGCGTTTGCGCCACAGGTCGGTTCCCAGCAGCCCGAATGCCAGTTCTGCCTTGGGACCGAAATCATTCATTACCGCATTCCATGCGTCAAGATCTCCGCGCTCGGCAAAGTCCGCTGCATTGAGTACGGGGTCGGTTGAAATAATCCCGGAGCCGTCGGCGCAGATCACCGCGGTGGGAATCGGGGTATTGACATATTTCACCCCGCGGGCCGCAAGATCAGCGGCGAGTGCGCCGTAGGCCGGGCCGCCGACAAAGAGTGGGTGCCAGCTGGATAAAAGTTCTACGGTGAAGCCGTCAAAGGTGTCGGCGCTGGTATAGATGGCCCCGCCAACGTGATCCGCGCTTTCGCAGATAAGTACCGTCCAGTTCTTTTGGGCGAGTAAGGCGCCGGCGACGAGAGCGTTAATACCACTACCAATAATGATTGCGTCATACTCTGTGGACATGTATTCGCTCCTAGAGGTGGGTGGTGGTTTACCGAATGCACGTTGACGCGTTGCCTTGCACAACGGATGGTATAGCGCAATGATAGCGGCCGTCAGATAAATGAAAGACAAAGATGTGAGGGACTATGCGCGAAGGCTTGTCAGAATGTGACGTCGTTGTCATCGGAGCAGGGATCAATGGACTGAGCGCCGCGGCCCTGCTGGCAACGAAAGGCAAGAAGGTGCTGGTTCTGGAAGCCCAGTCCCACCCGGGGGGCGCGGTTCGAACCGAGGAAATAACTCTGCCCGGGTTCAAGCACGATCTATTCGCGATGAACCTAGGGCTTTTCGCCGGAGGCCCGGTCATGGCCGCCATCGGTCCAGATCTGATCAGACACGGATTCGCGCTCATCCCCTCGACCAAGCCTTTCTGCTCGGTCTTTCCGGACGGAACCATGATCGGGGTGGAGTCTGACGCAGAAGCAACGAAAAGGAATTTGTCACTAATAGCTCCCATGGACATCCCGGCCTGGGAACGACTCACAGCGCAACTCAATGATTGGGCGCCATTCATTTTTGGGATCCTTGGCTCGGACATGCCCAGCGTCTCAGCGGTCAAGACAATGTGGAAAGCGCGCAAGGCGCTGGGAATTGACGGCGTTTATCAAATGGCGAAACTAGCCCTGTCGTCAACGCGGGTGTTCACCGACGAAAACTTTCAATCCCCGAAAACAAAAGCACTGATGGCCACCTGGGGAATGCACCTGGATTTTGCCCCCGACATTTCCGGCGGTGCACTTTTTTCGTATCTGGAAACCATTGGCGGGCAATTATTTGGCATGGTGATCGGTGAAGGTGGCGCCGTCACCTTAATTAACGCCCTGGTCGGCGTCATTGAAGAAAACGGTGGCGAAGTCCACTGCGATTCGGTGGTTACCCAGATCACGACGCAAGGGAATCGAGCGACCGGTGTGATCACCCAAGACGGGCGCACCTATCGAGCGAAATCATCGGTGATCAGTAACGTGAACCCACGACTGATGCCGCAATTATTGCCCGAGCACATCGCCCAAAAAGAAGTCGTACAACGGGTTGAAAAATTCCGTCCAGGGCTGGCAACCATGATGATTCACCTAGCCCTTGATGACCTGCCCAACTGGACCGCAGAGCAAGCCCGGACCTTCAATTATGTACACATAGGTCCCTACGTTGATGACATGGCACGAACGTACACAAGTGCCGCGGCCGGTGAATTGCCTGAGCATCCAACACTCATTGTCGGTCAACCAACCGTGACCGACCCCAGTAGAGCGCCGGAAGGCAAGCACACACTGTGGGTTCAAGTCCGCATGCTGCCACTGGAACTCGCAAATGGACAGAGCTGGGATGAGGCCGCGGGCGATTACGCCGAGCACGTCATCGACCTGTTGGAGCGTTACGCCCCCGGCCTGCGGGAAACAATTATCGGACAAGCGGTATTAAGTCCAACCGATCTGCAGCGCTATAACGCGAATTTGATTCAGGGCGATTCACTCGGCGGAAGTCACCACCCGGCGCAGTTCTTTTTTCTTCGCCCCGTTCCGGGTTGGGGTCGTCACCGGACTCCCGTTAATAACCTCTACATCTGCGGAGCCGGCACCTGGCCCGGTGGTGGCGTCGGCGGAGCAAGTGGCGCCCTGGTAGCAAAAATCGCCACCTAAGTTCAGCCGGTGACTTTCCGGACCTGTTGATCAAAGTCGGCGCTGGCGCCAACGTGTGCCTGGGCTGGTGCGGCCATAAGGTCGTGGAAATAAAAGAATAATTGAGTCGCGGTGGCTCCATTCCAAGAAGCCGGTAGCTGCGAATTTGGCAATCCCGGGTCCAAATAGGGCAGTGGTCTCCATGCCGTGAGGATTTGGGTGTAGTTGCGAAACGCATTCTCCGGGGTGACGCTTTCGCCACCCGACTCAAAAGCGCTCCGCAGCATCGAAAAAGCTCGAATGAACTGATCGTATTTTTCTTCGATCGCGGGAAGATCCCACCACTGGTCGACCGAGCCTGGCCCGGGGGCGGATTCATTGAGGTGGTCCCCTTCAAAAAGGTGGACGTAGTGACCGATCCCGAGTGAATCGATGGCCAATTGCGCATCCGCTCGCAGTGATGCGGGGGCGATCCACAGCCCACCCGTTACCTGACCAAAACCAACGCCGGTCAGCCGCGATCGAAGTCGGTAACGCAGGTCGCGGGATTTCTCCGGGATGGAAAAGGCAACCAGAATCCAACGAGTTTCTTCATCGGGATGCCGTCTTTCCAAGACCCGCGCATCCCCGGTATCGAAAGCTTTGCGTGCACTCTCACTTAATGCATATCCGGCCGCGCCATCACGGGATTCGGAAATTAAGGCACCGCGTCGTTTCAGTCGGGAGAGCGCGCTTCGGACCGCGTTGCCTTCAATGTCCATTTCTCGCAGCAATTTAACCAGGGTTGCAACCGCAATCCAACCGCCAAGGGACCTGCTGTAGGCGCCATAGATCGTGAAAATAAGCGACTGCGGGCGCGACGTGCGGAGAGCGATCGCATCTAGATTTTCACCGATAGCCGAAGACACTCGAGCAGCCTACCCGGAAACCTACTTGTACTTTTGGGCAAACTCCACAACTTGTTGGCCGATCATGTCAAGTGTTGTCTTGGTAGATTCATCAGAACATCCACCATCAGAATCGAAGGTGGTAGCGAGTGAGTTGATTGTCGCGCCCACCGGAGTTGGCCACCCACGGAGTGCATGGGTGATCTGACGTAATTGCTGCAACGTGGCCACAGCCGCCTGCCAGCCGTATGCGGTGGAGATGCAACCGACGCCGCGTTCGTGCAGATACGGGCGGTCGTCCTCCCGCAAATCTTCCAAATAATCTATCGCGTTTTTGAACAGCCCACTCATGCCGCCGTGGTAACCCGGACTCGCCAAGATCACACCATCGGCGTGACGGACGCTTTCAATGAGGTGTTGTGCAACCGGGTGTCGAGCGGTTTCGTTGAGGTCGTACATGGGCAGGATCAAATCCGCGCCGGTCACGTACGTCACGCGCGCACCCGCCTGCTCCGCGGCCCTGCCAGCGACGCGCAACGCCAGTTCAGTTGAGGAGGCTGGCCGGGTACTTCCACCGATTGCAACGATATTTATTTCTGTCATTACCTCACCTGTTGTTGATGGACATGATTGCTCGAGTGACCACTGCGAGGCGTTCACCTTGGAGCCTTGCAGCCTGTAAGTGCGTGTCCTGCGAAGTGTTTTCGCGTGATGCATAGAGCGAGGCCCCGTAAGGGTTACCGCTCTCCTTTTGGACAAATGAATTCGGGTAACCAAGTGGCATGATCACAGATCCCCAATGATAAAAAATGGTGTTCATCGAAAGAATCGTGCTCTCTAATCCACCGTGCTGGGTTGATGCACTGGTAAATGAGGTGCCGACAAGTCGCGCGAGGCTTCCTTCTGCCCACAGCCCACCGGTCGTGTCAAGGAAGGCTCGCAACTGGCTCGCGGAATTACCAAATCGAGTGGGTGAACCAAGGGCAATACCGTCGCACCATTCAAGGTCAGCGAGTTCGGCTCCCTCATCCGTGCACGTGTCGGTGAAACTTTGCCACTTTGGATTACTGGCGATCGCTTCCAGTGGAGCGGTCTCGGCAACCCGGCGAACCCGGACGCAAGCGCCGGCGGATTCGGCTCCTTCGGCCAAAGCATGCGCCATGCCGGCGACGTTTCCGGTTGCGGAGTAATACAGCACCAGAATATTAGGGACATCAGTCATGTTGGGTACTCCGAAAAGTTTCCGAGGGTTTTTCCCCGAACGCGATGTAATAGTGGTGTGAAAAACGTCCGAGGTGATTAAAGCCCAGTGAATACGCGATCGACGAAACGGTCGATCCATCGGGGTCTGCCGCGATGAGTTCATCACGGACCAAACGCAGTCTGGTTTCACGTAAGAGTTCTAACGGTGTGATTCCAAAATGATGGGCGACACTTGCCTGCAGTTGTCGCACACTTAAACCAATCTCGGCCGCCAAATCCGCAACGGTGATGCAATCACCCGCATTCTGCTGGATCCAAGAAATAAGCCGCGACATTCGGGAGTTCTCGGTACTTATCGAGACACTCGTATGATCACAAGCAAGAACGATTGAATTAATAATATTCATTTGCATTGAGTTCATCAGTCGGCTGACAACAAACTCCGGCGTGCTTGCTGGAAGACTCATGGCCATCTCCCACGCCCCCGTGCACATTTGCGTGAGCGACTCTTCAACGAGGGCCTGGCGTCGCAGCCATTGGAATTGCCCAAAACGTTGGTCATGTCCGAGAACTTTTTCGGCCTGATGCGCGATCTGCGCCGAATCAACCGCGAAAACTAAGGCACCATGTTCCGGGTCGGGACGCATGATTGTGTCGCGGGTTGACGACAAAAGAAAACCTTGGGATCGGTACTTGGGTATTCCCGGCGCCGTATGACTCACTCCCATGGGACCTAGTGGAACCGTTGCGACCAGTTTGTCTGCGGTCGGTGGGGCCGAAACCACCACGTCGGCGCCGTATTTCACAAAGACCAACTTCGTGGTGGGCAAGGCAACACTGGTGACCACACCGTCGAGGGTCGAGTTTGAGCAGTAGACCTCATGCGGGGTGGTTTGCTGGGCAACAATGTCTCTCACGACATCAACTTTCCGGCTGGAAAGGGTGGTCACCGGGGGCGCTGGTCCCGGGTCGGCAAAAGTCGTCATCTTGTCACAACGCCCTTTCACCCTAGCCTTCGATTTTTGATCAACGGTTGCCCGACTCTAAGGGTACACCGGGCCTTTTTGGGGGTTAACCCAGAAGAAACCAGGTGACATTGTTCCTGAATCCTCCTTTTTCGACACGAATTCCTCGTTCAATGTGATTGGCTTCAGGTTGATTCGGTACCGGTAAGGTGCATTTGTCGGATATTGCATCACGGCATCTGACGCAGAAACGACCAGCGAAGGGGAGAGTATGTCCGGATTTGATATCGCCGCGGTACTTGATGAAGCATGGAGTCTAACCAAGCGCCAGTACTGGCATTGGTTGCTCGTGATCGTGGTCGCGGTTGCGATCCCGTTAGCGATTATTGCGGTCGGTGTGGCCGCGGCCCTCGCGGTCCCGGCCCTTGGCGCGATCGTAATCTTTATCGGTGTCCTCGGGTTTTTCTACACTTTCTTGGGCATTTTGCGAAATGCATACAACGCTTCAGAGGGTGCGAAACCATCTGTGAGTGTGTTGTTGCGCTCGGATCGATTCTGGTGGTTTCTCGTCGCCGGTGTCGTTTATATTGGCATCGTTGTCGTCGGATTGTTTGCCTTCATCATTCCCGGATTGATTTTCGCATTCATGTTCGCACTGTTTCCCTATGCACTCATTGGAAAACCAGGAATGACCGGATTCGGTGCCCTTGCCATGAGCTGGGAGCTAATCACCACGTCATTCTGGCGCTTCATAGGTTTTCGAATCGTGCTCTTTGGCGCGAGCGTCGCCATTACTTTAGTTGCCGTTGCGGCCCAGGGAATTTTGACGGGTGTTCTCGACTCAGACTCGAACGTACTGACCTCGATACTGCTGGTAGCCGTGTCAGTCGCGGCGGTGTTTGTCAACGTGTTCGTTGCCGCATTTAGCTACCTCGCGGACGCGCTCGCCTACCGTCGCCTCTCCGGTGACG
>Ga0105054_10007077_pt1 | contig 15373 bp, 9 predicted proteins | sample BON02_FD_78091 | JGI IMG/M metagenome (GOLD analysis project Ga0105054, IMG submission 78091) | Freshwater microbial communities from Lake Bonney liftoff mats and glacier meltwater in Antarctica - BON-02 (megahit assembly) | ecosystem: Environmental > Aquatic > Freshwater > Ice > Glacier...
CCCCGCTCCAATTGAACGGCCCCCCCCACCTCCCCAACCCCAACGGTCCTGGGCCCCCCCCCCCCCATGCTGCCGCCCCCCCGCGCGCTGCGGGCTTCCCTGCCTCCCCCCCCCCCCCACCACCACCACCACCACCTCCTCACTCCTTCTCCTTCCTCGCGCGGACCAGCAGCGACAGCAACCTCCGCAGCAGCAACGACCGCATGCGTGGACCCACATGTCCGCCAGCGCCGCGCCGTCTCCACCTCTTCCCGCCAATCCGCGAGCAGCGAACCCGCGGGCAAGATCGGCGCCGACGAGGACGCCGTCGCCGCGCTGTTTGACGGGGCGCTCGGCGCGTCTGGCGGCGGAGGCGCAGGCGCCCACACGGGCATCAACGACCCGCGCCGCCGCCGCGTCAAGGACGCCGACGCCGACCGCCCCAGGCTGCTCACGGCCCGGCGCGAGGCCCTCGCGCTCTACCGCGAGGTCCTGCGCGTCAGCAACCTCTTCGTCTGGCGCGACGAGCGCGGCGGAGAGTGGGCGCAGCGCATCCGGTCCTCCGCCCGCGGCGAGTTCGAGGCCGCGCGCGGCGAGTCGGACCCGGAGATGGCGGCGCGCATGATCGTCACGGCGCGCGACGCGCTGCACCGGGCGGTGGACCGGTTCCGGGACCGGCGCGCGGCCGTGATCGAGGACGAGGCGCGGCGCGCCGACGCGGGCGTGGCGGCGCCGGTGCCGCTCGGCGGGGCGGGGGATGGAGGAGGGGGGGGCGGGGGGCAGCAACAGCTGGCGCCGTCTTGGGCCGAAGGGGTGCCGCTGGTGCGCGGAGGGCCAGGAGGAGGGGGAAGAGGAGGAGGGGGGTGAGGGGGCGTGTAAAACAGCAAAAAAGGGCGCGCCTGGGCAAGTCTCTTTACGGCCGCTTATCAAGCGCGCGCGCCGCCGCCCGTGCAGACGCCACACACAAACCCACCACCCAACACCAAACGCTATAACCCAATCCGATGACGGCCGGGCGCCCGCCCCCACACGACCAGTACGCGGCGGTCCCCCTCGACGGCCCGGACGACGGCGCGGACGGCGCTCGGGCCTGGGGGGACCAGTGGCGGGATGAAGAGGAGGAGGACGAGGAGCAGGGGGAGCCCGACAGCCGCGGCGAGGAACCCGTGAAGGTGGTCTTCGGCGGCTTGGGAGACACGGGCGGCGAGGACCCGAGCGAGCCCCTGCTGGCGCTCCCGGCGGTCAAGGCCGAGGCAGTGCGGTGCGTCTTTGTTGAGAGAACGTCGAACACAAAATTTGATACCCGCGGCCGGCGCGCCGTCGCCTCGGCGGTCCCTCTTTTTTCCTCGCTCGCTCGATCGATTCCCCCCCCGGCTCGCTCGCTCGCTAAAAAAAAACCACTCTCCAAAAGCAAAACAACCGAACGACCAAACAACCCAACAAAAAAACAGTCTATGGCAGCTCGGCGGCCCGCTCCTCGTCCAGAACGTCCTCTCCTTCTCGCTGTCGGTCACGCCCATGGCCTTCGTCGGCCACCTGGGCGACCCCACCTTGCTGACGGGCGTCGTCTTGGCCTCGAGCGTCTACAACATTACCGGATTTTCCATCGTGTGCGGCCTGGCCGCCGGCTCCGAGACCCTGTGCGGCCAGGCCTTTGGCGCCCGCCAGCACCGCGTCCTGGGCGGCGTGGCCCTGCGCGCGCTGGCCGTGTGCCTGGCCGCGTCGCTGCCCGTGCTGCTGCTCTGGACGCGCTACGCGGCGCCGCTGCTGCTGCTGTTCGGGCAGCCGCCCGCCGTCGTGGCGGTCGCCGCGCTCTACCTGCGGCGCGCGCGCCCCGCCTTGCTCTTCTCCGCCCTGGGGGAGGTGCTCAAGCGCTACTTGCTGGCGCAGCGGGTGGTCGTGCCAGGGGTGGCGGCCATGGCGGCGACCACGGCGCTCGCGCCGCTCTACTGCTACGCGCTTGTGTTTCACCTGGACATGGGCGCCGGCGGCGCCGCCGCCGCCTTCGCGCTTTCGACGGCCACCGGCGCCCTCCTCCTCTTGGGTTACGTGGCCTGGCGCGACCGCGCCGCCGCCGCGCGCGGCGACCGCGACGCCACCTTTGTCTTCGCCAGCGTGCGCGAAGCCCTTTGCGCCGCCTTTAGCGGATGGCCGGCCTACCTGTCGTACGCGCTCCCCGCTTTAGCGCAGATGTGGGCCGAGTGGGCCTTCTACGAGTTTGCCATCCTCATCGCGGGCGCCGGCCCGCGCGGCGAGGTCAACGGCGGGGCCGCGGGACTCTGCTTCCAGGTCTCGGCCTTGGTGTTCATGAGCGCCATGGCGCTGGGGTCGAGCGCCAACACGCGCGTGGCCAACGAGCTGGGCGCGGGCAGGGCGCGCGCCGCGCGGCGGGCCGCGTGCGTCGCCATGCTTATGACCTTGGCAATGCAGGCGGCGCAGGTGGCGGCCGTGTGCGCGTGGCGGCGGCGCCTGCTTTCGGTGTTCACCAACAGCGCCGTGGTCGCCGACGCCGCGCTCGCCGCGTTCGTCCCTCTGGCGGGCTCAATCCTGTCGGACGCGGCAAACTGCATTCTGTCGGCGGTGATGCGCGGCAGCGGGCGGCAGGCGCTGGGCGCCTACATCAACATCGCGGGTTACTGGCTACTGGGCATGCCGCTGGCCCTGGCGCTAGGGCGGCGCTACGAGGTGTGGGGCCTGTGGCTGGCGATCGGGCTCGCGTCCACGGCCGTGGCCGCCGCGCAGGCGGCGGCGATCGCGCGCTTCGACTGGGGCGCCGAGGTGGGGCGGGCGGCCGACCTGTCGGCGGCGCAGGCGGCGCAGGCGGCGGCGCTGCAGCAGGGGGCGGGGGGCGGGGCGGGGGGTTTGGGGGTGGGGGCGTACAGCAGCCTGGCGCCGGAGCGGCAGGATGTGGGCGCGGACGAGGAGCAGGAGGACGGCGGCGCGGGGGCGAGGGCGGACCAGGCGAGGCGCGGCGGCGGGGGCGGAGGCGGGGGCAAGAGGCCGCCGCCGCCGCCGCGGCTGCCGCCGCTGCCGCCGGCCGCGATGCAGCAGCAGCCGTCGCTCGAGCGGCCGCTCGCTTTGCGCGGGGCGTCGTCGGCCTTGTCGCTCGAGCTGAGCGACAGCTTTTCGGCAGCGGTGGCGCCTTTTGCGCCTCCTGTCGCGGCACGAAAGTGAGAGGGGGGAGGAGGGAGGAGGAGGAGGAGGAGGAGGAGGCGGCGCAATCGGCCGACGGTGCGTCTGAAAGCAGGCTTTATCTCTTTTACCTTTCTTCTCTCTTTCTTCACGCTGGCTTGCAGCGCGACGGGGGACAGCGAGAGCGGCGGCGGCGCCTCTGAGCGGGGACCTCGAGCTGCAGGGACGCCACGCGCGCGGCGGCGGCTTTTGGCGGAGGCCGAGGCGGCGCCATCAAAGAGAAATCGGCATCCCGCGCAGAGCAGCTCCAGTGTCTTCAGCAGCCCCCCCCCTGCTTGTGCCGCGCACGTCGGCACATCCGACCGCTGCCTCTGCATCCACCCAGCCCCTTTTCGACACGTCCGATGTGAGCGGGAACGTCCGCGACAAGAACACACACAAGAACTCTCCCCTCTCCCCACCTTCCCTGCGAGCGTTCGTCTCGATCGCGTTTTCTCCGTCGCGCCATCATGCCGCCGCGCCTCGCCCAGGGGCGCCACGAGGCGGCCGGCCGGAGGCGAGAAGGCCCGCGCGCGCCAAGGGTGATCGATTTTTCCTGTCGCCGCTCGCCTTGCGCAATCGAGAGGGGGTGGGAGGGAGGGCGGCGACGGGCCTGCGCTTGCGTCCTCCTTTCGCTTTCCTCTCGCTTTTCCTCCTCGTCGGGTCCTCGCCGACACTGGCCTCTGCCGATCGCCAACCCCCTCCGCGTCCGCGGGCGCTCGATCATCGCTTCTCCTCCCCCTCTCGCCGGCGCCCAAAACGAGGCGCGATCAACTCCCTCGCCGGGCTCGGAGGACGCGCGCCCAAAAGGGCGGACGGCCGCCGGCGCCCAAAAGGGAGGAGGCCCGTGCCGTGGCCCGGTGCCCTGTCGCGCCGTCCCCCGTAAAAGTGGCTCGGCGCTTTGAACCTTCCTTGTGAGGAGGTCCCCCGATCCCCCTCATTTGGTAGCCTCAACGGCCCGGCTCGTCACTTTACGGGGCGTGGCGCTGTCGGGACCGGGCCGCGGCCCGCGGGCGCGCAAGCCGGCGGCGCCGACGGACGCCCGCCGCGCCGCCCGGTGCGCATCCCCCGACCCTCCAAAAAACAAAGTGGTGTAGAAACACGCCTGCCTCTTGCCGATGCCGCGGGCCGGCTGGATCCAGGCGCGGCAGCGGCTGCGGCGGGCGGGCGGCCTGAGGGAGCGCCCCAAACGGACGCGTCGCCCTGGGGGGAGCGCCTTTGCGAGGCCGTCTCGCCGCCTGCGCGCTCGGGCCTCTGGGGGTGGCCGCTTTTGCCCCCCCCCCCCGCTCTCTTGCCCGACGCGGCGCCACCACGGACGTTCGCTGTGGCACCTACGTCGCGTGCACCTGCACCAACGCCCTTGCAGAGGCGGCACCCGAGCCTCGCGCCTACGTTTAGAGCGGGCAGGTCCCGCCGCGGGTCCAGTCGTGCGCCTTCGAAGAAAAAAAAAAAGGCGCTCCAGAGGCGTCGCAAGGGCCCCCTCTCTCTCTGCCCGCTCTCGATGTACGCTTCTGTCTCTGCAGCCGCCTCTGCGGGCGCGGCCCGCAGCACGGGTGGGCGCCCACGACGTAGGCGCCACAGCGAGCGCCCGCGGTGGCCCCGCGTTCGGGCACAGAGGGAAAACAATGGGGGGCCCCCGAGAGCGCTTTCTCCCCTGCTCGGCGCGGCGCGCGGCGCGGCGCGCGGCGCTAGCGCCGGCGCCGTGCCTGGGGCGATCGCTCGCGCGGGCGTCGCCGGGCGCCAAAGTTCTTCTGGCCACGTGCGCGCCTTCTCTCCACGACACGGTCTGCGCGCCCGCGGACGAGCGCGCGTCGGGCGCCTGGCTCGACGGGTTTTGGGTCGCGCGCGCGCACACACACACGAGGCCCCGCCGTCGATGCCTCGCATCGGACCGCGGGGGGCCGCTGGCCGGGGCGCGGCCAAGCAGCGGCCGGCGGTGGCTGTCAGGGGCCGAGTCAGCCGCGCTTGCAAAGAGGCCGCAACGGCGCCTGTGGCATCCCGTTAAATGAGATCCCCGAGTCGAGGCTGAGGGGGCGGCGGGCAGCGGGCGAGCACGGCGGCGCCGGCCAGATTTGTGAGGCGCCGCACGACGAGGCCACAGAGAGGCGGCCGCGGAGGTGTGCCGACCGCGACGCTCCAGGAGGCCGACGGCGAGGCCCCTTTTTTTCGTGCTCCAGATCGTCTGTGAAATAGGAAGGGCACGCCGCTCTCTCCCCCGCTCGCTGTGTCCTTTGTATGCTTTTCTGTTTTGGGGGGCGCGCCCAGGTTTTCTGGGAGGGGCCTCAAAAAAACAGGTGGGGGCCTCAAAAAAACAGCTGCGGGCCTCAAAAAAACAGCTGCGGGCCTCAAAAAAACAGCTGCGGGCCTCAAAAAAACAGCCGGACCAAACACAGGGAGACAGGTTCAGAGCGGCGCGGCCGTCTCTTTTTCCACCGACGATTGAAAACATAAAAAGGAAAACGGCCCCGCCGTCGGGCCTCTCTTTCTTGGGAGAGCCGCGACAGCCCACAGCCGCGGCCGCATTCGTGGTCTCGTCGTGCTGGTCTTCGCGGCTGGCGTCTTCGCCGAGCCCGCTCGCTGCCCGCCGCCCCGTTGGCCTCGGCCAGGGCGAACGCTTTAGCGGGGACGCCGCAGGCGCCGCGGCGGCCTCTTTTGCAAGCGCGGCTGACCGGTAACCGAGCCACGAACACCGCCGCCGCTGCTTGGCCTCGCCTCAACCTGCGGCGCTCGTGCAGGGCCCTCTCCGGGCCCGCGGTCCGACGCAGGCCATCGACGACGGCTGGTCAGCGCCGCCCGATCCCCGCCGCGCCTTGCCGCCGCCCCACAGGGCCGCTTGTCGACGCGCGCGCGGACTCTGTTCGTGGGCTCAGTCAAGCACTGGGCGGGCCAAGCGTGATAAGCACTCGGCCCGTCACCCACAGTCCGCGCGCGCGTCGACAAGGGCGCGTGGGGCGCGTGGGGCGCGTGGGGCGGCAGGCGCGCCGGGCAAAGGCCGGCGATGCTCGGCCGAGCGCGAGCCGCGCCCCCCCCCACCCGCGGCTGCTACGGCGGCGGCCACGGCGGCGCCGCCTGGGGGGGGCGGCGCTCGCGCGCGTCCCTTGCTTCAAAACGGAATAAAAACGCAACGAGCCTGCCTGTGTACACATCTGTTCACCTCCTCTCGACACAATCTTCGGCTCTTGCAGCGTCCGTCGCCGCCCTTCCCCGTCGTCGCTGCCGCCGTACCTGTCTGCGCCGTCGCGCCGTCGCGCCCGCGCCCGCGCGCTCGCAGTCCTCGGCGCGAAGACCTCGACGGCGCGCCACCGCCGATCCCTGAAAAGCGGGACGGGGCCTCGCTTCACCCGAAAGCTTGCTCCCAACCCCTCTCGCCCTCGCTATCACGCGCGCGCGCGCGCTCCATCTGAAGCGCTTTGTCGCGCAGCAGCAATAAAACTCGAGTCGTCGATCACGTTTCGAAGGGTTTCTGCAAACGCCCTCTGTCCCTTCCGCATCATGTACCCCCGCACGCCGGACGACGGCGGCCAGCAGGGGGGCAACCAGCCGCGGCCCGCACCGCCGCGGCTCCACAAATCGCACAGCGACTTGACGGCGCCGCTGCTCGGGCGCGGAGGCGGATGGGGCGGCGGCGGCGGAAACACCAGCGGCGACGGCGGCGGCGGCGGCGGCGGCACCTACTGCAACCGCCCGCCGAGCGCGGCCAGCAGCGGGGGCAGCCTGTCGCGCGCCCTCCAGGCGGCCGCGTCGCAGCAGCAGCAGCAGCACAGGCCGCAGGACGCCAGTCTCGCCGGCCGCGGCCCGTCGCCCGCCGCCGCCGCCGCCTCGACAATGCCGCTTGCCTTTGGCCCGCCCTTCCCGCAGCAGCAGCAGCAGCAGCAGCAGCAGCAGCAGCAGCAGCAGCAGCAGCAGCAGCAGCAAGAGCAGCAGCAGCAGCAGCAGCAGCAGCAGCAGCAGCAGCAGCAGCAGCAGCAGCAGCAGCAGCCGCACGCGCCCCACGCCTTCCAGCCGCACCGCCCGAACCACCCGGGATCGGCGGCGCCCGGCGGGGGCGGGGGCGGCTCGAGCGGCTTTGGCCCCGGCAGCGGCGGCAGCGGCCACGGCGCCGGCGGCGGCCCGGCGGCGACGGCGCCCGCTGTCGGCGCGGCCTGGGCGTCCTACGCGTCCGCCGCGGAGCGCGACGGGCCCGCCGGCCGGCAGACCCACGGCCACCACGGCCACCACGGCCACCACGGCCACCACGGGCATAACCCACCACATGGCATGGGGCCCGGCGGCGGCGGGGGCGGAGGAGGAGGTGGGAGCGGGCCGACGCACGGCGGCGGCGGCGCAGGCGGCGGCCGTGGCGGCCGCCAGGCCGGGCGCCGCATGGCGTGGCTCGTCCTCTACGCCACGGGCCAGCGCCAGACGGTGCTGATGGACAAGCGGCAGCTCGCCACCGTCATGGGCCTCGACATCCCCGTGCGCGACCTGCGGCTGATGGACCCTGTCTTGGGCGCGGGGCTCGGCGGCGGCGGCGTCGGCGGCGGAGGCGGCATCGGCGGCGGCGGCGGCCCGGGCGGCGGCGGCGGCGGCTTCGAGTCCCACGCGCCTCAGCAGACCGTGCAGCTGCTCGCCCGCGACAACGCGATGGTCGTGGTCGCCGAGCACGTCAAGATGATCATCGCCGTGGACCGCGTCCTGCTGCCGCTGGAGGCCGGCGCCGCCGCCGCTCCGGGAGGGGGGGGCGCGGCGAGGCAGGGCGCCGACGGCGGCGGCGGCGGCGGCGGCAACAAGGCCTCTGTCGAGGCGTCCGAGCGCTTCGCGGGCGCGCTGCTGGCGGCCATCGGCGAGCGCGCGACGACCATCGCCGCCGCGCGCCTGGCCGTCATGGGCCAGGCCGTCGAGGGCCTGCAGATGCCGCCCGTGCCCGTGACGCCGACGCGCGCGGCCGGCGGGGGCGGCGCCGAGGGCGGCGGCGGATGCCTAGGCGGCGGCGGCGGCGCGGCAGCGGGAGCAGGAGCAGCAGCGCCGGCAACGATGGGGCCCGTGGACCCCGGCGCCGCCGCGACCGTGGCCACGGCTCTCGCGGCCGGCTCGCGCGCCGCCAGCGCCGCCGGGAGGGGGGCGGGCCGCGGCGGCGGCGCCTCGGTCGAGGGCGGCTCGCCCTCGGGCGGGCCGGCGGCGACGGGCGCGCCTCTGACCGGCGCGGCCGGCGCCGGCGCCGCCGATGCCGGCGGCCACGCCATGCAGCGCTGGCCGCTGCAGGTGACGCCCCCGGGCTTGGGCCAGCCGCCGCCCATGGAACAGCAGCGAGTGCAGCAACAGCAGCAGCAGCAGCAGCAGCAGCAACAACAACGGCAGCAGCAGCAGCAACACCAACGGCAGCAGCAGCAGCAGCAGCAGCAGACGACGGCGCTGGCGGCGGCAGCCGGCGCCGCCGCCGCCGTCCGCATGGCCGAGGAGCTCCTCCCCTTCGAGCTGCACATGCTCGAGGTGGCCCTCGGCGAGATCGTGCGCTCCCTCGCGCGCCAGGCCGACGCGGTCGAGGCAGCCGTGCACCCGGCGATGGTGGCCCTGCAGCGCGGCGCCGACACGGCGACGCTCGAGCGAGTCCGTCGCGTCAAGACCGGGCAGCAGCGGCTGTCGGCGCGCGTGCGGTCCTTGCGCGAGGTGCTCGCGCGCTTCATCGACGACGACGACGACCTGTGGCGCATGTGCCTGTCGCGGCGGGCGGCGGGGGCGGACGCGGGCGTGGGGGACGAGGGCGGGCAGGGGCCGCCGCCTCTGATGGGCGGCGGCGGCGGGGGCCGCGGGGGCGGCCCGGGCGGCCATGGCGGCGGAGGCAGCAGCGGCGGCTATGGGCATGGCCCGCGGAGCGCCGTCGGCGGGTACACCTCATCCGCTGTACTGGGTGGCGGTGGCGGCGGTGGTGGTGGTGGTGGAAGCGTAGGCGGCAACAACGGTTCCTCGCCGCCGCCGCCGCCGCCGCCGCCGCTGCCGCCGCCGCCGCCGCCGCCGCTGCCTTGGACGGCCGCGGCGTTTGAGGGCGGCATCGGCGGCGGCGGCTTTAGCGGCGCCGGCGGAGGCCCCGTCGTCCTCGTGCCGCCGCCGTCGCAGTACGCGGCGGCCAGCGACGCGGCCACCGCGGCCACGGCCGCCGCCACGGCCGCGGTACTGATCAGCCGCCAGGCCAGCGGCAGCGGCGGCCGCGGCGGCCAGTTTGGCGGCGGGGGCGGCGGCAGCGCCGGCGCGGCCGGCACGTCGCTCGCGGCGACGGCCGTGGCGGCCTCCTTGCAGAGCGCGCACCACTACCACCTGCTGCACGCGTCCGTCGCTCAGAGCAACCCGCGGCGGCGCGACTCCTCGTCGCGGCACCACCGCCAGCACCACCACCACCACCAGTCGGGCGCGCCGCCGGCGGCGAGCGGCGGATTCGGCAGCTTTAGCGGCGCGGGCGGCGGCGGCGGCGGCAACGGCAACTTCAACGGCGGCTTTGGCGGCGGCGGCGGCGGCGGCGGGGGCATGGCGATCAACGCCAGCCCGCGCGCGACGGCGGCCGCCGTCGCCGCCGCCGCTGGCAGCCTGCGCCTGGCCAACATGCTGCTGGAGCACGGGCCCGCCTTGCCCCCCGGAGCGGGAGCGGGCGCGGCGGGAGCCAGCGGCAGCAGCCTTCTGAGGGCCGCGTCGGGCTTGGGGCCGGCGGCGGCGACGGCGACGGCGACGGCGACACGCGACGGCGGCGCCGTCCTCCTCCTCGCGCCCGTGCTCGAGCCCGAGGCGTTCTGGCAGCAGCAGCGCCAGCAGCAGTTTGACGGCCGGCCCAGCTCGTGGACGGCCGGTGCGGTCGTCGGTGGTGGTGGTGGCGGCGGCGGCGGCGGCGGCGGCGGGCCCAACGGAGGCGGAGGAGGATCGGGCGGCGGCGGCGGCGCTCCCGGCGGCGGCGGCGGGGGCGGAGCGGGCGGCAGCGGCGGCCCCGAGGACTCTGCCGCCGTGCCCGCCGCAGACCCAGGGCGGCGGCGGCGGCGCCGCCGCCGCCACCATCGCCGCCGCCCCGACCGCCGCCGCCGCTCCCTCGAGCGCGACGGCAGCAGCCCCTCGGCCGGCGGCAGCGGCAGCAGCAGCAGCTCCACCGCCGACGGCAGCGGCAGCAGCAGCACCAGCGACGGGAGCCCCTCATCCTCCTCCTCCTCCTCCTCCTCCTCCTCCTCCTCCAGCTCCTCCTCCTCCTCCTCCCGCTCCGCCGCCTCCAGCAGCTACCTCACGTCCCTGGGCGCCGCGGCCGAGCGCACCGCGGACGAGCACGCGCTCATCGAAGTCGAGGATCTGCTCGAGAGCTATTTCACCTCCGTGGATGCAGTCATGCTACGGCTTGCGGCTGCAGCAGAGTTTGTGGGCGACACGGAGGACCTGGTCAACCTGGAGCTCGACTACAGCCGCAACCGGCTGCTCAAGATCGAGATCATGGTGACCGTGGCCACGGCGGTGGTGGGGTGCTACGCGGCCATCGCCGGGGTGCTCGGGGAGGTGCGTTGTTGTGGTGTTTTATCATGTTTTGGGGGCGGGCGTCGTTTTTTGCGTTTTTGCGGTTTTTTTGTTGCGCGACGGACGGCCTAATTTTGTTGAGCCGTCGCAAATGGAGGATACGGGCAAAAGGAGCCGCCCCGCCCGTCCGCGACGCTTCTCGTCCGCCGCCGCCGCCCTCGAGCTAACGCCACCGCCCTTTCCTCCCCCCCCCCCCAAACAAACACACGCGCACACGAACAAAAACAAAACAAAACAGAACCTGGTGCTCCCCTCGCCCATCACCCAGGGACTCGGCGGGTTCCTGTGGATCAACGGCGCGTGCGTCGCGCTCTGCCTGGCGGGCTACTTTGGCGCCATGCGCGCGCTCAGGGCGCGCAAGCTGATTTGAGCGCCCTCTTTGGCGGCGCCCTGCGCCCCGCGCTCTCCTTTTTTTTCCCGCCAAACGGGTTTGTTGGTCTTGCGAGCGTCCGAGTGGAGACAAGAAGCGACCACCTCCAGAGTCGCCAGCGCCGGAACAGCGATCGCGCGCGGGCGCGAGCCAGCCGGTCGATCTTGACGTCTTGGGTCGTCGTTTTTTTCCTCCAAAGAGCGTTGACAAAAAATAAAGTCGTCTTTGCCGGCAAATGTGAGCCGAGCGAGCGTTGAAATCCAAAATTGTTTTTTCATTCTCCCCCCCGCCTCTTTCACGGCTGGTCCAGCAGCGCCGCCGCCGCCGCGTCGCTCTCCCTGAGCTGCCGGATGAGGATGCGGCACTCGGCCACGTCGGCGCGCAGCTCGTCGGCGACGTCCTCAGCGCTCTCAGCGCCGCCGCCGCCGCCGGCCGCCGCCCCCGCCCCGGCTCCTCCGGCCGCTCCCATCATGCCGCCGCCGCCGCCGCCGCCGCCATACACCCCTTGCCCCGGCCCCAGCGCCAGCGCCGCCGCCGCCGCCGCCGCCCCGCCCATCTCCTGCGCCGCCTCGACGCGCGCCTCGTCCAGCACCGCCCGCTGCAGCGCCTCCAGGCGCGCCGGCTGCTCGGCGGCCGCCGCCCCGACCTCTGCAAGCAGCGCGAGCGCGGCGTCTGACGCGCGGCGCGAGACCGCCCGCGCGACGGCGCGGCCGAGGTAAAAGGCCTCGAGGACGCCGCGCGCCTCGTCGCTCGCGGGCGCTTGGGGGGGCGCGCCGGCGCCGCCGCCGCCGCCGCCGCCGCGCGCGTCGTAGGCTGCGACGGGCGGTGCGGAGGACGCGCGCGCCCTCCTCCCCGACGTCTCGCGTTGCGCCGCCGCCGCCCGGGAGCGGGTGCTTGCGCCCGCGACGGCCACGAACGGGCGTGGCGCGCACCACGCGTGGCCCGGCCGCGTCGCCGGGCTTGCTGCTGCCGCTCTTGCTGCTGCCGCCGCCATCTCGCGCTCGATAGGATGCGTCTGTGTTCGCGCTGGTGGCGCACGTGAGAGGCGCTGGTTTGCGAGTGTTGGCGGGTGGAAGAGAGCTTCTTCGGTTTTGTTTGTGGCGTTGCGCGCGCGCGATACAAGTTCGATCGAAAGAGAGACGGATGGGTGTGGTGCGCGCGAAGGGTTTGATTGCAACGACGATTGCTGCGCACGGGCTTTTGAGAGTATGATGTAGGCGGCGGCGGCGCCAATGAGCGACGCCAACGCGCGCTCGAGCGAGCCCGCCGCCCAGCGACGATCACGCTGCCGCCCGACGACCCCCCCGCTCCCAAGCTCGGGCGACAGAGAGAGACGACGAAAAACGAATGAATTGCTCTTGTTTCAAAGGAAATGGGGCGGTTGCGGTGCCTGGGGGGCGGCGGGGGGGGGGGAGGGTCATGGGGGTCGGCAAAGTCGTGCCAACCGCGCAAAAAGACCCACTATATACATTCTATTTGGCATTTTTTGGCCAGCGGGCGGGGGGGGGGGGCGCCGAGGGGGGGGGCGGCTCCGCTTCCTCTCTTTTTCTGTGTCTCTCGTTTTGTGAAGGGGTTGGAAAAGGCATCGCCCTCACTCGTTCGAGGCGGATGCGGGGTGACGACAGGATCCTCTTGGAGGCTCTCGGCGGGCGAGACGCCGCCCTCGAGCGAGCGAGCGAGCGAGCGAGCGGCGGGCCCGCGCGCGCGCCCGCGCGCCCGCGCCCTCTCGAAAAACAGCTCTTGTTTCGTTTCTCCTTCCTCCCTCCGCTCCTCACTTGGTCTTGCCCGCCGACGCCGCGCGCGCCCGCTCCACCGCCTTCTGCTGCAGGTCCTTGAGCACCACCGTCGCCCGCCCCGTCAGCTCGCGCGCCTGCGTCTGCAGCGCCTTGCCGTGCGCCGAGGCGAGGTCCCCCGCCCGCAGGCGCGCCTCTGAGACCGCGCGGTCGATGTCTGCCTCGTACTGGCCGACCAGCGGCGCGAAGAACTTGGCGTAGATGGCCGAGGCCAGGCGGCTGGACGGGTGCCAGAGGGCGCCGACGAAGGCGAGCTTGGCGACGTAGTAGAAGGGGAGCCAGCTGAGCGCGCCGTCGAGCAGCCACGAGAGGCAGTGCAGCGCGCTCAGCACGACCCTGTTGGTTTTTTTATTTATTTTTTCGTTTTTGGGAGGGTGTTTTTTGGGGGATTTTGGTCGTTGGTTGTTTTGAAGTTTGAGGGATGGCACAGGGGGCCGAGGAGGAGGGCGAGGACGGGCAAGGGGAGGGGCTGGGGGGAGAGGCGGGCGAGGGGGGCGCGCCGCCGCCGCCGCCGACGCCGCGCGCTCTCGCGCCTTCCGTTCGTTCTCCTTTCGCGCTTGTTCCTTTTTATCCGGCAGACGCACCAGTACTGGCCCCACTCGTAGACCTCCTCGGTCTGCTTCTTCTCGATGGCCTTGAACGACTGCGGTGTGTGGGCGGGGGAAGGGGTGTTTTTGGTTGGAGGAGAGGGGGCGGGGGGGAATGCGTGAGCGCGAGAGAGGGGGGCGGGGGGCGGGGGGGAGGAAAAACGCGGCGGCGACCCCTCTCTCTTTTCTTTCTCTCGCGTCGTTCGTACCTGGTACCCAGGGATCAGGAAGGCGACCGTGGAGCTGTTCGATGACGGAGGGTTTTTGCGTTCGAGGGGAGAGAGAGAGGCGGCAGGAGAGGCGTTGTTGGTTCGCGCGTTCTCGAAAGAGGCGCGAGAAAAAGGTGAGGCGCGAGAAAAAGGTGAAGGCGCGATAACGGCGGGCCGGCGGACGGACGACGCGAGAGAGCCCCGGTTTCGTGCGCGTCGCTCTCCCGTCCCCTCTCTCTCTCTCTGGCGGCGCGCGGCGCGCGCCTCGGCCGGTCCATCGATCGCGAGCGCCCTACAGGCTCCTCCCGACGCGCGCGGACCGGGGTGGTGCGGCTCTCGCGGGCGCCGAAACGCGGTGTCACTCGCGAGAAGAAGAAGGAGAGGAGGGGGGGGGGAGGGGCAGGAAAAAACGAACGACCGATTTGCTGGTCGCGAGGGGTGGCGTCTCGTTACGCCGTCCGACGCCCGGCGAACTGCTCACTGGCGAGCCCCGCGGCAGCGCGCAGACGCGTCGCGACGTGAGGCGGCGGCTGGCGGAGCCGGCGGGAGGGACGCGCGGGTGGCGACGATTGCTGGCGCTCCCTTCCCCCCTTTCTCTCGCCAGAGGAGTGCCTGAGAGATGGGTTTTCGCGTGCGCGCGACAAAACGGATTGCGCGGCATCGCCGGCGCGCGCGCCGCCGCGGGCTACAGCCAACTCACTAGATGACGCGGTAGAGTAGCGCGGCGGTGGCGTAGACCGGCATCTTGGCGACGCTTTTGTCGAGGGGTGACGTTTGATTCAGGTTTGAGCTTTTTAGGGGTGCGTGCGTGCGTGGGTGCGGTGCCCTGCGAGACGATGGGTGTGATGAGAGAGGAAAAAGTCTCGAGCGGATGAAAAGAGAGTCGGTTTAGCAGAGGGCGGGAAGAGAAAGGAGCGGGGAGACGGCGCCCATGTCGGCAGCTTCGCGCGTTTCATCGCCGCCGGGGTTTCGCGGCGAGAGCATCGCGCGGGGCTTGCTGCCGTTTCACCCCCCCTTTCAACGCACTCACACCCACGCTCAGAGGCGCAGAAGCCAATCACCACGCGCCATACGTCGCTTCCCCTCCCTGCGCCGTCGTCGATCGACTTGCGTTTTTGTGCAGCGGACTCCGACGAATCGCCAAACCCACGTTTTCTTGTCTTCCGTCTCTTCCGCGCGCGCATCTCCGCCCGCCGCGTCGCGCCTTGCGCGACTCAGCTGCCGGCGCGCGATCGAGCAGTCCAGCGCCGGCCGCCCGGAACGCGACAACTGGGAGAGAGTCCCTCACAGAGAGGGGAAACAACCCCTCTTCTCTCTCGCGCGCCTCTCGAGAGAGAGAGCGAGAGAGAGTCCTCGACAGACGTCAGCAACCAACAACCACACACCGACTACCCGATGGCCGCGCCGCGCCTCGCCGGTGCGCCCCAAGGCGCGGACGAGATGGCCGACATTGCGCCGGCCCTGTCGAGCGCCATCCCCTGGGACGCGTTTTCGGCGGCGGGCCTGATCGGCGAGCGCGAGCTGCAGGCGCTGCGGCGGTACGACGGCAAGCCTGAGGCGCTGCAGGCGACGCTGCTGGACGAGGTGAGGCCGGTTGGGGGGGGGGGGGGCGCGGGGGGAAAGAGGGGGGGAGGGGGGGCCTTGGGGGCGGCGGCGGCGGGGGGAAAAAAACGACACCACGAAAAAAAGCAAGCGCGACCCCCCCCGGCAAAAAAAACAGAAAACAACCCCACACCCCCCCCCCCC
>Ga0105054_10007080_pt1 | contig 15370 bp, 8 predicted proteins | sample BON02_FD_78091 | JGI IMG/M metagenome (GOLD analysis project Ga0105054, IMG submission 78091) | Freshwater microbial communities from Lake Bonney liftoff mats and glacier meltwater in Antarctica - BON-02 (megahit assembly) | ecosystem: Environmental > Aquatic > Freshwater > Ice > Glacier...
AAAAAGTTAAAAAAGTTAAAAAAAAAAAAATCGAAGACTTCTAATTTCAATGACAAGTAAACGATATGTGCGCTTTGTAGCTACATTGGTTTACATGCTATGTTGCACGTATGTAGGAGTGGTAATGACCCTATGGTCTAGGGAAGCCGCGCTTCGATCATTTGGATCCGTCACCCCGCAAAGCCCATCTGGTGCTATCAACATAACCAAACCTGGTGCATTCAACCAATCTTGTATATTAGACATTCCAGATCTTGGCTTCTACTTGATTCCTTTCTGGGATGCTCCTGAAATTGTAGATTTCTGGGTTCTTGTTGGTGTGATCATCACTGCATTAAGATTCATGCTTAGTAACTTGGGGTTGACAATCATTCGACGATGGATGTTTTGTGCAGGGACATTATCTATTCTCAGAGGAATAACTTGCATTCTTACTGTATTTCCTGTTCCGGCGCTTACATGCACCTATGACTCCACATCTATTTTTGGAACTGCGTTTTTGATACTTACCCGTCAGATTTCCACGTGCTCTGATATTATCTTTTCGGTACACACCACCAATTTAACTTTAGGGGGACTTGTTTGGTATTCCTACTTCGATACAGTTCCAATATTAGAAAAATCAGTTAGTTATGAGCCAAGGCACGCTGCGCTGACCAAATTCATGATATCGTTGTATGTGCTGATCGGCCTCTGTCTGATTGTTTCAAACAGGGCTCACTTTAGTAGCAGCGTTTTCCAAAATGTATTCCTGACCACTTTAATTTGGGTTGCTTATCACAATTTAATTGAGCTTATCACTATTCGAAGGGCCTGTGCCATCGGCGGCAACCATAACATACTCACGAGATGTTTCATGTGGCTCGAAGTGGGTAGCCAAGACCTCGAAAGTACGTTTTATGAAACTAGTGTGCTTGTAATTGAAGATACTACTCCGCAAACACATGAATTGTTTCAAGACGATTCTTCTGAGGATGATCCAGAATATGACCAAGCTTTTAGCTCACAACCTATATTAAGAAGCAAGTACGCTGTAAATCAGACAGGCTACCAGTCTTTCGGATTCCAAAATGATTGAATTATCATATATATTAAACGTTTGACATCCCTACCACATCTACGATCATTTTTCCTCGGTTTTCCTTGCTTTCCATTTTTTTCAGCAAATGGGCAGCACCCTTTGTTGAAAAAGGAAAAGGAGATTCCGGATCCAAAACCGGTTTTAATAGGCCCTTGGAAACCATTTTAGAAACATAATTCAGATGTTTGCCTTTCGAAAAATCGATTTCTGGCATATACGTATACGTGCAACCTCCCCGAGGGCTCATTATGTGTCTCATCTTGGGCTTAACCACGTTATCTACAAATGAATATGGAGCATCTGGCGTATCTGGAACCATGGTAATAAAACGAGATTTTTGTTTGTTGACAACCTTTTGACAGTGAACCCATGCGCTATATCCTTCGACTAGATCGATCACGACATCAATGTTCTCCCCTGCTAATTGTTGCCACCATTGACATTTCTTGTAATCAAGAACGACATCGGCTCCTAACGATTTCACCCACTTAACATGTGTCGAGGTCGTAGCATATACTTTAGCCTTTTTGTACTTTGCCATTTGTACCACGAGGCTTCCGATCCCTCCTGATGCGTTCAAAATCAGAACTTTCTGAGCTTGCTTTAACTGACCGTGAATGTACAACAATTGAAACGCAGCTAATCCGCATAATGGAAATGCTGCAGCATGAAGGAAGGAGATGTTTTTTGGTTTTCGAACCCATTGTGTTTCAGGACCTGCCGCAAACTCAGCCACGGAGCCGTTAGCCACCCCAATCACTTCATCACCCACTTGAAACTTATGACACATATCTCCAACTGCTTCTACCACGCCGCTCACGTCCATACCCATCTTGTTCCTTTCCATGCCCGGGTAGTCCCCTTTGATACGCCGCAAGTCCATCGACGACAGGGAGGCAGCATGAACCTTCACAAGCACCCAATTACTCTCTCTGTCAATGAACGCCACTGGGAGGTCATCTCGCAGTGTCACATAGTCACTCGGTCTTCCACATGTATCATACGAGTACCCACTCATATACCGACGAACCATGACGGCGCAGAGCCTTTTTTGGAAGGTGTGCACTAAAAAAAATTGTATTATTGTAGGATAAAAAATGTCTGATGCAGGAACGATAGGGTCAGACGATGATGATGATGATATAGAGTGTGTGGAAGAAGAATCAGTGGTAATGGAGAGGATCGATACCGAAGATACAATTGTTGAGAGCACTTCAGCTGCCCTTCAATCTAACATGGATGACAAGCTGAACAGATCCATTAGAGTTTTCAATTTAAACTGGAAACGCGGAATTCAGCTGACTGTGGAGCTGGGTGTTGTGCATAAGGTACCCGGAGATAGAGAGGGTAACACCAGAAGACTTGCGAGTTTTTTGTACCACGTGCCTGGGCTTAATAAAGAGCAAGTCGGTCGGGTGTTGGGGGATGAAAAACACGAATCTGTGTTGGTGAACTATTTCGATCTCTTTGATTTCTCTAATCTCGGTCCGACCATTAAAGGACTCGAAGACGGTCTTCGTATGGTTTTTCAGCACTTTAAACCGCCTGGTGAAGCACAACAGATAAGCAGGATTCTTGAATGTTTCGGGGCCAAGTTTAATGAGGATACCAATATGGCTAGAATTAGAGCCGCTCCTCAACCAGAGTTTGACATATCTGCCACAACCGTACTGGCATTCTCTGTTATTATGCTTAATAGCGACCTGCATAACCCTAATAACATGACTCGTATGACGAAACAGGCCTATGTACGAAACCTAAGAGGACTCAACGAAGGGACTGACTTTCTTCAAAGCAAACTGGAAGAAGTTTACGAGTCCATTATATCGAATGAAATTAGGCATAACAATGACCGAAATGACGTGTTGGGGAATTTATTTACCTGTCCTGATAAAGCTGGATTCTTGTACAAAAAAGGAGCTGGGAGATTTTCAAAGTGGAGGCCCAGATGGTTTATTCTTTCCGAAAAGTCTCTTTATTATTTCAAAAACAGTGAAGATGTAGAACCACGTGGGTTTATTCCACTTGAAAATATATTGGTGCGCACTTGTTTAGATCCGAAAGTCACCTATAAGAGACGATCAGCGCCAGCAGCTCTGAACAATGGGGAGAATGATTCCACCGACAGCATAGCTGACACTGCATCAAGTATTTCCAGCAAACCATCAGCTAGGAAATCACTGCGAAATCTCATCTTTCGTAAATTGGCCTTTAATGAAGTTGAACCTCCTCCACCAGAAAACAAATTCCAAGGCAAGTTCTGGTTTCAATTGTATTCCTGGCATCCAGAATTGAAGGTTAAAAGCGCTCGCCTGAAAAAGAATGGTGGTTTGGTTTTAGGACAACACAAAACTATCAAATTGAAAGTCGATAGTAGGCAAGAAATGGAGACATGGGTGGATTTGATTCGATCGAAAAGTCAAAATTGCAAAAATATGCAGGATTTAGCCATCAATATTCGCCACCAGAGTCTTGTGGCCTCTGCCAAGAAGAAAAAAACATCAAGGACCTTCTTTAAACATGTCGAAAAGGATGCCGCAGAATCAGCATCCGGATCATTGAGAAAGACTTGAATACGACATCTGAATCATTTTGGTTTATTATTTAAATACATTTACCAATTTTCATTATTAAAAAGGACTTCAATTTGGAAGAAAAAGGCACCACCAGCAACAGCATAATTAGTTATTTACAAAGCAATTTTGCTCGTTTAGACCAGCGTAATGCCTGTGTATACTTCTCATTGGATGCCAAGAAAGCTTCCTCAAAGAGAACCACAGATTCCTCGAAATGCCTCTGATGAAATTTGCAGACACCCATATTGAATATGGCAATGAAGTGCTCCTCATTGCGCGACTGACTCAGAAAGTTCAATGCATGTCGGTATTCCTTCAGACCCATCATCACTCGTCCCAATTCAAACATCACATCTTTGTTGGCCATAAAAAAATACCTTTGACTCACTCTCACGAGATCTGCCACCATATCATTCAGTATCCCTCCATTTACAAATGGGGAGTGCTGCAATAAACGATTGCATACCAACAGGAATATATCGGAGTCAAAATTGCTCAGGCGAAGAAGCGCTAACACGGAAGTTAAAGCAACTGAATCGGGACCAAGAACTGATTGGAAATGTAAGAAACTATCCGCAGCTACTTCACCAAGGGTATCCCTCCATTCCAGTGAGACGTCAGTACATTTCCTACTAATCAAACACATACAATTAAATACATCGCTTTCCAAAGATTTCAAAACCTGGCAATTTTGAAACCGAGATTCAAAAACAAGTTGAAGAGAATGAAAATTCGCGGTGAAAGAAACGCTATGATGCGACGAAACGTGTGGAACGACACCACATGTCGGAAAGGCACAAACCTCCATGTCGCCTTTATCACCAGCGAGCGTCATACAATTACCTTGCGCTATCTCCAGCAAGTTACACAGCGCAATAATCGCACCTACAGGCAGTATTACGGAATGATTAGCAGCGACGTCTTTGTATGTATGCAGCAAGGATTGCAGTGCGGCTGAATGAGCGTATCCGCGGTAATACGAAGAAATATCTTTAATAGGACGTCTTTTCCATTCCCATTCATCGGTATCATTCCAAGACGTATCCTTGCCAAATTGCGCACTTACTTCATATACGTTTTCTTCCTCAAACTCAAAAACGTCTTGACACAACGAATCGATTACGTAGTTCATAATCACCACTAAATGGTCTACATGAATCTTCATATTTCGGCATTGTAAAAAGAGATCTGTACTTGTATCAGCATCAAACACAGCGAAATCCATCCAACCTTCTCTTACTAGCTTCATCAGCTGAGCATTTTCCACCCATTTATTAATAACATCGTTACAAAAGTCTGTAAGCACATATATAAAATTGTGAAATCCCATATCTAGTAATTCCGTAACTACAAGAAACCCAAATCTTCCATGTCCTGCTCCAACCTCCACCACCACCAATCGAACATCCGAATCTTGGTGAAAGGCCACAATGAGTCTTGCATAGATTTTGGCCAGCCAATTATTGCAGCTGGCTTTATGAGGGACTTTCTCCCAAACAGCTTCGTCTCGATATGATTGTTTTTGGGCCTTCCACAGTTCTTTCCATTGAGATACACGAGGCCTTGGGCGCATCGACTTTTCTTCGGGCAACTATATACTTTTTTTAAAATCCGGAATCATCGTATTCTCAGGCAAGATGATGCAGTTGTTATTCGTGATTTCAGGGACTCAACTCGTTCGCATGAAACGAAATTCAACCTGAAGGAAAACAATCTGGTAATAGAAAGATTTAAATCAAAAATCTACTTCGTTTCCTTTTTTAGTGATAGAGAAAATCTTTGCTACAATTTACTCTTCTTCTCGGGTGTTTGAGGGAAATACTTTTCACTGACTTCCGTAAATTGTCCCTGGTGAATGAAAACTGGTTCATCATCCGGGAGAGCATCCGCAGTGAATTTGAACACTCTCGGAATTGCGTTAGCCGACCTCAGCAACGAGGCTTTATCGTGTTTTAAATCCAGAAGCATGTGTTGACGATACTCTAAAGGATTCAACCGCAGAATATGGGCTACTAAAGCTCTCACGACAAAACCATGGCAGCAAATCAAAACGTTTTTACCGGCAACCAACTGAGGTCGTATATGTCGTTCAAAAAATGAAACAGTTCTATCGTACACTTCGGCCTGTGATTCTCCTATAACGATATTAATTAAAACATTTAAAAAACATAAGGACGACTTACCTCCAGGAAAATGAATATTCCATTCTTTTCGAAAATCGTTCAGGTCTTCCTTGGAATACTTTCGCTTTTGTTCCCATTCATACATGCCTTGCAAAATACCGAAGTTTCGCTCATTGAGTAAATGAGAACAATATACCGGTAAAACGGTTTGATGAGCCCCTTCGCTCATCTGTCTAGTATGAGCTCTTAATCCCCGCGCTTCAGGAGAATCCGTATCTCGTACCAAAAGGGGAGCTTTCCCGTCTTCATGAGTGGCTAAGGCAATCAAGGTAGTGGTTTGGGCACGAATTAACATGGAGCAATACACTACATCGATAGGAAGGTCCTTTAGGTGTCTGCCTGCCTGCATGGCCTGCTTGATTCCCTTTTCACTCAACGGGATGTCAACGGCACCGGCATATTTCCAAGGAGCATGCGGTTTGTTAGGGTCTTGATTCCACATAGACTGACCGTGCCGCATAAGTACCTGACATATTCAATAAACAATAAAAACCCATGTGAAGACTACTCACCAACATCTCTCTCCAAATCGACTTACACGGGGGTCGTACCGGCTCGTTTCCTCGTAACATTGCGGCTACGCAAAACTATATAAATTTTCAAAAAGAGAAGAAGCGATGGGTGAGGTTGTAGTAAGTGCGAGAGAGGTAAAGCAATTCTTATATAACGTTGATTTAGAACTGGGTATCTCCTCGTGTTAATGGAAGCATGCTTCCAAGCTGTACTGGAAAAAATGTAACTCTTGTGGGAAAGGTGCTGAGCTTACAAGGAAATGTAGTACAGGTGCAAGCAGCAGTAAGTATTCTGAATGGATGGTAGTAGCCTATTTGGCTCACACTGTGTTGAGTAGGATGGAAATGCTGTAACAGTCCAGCTTATGCAAACAAATGAAAGACTCTCGATACAGTAAGTACTATTTTATGAAAGTAGCTTCTCTAATCGTAACCCTAGGCAAGTGTACGAGTTCAATGGAATAGTTCGAGAGGATTGCACTCTTGAAGCTCAAGATATGCTTGAATACAGCGACGGATTTGACTTGCCGACTTTCAACAAGATGATTACCTATTCCAGAGATCCGAGGTTTACCCATCTATTCGTATAATAGCTATGATGCCAAGAGTTATGATTTTAAAACAAATAAAAAACCAACATCCATATTTTTAGAATACTTCTTCTAATGCTAAATCACGTTCTGTATCTGATACGTTTTCAGCAAATTCAGCATTCGTTCTGAGACCCAAAAGGTTTTGAAGTTGAACAGCTAGTACTCCAACATCTCCAAGGGTCAGGGCATTGGCCAACGACCTAGTCCATCTGAACTCATGGCGAGTCACTTGGACCGTGGCAATCTGCGCCTCGGGATTCGATAATGTGTAGGGACTGCCAACAAATAATCTCATCAAAGTCTCGATCACTTGCTTCGCCATAGATACTACAGTTTCTATTTCTGATTGATCCACCAGGGACTTGACGGTCAAAATCCATTTTGATTGAGATTCACCTTTCCATGATACAGCATGCGGCGATAATTCAAGAGTACCGATGGCCATCGTTTCTAGCGTCAACAAATGGGCCACAAATTTCACCACTCCTCGTTTGAATCCATACATCTCTACAGCGTTCATCCACGAACGAGCCGCTTCTGCGAGATCAGGTTTTTGTTCAGGCGGTGAAAAATGATCCAGCACAAAGTGGATCACGGGTTCTTCCTTAAGTTCTCTTCTGGCAAGCTTCAAGAATGCTCCTGGATTAGAACGCAGTTCTGCCAACTTGACTTGAAGTTGTTTCACGGCTTTATCAGCTTCCTCTTGGTTTTTGATGTCGTCGGGTATCTCCCATGAAGACTCTCGACTGACTTTGTGGTAATAATAGACCTCGCCATCTTCGGACTTGGCTGCGTTCCAATGCAAAGCAGTTTTTGTCAGGGAATCTAGTGTCACTTTAGCCAGTGCAATCTCCTTCTTCATACGAGTAACTTCCACAGGAGGATCCTTCACGACACCGGCAGACAACTGTTTGTAATTGTCTACTTTCGCCTCTGAGGCAATATTATGCTTTTCTATAGAGGCCACGATAGAGGGAAGCAGCAAACTCAGTCTACGATGTAATGCATTTTCTCTGCACCCCCGTCTATCCAGCGAAACAAGGAAATCCTCAACTTCATTCGCCCGAGAGTAAAAGCCCCATTCACGAGTTTTAGCAAACTCCACGTATATGGAAGGACATTGATCAAAAGTCCAATAAGTGTTGAAGAATCGATCCTGTCCAAGTGGCTCTAGACGTACAGGTGCTGTCAACTGTAACAGAGCTTCTTCGTGCACTTCACGAGTCGTTTGCATTTTCAATCGAAAAGATCGCAACTTGTTTGGTTTGGTTGCGAGTTCACGTTCCTCTCGTTGTTCGTCTTTCAATTCCTTCTGTCTGTCTCGAGTGAGGGTCACAGATCGTTCTAGTCTATCTGTGAAGTCATTTCTCAACGGCGTTGTTTGAATCGCTTCATCCACCAACACCATCAGAATCCGAATTTTATAAGCCAGCGGAAGTAATGCATAGTCTGTATCCTTCATCTTGATCAACAAATCTTCAAGTTCTGGTACTTGTTTAACTTCTGTGATTTCCTCCGGTTGATGAACAACCAGATGGTACTTTGGATCACGATTGATCACCTTTTCATCATACAGCTTGACGAAATTCCTCTCTAGCTTTTTCGAGTCCAAATAAAGCCTCGTTTTGGAGCGATTGAACGCTCGGCAGTTACGCCACACTTGACGGACATCTGCAGCCAGGCCTTCATGCCCGCCTCCGAAGGAATCATGCTCGTAGAACCGTTGGTCCATGGCCAACCAGTATTCAGCATCAGAAGTAGCGATATCTTCTTCCCCTTCTTTGTTCGTTTCATTTTCATCTTCTTTGGCTTCATTGTCTCCTTCTTTGTTCGTTTCATCCTCGTCGTCTTTGTTGACTTGACTTTCTATTTCTTCCTCGTCTTCTTGGCTTTCCTCGGTCGCTTCTTTCCTCATTGCCTCTATATGTTGATTGTAACGATTGCCCTCAGGAGCATTCTTCTCATCATAGTGACCTGTATGTAGTCTAGACTGAATCGTTGATAAATCCATCGGGCGCGTCACCACCTCCAAGTACCCTGGTGCATTATCCTTTTCAGGGTCTACTGGTACTGAAAAGGCTCCTGCATACTCCTCATTCATCAAGTCTTGAAGGATTTCATCGCATGAACTCAATAAATCAGGTCGTACATTTGCATAGGAAAGTTCCAAAGCATCAGCTTTCTTTTGCATCAACGATTCCAGGAGTCTCCTTGCAACTTCAGGCCACGCTAACGGTTGTCCCATGAAAGTTGCAGGAGGAGGCCAAAGATGATCTTTGTTGTATGGAAAACTGGATACACCATCAGCGCCTGAGATATGCTCGTTATAGCCTCCACCACGTCGAGTGGACACGCCCGCCATGTCTTCCACTCCCATGATCAAATGCTCTTCGGTAGTGCTGTCACCGATCTTCACCTCCTCCATAATCAGCGATAATAACACCATGTGCAGGTTATCCAAAGAACAAGTATTCAATGCACTGCGAAAACTCCCTAGCGACTTGTATGGACTCTTATCTATGGTGAACTTATTCGTGTCTAGCGTTCCCACGAGGTTTAAAACGGCAATCCACAATGACATTGATGTGGAGAATATCCAACCTTGGAGTGATTCTTGGGCGCTTTTCTTTGTATCATTGGCTTTAAAATCCTCCAGCGGCAGGCAGCTGGTAGACCCCGCAAAGTCTCTCAACATGACATCAGGATCTAGTAAAGCTGCATCAACTTGAGGAACAAAGGGAGCTGGACGAATAGACTTTTGTTGCTCCAGATAAATTTCTAAAAAGACATTTTCAAGTCCTTGAGTGCCTTGACGTTTTCGGTCTTCTTCCATCACGATTAAATCATCTGGCAAGTTCAATCCTTCTTCAACGCTTCGTCGTTTTTGGTTTTCAAGTCGATTGGCTTCCATTTCTCGCTGCTTTGATGTCTTGGCACTTTCGCGTTGCGCTTCCTTAGCCTTGGTGTGCATTTGCCGAAAGTTTTGTTTCTGTCCCTCATCCAATCCTTCCACCGCTCTGCTAACGAGATCCTTTACTACCTTGCTTTCCAGAGCCTTCTGAACTTTCTTGTCGTGTTTATGACTGCGCACGATTTCATGCAGGATAATATCAAAACTGTCAAAAAAATCTTGCACTAATATCTCCTCTCCAGCGGTTGCGAACGTCGTCAACACCGTGTCCAAATCATCCTTGGAACTAGCATGCCCCAAGTAGTTGATAAATCGACTCACGCATTCAAACACTTTTTTCAAGCCATTGAAATGCTCCACATATCTCGGCGAATTGATTGTGGGTACGTGAACACCCAGCAGTCTATACCTGGCAGCTTCCGTCTCTAGCCACAAGGTAGAGTCTCTGTAGCTGATGCCCTTGATATGCTGCAGGTGAACTCGTGATGTGGGTCTCTTTGCAAGTGATGCAGCAATAACCTCAACTCCAATCTGCTCAATCCCATCCCCAAGAGTGTGATCCCGTTTTGGCTTCTTCTCTACTTTCGAATCTTCTTCTTCGCCAAATTCACGAGATCGCTTTCTGGGTTCATCGTCAATCATCTCTACATCCTCGGTTCCAAATGACACTCCATCGAATATCGCCAGCCACTTCTCTTTGAGAGATCCGGCCAATTGACTGATTTCAGGATCTGCATGCTTGCCTAGTTTACCAACAGTGAGACCTAATTCATGTTTTGTCACTTCTTCTGACGTCACATACGATATTTTATTCAAACTATGAAGCACTTCCAGAAATTTGCCTCTGGGAGTACTCAAACTGTTTTGCTTCAACGCCCGTGCAGGAATACTCGCAGGGACATCCCCTTCGAACCCAATGCATTGCGCAAAAGTAATCACGGCATCGTCTGCAATGGTTTTGTGTTTCGATGAAATTGGTGATTTGTCTTCTTCGCATTGTCGAGTCCATCGATTGCGCAGTTCTTTTGCTGTTTTGGCGATATGCTTATCTTTTGACTTTCGAAGTCGATTCAAAGTTAGTCCTAAACCGGTTGCAAAGAGGTAATCCATATCTGGTCGCACGCTTTGTAGACTTGAAAGAGTCGACATCAGAATCTGATGCTCATTCTGGATCAGATTTTTCAAATTTGATGCCGCGGATTTAAGTGTAGTTACGTCTCTCCGATTCATTGGTTTGTTGGCTTTCGCTTCCTCTTTCTCTAGTTTCGCCAGTTGGCGTTTTGTTAGCGTAGGAGTCTTTGGAGCGCTTCCCATAGAGGCTCTAGCAGCTCTTCCGCCCCCTCCGCCTCCACCAGCAGAAGAACTTGGGCGTTGGGCCCGGAACACATAGGTATCACACTCAATCACTCCTGGGAGACCTTCCAGCACTGCAGCTACTTTATCATTAGCAAATCCAAACATTTCTGGACCTGATATCGCAGTTCCTTTCGCAGGTAGGCCATTTTGCTTCCTCCTCACATTCACTTCCTTCAGCAACGCAAGCCAAGCAGCTGATGAGGTAGATTCTTCAAACACAATTCCTGTTTCTTGGCACGTAACTCTAAACATGGGTCCCGATTTTCCATCAACGATCTCACTCGTGTATGATGTTTTTCTATTTGGATCATCCAAACTGGTGTACAACCGTTGGGATTTGAATCCAATGGGAAAGATATGTTTGCTGTTGTAGTATTTATCTTGAGCAACCACATCGCCATACTCGACAACCGTAGTGCTTCCAAATCCCAATGGAGGAGGATGACTTTCAAATATCAATTGAGCTTGCTTGTATGCTTCGTCTCTGCTTATATCCGGTATGTACCCCGGCACAGCAATAGTAGACGAATTACAATTCACCACAGTCACTTGCATGGGATTTGGACCTACAGCTAAACCAATGATATCAAGGACCATATCTTGTTTCCCTTCGTTTAGCCTCCCCTTTGTACGCTTGAATAATCGTTTGCCTTCATAGGTCAACGGCGCTAGCACTGTGCCGAATACTGTGATTGTTTCACATAGATATGGCTCTCGCCATAGCTTATTCAGGTCAAAAATGGAGCCATCTTCAGAGTAAGCAACCACTAAATCTAATGTCCTCACGACCTTATCATCTTTGTCTAGTTCGTTAAACACGTCGCCATTCAAGCCCTCCTCGACCGTTTCTGCTGTCAAATCGACCTTCGATACAACACCTGCAAGGGTAGCTTCTCTAGAACCAATCGACTCTCCACTCACTCTATCAGCACATACTTTAGCAAATACTGCTTCGGACATCCTCCACCAGACTCGATCTCGAAGCACCAAGGAAAAAAGGTTAAAGGGTCTACTTTTTTTGAAAGTAGTATCCGTGTTGTATTATTAGTGTATTAGTGAAAGAAGCAAGAGAGCCGATGTTTGGTGGGTCATCATCCTGGTTTGGTTCTATGACGGCGTTGGTGGCAGTATCAGTATGGCTCATCCTTCTGAACTATCAATACACCAGCTCGTACGACTTGGAAATATCACAGTATATAGTCGGTGTCCCGAGTGATAGAACTGCCATTGTCACGATGGTGGGTGGCAACGACTGTCCGTATGCTTCTGCTGCCGAAGTGACCCTGCAGTATTTAAAAATTCACATGCAAGAGAATATAGTTATATCTACATGGCTAACTGACAAACTCACCTATTTAGAATGGCTGAGTAAGAGAAAACTGGAGAAGCAGATTCCAGACAAATTTACGACCTCTCCTGCTATCTTCTTCTTGCATAATAACCAGAGAACATTTATTCCTGGGACGAATGCTCTTGTTGATTATCTCAAGTTAAAATACCCTAGTTTCGAATTACCCTCTGAGGTGACACGAACCTTACAGACGCTCAATATGAAAAAGCTACCACTCGCATCAAATTCAAATTTGAAGGCATCTCAACCATCAAATTCAAATTTGAAATCATTTCAAGCATCAGATTCGAATTTGAAGGCATCGCAAGCACCAAATTCAAATGTGAAATCACCACCAGCATTAAATTCAAATTTGAAAGCATCTCCAGCATTAAATTCAAATGTCAAACCACCACCAACTCAAACACCAACTCAAAGAACCACTATTTTGTCTACATACTCTATTCGTCGCAGGTTGCCTCCTCTTTTGGCTTATGCTTCGATGAAACTGACAAAGATTGTCACTGAATATCGATCTAATGCTGAAAAGTCAGTCACCAATTACGGCCCATTTCGTTTGAGACTCATGGAACGAGGTTGGAAACATATTGGAAGAGCACCGAAATTGGCATCAATGATTCTCGTACAAGACCAAGCGAGTGCCAGCAAAATTATCCGGTCGTATCCCGGTTCCATGGTCAACAACATAGGATGGGGGGGACAGTCTTGCTTTGGAGGAACAAAGAACGCGCAAATAAACTGTCGTAGTAAATTAGCACTGTCCCATGGATGTGATTACCGCGCATTGGGAATCCAGCCCCCTCAATATCGGTTGTTTTCTGTCGATGAATGCAATGAGTTTTTTCAATCAGCCTGTAAACGCGATCCAAACCGACTTTGGATTAAGAAACCCAGTGGAGGTCAACACGGTAAAGGCATGACTGTACATCAAGGGTGCAAAGATTTGAAAAGTAGTTTTGAAAAATGCACGGAGAGCAACGCACGTTTTTTTATGATGCCATACTTGAACCCTGCCCTTTTAGGCGGCCATAAATTCGATGTTAGGAGCTATTTACTAGTGGCGCGTACGAGCCCTTTGATTGCCTTTTATCATGATGGGTTTGCTCGCAAGGCTTCCTCGGTATATTCCACTGATCTCACAGACAAGAATGCACATATTACAAACGCCGAGTCCCAGCAGGGTGAAGATCACTTTTACGATTTCCCGACTCTGCAAAAAGTTCTAACTTCTGAATCTGGTTTCCCACAAGATTACATGAAACGAGTGTTTCGAGCTCATGCCTTCAAAGTAGAAAATTTTGTCCTTCAGGCCTCTCGCAAAGATATACGAGGTATTCCGGGCACTTTCCAATTGTTTGCTTTAGATTGGATTATTGATGCATGGGGAGGTATTCATATGCTTGAGTGTAATTCGAACCCTTTAGTCAGAGATTATGCACCAATGAAAGATACGTTTGTTGAGACATGGGACGGAATGATGGATATCGTAGTTGGGTTGCAAACAGAGCCTCACCTATTTGCTGAAGAACTCGTTACATCACCTGAACGGTTCTCCTGGAGAGATTGGTTTCTGGTGTTCAATGAGGACGAAGAGATTGTCGAGAAGACGCCTTATAATGCATGCAACATCAATTTGGCCAATCCGCAATTCAGAAAACCAGAGATGACAGACGTATCGGTGCCTATTGATTTCGAAGAAGAAACACCCGAATTGAAAGATGATGACACTATACCTTCAGATTCAATTGACGTATTAGGATCTGACGAAGCACCACGCCTCCCACTTGAATTAGTACAAGTTGAATCTATTTCTGATGAATCTGAAGAATCTATTTCAGAAGAATCTATTTCCGATGAATCTACTTCTGAAGAATCTATTTCTGCAGAATCTGACAAAGAGGAATTCCACGAAGAGGAATTAGATTTAGTTCAATTGTAATACACTCCTAAGTTAAAAGTGAATCGAAGGTTATTATAGAATAATGTTTTGAAATGGTATGTTTTTTTGCTAAAGCCAATCGCGCAAAATGCAGCTGTTACAGGCGCAAGGAAGAAAAAGGAAGGGAAGTTCCAACATGCTTGGCTGGCTAGGTTTGGATTAGAAATTACTGCAACTGACGCTGTTACCTCTGTACCAGTATCTCTGCGGTGTCGCTTTTGCGAATTCGGAAAACATGTCGCAGACCCTGAAAGTTGGAAACGAAAGAAGACTGGTCACATTAAGTTTTTCACAGCCGCATATCGCGTGGATAACATAAAGCGACACGTGAATGAGTATCATGCACAAAGATATGCCGAGTATTTGGCTTCGGGTGTCGACTTGAGGCCTGGTTTTTTCAAAGCTGTTGAAGTGCAACGACCACTTGCAGTGTTCGTGGTGTGTCCTGATACTAGTAATGAGGATATCCGACTTACTGTGAAAGAGAAACTCCGTTTCAATATCACCAAGGAGATAGTCGACGTCATTCTTAAATAACTATTGGTGGATAACGAGGAATCATCCCTGGATGATGAAGTTGTCACCTCTGACGTTGTATTGGAGCTGTTTGAATTCGTTGATGGTGAAATCACTGGCGAGGAACCACCCCAGAGTTACTATATGGTCAGTGGGAACGAGAAACTTCAATTTGACTTGATTATTGTTTCTTACGTCTCGGTTGGCGTTTATTTCTGGCAGCGCGCGAGGCTGTTGCTTGTTGACAAAGAGAAAATGGCTTGGGTTTCACAGGCAGTACCAGCATCGGATCAGTCATCAATAGTGTTCGAATCGCTTGTGCCATCAACTACGATATCGTTCGATGTGCACT
>Ga0105054_10007083_pt1 | contig 15362 bp, 16 predicted proteins | sample BON02_FD_78091 | JGI IMG/M metagenome (GOLD analysis project Ga0105054, IMG submission 78091) | Freshwater microbial communities from Lake Bonney liftoff mats and glacier meltwater in Antarctica - BON-02 (megahit assembly) | ecosystem: Environmental > Aquatic > Freshwater > Ice > Glacier...
TCGCCGCATTTGCAGGCGGGCGCCTTGCAAGATTATTTTCATGTGACACCCCCATTACATACACCCTATAATCCTCCTTATCTGCCCGATCTGTTAGAAAGCAACCTACAACCTTTGACACAAAGTCGGCTTTTCTCGATCCCGATACCGCCCCACTTACCCGAAGCAGGCCACGGCGTTGCCACCCTAGAGCCATTGACACCAGCCCGCCTGAGCGGCGACCTGCTACCGTTATTGGCCACAGCTTGCACTGCGCACGGCGATTTTCCGCCGCCCGATGCGGTGGAGGCGGCCTTTCTGCTGCGGTGGTTGGCAGCCTGGCCGTTATCCGGTTGGCTAGCCCAAGTAGATGACAAGTCAGTTGGTTTTATCTTGTTGCAGCCAGATTTAGCCGGCAGCGTGCAAAGCGCCCACGGTGGCCGCAATCCCCTCTGGCGGCTTTGGCTCACGTGGCGTAGCCAGCGTCCTGTGCGAGCAGGAAGGTTACTCTACGGGGCCGTGTTACCCGCCTGGCGCAACCAGGGCATTGGCCGACAATTATGGCGGAAAGCGCTTGATACGGCGCAGCAAGTAGGTTGGCAAACGCTTACGATCGGTCCAGTAACCGACGCTACACCTGGCGCAGCTTTTTTGGGTAAACAGGGCGCGCAGGCACAACAAAAGTATCGGCTTTATAGCAGCGAATGGTAAAGTTAGCCCACCAAAAAGCTAGAATTGTGAGAAGTGTCGCTGATGGGTTGCCATTTTTTGCGCTATAATTAATAGCAAATAGTATATAGTTTTTCCTTCTCGCCAGTCGCAAATCAATAGGGAGCAGACTGAATTGCAAAGCAGACCAAAAGATATCGCAATCGACCGTCCGGCCAGTACGTTACGCATCACTTGGCTGGACGATCATGTTAGTGAATTTAGCCTGCGTTGGGTACGCGCCAACTGTCCCTGTGCCACCTGTCGCGAGGAGCGCCGCGCGGCGGCGCTCAATACCGATATGCTGAAATTAAGCTCGGGGCCGTTACCCAGCACCCAGGTGGCGAATGCCCAACTGGTGGGTAATTATGCGCTACGCTTGGAATGGACGGATGGACATGCGACCGGCATCTACCCCTTTACGGCGATGCGGGCCAGTTGTCCTTGTGCCGCCTGCAACCCAGAAGGGCCGCCGCCGTTTCTGCCTGATTAGCTAACAATGGATTCTAGGGGTTAGGAACAGGCGATCCCAGAACAGAAAAACTTGTTGGCGACTATCAACAATTCGTTTATAATGGCTATCAAGTCTGGTCAAAGCGCCGGTTTCTATCCACAGGCTATAGCCACGGGATTTGGCCATAGGTTCGCTGCTCGTATGAATAAATTTTTGCTTTGGTTTGATGCGTATTACGTACTACATAATACGCACTACGCATCACGATTGATTGCTAAGAATGATTGCTAAGAATGATTGCTAAGAATGATTAATAAGGAGTTGCCGTGGGTACATCATTGACCTTATTCAAAGTGTTCAACATAGAGGTGCGGGTCCATTGGTCGTTTGTGCTGATTTTGATCTATGGCGCTTTTGCCTATGCGGGCAGCGATTCAAACGTGCTTTTCGGATCGCTGTACGGCGTACTTGTGATCTTGTTACTTTTTGTCTGTGTCACATTACATGAATTTGGCCATGCATTGGTTGCGAAGTACTACAAAGTCAACGTGCCCTCGATCACGCTGTTGCCGATTGGGGGGGTAGCCAGTTTAGAGCGCATGCCCGACAAGCCAATCCAAGAGTTTCTGATTGCAATTGCTGGCCCGCTGGTCAACTTTGTGCTGGCTGTCTTGCTCTTACCCCTCTGTTTTGTTGTCTACAATCTAGACACACGTTTGTCAGGCGCTCCGCTCACCCTTAACAACTTGCTAGGTATTATGCAGACAGCCACACCGGCTGGCCTTGTCATTTACCTCACCATTACGAATATCGCGCTAGCCCTCTTCAACCTACTGCCAGCCTTCCCGATGGATGGCGGTCGGATCTTGCGGGCGCTGTTAGCCATGACCACCTCTTACGTACAGGCCACCCGGATTGCTGTTTTTGTCGGCCGCATCATGGCTGTCCTTTTTGCAATCTGGGGCATTGCTGGCGGTGGCGGCATTTTCATGTTGCTGATCGCTTTCTTTGTCTATGTGGGTGGCGGCTCCGAACGCGAAGCGGTGGAAAGCCGAGCCGTGCTCAAAAATGTGCTCGCCAGCCAGGCGTTGACTCATAACGCAGCCAAACTTTACACCAGTGAACGCGTTAATCGCGCCGTAGAATTGGTGATGAATAGTTACCAGACTGACTATTCTGTATTAGATCTGAGTGGAAAGTTTGTTGGTGTATTAACACGCGCCCGTTTAATTCAGGCGCTCAACACCGTAGGCTCAGATGCACGCGTGGTCGATGTGATGGTGCCAGCCGAGCAAATTCCAATTTGTTCGCCCCGCCAAAGCCTGGCCGAAGTGTGGGAAAAGATGGCTGAGAGCGGGAGCCGTGATATAGCGATCAAAGAGGGTAGTGAGTTTTTGGGCCTGATTACGGTCGATGACATCTCGGAAGTCTTCCAGGTTGTCGGCGCAGTGATGAATAGCACAACGCCGCCGCAGACACCGAGTAGTGCGCCGCAGCCAAGCGGAGCCACGAATGCCTGAGTTTTCAACCGCTACCGGCTCAATCTATTATGAGGTATATGGTCCAGATTCAGCCGCAGCAGATGAGGCGCCAACACTAACGTTGTTGCACAATTTCATGAGCACGGGTCAAACCGCTTGGGGATCATTGCTGCCCGCCTTGCGCGCGCGCTACCGACTACTTGTACCGGATTTACCTGGTCATGGCCGATCCCAAGGCCATCCTGCTGATTTTGATCACACCGAAATGGCGCGTCAGGTTGCCGCGCTGATGCAGGCGGAAGGAGCGGATCAAGGCGATCTGGCCGGTTGCAGCAGCGGCGGTATGATTGCACAGTTGCTCGTTGACCATCGTTTTGTCCAGCCGCACACACTGACGTTGATCAGCACGACCTATAGCACCAATCCTGCCACCACCAACAATCATGCCAGCACATCCCCAGAAGATTTCAAGGCTGGCCGCAATTGGATGGAAGCAACCGCTAAGCTGCATGATATTTATCATTATCCAGGCTACTATAATGAAATTCTATTAGATGGTTTTCGCCGGCTGCGCAGCCAGTATGCAATTGATCTACCGTTAACAGCGTTGAGCGCGTGGACGTTGCCTGTTTGTATCATTCACGGTGAAGAGGATGAGTTTTTTCCGCTCTTTATTGTAGAAGCAATGGCGCAGGCGTTATCCCAGGCAGAATTGCATATTGTGCCGGTCCAGACTCACGCCCTCATTTTTCGCCAACCCTGGAAGGTAAGTGAACTGATGCTGGCGTTTTTGCACCAACATGCATGACCAACCGATTGCTCCTCACATTAACCCAACGCAACGAAACAGAGTGCTTATGTTGAATAAACAAACGACCCAATTGGCTCCTTCGATCTTAACCGCTGATTTTGGCGCGTTGGTCAGCGAAATTCAAGCGGCCGAGGCGGGCGGTGCTGATATGATTCACCTGGATGTGATGGATGGCCGATTTGTGCCGAACATTACCTTTGGATCGCTGATTATAGAAACGGTGCGCCGGGCGACAAGGCTACCCCTCGATGTGCATCTAATGATCGAAGAGCCAGACCGCTACTTGGAGGAATTTGTCCGCGCTGGGGCAGATAACATCACCGTGCAGGTGGAAACATGTCTGCATTTGTACAGAACTGTACAGAGGGTGCATGATCTAGGCTGTAGAGTCGGTGTTGCGCTCAATCCGGCGACCAGTATTGAGACGGTGCGTGAAGTATTGCCAATTATTGATCGGGTGCTGGTGATGACGGTTAACCCTGGCTTTGGTGGACAGAAATTTATTGAGACCAGCACGAGCAAAATTCGACGCATGCGTAGATTGCAAACGGAACTAAACCCCACTTGTGATTTACAAGTGGATGGCGGAATCAATACTCAGACGATTGCCGATGTGGTTGATGCCGGTGCAAATGTGCTTGTGGTCGGCAGTGCGGTCTATAATAAGGAGGGAACAGTGGCAGACAATATCGCAGCCTTACGCAAGGCGTTGGCTTACTAATAAAACGCTCATCTATGAAAATTGAGGTACGGAGAGTCTTATCCCAACTTTAGCAGGGTAACGATCTGGTAGACAAAAGGCAGAACAAATAAAATGCTGTCTAAGCGATCCAACATCCCACCATGACCAGGAAAAAGCGCGCCCGTATCCTTCACACCTACCTGCCGCTTCAGCATACTAATCGAGAGATCACCCAGCAGCGCTAAGACGCCACAAGCAATCCCCAACGCCGCACCTACCGCGAAGCTAATTGGCAACGGCATAATTGTTGTCAACAAGCCACCAACCACAGCTGCGCCCAACCAACCACCGAGCGTTCCTTCCCAACTTTTCTTTGGGCTCAGCCGCGGCCAAAGCCGACGACGACCCAGCCGAGAGCCGACCAGGTAGGCAGTCGTATCGTTGGTCCAAGTAAGCAATAAACCCATCAACAACCACCACAGACCATCTGGCCGCAACCGCAAAGCCAACGCTTGGCCCAACATTAGCCCGATATAAATCGCACCGGCGCTTGTGGATAGCCAAGTGCTAACCGGTTTTTCAATTTGAAAGAGGGAATAGATTAAGGTGAGCAGTAAGCCCGCCGTCAACACCGTGGAAAGCCAAGGCATGCCAGGCGTGTAGCCCGTTAGAGCCAATGCTACCACCCACGGCAACCCCAACCAGCGTGCCGGACGGTAGTCGCCCACTTGCATCATGGCATAGTATTCGTAGCCGCCAGCAAGCGCAATCGCTACGATTAAAAGTGCAGACCAGATACCACCCAACCAAATGGGCGCTAGGACGAAAGGAAGCGCAATAAGTCCAACTCGGAGGCGCGTGATCACAGACGTTGACTCACAGACAATAGCTCACAGGTGTTGGCTCATAGGGGTAGTTTCTCCACAATAAAACAGCCTTGGTTGCTTACTTTTCCAGCACGCGGCCAAATCGACGCTCGCGGTGATTGTATTCGAACAGGGCTTTGTAGAGTTCATTTTCATCAAAATCGGGCCAATAGGTGGGTGTTGTGTAATATTCTGCGTAGGCGGCTTGCCAGATCAGAAAGTTACTCAGGCGCCACTCGCCGCCCGTGCGAATGATCAGATCAGGGTCGGGCAGAGCGCTGGTATAAAGATATTGGCTAAAGAGTTCTTCCGTAAGGTCGGCAGGATTTATGCCATCGGCAATCACACGGCGGGCCGCATCAATAATTTCGGCACGGCCGCCATAGTTGAAGGCTACATTCAGGGTTACCCGCTCGTTATGCTGTGTCACTTCCAACGCATGCCGGATTTGTTGCTGCAATTGTTGGTTGATACCCTCCAAACGACCACTGTGGAGAATGCGCACCCCATTTTTGTTTAATTCATTCAATTGCCGTTGAATGGTAAGCCCCAACAGGCGCATCAAACCACTCACTTCTTCCGGTGGTCGGTTCCAATTTTCGGTAGAAAAGGCGTAAATCGTCAGTACCCGAATGCCATGTGTGACACAACTCTCCAGAATACGGCGAATATTATCAACGCCAGCCTGATGGCCCATTAAGCGAGGTAGGCCACGTGATTGCGCCCAACGGCCGTTGCCATCCATAATAATACCAATATGGTGAGGAATTGAAGGCAAATGCACGCGATGGTGGTTGGTGTCGCTGCTCACAGATATTCTATCCCTCCCTTGGCTTTTGAACAACCACGTGGCGTAAGCCAGGCGGCGCTTAGCGCAAAGATCCTGTTGAAAAAGCAGGGGTGAGTAAGGCGCTCACCCCTGCAGCATTTGAAGCGTTGAGACGAATGGTAGATGGTCGGTGACGATCAATACGCGGTAGATACAAGTCTACTTTGGGGCTTGTATCTATACCGTCATGATCTCGTGATCTTTTTCGCGGACAACCTCGTCCACCTTTTTGATAAAGGCGTCAGTTTTTTCTTGAACGCGTTCCTCACCCAACCGCAGATCATCTTCCGAGATCATACTTTCCTTTTCCATCTCGCGCAAGTCATGGATGCTGTCTCGGCGCACATTGCGGATGGCAACGCGTGCTTCCTCACCGCGTTTGGAAACCAGCTTGGTCAACTCCCGACGGCGCTCTTCGGTTAGAGGAGGAATATTTAAGCGGATCTGCTGACCGTCATTATTCGGCGTCAATTTCAGATCCGACTTTGCAATCGCCTTCTCAATCGCAGACAAGTCCTGCGCGCTGTAGGGACGAATCGCAAGCTGCTGGGCTTCCGGCACCGAAATCGTCGCCAACTGCTGGAGCGGCACGGGCATACCATAATATTCGACGGTCAGACGATCCAAAATGGCCGGCGAAGCGCGCCCTGTGCGAATGGACATCAGATCAGAACGCAGCGAGTCAATTGTTTTTTCCATGCGTTCTTGGGTATCGGCTAAGACTTCGTTGATCATTTCCGTTTTCCTTCAGGTGAACCTCAATAGATGTTAACAAACATTGCTCACGACGAAGATTTTTGTTGAACAGCCCTATTGTAGCAAATTATTCGTGAACAGAAAAACAGCGATGAAAGTGCAATGCGGATAAGAGACAATGAACATATACTTACCGGCTGCAAGTTGTGGCAATCAGGCCGTGATCAGGGTGCCAATCGGCTCGCCGCGTACAACTTTCTCTAGTGTGCCTTCATCCCACAAATTGACAACACAAATGGGCAAATCATTATCCATACACATCGCCATTGCTGTGCTGTCCATCACGCCGACGCGCATATTGAGCGCATCGATATAGGTAAGGTGGGTAAAAGGTCGCGCATCAGCGTTCAATTTGGGGTCGCTGTCGTACACTGCATCTACCTTAGTGGCTTTGATCAGGACTTCAGCATCAATTTCCATAGCACGCAAAGAAGCGGCCGTATCGGTTGTGAAATAGGGGTTGCCGGTGCCGGCGCCAAAAATGACAGCCCGGCCTTTCTCCAAGTGGCGTACCGCGCGCCGTTGAATATACGGCTCGGCGACCGCGCGCACTTCAATTCCAGTCATGACGCGTGTAGGAATGCCGTGGCGCTCCAGGGCATCTTGCAGAGCAAGTGCATTCATAACCGTAGCCAGCATGCCCATGTGGTCGGCCGTGACGCGCTCCATGCCATGATCCAACCCATCTTGTTTACCGCGCCACAAATTCCCGCCCCCGATCACCATGGCGACTTGGACACCCATGCTCACAATATGCAGGACTTTTTGGGCCAAAAACTCAGCCTGTGTGGGATTGATACCAAATCCGCCTTCGCCAGCCAGTGCTTCGCCCCCCAGCTTCAGCAAAATGCGCTGATACTTCAGATCAGCCATGTCTGATTTCTCCTCTTGCTACACATTTCTTTATGGTTTCCTATGGGATAAATCATTTAAATATTGTGTCAATGCCGCAGAACATCGAGCGGGCGCTAACTTCCATCTTGGCACATAGCACGAAAGCGTATGCCACCCTTGTATTCGGCTTGCGTACACACTATTTACCGTCTATTCATAAGGTAGCATACCCTGATGATAGTGCAGCTACGTCATGCTTTTTCTGGATGCCAACAGAAGAAAGCCCAGCCAAATGGCTGGGCTTTCTTCATTTACTATCCACCAATTTCAAGTCGTTCAAAGCGACTGACTTTAATATTTTCTCCCAATGTTGCAATCGTGTTGGTCAACATCGCTTGAATGGTAGTATCAGGGTCTTTAACAAAAGGCTGCTCTAACAAGCAGGTTTCGCTATACCACTTGTCTAGCTTACCCTCGACAATTTTATCAATCACTTGCGCAGGCTTGCCACTGCTTGCCATCTGCTCGCGATAGATATTCTTTTCGCGCTCGACAGTTTCCGCCGGCACCACTTCGCGGCTCAGATATTGCGGTCGCGCGGCTACAACATGCATCGCAATATCGCGGGCCAGTTGTTGAAACTGTTCGGTGCGCGCGACAAAGTCTGTTTCACAATTCAATGCCACCATGCCGGCCATTTTGGCGCCACCATGGATATAGTGACCAATAAAACCTTCATTGGTATCGCGACTGGATTTCTTCGCCGCACTCGCAAGACCCTTTTTGCGCAGCACTTCTACTGCCTTATCAAAGTCGCCGTCTACATCCGCCAATGCCTTTTTGCAATCTAGCACCCCAGCGTTTGTTGCCGCGCGTAAATCTTTTACCATTTGTGCGCTAATTTCTGCCATGCTGCCTCTCCTTAGGCTCTGCCCCAAAATTTTCGTGGTATAGTTGAACGAATCAGCAAGCCATCATTACCACAACCGATTCTGTATCAGTTGTGAGCAAAAATTTCTATTATAAACGTAGCGAGTCAAGCACGATCAGTGCTTTACCTCTTCGCTCACTTCTGCCTCGATCTCGATGTCGTCTTCGGCGTCGATATCATCAATGATGGCAATGTCTTCCTCGTCTTCAACTGGGACGAATTCTTCGTATTCATCGCCTTCCACTTCCAAATCCAGGTCTTCATCCTTGCTCTTCAGCTTCGCCAATGTGCTCGGTCCCAAATAGCGCTCCATCTCGGCCAAATCCGAGCGGCTTACCTGGCCGGTATCGGACATTTGCACTTCGCGAATTCGGATACCTTCTTCGGCAGCGTCGGCGATCACACTCACAATCAACTTCACGGCTCGAATTGCATCATCGTTGCTTGGAATTGCATAATCGATCGGGTCAGGATTGCTATTGGTATCCGTCATAGCGATGATCGGCAATTTCAGCTTGTTGGCCTCAAGCACAGCCAAATCTTCGACCACCGTATCGACGATGAAAATCATGTTTGGCAAGCGCGTCATCGTCTTGAGACCACCAATCCGATTGTTCAACTTGTCGATCTCGCGTTGAATGCTCAGGCGCTCTTTCTTAGACAGCGTGCGGAAATCACCCGCATCCATGCGGCGTTCTAAGAGCAAAAGATAATCGATACGCTGACGAATGGTAATCCAGTTTGTCAGTGTGCCACCCAGCCAGCGCTGGTTGACATATGGCATATTGCAACGGTCGGCTTCTTGCTGAACCGTAGCCTGCGCTTGGCGCTTGGTGCCAACAAAGAGGATGGTACCCCCTTTGGCAACAGTATCGCGCACCATGGCCGCATAATCTTCAAGGCGCAACATCGTCTGTTGCAGATCGATAATGTGAATGCCGCTGCGCTCGGTAAAGATAAACGGGCGCATCTTGGGATTCCAGCGGCGTGTGCGGTGTCCAAAATGAACACCCGCCTCCAAGAGTTCTTTCATGGTAATAACAGCCATTCGAATTCTCCTCAGTTGGTTGATCTTCCGCCTTGTTCACCCCAGCCCACAACTGTCGTAAGACAGCACCCGTTGACTAGTCCCAAAGCGTGTTTGATAAAAAAGCAATTGGCGCTTAACAGACGCCAATTGCTAATTATATCACAGAAATGTTAAATTTTTCAAAATAAGCGGGGTCTACTTGGCAATAAGGTTGCGCCGTTTGCCCTTATTCGGCTTGCTTGAAATCGACAAAGCGATAGCCCAGCCCGCGCTCGGTAAAGATGTATTGTGGATCGGCCGGATCTTTTTCGATTTTTTTGCGCAGATAGGTAATATAGAGCCGCAACAGGTGATTATCATTGACATATTCATGGCCCCATACCTTGGTGAGCAAGGTTTCGTGAGGCACCACCCAACCGGCGTTCTGGATCAAATGATAGAGCAGTCGATACTCGGTCGGGCGCAAACTCATCCGTTCGCCTTCGACAATTACATCGCGCCGCTGCAGATCAACCTGCAAGCGATCATCGATGGTGATAAGCTGCTTTTCTGGGCGGCCTGTGTGCTCAAAGCGCCGCAGTACAGCACGAATGCGGCTGGAGAGTTCGCGCGGGCTAAAAGGCTTGGTCACATAATCATCGGCGCCTAGATCCAGCCCGCGGATGCGATCATTCTCATCCGAGCGCACGGTGAGCATGATCACCGCTGCGTCGCTGATCTCGCGCAGCCGTTTCAACGTTTCGAAACCGTCCAGACCTGGCATCTCTACATCCAATAGCACCAAATCTGGGTTGTGATCGCGCACCTTCTCAAGTGCCTGCACGCCATTATTGGCTTCCAGGGTAATGTAACCTTCTAAGTCTAGATTCATCTTGACAAAGCGCACCATGCGCGATTCATCATCGACAACAAGAATGGTAGTTTTGGGTTGTTCTGGCATAGGAATGTCCGCACGCAAATAAATAGCTTGATGAGCAAGGATTGTTGACGATTCAGCTTTGTGGAAACAGGTAGATAGGTAGATAGGTAGATAGGTAGACAGGGGTTACGACCTGTTTCCCTGTTTCCCTGTTTCCCCTATCTACCGCCGCGCTGCAACGCCTGAACCGTTACAAATATTCCAATAGTATACCAAGCTGCGTACGTTTTTGTGAATTTTAAGGCGAACCAATCACAGCATGTGGGGCGTAGCACAGAAAAGGGCTTGGGCGATGTTGCCATCGCCCAAGCTTTGGAGGAAGATATGTACAAAGGAGAAGAAATAAGGAGAAGGATACAATTGTGAAAATTGGCTCCCCAGCAAATTTCACAACCAAACCCAGTATAACGTGCTTGGATTAAAATTGATGGCGCGTTATGCTAAAGTTTTGTTATAAATTTGTAGAAATCAACTCAACTCTAGCTTTACCTGACGATACGGACCCCGGTTTTCGGGCGGGAAAAGCGCTGCGATCCGATGCATAATTTGCTCGGTCAGGCGCGCCAGGCGCAGACGACGTTCGGGTGCAGGTAACTCTGCGCTATGGGTTAAAGGGCCAAAAACAGGACCGATATGCATGGTAACATCGGTGCGGCGCAGGCGCACTAGGTTGCCAAGAATTTGCTCGGTGCCAATCAAGCCCACGGGCAAGATCGGCGCACCGCTCTCCACCGCCAAGTAGGCCGTCCCCGGCTGCGGATAAGTCAGTTGCGCATCCAGGCGCGAGGTGTGACCATAGGTTTCTGTAATCGCTTCACCACGGGCGCGGCGCTCGGCCATGCGTGGATCGATGCCGCCTTCGGGGAAGATGCCCACGGCTCGGCCTTGACGCAACATGGCCAGCGCAGATTGTAATGCCTTGCGGTCCGGTCGCCCACGCCAGATGGGGATGCCATGAAACGTACGCATAAACAAACGCACATACCAAAAACGCTGCGATTCGCTGGCGACCAAAAACGCCGGTTGGAAAGGCAGATAGAGCGTTAAGAGGGGGGCATCGAACCAACTAAAATGGTTGGCAATCACAATCACGGGGCCACTGGTCGGGGCATGCTCTGCCCCCACTACTTTGACCCGCAACAATAAACGGCTGGCGATCCGGCCGATCACCATCACTGACCCTACCATCAGAAAGTTGAATAAATTGCGCACGACACTTCTCCTATCTTTAAATATGCCACAATTCTACTATTAAACACAGTTGATGTGTCAAAGTTGCGTAGGTTTCAAGGATAACACAACCTTATTATCGCCTTGTTATCGTCATGTTATAGGAATTGCAAAGGTAAAAATTGTTTGCATTGTAAAATGACCCAGGCAAGAATTTTGTTTATTTGGCGGTTGTGTTACAATAAACCGTTGTTTATCGTTTGAAGGGCTGAGAGTGCGACTTGGCTCATCATATTTTACCGTTGCTGAAATAGGCAACGGTGTACTAGCCAAGGAAACTTTCAGTGAATTTCGAATCTTTTAATTTACATCCGCATATTTTCGCCGGTGTCCAGGCCCAAGCCTACACCGTACCAACACCCATCCAAGCCCAGACGATTCCAGCCGGGCTGGATGGTCGTGACATTCTCGGCCTGGCACAAACAGGCACCGGCAAGACAGCCGCCTTTGTCTTGCCGATCTTACAACGTCTGCTCACGGGGCCACGTCGCCGTTTGCGCGCCCTGGTCGTTGCGCCCACGCGTGAGTTGGCCGAGCAAATCCATAGCGCATTCATGGCTTTGGGCAAAAAGACCGGTTTGCGCAGCACCACCATCTATGGTGGTGTTGGCTTCGGTCCGCAGATTAGCGCCCTGCGCAGTGGCACAGAAATTGTCGTCGCCTGTCCGGGCCGCCTGCTGGACCATATCGGCCAGGGCACCATCAACCTGCAAGGTATCGAAGTGCTGGTGTTAGACGAAGCGGACCGCATGTTCGACATGGGCTTCTTGCCCGATGTGCGCCGTATTCTCCGTCACCTCCCCGTCGAACGGCAGACAATGCTCTTTTCCGCCACGATGCCGGAAGATGTGCGGTCGCTGGCCAACGAAGTACTGCACAACCCAGTCACAGTCGAGATCGACTTTGCTGGCCCAGCCAAAACCGTGGCCCATGCGCTCTACCCGGTAACCCAGGGGCGCAAGAATGAATTGCTGCTGCAACTGCTGCAACAGACGGATACCAATTCGGTGCTGATCTTTACCCGTACCAAACATCGGGCCAAACGATTGGCGGAACAGCTTTACCATGCCGGCTACAAAGCGGTGGCACTACAGGGCAACATGGCGCAGAATGCGCGCCAAGCGGCCATGAATGGTTTCCGCGCTGGGCACTATAAAGTGATGGTGGCCACCGATATTGCCGCGCGTGGGATTGATGTGACCCAAATTTCGCATGTGATCAACTATGACATCCCGGACACCGCCGATGCCTACACCCATCGCATTGGCCGCACGGGGCGAGCCGCCAATACAGGCGAAGCATTTACGCTCGTCTCACCGGAAGATGCCGAAATGGTGCGCGATATCGAGAAGGCTTTGAACCAGAAGATCGAGCGTCGCTTGTTGCCGGGGTATGAAGCGGTCAACATCGAGATGCCATCGTCGTCGGCGAACCGGCGGCCAACGGCTGGCCGTGCGCCACAGCGCGGCTACCGACAACCACAAGGTGCGCCGCAAGCCAATCGCTCACGTTCAAACTCGGATGAGAGCCGCACAACTTATTCACAACCCAAAGCGACGCCCCAATCGTCCACTGGCGGTCGGTCCAATGCGCAGGGTTCGAGCAGCGCCGGTTCGTATGTCGAAGCTACACGCAAAGCACGCCAGGCCCGCCAAGCCCGTCGTCACCCCGCAGGTGACGCGCGCTCGACTGCCTAAGCTTAGCTCACTCTAAATAGAAGCACAGGTGGTAACCAACAGGATTCTTCTGGTCGGTTACCACCTGTGCTTCTATTTACCCATTTTATTGATCCAACAGAAAGGCAAGCCCTAATGCTCGATTTTAGCCGTGTGCGCAGCAAAGAAGTAAGCATGGATGAATTGTTAACCGGCTACACCCGCGCCGATCTGCGCGCGCTGACCGATGAAATGATCGATGCCCAGGTGAAGCTCATCGCAGATTGCAGCGATGCGGACGTCGTGTTTCAACCGCTGGACCCCATCGCCAACGATACCTTCGCCACGGACAGCGCCGAAGTCAATATTGCTTGGACACTAGGCCATGTGATTGTCCACATCACCGCCTCCTCGGAAGAAGCAGCGGCGATTGCTGCCGAATTGGCGCGTGGCGTAGAATATCACGGTCGGTCGCGGTCCGAGATTGATTGGGAAGCGGTGACGACCATTGCCGAATGTCGCCAACGGCTGGAAGAAAGCCGCCGCATGCGCCATGCCAGCCTAGCAATGTGGCCGGATGCACCCTATCTGGAAAACAGCTACGAACCGTGGCCGAGCGCCGGCCATTTTAATGCCGTCAGCCGCTTCGTGTTGGGGCTGCGCCACGATGATGATCACATGGGCCAGATTGCCGACGTGGTCAATCAGGCCAAAGCAGCCCGTGCGTAAACCCAGTTAGCAACGGATTTCCAAAAACAGGCCCAGAATCTTTGAAGATTCTGGGCCTGTTTTGTTCATCTGGGTAAGCGGTGAGCTTTAGCCACCAATGCCCAAAACATCCTTGCAGTAAACGACGCTCTTTTCTAGTTGCGCGCATGATTCCTGCGCCAAGGCCGCCTGGATTTCTGGCGTGATCTTGCCCCAATCGGCGGTCAAGGTAGGTTGCGTATGGGGCTTGCCCTCGCGCACAAGCTGGAGAAATTGGGCAAACTCGGCGGCGGGGTAGTCGAGATAGACCGCCCAATAGTCTGGATTCAGATAGTCGAGCACTTTGGGCGCCAGGCTGGTTATAATCTCCAGGGTAAAGTTGGCCTGCGGACATTGGGCTTGATAAAGCTGCGCCCAGCGGTCGATGCCAATCGTGCCGTCGCCCATCGCCACCCATTGCGCCACCGCGCCTTGCGGATGCGGCCAAACGGCGCTGTCGCGAATGTGGCTCATCAAGACGTAAGGCGCTAAATGTTGCAAGGTGACAAAAGGACTCTCCGCCACCCAGACCGGGTTGCCAGAATCGATACACGCGCCGACATAATCCGGCCCGGCTTCCTCGATCACAGCGGCCAGTTCGCGGCCCAGCAGATCGCCGGCGTGGTTTTCGAGCGCAATCTTGATGCCTAGGTCTAGAGCTTGGGAACGCACATCCCGTAGCGTCGCCAACAAACCGTCGATATGCGTGCGCAAAGAGATCGTTGGGGTACGGCGATCGGCGTTAGAGCCAAGTAGGGTACGCAAAACCGGCGAGCCGAGCGTTTTGGCCACATTGAGCATCTCACGCAGTTGTTCAACCGCCGTGCCGCGCTGATCGGAAAATGAGGTCGAGGTTGGGCAGATTGAATACATACCCACTTCCAGCGTCAGCCCCAACCCATCCGCATGGGCCTTGACACCTTGCAAGTAGCTTTCTTCCAAGCTTTCTAAAAAAGCCGGGTCGGGAAACATAGCCACCTGCAAACCAATTTTATGCACATAATCGAGATATTGAAATGCGTTCCAGCCGGTAAAACGCAGGCTAAAAAGATCAACGCCTAATTTCATCTTGCCTCCCCTTTTAATAAAAAATCCATAACAGTCCCGTGAAGCTTCGCCTCAAACCGACCAAGAAGTATACACGGATAGAAACGACTAAAAATATCCGTGTTTTTCCTATCCGTGTAACCTAAAAATTTGCTTTGTTGGTTACAATTTTCGGTTACCCAATCCTTCAGGATAAACCACGACGACGGCTAAGCATCTGTGACCATTTCCCCGGCCTCGACCATGCTCAGGAAAGGTGAATCTTCAATTGTCAATGGCAGATCGATACGACCCCGGCGGCGACTTGATTCGTAGGTGGCGAAGATCAGCTCGGTGGCGCGTAGGGCACGGCGCGCAGCCAGTTCTGGCTCGCGACCTGTTTTGAGTGCGTCGACCAGATCCA
>Ga0105054_10007086_pt1 | contig 15360 bp, 14 predicted proteins | sample BON02_FD_78091 | JGI IMG/M metagenome (GOLD analysis project Ga0105054, IMG submission 78091) | Freshwater microbial communities from Lake Bonney liftoff mats and glacier meltwater in Antarctica - BON-02 (megahit assembly) | ecosystem: Environmental > Aquatic > Freshwater > Ice > Glacier...
CTGCTGTATTTGGTTCAGGCACTTTCCCGGTAGACGTACGCCATAATTATGATGGTTTTCATGGATCACATCGCAAAGCCCATAATATTTATGGGATGCAGATGGTAAGATCTACTTATGAAGGCTTGAAAAAACTCCAAAAGAATAAAAGACCCTTCACTATCACCAGAGCAGGTTATGCAGGTGTTCAGCGCTATGCTACCTTGTGGACAGGAGACAATGTAGCTTCCTGGGAACATCTTAAAATAGGTATTATACAATGCCAGCGTTTATCAGTATCAGGTATCTCTTTCTGCGGGACAGATATTGGGGGCTTCAGTGGAGAACCTGATGGCGAGTTATTTACACGCTGGATACAGATGGGAGTGTTTTCACCGTTCATGCGTGCTCATTCTGCGGGAGATACTGCAGAGCGTGAGCCATGGAGTTTCGGACAGGAGTATGAAGATATCAACCGCAAATTTATTGAACTCAGGTATAGATTGCTTCCTTATATTTACTCAGCTTTCTGGGAGCATCACAGACATAGTTTTCCTATTCTCAGACCATTGGTCATGCAGGAACAGGAAAATATTCTCACGCACAGTATTCAGGATATATTTACTTTTGGAGATAAGATATTAGTCGCACCTGTTAGCGATCCTGGCGCTACAAGTAAAAATGTGTATTTGCCTGCAGGTAAATGGTATGATTACTGGACACATGAATTCTTTGCCGGGGGGCAGGAACATTTGGTTCATGCACCTATTGATTCTATGCCAATTTTTGTAAAAGCAGGTTCTGTAATTCCGGAATCACCTCTGATGCAGTATGTGGGTGAGTATGAAGTTGATGAACTGATCTTTCAGATTTATTACTCTGACTATGAAGTGAATTCTTTTTATTTTGAGGACCACGACGATACTTTTGCTTTCGAACAGAACATTTACTTGGAGAAAAAGTATGTAGTGAATGGGGATCACCGATCCATGACGATTGTTCAATCTGTTGAGGGTTTATTCACACCTCGTTACGAAACCTATGATCTAAAGATTATTGGCTTGCCATTTGCACCTACCAAGGTGTTAATCGACGGAAAGGAATTTATGGATGATCTGGAATTTGATGATCTGAAGCGTGTCAGAATTAAATCGAATAAGAATTTCAAGCGAATAGAAATCCTTGCCTGATCATTAATGAAATAATAGCTACATTCATGTAGTGCATAAACTTTCATTATGGCAAAAAAAGCTAATACTGTTCCGGCGGTAATGACCGAATCTACATCTGTAGATTCATGCTACTCCCGATTTTCAGATTTTGATATAGGTCTATTCAGATCGGGTAAACATTATAAGTTATATGAGAAACTAGGTTCTCATGTTGTTGAGCATGCTGGAGTTTCGGGCACTTATTTTGCAGTTTGGGCTCCAAATGCACGGCAGGTTTTTGTTGAAGGTAATTTTAACGGATGGAACAAGGCTTCACATCCCATGAAGGTTAGGTGGGATGAATCGGGGATATGGGAAACCTTTATTCCGGGAATTGGAACTGCTGAAGTCTATAAGTATTATATTCAGTCAAATTCAGGTGAGAATCTGGAGAAAGCAGATCCTTTTGCATTAAGATGGGAGGAGCCTCCCTCCACTGCTTCTATAGTTTGGGATACCTGGTACGAATGGAGTGATGGCGCATGGATGAGATCAAGGGATGCTATTAATGCTTTGAATAAGCCCATATCAGTCTATGAAATGCATTTCGGTTCATGGGTCCGGAGTCCTGAATCGCCAGATGAGTTTTTAAGTTACCGCCAAATGGCTGAGAAGCTTATTCCATACCTTTTGGAAACAGGATTTACACATGTTGAATTTCTCCCATTAATGGAACATCCGTTCTATCCATCTTGGGGTTATCAGATCACCGGATATTTTGCTGCAACTTCAAGGTATGGAACCCCACAGGATCTCATGTTTCTTGTTGAACAATTGCATGAAGCCGGTATAGGTGTTATTCTTGATTGGGTACCTTCTCATTTTCCTGGTGATGAGCATGGCCTTTATCGTTTTGATGGAACTCATTTATATGAACATGAGGATATGAGGAAGGGTTTCCACCCCGACTGGAAATCTTATATATTCAACTATGGTAGGAACGAAGTAAAGTCATTTCTGATAAGCAATGCCATATTCTGGCTTGACCGCTATCATGCAGATGGCTTGCGAGTAGACGCTGTAGCATCTATGTTATACCTTGACTATTCCAGAAAAGAGGGTGAGTGGATACCCAATGATGAGGGTGGGCGTGAAAATTTAGAGGCAATTGGATTTATTAGAGAATTAAATGAAGCTGTTTATTCTAATTTTCCTGATGTTCAAACCATCGCCGAAGAATCTACTGCTTTTAGTGGAGTAAGTAGACCTACTTTTATGGGCGGATTGGGATTTGGTATGAAATGGATGATGGGCTGGATGCATGATACCCTCGACTATTTCGGGAAGGATCCTGTTCATAGGAAATATAACCATCAGGGGATAACTTTTAGTACCGTTTATGCCTTCACCGAGAATTTTATGCTCCCCTTTTCCCATGATGAAGTGGTTCATGGCAAGGGGTCTTTGCTTGACAGGATGCCTGGTGATGAATGGCAGAAGTTTGCTAATTTAAGGTTATTATACTTGTATATGTTTACTCATCCGGGTACGAAATGCCTATTCATGGGAAATGAGTTTGCTCAATCTTCCGAGTGGAATTTCAATCAATCTCTCGATTGGCATTTACTGGAATATGCTCCGCATCAAGGTATTAAAGAGATAATAACTTCACTGAATAAGTTGTACAGATCAGAACCTGCTTTGTATGAAAAGAGTTTTGAGTCTGCAGGATTTGAATGGATTGAAGGTGGAGATGCTGAAAATTCAGTTCTTGTGTATTCAAGAAAGGGTAATGTTGCTTCTGATGATCTTCTAATAGTTCTCAACATGACACCAGTACCAAGAAAGGCATGGCGTATCGGAATGCCGGAAGAGGGTAAATGGAAGCTAATTCTGAATTCGGATGACACGAATTTTTATGGATCCGGTTTGTTTGCAGATCAAAATGTTATTTCAGAAGAGATTTTTTGGCATGGCAAGCCACAATCAGGCTTAATGAACTTGCCACCTCTGGCTGGTTTGGTGTTGAAGCGGGCAAATTAATAATTTAGGGGTTGATCTTTCCGGTCACCTGATCCATCATTTCCATCACAATTACGGCTTCTGATGCAGAGCAAGGATTCGGTCCTTTATCCAGAAAATAGTTTACAACCTGTTCGATCATTGGCTGCTGAACATGTTGAATTGGATCGAAACGAAGTTCTCTAGTTTGCCCTTCTTTTATTAGCTGACATCCATCGGTAAAAATTGGGAAACGGAGTATTCCCTTTGTTCCTTTAATTTCACATAAATCGAGTTCCTTATCCTTAGTTACGGTATAATCCCAAATACCATGGAATGATACATTGTTTCCAAAAACAATAGCTGCAGTTACGTAATCATCGGCAAGATAATTCTTAGCCCGGTTAGAGGAACTTCCTTTTACAGATTTTGGTTCACCGAAAAAATAAAGCATCAGATCAAGTTGATGAGGGGCAAGATCATGAAATAAACCTCCACCTGAAATTGCGGGATTTACCCTCCATGTATCTGCTAAACCCTTGATAGGTGCCTGAAATAAACTGATCTCTGCAGATAAGATATCACCGAGAATATTATTACGGATCAGTCGCCGAATTTCTAAAAACCTGGGTTGTGCTCTTCGGTAATGTGCAATACTTAGCTTACATGAATATTTTTCTGAGGCTTCCTTCATCCTTCGAGCTTCGGAAGAATTTAGAGCCATGGGTTTTTCGACATAAACCGGTTTGCCAGCCTTAAAAGCTGCAATGGTGTATTCCTCGTGCGAATCGGGAGGGGTGGCAATATAAATGGCATTAATATCCTGATCATTAATTAGAGAATCAGCATCAGAATACCATTTTTTTACTTGATGCCTGTTGGCATAATCTTCTGCCAATGTTTTATCCCGGCGCATGACAGCGGCTAATGAAGAATTAGGAACTTTGTTAAATGCCGGTCCACTTTTAACCTCGGTTACATTGCCGCAGCCGATTATACCCCAAGTTATTTGATCCATCCATTTTTTCTCCTAACGCTGACAGGGTTTCAAACCCTGTCAGCGTTACGAAAATAAAAAATAAAAATTAAAAAATCTGTATCCGGTCTATATCAATTAGTAAACGGCAGTCATCAAAATAAAAAACCCTGCTTTAAATTTAAAACAGGGTTCTGCTAATTAAAAAATGCTATTCGAATATTATTTCACACTTGCGATGTGCTGAACTAGGTCAATAAGCTTGTTAGAATATCCCCATTCATTATCATACCAAGCCACAACTTTTACGAAGTTATCATTCAGCGCAATACCTGCTTTTGCATCAAAAATCGAGGTGCGTGCATCTCCAAGGAAATCAGTTGAAACAACATCTTCTTCTGTGTATCCTAAAATTCCCTTCAATTCACCTTCAGACGCAGCTTTCATTGCCATTTTGATCTGATCATATGATGCAGGTTTATTCAAACGGACAGTAAGATCTACAACCGAAACATCTGCAACAGGTACACGGAATGACATTCCTGTTAATTTCCCTTTTAATTCAGGAATAACCAAGGTCACAGCTTTGGCAGCACCTGTTGAAGATGGAATGATATTCTGATAAGCACCTCTTCCACCTCTCCAGTCCTTGGCTGATGGTCCATCAACAGTTTTCTGAGTAGCTGTTACGGCATGTACTGTAGTCATTAATCCTTCCAGGATACCGAATTCATCATTCAATACCTTTGCCAGCGGGGCAAGGCAATTGGTAGTACAGGATGCATTCGATACAATTGTTTGATCTGCTTTCAGGTCTTTATGATTCACACCCATTACAAAAGTCGGGGTATCATCTTTTGCAGGTGCAGAAAGTACAACTTTCTTAGCTCCGGCTTGAATATGTTTCTGTGCATCAACCTGAGTAAGAAATAAACCTGTCGATTCAATAATTACCTCGGCACCAACTTCATTCCATTTTAGGCTTGCAGGATCTTTTTCAGCAGTAACACGGATAGTTTTTCCGTTTACTACCAAATGCCCGCCTTCAACACTGATTGTTCCCTTGAACTTACCGTGGGTTGAATCATACTTAAGCATATAAGCCATATAATCCGGCTCAACCAGATCGTTTATACCAACCACTTCAATACCTTCACGTTCAATTGCAGCTCTGAAAGCCAATCGGCCTATTCTGCCAAATCCATTAATTCCAATTTTCATCTTTTTTTTGTTTTTTAATTATGATGAAGCGATCATGATATGATAATCATACCCCTGCGGGTTTTAGAAACATCATGATGGTTTCATTTTTTCATTGTTTTAGCGTAATAGAATTCTTATAACAAACGGTATTTTAAAAGTTTAAATATTTATGGCTCTGAAATACACCCGGAGGATTCATTTTTAATTTTCGTTTAAATAGTATTTCAATAAATTATATATGGGCTCCTTAATAACAGAGCTAACTTTTAGACTATTATTTTGTGCTGCTTGATGCAGGTATTCCTGAAATCCTGCGGCTATTGTACCAATCATGTGTAATGGAACATTTGGATACTGTTCTTTGAGGGGTATAATGTAAGTTTTGAAATAGCTATCAAAACCTTCGATTACCAGCTTTTTTACAAAGCTATCCTCTTTATTTTCCAACAGAAAATCAGCAAAGGAACTTAAAAACAAAGATGGCTGAGGCTGTCTATATACTTTGTCGAGAATTTGAGTTCTGTCGAGGTCATATTTCTTTTTGAATTTCAATTCGAATTCCTCCGAAAAAAGATGATTTAGATATGACTTCAGCAATCGTCGTCCCAGCCAGTTGGACGATCCTTCATCACCCAAAATATAACCCAAGCCGAAATTGTTCTCTATTATTTTTTTACCATCAAAGTAAGCAGCATTTGAACCGCTTCCCATTATGCCTAGTATACCTGGTTCATCACCACTTGCCGCAAGTGCCGCTGCTTTCAGGTCATGGTCTACAACAACTTTGCTGAATCTGAAGAAACGGCCAAGGGCGTTAGCGACAATCTCCTTGCGCTCGTTTGATGATGCTCCTGCCCCGAAAAAATAAACCCATTTTATCTTTTCAGCATTGTTTATTAAGTGGATATTCTTATTCAGAAATTGTGTAATATAGTTTTCATCATTAAAGAAAGGATTGATTCCAGGAGTCTTGAATTCTGAAATCGTTCTTCCTTTTTCAGCCAGTTTCCAATCGGCATGTCTTGATCCACTATAAACTACTGCAATCATATATCAAATAGATAATACACTCACCATTTCCATTAAATCGTCCTCAAGTTTAAAATGAGTAAAATTTAATGCTTCCTCGAGGGGTGTCATTACAACTGCATTTCCCACCAGTCCTACCATTTGCCGACTATGGCCGGCTATTAATCCTTTCACTGCGGCAAATCCTAAGCGGCTTGCCATTACGCGGTCAAAACTGCTCGGACTTCCCCCGCGTTGCAAGTGCCCTAATATACTGACTTTGACGTCGTAAAAATCAAATTTTTCTGTTACACGTTTAGCAAGTTGATATGCACCGCCACTTTTATCCCCCTCGGCTACAATTACAATACTGGATGTTTTTTTATTTCTGGCATCCAGCGACAACTTTTCAATGAGTTCATCAATTGCGGTTTCACGTTCAGGTAAAAGGACCGCTTCTGCTCCACCTGCGATTCCAGAGCGTAAGGCAATACACCCTGAATCGCGTCCCATAACCTCGACAAAAAACAGTCGGTTATGGGATGCTGCTGTATCTCTGATTTTATCAATCGCTTCAATAACCGTATTGGTTGCGGTATCGAATCCAAGGGTAAAATCAGAACCATACAGATCATTGTCTATTGTTCCTGGAATGCACATTATAGGAATATCGAAACGTGAAGAAAGGCGTTCTGCACCTCTGGCTGTTCCATCGCCGCCTATTGCAATCAGTGCATCAATTCCTTTTGCTTTTAGATTATTATATGCCTTTTCTGTCCCTTCATTTGTCTTGAATTCCAAACAGCGGGCTGTTTTTAGAATCGTGCCTCCTAAATGAATAATATTTCCGACTGATCGGGCATCCATGTCCCAAAAATCACTATCCAGCATTCCTTGATATCCCTTACGGATACCTACTACTTCAATACCCATGTATACCGCGGTACGTACAACAGCTCTAATACATGCATTCATTCCGGGTGCGTCACCCCCCGAAGTAAAAACACCTATTTTTCTTATTCCTGGCAAATCTAATTATGAATAGTATATGCGAATATAGTGTGTATTTATTACACTAAGTTATTTTTGAATATTTTTTCGCACACTTATGACTAAACCTTATATATTTAGTTTTTAAATTTTGCATTTTGGGAACAATCCTACCTAAGTTCGATTCGGTTTTTTCTATTGATTGTGTAATATTTGGTTTTGATGAAGGAGAATTAAAGATTCTACTGATTGAACGAAATGAGGAACCATTCAAAGACTGGTGGGCCTTGCCCGGATATATTGTTGAACAGGATGAAAGTATTGATCATGCTGCTGAACGTATTCTTTATGAGCTAACCGGCCTAAGAGGGATCTATATGGATCAGTTTTACACCTTTGGGGATGTAGATAGACATCCGCAGGGAAGGGTAATAACTGTTGCTTATTACGCAATGATCAGATTAAGCGGTATTAAGGACCTAAAACCCGTCAGTAATTATGCATCCAAAGCAGTTTGGATTCCTGTAAATGATCTCCCAAAACTGGCATTTGATCATGAGAAGATCTTCAGCAAGGGTTTTGAAAAGATCAGGCATAAAATTAGTTATCAACCCATAGCCTTTGAACTACTTCCAGAGAAATTTACCCTGACGCAACTTCAGCACCTGTATGAAGTCATTTTAAATAAAAAGCTGGATAAGAGAAATTTCAGAAAAAAGATGCTGAATTACGGTATTCTTAAAGAACTTGATGAGAAACAGAAGGGTGTATCCTACAGAGCAGCCAAGCTCTATAAATTTGACAAGCGAAAATACGTCCGTTTGTTCCAGAAGGAAATTACGTTTGGTAAGTGATTGCGGACCATGCCCACAATGACACCTTAACAAGCCACCAATGAAACCGGATCAAGATCCGAAACGACCAAGAATCAAGTCAAAAAAAAGCGATTACTTTTTCAGGGAGCTGCACATAGAAAATTCCCTGCCGAAATTCTGCATCAGGGTCTTTGGGAAAGATGTGCCGGAATCCTTTTATCTACAAGCATAAACCATAATGGAGGAATTAAAGCAGGAAATAGCATACTGGCATAACCACCGGGCAGAACCGGACTTTCAGGATAAGACAGCAATTGATTAAATGGCTTGGCAGCATGAAAATGATGATCTGAATGACGGCTAAGGTCGATCAGTAGAAAACGGCTGATCAGTTTATCACTCTGCCAGGAATGTTTTTCATTTACGCGTTCATTGTCGAGTCTGCTAAGGCCATAATGTTCAATATAATTGGTATACTCAAGTAAAAGGTTGGCAAAAATGGCCTGAAGCAGAATTGCCAGGGCGACTTCCCATCCCAGAAAAATCCCACAAATCATCATGACGACGAGATATCCTGATATACAGCTTATCATATAATTGTTTAAGCCGTATGGAGTAAGATTTTTTACCATGCAGCGCTGTTTTTCAAGTTGCATGGATTGTTTCAACTGTCCGCCAATAGAACGTAAAACAAAATGATAATAGCTTTCCCCAAATTTTGCAGTTACCGGATCTTGATTTGTACCAACATATTTATGGTGAATACGCAGGTGATGGATATAGAAATAGGGATTGAAAACTGTAAATAAGAGAAAACGGCCGGCAAAATTCCAGAGTTTATGCTTTCGATGAATCAATTCATGAGCCACAACAATAGCTAGAGTGCCTGAGGAAGTCCCTGTTGAGATTGCAGCAGCAAATATCCAATAATCACTAATAATGCCTGTGCTAACACCGTAAACGAGACTCAGAATTGCTAAAATTTGTCCGGTAACCGACAAAAACATTAGGATATCCGGAAGTTCATCCTCTATCCAATCATCATTTGTATGGTCTTCCGGGAGCAATATCTCAGCAATTCCAAGTACAAAAAAAGAGAAAGTAAAATTCATAAGTGTAAACCATCCACCTGAAAGATTTCCAGATATGACCAGGATTACCGGAATCAGATTTAAGAAATATTTCCAGTTACGGAAAGATTTGCCACTTCTTTTAAGTTCAGCTTTCATTTTTAATTTCAAGGAAGGCAGTGAACATCAAAAAATTAATTCTTGCCATTATTTAGAAGAAGAACTTCCTATATAAAGTGCACCTGCCATCAAGGCAAGATCCTTTAACAAGCTTCCCATCCCATTCTGATCACCACCCATAACCACCGGCAAATGTATTGTAAGTATAAATAACAGCATTAATCCTCCTAATAAATAGCCTGCTAGCTGGACCGATTTGTTGATGATGAAACCGGCGGCACCCAGAATTAGTAAAGCGCCTGTAATGTACACCCAGATTATTCCGCCAGGAACATAGGATGGAACCATTCCCTGCATCTTGTCAGCAGCCATCAGGTGCATTACTCCGAAAACTGCAAAAGGGATTGCAAAAATTACTCTTAATAAGCCGAGAGAAAGAATTGGATTCATTTTTTTAAGTTTAGGTTAAGAATTTGATTTATTTACCATACCTAATTTACTAATTATCAATGAATTTGTGTTTTTTTTATTCTTTCCCGAAAAAACTATCATTAACATAGCTCCGGAGGCTATTAATGCCCAGCCAGTCCATCGGTATTGGATCATTCTGCCTGCAACAGCTGCCAGTTTTTTCAAAGGGATGAAACTAAAATAATTACTGACTTTAAAATATACTGCCCCGAACGTAAAAGCCAGAACCAGGAGTAAAGTCCACCCGCAAAATCGCAGTAAACCTCTTTTATTACTTGCTGCAGCTATTAATGAAAGAACGGCAAGCGAATAAACTATCGAAGCAAGTACCGTATCGAGATCCCAGTAGTTCCAATTGCCTACTATTGGGATATGCAACATCGGCATCATTCCCCCGGCAATAACCAAAAGAGCACCAATAATTCCGATGTAGTTTTTAAAAGTCATGGTTTTTAAAATTAGCCTTTAAGAGCCGATTGTGGATTATTTCCTTCAGTCAACTCCATTTTTTCAGCAAAATGAGCGCAATAATCCCGCAGATCTTCGACTATAGCTTCTTCACCGGTTGCCCTTAAAAAACTGTCTCCCATAGTTTGTAAGGTCTCGTAAAAGAACCGCTTCATTTCATCAACAGGCATGTCTTTAGTCCAGAGGTCTATGCGCAGTGAATTCTTATAATTATGATCCCACAAAGCAAGCATCATTGATTTAATAGGTAAGGCTTCTTTGTTCTGAGAGTCGGTTGATTCCCAAAGTATATTTTCAGGTACATTTTGCTCGTCTAGTTCAATGGTAAGTTTGATTTCGGCTTTTTTCATTATTAAGTTGTAGGTTGTAAGTAATAAGTAATAAGTAATAAGTTATCTGTTTAACAATTGGTAACTAATTCTAGAATCGTATTATATTGTTTTTATTCTATATCTGTTGCCTCTTGTTTGATAAAAGTATGCTAAACTCAAATTAGTATTTCACGTCTTTGTTCCTTGGTGCTGATTCCAAATAGGTCTGTTATAACGACCAAGGAGGGATATCATCAGTTAGTGCTTGCCAATTTCTTTTTAGACCTAAAACATCAATTGGAATAATATTTAATGTTGATATCAGATATCTTAATAATTCTCAATTGAAAATAAACAATTTAATCAGTACCATCAACAAAGCCACAAAGATGAGAAATAGAAATTCAATTAACCAAATGCGTTTTAATTCAGGTATGAATCGTCGGAATATCTGATCTGTGATAAAGCTAAGAAAGAGCATAATAATTAAGGGGATGGTGCCTAACTCACGAAATCCGTTTTCATCCGAGAATAGGAGTAGGTATGCAATGCTAACCAGTAAAAGGGAAGAAACGATATTGAGCGGGGTTAAACGCAGCTTCATTTTTTCCGATCTTTTTTATGAACAGAATCAAATTTGATACTTTTCTTTCTTCGGGCAGCACCTGGTTTGTTATTTCTGGTTTTGGCTTTAGGTTCTCCCTTAACTAATTTAACTCCTTTCGAATTCTTTGCCTTTTTCTCATGAAAGGCCCCTTTGAACTCTGGATCTTCCCTTCGTTTTTGCAGATCAATTTCCCGGGCAATATGCTGACGTTCCTCATAAGGAGTACCATCAATAAATATATTTTCGGGCATTTCAGTTATTGGAATGGACTGCCGGATCAGCTTTTCAATCTTTTCAACATAATATTCCTCCGAAGGACTGCAAAAAGTGATTGCATCACCTGATTGAAGGGCTCGCCCGGTACGACCGATCCGGTGAACATAGTCTTCAATGATAATAGGAACATCAAAATTGATAACATGACTCACATTACTAACATCCAGTCCACGGGAAGCTACATCAGTTGCAACAAGAATACGTATCTCCCCTTCCTTAAAGGCATTAATAGAGTTTATTCGGGTGTTTTGACCTTTATTGGCATGGATAACCCTAACCTGATCAACACCATAACGGCGTTCCAGGAAATGAAAAATATTATCGGCTACCGTCTTCGTTTTGCAGAAAATGATTAGCCGGGTAAAGTCTTCGGTATCTTTGAGTAGATGCTGCAGCAGGTTCAGCTTGGTTTTTAAGTTTGGAACCTTATACAGAACCTGGCTAACTGTAGCAGCCGGAGTCGCTTGCTCGGCCACCTCAATCACTGTGGGATGTTTTAGGAAATCGCCAGAGATTTTATGTACCAGTTCACTCATAGTAGCCGAAAACAGCAGGTTCTGACGTTTTCTTGGTACCACTTCAAGAATGCGGTGAATTGAACCGATAAAACCCATGTCCATCATTTTATCTGCCTCATCCATCACCAAGAATTTTAGATTCTGAGTATTAATGTTCCCTTCCAGATATAAGTCTAGAAAGCGTCCAGGAGTGGTTATGATGATATCCACCCCTTTTTTTAATTCGGCGATTTGGGTCTTCGGACCTAATCCGCCATAAAGTACAACCGTTCGCAGATCGGTATATTTAGCGAAGGTTTTCACATTCTCTTCAATCTGCATTGCCAGTTCGCGGGTAGGAGCTATGATCAATGCTCTTGGATCATTTCCCTGAGCAAATTTCAACTTCATTAGTATAGGCAACACAAAAGCGGCAGTTTTACCGGTTCCGGTTTGCGCAATTCCCATAATATCCTGTCCGGATAAGATCGGCATGATCGCTTTTTCCTGAATCGGAGTGGGAAGGGTATAACCTGCATCCGCAACAGCATTCAGGATCTGCCTGTTCAGCTTAAAATCTTCAAAGGATAGTGACATGTTGCAAAGGTAAGGGATAGTTTGTTAGTTGTTAGTTGTTAGTTTTTAGAAATGAAGATGTTTAATATTAAGTTTATTTGTAACCATCTCGTATTCAACAAAGTAGAAAAACTCATCAAGATGTTTTTCAAAGAAATTTAAAAAATAAATCCGATAAATAATTTCAGATAGCAGATTCACTAACAACTAATAACAAGCAATAAACAACTAAGCAAAATAATTCCGAAATTTGTGTTCGTGTTTAAATCTAAAGCTTAGGGCATGGACTCAATAATCATCAAATCTGTAACAATTGTAAACGAAGGCCGAACATTTATTGGGGATGTGTTCATTAAAGACGGACTCATTGAACAGATCGGTTCAAGCCTGAATATTGATGCAGATAAGGTGATCAATGCCGAGGGGCTGCATCTTTTCCCTGGGTTTATTGATGATCAGGTTCATTTCAGAGAACCTGGATTAACCCATAAGGCAGATATTTTTTCCGAGAGCAGAGCGGCAATCGCCGGCGGGATAACCTCTTTCATGGAAATGCCCAATACCATTCCCAATACCCTGACACAACAATTACTTGAAGATAAATATCAGATAGCCCATCAGACCTCTGCCGCCAATTATTCTTTCTTCATGGGAGCCGGGAATGATAATTTGGAGCAAGTATTAAAAACAGATCCGAAAAATGTCTGTGGGATCAAGGTATTTATGGGTTCTTCAACCGGTAATATGCTGGTGGATAATGAAAAGACATTGGAAGGAATTTTCAGTAGGGCACCAATTCTTGTAGCCACTCACTGTGAAGATGAGGCTAGCATTCGGGCAAATGCAGCGCAATTCAAACTTCAATACGGGGATAATTTAACAATCGAAATGCACCCACTTATTCGAAATGCAGAAGCTTGCTTTATTTCAAGTTCCTTAGCTGTGGGACTGGCGAAAAAGTACGATACCCGTTTACATATTCTGCACATATCTACTGCAATAGAGACCTCACTTTTTGACAATTCGATTCCTCTTGAAAAAAAGAGGATTACCTCTGAAGCCTGTATCCATCATTTATGGTTTTCAGATGCCGATTATGCTAAAAAGGGAAACTGGATCAAATGGAATCCGGCAATAAAAACCGCGGCCGACCGCGATGAAATATTAAAAGCAGTCTTAGATGATCGGATTGATGTTATTGCGACAGATCATGCACCGCACACAATCGAAGAAAAATCACAGACTTATTCCAAAGCACCATCCGGTGGACCTTTGGTGCAGCATGCATTGGTAGCAATGCTGGAATTGTATAAGCAGGGAAAAATTTCTCTCGAAAAAATCGTTGAGAAAATGGCCCATAGTCCTGCTATTTGTTTTCAAGTTGAGAATCGCGGATTCATCCGTGAAGGCTATTGGGCCGATCTGGTGTTGGTTGATCTCAATAAACGAATTACAGTAAGCAAAGCGAATTTATTCTATAAATGTGGATGGAGCCCTTTTGAAGGTCAAACATTTGGATCTTCAGTAATAAGTACCATTGTATCCGGGAACCTAGTATACGAAAACGGTAAAATTAAGGAAGGGGTGTTTGGGAAGAGGTTGGTGTTTAATCGATAATTTAAGGCTGGCAGGGTTCTAAACCCTGTCAGCCTTTAAAACCCTGTCAGCCTTTTTCTCTTAAAAACATTATGAAATCACTTGCCGACTGGTCGGTATAGCCCACATGCCTGAGCGTACACATCACTTGTCCACGGTGAAAAGTTGAGTGATTCATGCAATGAAGAATGATTTCTGCATTGTTCTGGCTGAAAGTTTTCCCCTTTAAATTAATATATTCTGTGCTTAAAAGGAAGAATTGATCATCTTTCCCTATTATAAAATCGATAAAATTAGCTGAGGTGTTGCTGATTGTCGAGCAAATACTTGCAAAGCTTCCAACAGTATCCAGATTATGCATATGAGGAATATTCTTTCCATTAAGGCGGGCAAGCCAGGTTTGTTCAGCATCTGCAATATGAAGGATTACTTCTTTGATGGTCTGATATTCGGCCTTTTTATTAGAAACAATCTCCGTTTCATCTACCCCTGTTAGATAATTGCACATTTTCTCATTCGCCCAATGATTGTATTGCTGATAATTCAAAAGAAGTGATTTCATAATCCGGCAGCTTGGTTCTTTTAAAAATACGATTATTTACATTAAAAACTGCGCCATGCTTTCTTAAAAACTAATCAGATTGTAATAAAACACCAAAATGAGGGGAACAGTTCCGTATTGTGGCTAAACTGCATACCTTTGCGCCTTGTTGATAAGCAATTATGGCTAAAGTTTCTATTAATATTGCAACCGGTTCTATTCAGAAAGAAGAAATAATTGTTGGGATTGATCTTGGCACAACAAATAGTTTGGTTGCATTTATTAATCCAGAGGGTAAGCCACAGGTTATAAATGATACCGGTAAAGGCGTACTCGTGCCTTCAGTAGTTCATTTTCAGTCAGACGGTGGTGTTATTGTAGGAAATGAAGCGAAGGAATATTTAATATCTGATCCTGATAATACCATCTTTTCTGTAAAGCGACTCTTAGGTCGCTCATTTAAAGATATTCAGGAGCATAGCAATTTATTCTCCTATAAAATTATTGATGACGACAGTGAAAGTTTGGTTAAGATTAGAGCCGGAGAAAAATATTTTACTCCAATTGAACTTTCAGGGATGATTCTGAAAGAATTGAAGGAGAGGGCTGAACATGCTCTGAAAACTTCTGTTAACCGGGCGGTGATTACTGTTCCGGCTTATTTTAATGATAGCCAGCGACAGGCAACCCGCGATGCAGGTAAA
>Ga0105054_10007091_pt1 | contig 15353 bp, 13 predicted proteins | sample BON02_FD_78091 | JGI IMG/M metagenome (GOLD analysis project Ga0105054, IMG submission 78091) | Freshwater microbial communities from Lake Bonney liftoff mats and glacier meltwater in Antarctica - BON-02 (megahit assembly) | ecosystem: Environmental > Aquatic > Freshwater > Ice > Glacier...
AATTTGTGGCTGAGCGGCGCATATTCACGCCTGCTGATGAAATTCCGGACATTGTAAAATGGGCTTTTATCAGCGCGGAGGACAAGAATTTTTATGTCCATCAGGGGTTTGACGCGCGCGGTATGCTTGCCGCCCTTATCGAAGCCGTGCGCTCACGAGGGCAAAATGTGCGCGGAGCGTCCACCATTACCCAGCAGGTGATGAAAAACTTTTTGCTGGACGGCACGCGTGAGATTGAACGTAAAATCCGCGAAATTATTCTGGCTTATCGTGTTGAACAAACGCTAAGCAAAGATGAAATTTTGGCGCTTTATATGAATGATGTGTTTTTGGGCGCGAATTCATATGGGGTTACGGCGGCCGCGCAAAACTATTTTGGTCTGCCGCTCGAAGACCTGTCCATCGCCCAAGCAGCGTTTTTGGCGATTCATCTGAAAGATCCGAATGATTACCACCCCGTTCGTGACCGTGAGCGCGCGCTCACCCGCCGTGCCTTTGTGCTGCGTGAGATGTTTGAAAACGGCTACATTACTGAAGAAGAATATAACGCCGCGCTGCAAGACCCGCTTGATACTGTGCAGGGCGGGCAATTGCGCTCGGTTCGCGACACCATTCCAGCGCGCGGCTATTTTACCGATGAAATTCGTCGCCAACTTTCAGGCACAATTGGCGATGACCAGTTGTTTGGCGGCGGCTTAACCATTCGGGCAACGGTTGACCCGGTTTTACAAGCCGCTGCGACGCAGGCCTTGCGAGACAGGCTTGAAGAATATGACCGCGCGCTTGAAATTTACTGGGGCCCGCTGGCCAATATTCCGCAAGAAACCCTGATTGATGAACCGACATGGCGCGCCGCTTTGAGCGCGCTGTCAGTGCCTCGTGATATTGCCGGATGGCACCTTGCTGTTGTGCTGCGGGTGGGGGAAGATTCGGTTCAGGTTGGTATTGAAGAAGTTGAGGATGATGAAGACGGCCATTTCCTAACGGTTGATGACAGCCGCTGGGCGCGTCGCCCCACCGATGATAACCGCGCAGGCTCTCGGCCAAGCACAGCATCTGATGTGTGGACGCTTGGCGATGTGGTCTTTGTGCGCGAAATTCGCAGCGATGGTGTGTTTGACCATTGGTCATTGCGCCAAATCCCGGCCATTCAAGGTGCTTTCATGGCAATGGACCCGCAAACCGGGCGGGTTTTGGCTATGCAGGGCGGATTTTCCTACCAAGCCAGCGAGTTGAACCGCGCCACGCAGGCTGAACGCCAACCGGGGTCATCCTTCAAGCCGTTTGTATATGCCGCAGCGCTCGATAATGGCTACACCCCTGCCAGTATTGTGGTTGACGCACCGATAGAAGTGCGCACCGGCGATGGCGTTTGGCGTCCTCAAAATGCCAGCCGCAAGTTTTATGGCCCCGCGCCAATGCGCACCGGCATTGAATATTCGCGTAACCTGATGACCGTGCGGATTGCCCAAGATATTGGCATGGATGTGGTTGCCGCCTATGCGGAACGTTTTGGCGTATATGACGTTATGCCCGAGCATTTGTCATATGCGCTAGGTGCGGGCGAGACGACTCTTTATAAAATGGTGACCGCGTATGCGATGTTTGCCAATGGCGGCCGCCGCCTTGAACCCACCATGGTTGACCGCGTGCAGGACCGTTTTGGCAACACAATTTACCGCCATGACCAGCGCCAATGTTATGGCTGTTTTGATGACCTTACACCCGATATCGAACCCTACATCGCCAGCAACACGACCCAGATTATGGACCCGGTAACCGCATATCAGTTAGCTTCAATGATGCGCGGCGTTGTGGCCAATGGTACGGCGGCAGGCTCGGTCGGCCGCCTAGGCGTGCCAATTTCAGGCAAAACCGGCACCACGAATGACGCCAAAGACGCTTGGTTTATCGGCTTTACCCCGCGCATCGCGGCAGGTTGTTATATGGGCTATGACACACCAACGCCGCTTGGTTCCGGTGCGTCAGGTGGGGCTTTGTGCGGGGTTATGTTTGCTGCGTTTTTTGAAACCATGATGGATCGTCACGGCTCATATGAATACCCCGTTCCGCCGGGCACGCATTTTGTGAAAATTGATCGCTTTACCGGCGAACGCCTGCCAGATGATGAGCAGGGCGCCTATGTTGTTACCGAACTATTCCGCGATGGCGAGGAACCGGCCTATGGCGCCTATGGCGATTTTGTTGATGGTGGTTTTGCTATGGGCCGCGACCTGTTGTTGTATGGCCGAGGCGAGATTAGCGAAGGTGAAACCGTCGTGATTGACGGCCAAACAACGATTTTGCCACCAGCCCCAACCTTTGGCGGCCTTTCGTCAGGCGGGCTTTACTGAGCCTTGCCCCGCCCCAAGCGCGTTGGTATGACCGCGTTAAACCTATCAGTTAGGGCTATTTATGCGCGCCGAAGTCGTTACAGCGATCGAAGAAGTCAAAAATTCTCTGAGCCTATTGGCACAGCGGTTGAACGTGGAAACCGCGCAGCACCGGCTGGAAGAATTCAATGCCATATCTGAAGCACCCGATTTTTGGAATGACCCGGCAAATGCCCAAAAGCTAATGCGTGAACGCCAAGCCTTAATCAATGCGATGGAAACCTATGAGGGCATCAAGCAAGACCTTTCGGACCACGCGGAGTTGATTGAACTTGGCGAGGCTGAAGACGATGCTGAGGTTGTTACCGATGCAGAAAATGCACTATTCGCCCTGCAAAAAGACGCCGCTCAAAAAGAGCTTGAAGCCTTGTTGGATGGTGAAGCCGATAGCAATGATACGTTTTTGGAAATCAACGCTGGGGCGGGTGGCACTGAAAGCTGCGATTGGGCCTCTATTTTGGCGCGCATGTATGTTCGCTGGGCCGAAAAGCAGGGTTATAAGGTTGACCTGATGTCCGAAAACGCGGGCGAGGAAGCTGGAATCAAATCGGTCACCTACCAAATTACCGGCCATAACGCCTATGGTTGGCTGAAAAGCGAGAGCGGCGTGCATCGGTTGGTGCGTATTTCACCGTTCGATTCAGCGGCCAAGCGGCATACCTCATTTGCATCAGTTTGGGTGTATCCGGTTGTTGATGAGAATATTGACATTGAAATTGCCCCGAATGACGTTCGGATAGATACATACCGATCCTCGGGGGCGGGTGGCCAACACGTTAACAAAACTGACTCTGCTGTGCGTATTACCCATTTTCCAACGGGGATTGTGGTTACGTCATCCGAAAAATCGCAGCATCAGAACCGGGCAAATTGCTGGGCTGCGCTAAAATCACGGCTTTATGAATTGGAGTTGCGACGCCGCAACCAAGCCATCAACGATGCCCATGAAGCCAAAGGCGATGCGGGGTGGGGCAACCAAATCCGATCCTATGTATTGCAGCCTTACCAGATGGTTAAGGATCTGCGCACACGCCATGAATCATCAGACACACAAGGCGTTTTGGATGGTGATCTCACTCCATTTATGGCGGCGACGCTTGCGATGAACCTTTCAGGCAAATCGCGGGCTGAAAGTGGTGAAGAGTATTAAGCGACGTCGCTTTTACGCGAAACCGTGCCTATAACGAAAGATTGCCTTGCCCCACCAAATTAAACTGGCAAAATCAGCCTATTAGCGAGGTGAACTATGCGATTCTTAATTGTTTTTGGGCTTTTGTTTTTATTCGCTCTGCCTGCACGGGCCGAATATGTTGGCTGTAACCCTGCGCAAATCAATGCTTTGCAAAAGGCGCTGGATAATGCGCGCAACGCTGTTAGCGAAGCCACAATTGCGGTAAATTCTGAAAATACGGTTTATGAGCGGTGGTTTGGTCGGTGGGATCAACGGCGTGCAAGCGATGTGCGACGCAGCCTTTCGGCCATTAAAGCGGTGTTGGACGAAACTGTGCTGGTTATGCATTGCTCGCGCCCCTATGAAAACGGTTGCAGCGGTTCGATTTACGCCAATGTTTGGCCCGACAATGCCTATAACATCAATATCTGCAACAATTTCTTCAACCTTCCGCAGCTATCCGGGGACAAGCGCGAAGCCGGGTTTAACCATGTTGGCACAATGGCCGGGACGCTTGTGCATGAGGTTTCGCATTTCAACATCGTTGCAGCTACCGATGACCATATTTATGGCCGTGGCCGCAGCATTGAACTTGCGCTTGAGTCGCCCGGCCTTGCTGTGCGCAACGCCGATTCTTACCAATATTTTGTGGAAGATGCCTTTTTGAAGGCAAGATAAAAGGGCCCCAAACGGGGGCCCTTGGTTTGCTTATCAATCAGCTTTATGCGGGAAATTCGACGCTGAACTGGTCGTAGGCATTTTTACTTTCTCGGTGGTTGAAAGCGGGTCATCAGCACGCTGGACCGACCCTTCAAAATGCGCGCCGCTTTCGATGGCGATGGTTTTGTGGATGATATCACCTTCAACCCGTGCCGAGGCGGTAAGGCGAACCTTTAACCCGCGCACGCGGCCCATGATGCGGCCATTAATCACAACATCATCTGCAATCACTTCACCTTTAACGGTCGCGCCTTCGCCAATTGTTAGCAAATGCGCGCGGATATCGCCTTCAACCGTGCCTTCAACCTGAATGTCGCCGGTAGTAATCAGGTTGCCCTTAACCACAAGGTCAGATGACAAAATTGATGGGGCAGGCTTTGGTTTTGCCGGGGCTGGTGCCGGGGCTGAAACCGAAGGGCTTGCTGGCTTAGACGGTGTGCTAAGCGATGGGGCATCAGGTTTTTCGTTGCTGTCATTTGGTTTGGTTTTAGAAAACATCGCGTCCTACCCTTATGTAAGTCATTGGATCAATCGCCTCGCCATTGAGGTGAATTTCATAATGCAGATGGACACCGGACGACCGCCCTGTCGTGCCCATGCCGCCGATACGTTGGCCCCGTGTTACCCGCTCACCCACAGTAACGCCAATAGAATTGAGATGAGCATAATAGGTTTCAAAGCCGAAATCGTGACGAATTTTAATTAGATTGCCAAAGCCGCTTTGCCGCCCTGCAAAAGATACAACGCCATCGGCCGAAGCTACGATTGTTGTGCCGGTCGCACCGGCCAAATCGGTGCCTTTATGCATCCGCCCGGATCGCATCCCAAAGCTTGACGTGTGTCGATATGAACCGAAAACCGGTATGCCCAAAGGCGTGCGGTTAACCGCAATGGATAGCATCGCAACTTGATCAAGGCTTTCCATAATCGCCGAAACCCGTAAGGCAACTGGGTCTGCTCCGCTGCCATCGGGCGTGGCGGAGACAAAATCAGAAGAAAGACCACCCGTGCCTGAATAGTTGCGCTGAACGGATTCCAATATCTGGTCCACATCCAGCCCAACCCGTTTGAGAATGTTTTCAAGCGGCACCAGTGTAAGCCGCACAGCGCCTTCAAGTTGGGTCAACATGCGGTCTTGGCGTTGGCGATTAAGCTCTTGTTCAAGTTCAATATCAACAATGCGTTCATTTAGCGCAACGGCATCTGCCGCATATTCATCGCGCCGGGCAGCGGTTTCTGCCAAAGCTGTGGCAATTGTATCAATCGTCGTGGCAACATCGGATTGCCCGCCAAGCCCTTCATTCAACACAAGCTGAAGAACGGCTAATTTTTGAGTGAGGATCCGGGCATCGGCGTCGGCAGAATCGCGCGCGGTTTGTAGCCCGCCCAATTGGTTGCGCAATATTGTAACGCTCTGCCCCTGCTCGGAGACGTCCGCAGAAAGCGACATAATTTCTTGTTGCTGGCGCAACAACGAACCCTCAGCATCACTTAACAGTGAAACCCGGCCGGCCAATTCGGCCTTTAGCGCGTCACGCTCTTCAATTAGCGTAGCAAGGCGGGCTTCATAAGCGGTGCGCAGGGCCTGCGCCTCAGAGGCGGGGGCGGTTGCGTCATAGCCGTTTAGCAAAATTGTGGTGGTTGCAATGGTTGTCCACGCGAAGGCACCCAGCAAAATGCCGCCCAGTATAAGCCGACCAAACGGCGAAACACGATGCTGGCGCACGCCATGCACATCGCTAAATGTCACCGTCATTGCCGGCAAGTGCCGCGCCAGAAACCCCGGCTTAGATCCTGCCGGGTCTGTTTTCACCATTAGACTGCGCCTTAAGTATTTTTGCCCAATTGGGCGCGTTACAAACTGCTTGTGCCAGCGATAGGCATTTTGCCCTCTAACCGCAACTTTTTTTAGCCCGTTCGGCGGGCATCGGCAGGGTTTTGCCGTGCCTTATATTGCTTGTGCCACAGCCAGCACATTTTCGACATGGTTTTTGATACGAATATCACGCCAAGGCTGAACCAAATTGCCGTTGCCATCATACAAAAAACTGCTGCGCGAAATGCCCGTATAGCGCCGTCCATAAAGCTGTTTTTCAACCCAGCAGCCAAGCGCGCCGATCAACACATGGTCAGGGTCAGATAACAGCGGAATGTTAAAACCATGCTTGGTTTGAAACTTGACATGGCTGGCAATGCTATCGGCAGAACAGCCAATAACCTTGCAATTTGCCTGCTCAAATTCTGGCAAAGCTGCTGAAAATGCCAAGGCTTCGGCGGTGCAAGTGCTGGTGTTGTCGCGCGGATACAAAAACAGCACGAAGGGCGCGCCAGCAAGGGTTTCACGGCTAAGTTGGCCGCCAGGTGTGGCGGGCAGGGTAAAGTCGGGGCAGGGGCTTGCACTTTCAATAGGCATAGGTTTGCCAAACCATACTGGGCCAATCCAAACAAGGGGTTTTGTTGTGGCCGCCCAAAGGGTATTGCACCCAAAACAGGAATCCATGATGCGCACCGCTGATTTTGATTTTGACTTGCCCGAGGCGTTGATCGCCTTGCGCCCACTCCATCCGCGCCCCGCATCGCGCATGTTGGTAGCGCAGGGCGGGCATATCGTTGATTCGCATGTTCATCAATTGGGGCAGTTTTTGCGCGCCGGTGATGTGCTGGTGTTTAATAATACCAAGGTTTTGGCCGCCTATTTACAAGGTGTAAGGGTGCGCTGCAGTGCCGATGGAACCGGCCGCGCGCAGGTTGGGTTTAACCTGATTGCGCAGCTTGGCTTAAACCATTGGCGGGCCTTGGCACGCCCTGCGAAAAAATTGGCCATTGGCGATAGAGTCGAATTTGGCCCCGACCTGCAGGCAGAGCTTACCGCCAAAGACGGTGGCGAGGTGGAGTTGGTATTTTCGAAATCGGGTGATGAACTTTCAGCCGCAATTGACGCGATAGGCCAAATGCCGCTGCCACCCTATATTGCCAGTCGCCGCCCTGCGGATGAGGCTGACCGCGCCGATTATCAGACCGTTTTTGCCAAATTGCCGGGTGCGGTTGCCGCACCGACCGCATCTTTGCATTTTGACAATGATTTACTTGAATCCCTAGCAGCAATGGGCGTTGAGCACGCGGATGTAACGCTTCATGTCGGCGCTGGCACATTTTTGCCGGTAAAGGTTGAAGATATTGCCGCCCATAAAATGCACGCCGAATGGGGGAATATTGATGAACAGGCGGCGGCCACCATTACCCAGGCGCATCGTGACGGGCGGCGCGTCATTCCGGTTGGCACCACGGCGCTGCGGCTTATTGAAAGCGCGGCCAAGGCAAAAGGCATTGTGGAGCCATGGCAGGGCGATACCGATATTTTTATTCATCCGGGCCATAATTTTTTAGCGAGCTCTGGTTTGATGACCAATTTTCATCTTCCACGCTCAACCCTAATGATGCTTGTTGCGGCCTTGGTGGGCATGGAACCCTTGCGCAATATCTACGCCCATGCGATTGCGCAGGAATATCGCTTCTTCTCCTACGGTGATTCGTCGCTTTTGTTGCCTGACTAAGCGCCTTTGGCGCGACAATGCTGCGCTGTTAAGACGAGATTGAATAAAACCCGCGTAAACGCAGACAAGGCTCAACATGCTGATAATCCTTAAAAACGCTTGGCCGTTATTGCTTGGGATGTTGTTGCTTATGTTGGGCAACGGTCTGCAAGGCACGCTGCTTGGTGTGCGCGGCGCCTATGAGGAATTTGACCCGCAGATGATGTCGTTCATCATGTCGGGCTATTTCCTTGGGTTTTTGCTGGGTTCGCGTATGGCGCCCCGGATGATCCGCCGTGTCGGGCATGTTCGGGTGTTTGCCGCGCTTGGCTCAATCATATCTGCGGCCTTTATTCTTTATGCCGCATGGCCCGATCCCTATGTCTGGATGGCCATGCGCGTCTTGGTTGGCTTTTCATTTTCTGGCGTTTATGTGGTGGCCGAAAGCTGGCTAAACGACGCGGCAACCAATGAAACCCGCGGCCAAGCGCTTTCAGCGTATCTGATTGTGCAAATGATGGGCATTGTTTCAGCGCAGGTCGTGCTGAACTTTGCGGACCCGAATGGCTATGTTCTATTTGTCATCATGTCGGTTCTGGTGTCCATGTCCTTCTTGCCGATTTTGCTTTCGGTTAGCCCGGCCCCGGTATTTCGCGCAACCAAACCGATGACCCTCGCGCAATTGTTCAAAACATCGCCGCTGGGCTGTGTGGGCACAATGTTGCTTGGGTCGGTATTTTCCATTCAATTTGGTATGGCGGCGGTGTTTGGCACACAAATCAACCTGACGGTGAAGGAAATCTCAATTTTTGTCGCCGTCATATATATTGGCGGGATGCTTGCCCAATACCCAATCGGTTATCTTTCAGACCGGATGGACCGCCGAAAACTGATTATCACACTCACGATATTCGCTTCGGTAGCGATGTTTGGGGGCGTATTTATTTATCAGAGTTTCTACGTGCTGTTGGCGCTTGGTTTTGTCATGGGCGGCATTGCCAACCCGCTATATTCACTGCTCATCGCCTATACGAATGACTATTTGGAGCCTGAAGATATGGCCTCGGCTTCTGGTGGTTTGATATTCCTAAACGGCATCGGGGCCATTGGCGCACCGGTTCTAATAGGTTGGATGATGTCAAACTGGGGCGCTGGCGCGTTTTTTGGCGGAATGGCAACGTTTTTTGGTGGAATTGGCGCCTATGGTCTATATCGTATGACCAGACGTGCAAGCATCACAGTTGGCCTTCAAACAGGTTATACTACAGTAATGCCGCAGTCGACTGTCGTTGCCGCTGAGGTAGCGCAGGAAGTTGCGATTGAAAAAGCCCATGCGGACGAGGAGCTGCGTTCATGAGCCATTTAGCGATAACCCCCGAAGAGGTTTTGCACTTCTATGTTGAAGAGGTTGGCCCGGCAGGTTGGTTTGCCCAGTCTGACGAGCTGGATGCAACAATTACAAACCGCTACATCGGCTTGTGGGAGGCCGCGCGCAATGGCCAAATGAACCATTGGCTGCAAACACGGAGCGGCACCTTGGCATTGGTAACAGTGCTTGATCAGTTTCCGCGCAACATGTTTCGCGAAGATGGCCGCGCCTACGAAACCGATTCGGCGGCCCGCAAAGTCTCTAAGCGCGCTTTGTTTCGTGGCGATGATTTGCTGACTTCGGCACCCTCACGCATGCTATATTACATGCCGTTAATGCATGCTGAATGTAATGCCGAACAAGATGCATCGGTGCGGGCATTCAAAGCGCGCGTTGATTCCCCATCAAATCTTCTGCACGCTCGCGCGCATCGCGAAGTTATTCGCAAATTTGGCCGCTTTCCGACCCGCAACAAAATGATGGGCCGCAATTCCTCCCCCGCCGAATTGGAATACATAAACGCCGGGGGCTACATGGCCATTGTGAATAGCCTTTCGCAAAACGCATAGCGGCCATGCCCACCTAGTTTTGGCCCACTGAATTCTGGCAATGCCATCTGAATTGCTTTAACCCTAGCCTATATTGAGTATTGGGAGACTGATTATGGCCGTGCAGAACTTTGATATTGTGATAATTGGTTCGGGTCCGGGCGGCTATGTCGCTGCCATTCGCGCCGCGCAATTGGGCCAAAAGGTCGCCGTTGTGGAGCGGGAAAACCTTGGTGGTATCTGCCTAAACTGGGGCTGTATTCCTACCAAGGCTTTGTTGCGTTCCGCCGAAGTTTTTCACCTGATGGAGCGGGCCAAAGAATTTGGCCTGACTGTCGATAAAGTTGGCTACGACATCAATGCAGTGGTGAAGCGGTCACGCGGGGTTGCCAAGCAACTTTCAGGCGGCGTGGCGCATTTGCTGAAAAAGCACAAAGTTACCGTGATTATGGGCGCGGCCAAACTGGCAGGCACTGGCAAAGTTTCGGTTAAAACCGATAAGGGTGCCGAAGACCTACAAGCCAAAAACATTATTCTAGCAACAGGTGCCCGCGCGCGCGAACTGCCTGGGCTTGAGGCGGATGGCAAGCGCGTTTGGACCTATCGCCACGCCTTGCAGCCACCGCATATGCCCAAAAAATTGCTGGTCATCGGCTCTGGCGCAATTGGAATTGAATTTGCGAGCTTTTTCAACACGCTAGGCGCTGATACTACAGTGGTTGAGGTGATGGACCGCGTATTGCCCGTTGAAGATGCCGAAATCTCGGCCATGGCTAAGAAAGCCTTTGTAAAACAGGGCATGAAGATCATGGAAAAAGCCATGGTCAAGCAGTTGGACCGCAGCGCAGATAAGGTCATTGCCCATATAGAGTTGGGCGGCAAAGTTGAGAAGCTGGAGTTTGATACCGTAATTTCTGCCGTTGGTATTGTCGGAAATGTTGAGGACCTTGGGCTTGAAGCCGCAGGTGTCAAAATTGATCGCACCCATGTGATTACTGATGAATTCTGCCGCACTGGCGTTTCCGGCTTGTTTGCAATTGGCGATATTGCTGGTGCACCGTGGTTGGCCCACAAAGCCAGCCATGAAGGCGTTATGGTGGCTGAACTGATCGCGGGTAAACACGCCCACCCCATAAAACCCGGCAGCATTGCGGGCTGCACCTATTGTCACCCGCAAGTGGCCAGTGTTGGCATGACAGAAGCCAAAGCCAAAGAGGCAGGGCACGACATTAAAGTTGGCCGCTTCCCCTTTATGGGCAATGGTAAAGCCATCGCTTTGGGCGAATCTGAAGGTATGATCAAAACCATATTTGATGCCAAAACAGGTGAGCTGTTGGGCGCGCATATGATTGGCGCCGAGGTGACAGAGCTTATTCAGGGCTATATCATTGGCCGCCAGTTGGAAACCACCGAGGAAGACCTGATGCACACGGTATTCCCGCATCCGACCTTGTCAGAAATGATGCATGAATCGGTGCTAGATGCTTACGGTCGCGCCATTCATTTTTAGATATTGCGCTCAACAACAAATCCCGCCCCGGACTTGGTCCGGGACCGCTCCCAAGCCGTGTGCCGCCCCGGATCAGGTCCAGGGCGGCACAGCGTTTATTGCTCCGGCTGGATTGCAGTTAATTCCGCACCAATCCTCGCCACCGCTTCAACCAAAACATCCAAGTCGGCGCGGGTGGTGCGGTGGTTGGTGATGTTCACACGAATGGCGGTATGGCCATTGATTTTGGTGGTTGAAGGCGCGGCAATCCCGCGTTCTTGTAGCAAAATCACAATCTCTTCGTTCACCGCATCGCTGGCACTATACCGAAAACAGCAAATGTTCAGTGCCACGGGTGCAAGCCGTGTCAGGGCAGGGTGTGCATCCACCATCCCGGCCAAATACAGCGCCTGCGCGCAATTATCGGCAATTTTTTCGCCCAACCGCGTTAGGCCAAATAGGCGCAGATGATACCAGATTTTAAGCGCCCTAAACCCGCGCGAAAGCTCCGGCCCATAATCCACCGGCCAGGGGTTTCCTCCGGCTAACCCGCGGGTTGCGGGGGCCAAATAGTCAGGTCGATCAGCAAATGCAGCGCGATGCTCAGCTTCATTTCGGATCAGCACATAGCCAGCGTCATAGGTGACGTGCAGCCATTTATGAAAATCAAAGGCCAAGGAATCGGCGCGGGCAATGGCTGCGACGCGGTGGCGCATGGGTGGCACCAATTGGGTGAGCGCGCCAAACGCCCCATCGACATGGAACCAAAGCCCATGCGCCGCCGCCAAATCGGCAATCGCGTCAAGATCATCAAACGCCCCAACGTTTACCGAACCGGCTGTGCCCGCCACAAAAAACGGTAGGTGCCCATCCGCCAAATCTTGTTGAATTTCAGTCGATAGTGCATTGATATCTATTTGAAAATCAGAATTGATTGGGATGATGCGCAGCGCATCCATACCCAAGCCCAACATATCAAATGCCCGCGCCATGCAACTATGCGCCTGCGCCGATGTATAGCCAACCAAACGCGGCCCATGACCCAAGCCTGTGCGGCGCACCATTGGCCCAAGCGCGCGCAACCGCGCGGCTGACAATGCGATAATCGTCGCCATGGACGTGCCCGAAACTACCAAGCCGCTGGCCGTTGTTGGAAAGTTAAAAAGTTCTACAATCCAATCCCTTAGCTGGCCTTCTACAAGTGCTGGCGCATGTTGACGCCCCCCCAAATTTGCGTTCAGCGCGGCTTCATATATTGCCGGAACAATGCTTTGCGCAGTGCCAGACCCATGCACCCAGCCGAAAAATCGGCCATGCGTGTTGCCTACATCATGCGGCAATAAATGTTGGCCGATGACACGGTTTAATTCTGCTGTGCTGGTCCCGTCTAATGGCAGTGCCGCTGAAAAAGCGTTTCGGGTTTCATCGGTTGGTTCACGCCAAACCGGGGCATCAGCCCGCTTGGAAATATGGTCGATTGCAGCGTCCAACTCGGCATGCGCCGCAATACGGAAGGCATCCCAATCGGTAGGGTCAAGGCTGGGGGAATCATTCATGCGCAGATCATGTCTGCGCGGGTTTAAAAAGAAAAGGGGTAGCACTAAGCCGCCCCCTTGAACCCTTAATGGGCGCTTATTTCAGCTTGGCGCGTGCAGCACGAATACCGTCGCCATAAGCCCTTGAGACCAAGTCATATTTTGCCAAGGCGCGCTCAAGAACGGCCTCATCTGCACCCTGCATAGCGGCAGCGGTATTGCTATACAACCGCGCGCGCTGATGTTCGTCCATCAAGTCATGTAATGCACGGGGCTGTTTGTAATCGTCATTGCCATCACGATGGTTCCAACGCGCAGCATCGCCGTTTATCCGCAATGGTGGTTCAACGACCGATGGATCTTGGACAGCGCCGCCCATCGAATTCGGCTCATAATATGCATCCGTCGCGCCGGTTTTCTGGCCCATAAAGTTTATGCTGCCATCTTTATGGTAATGATGAACGGGGCATTTTGGCTGGTTTACAGGCAGCGCCTCGTAATGCAAGCCAAGCCGATAGCGATGCGCGTCGGCATAGGAAAACACGCGCGCTTGCAGTATTTTGTCAGGTGAAAAGCCAATGCCGGGCACAATATTGCTGGGGCTAAAGGCAGCCTGCTCAATTTCAGCAAAATAGTTGTCCGCGTTGCGATTCAGCGCCATCACGCCAACATCAATCAGCGGATAATCCCCATGTGGCCAAACTTTGGTAAGGTCAAACGGGTTATATTCGGTTTTCTCAGCATCCATTTCTGGCATGATTTGTGCACAAACCCGCGCACGTCACGTTCATGGTCGGCTGCGCCCGCTTCACCGGCAACGGTTGAATACAGTGCCAGCATATCAGTTTTTGTACCCTTTTTGAACACAGGAGCGCGGGTGTATTTAGCAATAGCATGCGTCACGGTCAGCGTGCCAAATGCACCCCTGCCTTCGGCATGAACAACGCGCTCAGGAATACGTTCGCGGTTTTAATGCGCTAGCTTTTCGATTAGCTGATAAACTTGCAGCCAAAAAGGGCCGCGCGAGCCAGCCGTTAAGCTGTTTTGGTTATCGGCGACGGGTGCGCCAGCGGTGGTCGTCATACGGAGGTTTTCGACATCAGATTTTCCTCGATTCATATCAGCCATACTTGGCGCATTCGCAAACAGATGAAAATCGCATTGCTGCTATGCAGGCGTGTTTCGCGCTTGGACTAGACCGGCTAGGGCGCTATGGTCCAGATAAAGCGAAATTGCAGGAATACAAATGGACCAGCGTGACCTAAGCGACCGTGCCCAGCGCCACCCGGAAAAGGCCAAAAAGGCTGACACGCCAATTTTGCGTAAGCCTGATTGGATTCGTGTAAAAGCGCCGAATTCTGAAGGCTATCGTAAAACGCGTGATATTCTGCGCGAAAATAAGCTGGTTACAGTGTGTGAAGAAGCCGGCTGCCCCAATGTGGGCGAGTGCTGGTCGCAAGGCCATGCGACCATGATGATTATGGGTGAGATTTGCACCCGCGGCTGCACATTTTGCAATGTCGCCACAGGCCGACCAAGTGAGCTAGACGCGTTTGAACCGGGCAGGGTGGCAATTGCCGTTGAAAAGCTGGGCCTAAAGCATGTCGTTATTACCAGCGTTGACCGTGATGATTTAGACGATGGTGGGGCTGAGCATATTGCGATGACCATTCGCGCCGTGCGCCGCAAAAACCCCGACACGACAATTGAGGTGCTGACGCCGGATTTCTTGAAATGCGGGCCTGAGGCGTTGGAGTTGGTGGTTGAAGCCCGCCCCGATGTTTTTAACCACAATCTAGAAACCGTGCCCGGTCTTTACCCCGAAGTGCGCCCCGGCGCGCGTTATTTTGCCAGCCTGCGCCTATTGCAGCGGGTAAAGGAGCTTGATCCGCTGGCCTTTACTAAATCGGGCATCATGGTTGGGTTGGGCGAAGATCGGCCTTCAGTTATGCAGGTTATGGATGATATGCGCGCCGCCGATGTCGATTTTCTGACGATAGGGCAATATTTGCAGCCAACGCCCAAGCACCATGTTGTGAATCGGTTTGTAACCCCGGATGAGTTCAAGGCTTATGAACGTGCTGCTTTTGGCAAAGGGTTCCTTATGGTTTCGGCCACGCCGTTAACCCGGTCATCGTATCATGCAGGTGATGATTTCGCGCGGTTGCGGGCGGCACGTTTGGCCAAACAGGGATAAATCTGTCGCAGGGGCGCGGCCTGTGGTTAAATAAAGTAGGCCTGTTTGCCCGATTTCTTATTTCAAGCTACGTGCGACTTGCATGCGCGGTGCTTTTTTCGAGCGGAATGAATTGGCGGCGTAACGTGCATCCTTAAATTTCGCCACCGCCATTTTTCCGTTGCTTCGCATTCCAACCGTAAATTTTTCGTAATCAGCAAATATCTTGTGGTAGGACTTCATAAAGACCTTCAATCTTTTATCCAGCGCTTGCTTCGCTTTGATCGCGTCGGCCGTTTCGGTCACATCAAAGGCGGTGCCGACGAATGTTGATATGTAAGCGGTGTTCTGATCCCACATTACGCTTGATCTGAACCCACTATTTCCGAGGTTTCCAGCGTTTTGCCAACTTTAGAACT
>Ga0105054_10007102_pt1 | contig 15338 bp, 13 predicted proteins | sample BON02_FD_78091 | JGI IMG/M metagenome (GOLD analysis project Ga0105054, IMG submission 78091) | Freshwater microbial communities from Lake Bonney liftoff mats and glacier meltwater in Antarctica - BON-02 (megahit assembly) | ecosystem: Environmental > Aquatic > Freshwater > Ice > Glacier...
AACCCTGCATTATCGATTACGACTAGTTTGAATTCTTTTGGCCGATGCTGGGATAACCCGTCGAGATAAGCCTCAGATAGTTTGGTGGACACTCCTTCAACCTCCCAGACAAAACTGTCCCCATCGATGGGTGAATAACTGCCGTATAACTAGGTGGAAGAGAATTTATGCCCCTAGCTGATTACAGGTCTTACTCCTTTGGCACTGATACATGATCCCATGTGACTCATCAGTCCAAATCTGCTTTCGTCCTGGAAATACAGGTTGACGCCGGTGTACTCAGCTTTATCCAGACCTGTTTTAAGCTCCCTGAATGTGCTTGGGAGTTTTAAAAAAGGCTTCTTCAGCCTGGGGGTCTTTTTGGATATGGCTCTTGCGTGGCCGTTTTACCTTCGTTTTGAAATGCTTGATTAGGTATGCTCTGATCCGATGCTAGCTCACTTCTACCTCATACTGCTCCTTTGCCCAGTGTTTCGCATCCCAATAACCCATGAAGGGGTTTTTAGCATCGTTCACGCTTTGGCGGAGCCCTTCGTGGATCTGGGCAGTGATGATTCTTGATCCTTTCGTTTTGGGCTTGATCTTTACTAGATCTTCGATGCCATGCCTGTCGTATTGCACCAGCCATTTCTCCAGACTTCTGATGTGCGTGCCCAGGTGATTTGGCCAATTCTTGGCGTGTGCCGAATCTGTTTTCCTTCACACAAATCAAGGCGTAGATACGCTTTTCTTTTTGCAGCGAGGTCTGCTTTCTTCTTAACGATTTAAGTGCAGACAGACTTTCATGTATCGTTTTGCTGACCCGTTTTCCCATGCTCGAATATATAAATTATATACGGCTTTGTATATGCTAATTGGTATTACTTGAGGGCTTATTTATTTCCGTATTCGGATTCCTTTTGGGAATGGTAGCGAGCAGAGTTGGTTTAATCCTAATTTCAATTTTGCTGAAGTCAGATTATTTGTATGAACTTCCTTGGGCATTGATACTTATCGAAGAGTGGTATTTAGCAGGAATCACCTTGGTCATCGGTATTGTTGCGTCACTTATTCCCGCATTTAAAGTTTTCAATATCAATCTTTCAAAAACACTTGCAGATGCCTAAGGCGGTACTTATTATCCTATTGATTTTCATTACTTTTTCTTCCTGTTCTCAAACCAAAATAACTTGGGAGACCCTCGAAGATGTGTCTTTCACTGATAAATACTCTAAAGAGGTTAAAGCTTATTATTATTTCCCGAGATTTGGACCTTCTGTACTTGCTTTAAATAATAGGGAAGTGATAATCAAAGGTTATGTATTGGAAATTGATCGTGGAAATGATGTGTATATACTTTCTGCCAATCCCTTTGCGGCTTGCTTTTTCTGTGGAAGTGCCGGACCAGAATCCATTGTGGAGCTCAAATTACCAAAGGATCATCCACGCTTTAAAATGGATCAGGTCGTCACTTTCAAAGGTGTCCTTAAGTTAAACGCGGTTGATATTTACCAATGCAATTACATTTTGGAAAAAGTGTCTGTGGTGAAATAGGGTACGAGTCGCAAAACATCCTTTTTCTTTGGAGCGGTAATTAAAGGGGTTTTGGATTCCTCATTTTTTTGTTTAGAACTAACTAGTTTCGAATTACGGCGGATCTATTTTAAATCTTATGGTGGGTGAGTTTTATCCAAAGATCTTCATGGGAAAGCATATCTAAGTCAGTTAATTTTTCCCTTTTATTTAGCTTACAGAAAGGATGGCTATTTATTTAAAATTAATCTAAATGAGGTTTATGAGTCTAAATTTCATCTTTTACTTCTGATGCTAGTTAAAAATAATCTTGATAAGTAAGAGAAATGAAAAGAATTATACTTGGCAACACTTATATTTTTATGCGTTCAGGCAGTTTTTGCGCAAAACCATAGGTGATACGCGATTTTCCTTTAAGAACTTTACGATTTCCCCATACTTTTGAAAACCTTCTTTTTGAACTATTTCGATCCATTGATCTGGCGTTTTACCTGAGTTCTTTTCCGTATTTGCGATCATAGTCTGTGCCGCGTCTTTCCATATTTCTCAAGTTTACAAATCAAGTTCCATCATCAGGGGAAAGTGATCTGAGCCATTTATCAATTGGGTCTTAAGTCCCTGAATTACTGGATTGTCTTTTTCCAAGTAAGGATTCCATACTTTCCCGTTTGAAATGTTGAGTCCTTGACTGACTAGAATATGATCGATCAACACATTGATCTTATCGCCTGTGATCCGGTCTTTGTATCTGCTGGAGTTGGGAGTGTATCCATACGAACCCAACTTGGGTTTGGGGAGAACTGATTTTAAAATCAACTCGGGATACCAAGTATCCCCTAAAAGGATTTCAACGGCACTTTTACTGAATTTATTTTCGTAAAAATCTAAGTCGAAGCCATCGTTGATATCACCCATGACGATGACTTGTTGTCCTTTGAGGAGGTAAGTATCACATCGCTCTCGGATAGACATACACTCCGCAAATAGCTTCAATCGATCTCTGGCCGAAATCTGCTCGAACCTTGCATAATCCACCATATCAAAGATTCCCTTGGATTTGGTATGTGCTACAATGACTCTGGAGACAAACTGATCCTCAATAGTCAAAAGGCTCAACTCCAATGGGGGTCGGTAATGCTCGTATTGCTCTTTGATCAGTCGGTTAGTAGTATCTACTAGAAAAGGCTCATCAAAACGCTTGCCTAGCGCTGTGACGGGTGTGAAGAGCACCTTGAATTTGTCTGGTTTGTAGATCGCACTGAGTTCCTGCTGCCCGGCAGAGGGAAAGCCATGGATTCCTTTATAAACTTTGGAAGGAAGAAAATGCTGAGTCCAATTTTCCAATTGAGCCGAAGCTGTTTTTGCTCCACTGACTAGTGTGTTGGGGCCTTCCACAATTCCCATAAAGTCAGGGTCCATGGCATCAATGATTTCCGCAAGTTGTCTGCTCCGTTCACCATCCTTACCAGTCGTGGTTGGACTTCCGTCCGCTTCAAATAGATTTCGCATCCATTCGACATTGTAAACTGCAATTTTCAGTTTCATAAAAATTTGGATTTAAATAAAAAGATAAATCGATTTGTGATTATTCGCAATTATGCAAGTGACCTAATTTTCTTGGCTCAACTTGCAGGCAGGCCCGCCACGGCGAGGCAAGCCGATGAGGTTCTGATAGCCGTCGGAAGAATTACCGGTAATGTTAGTGTTTACCCTATATTAAGCTACTTTTTGATTTTTACCGGTGCAATTGCGGACGTACATATTAATTTAAAAAGAGTGTAGTAAAGTTCTGTAAATCGTGGGATCAAGTTTAGACTTTAATGTATATTTTTCTTCGGTCCATCCACAGACCAATCATCCAAATGACCAACATATAGCAGATAGCAAATAAGAATGAAGCCAGCTTTGGACTTAACCAACTGGTGAATAATGTTTCGTAGATAAATCCTTCTAAGCTAGATTCTCCAATTGGAATCATGGAAATAATAGAAATTACAATTCCTGAAGCAACATAAAGTATTAAAGGATTTCGACCAAAAACTTCGAAGAAATAAGTCCAGCCTTTCCAGTTGCGGATCTCAATAAGCCAGATCAAAATTGCTAGGATCAACAAGTCTCTTCCCACGGTGTGCAGCACATAGGAGCTGGTCCAGATTTTCTTATTTATGGGAAATACAATATCCCAGACGGAGCTGAGAATCACTAGTCCAATAGACCAGGTCAATAAAGTTCCGATTGTTTTAAAGCTGTTTCCATTCTTTTGAATGAAAACTCCTGCTAGGTAACCTGCTAGTACATTGACTATAGAAGGGAGCGTACTTAGAATACCTTCTGGATCAAAAGGTATTCCCTCTCCAGTGTACATTCGCTCTGCTCCGACTACTATTAAATCGAGTTTGATGGCTGCGTTGGTTTCCAAACCATAGGGATCTGCCCCATCACCAAAAAAGTAAAGAATCGCCCAGTAGCCTAGAAGCGCAATTCCTGAAAATATCCAGCCCAACTTTGGTCCCCCAAGGTATAACACTAAGGCACCAAAGAAATAAGCTAAAGCGATCCGCTGCAACACACCAAATAGGCGTACTTCGGTCAAATCGATAAATGCCATCTTTCCAGCTTCATTATAATCAAAAAAAGGGAAAGCATTCAAAAGCCAACCAATAAGAAAGATTAAAAGTGTTCTCTTCCCCACTTTTTTAAAGAAATCACTGGCAGACATCTCTCCCAATCGCTTCATGGCAAAGCTCATGGCATTTCCAACCACAAATAGAAAAGTCGGAAAAACTAGATCAGTCACAGTGAATCCATGCCAATCTGCATGCGCAAGTGGAGCATATAGCGAGGACCAACTTCCAGGCGTATTGACGATGATCATGAATGCGATGGTCATTCCTCGAAGGACGTCAAGTGCAAGATATCTTTCGCTTAGTGATGTTTGAATGGTGGGTTGGATCATTTGAAATGGGATTGGACGGAAATTTAATTTTCAATTTAGGATAAAATTTTATCCTGTTTCACTCTTAAATAGATTCATTTTATATTGATGAAGGGATCAAACGCAAGACGATACTGGGTAATGAAAATGTACTAGATAGTTAAAATCAATTTTTAGCTGGAATTTTCCTGTGTTTGAGTCAAATTAGAATCTTTCAGAAACAAAATCGATTTCCAAAACTTCAGCTCAAAAAATCATTAAAATGAAAAACAGTTTATTAGTAATCGTACTACTCTACAGTCTCACCAGCTCAGCTCAAGTGAGCATCACTTGGAATCTGGCTGAAAACCAGTTGAAATTTCCCGCTAACCATCTGGCTTCGTTTAAAATCCAAAATGATTCGAATCAGCAATTGGAACCAGGTTGGAAGCTTTACTTTAATACTGTATTCCTTTCGATCCATCCTCAAATGCAAACTGAGGGATTTGAAATCGAGCATTTGGCGGGGGATTTTTTTGTTTTGAAAAGTAATGAGGAAACCTTGGCTATTCTTCCCGGAGAAAGTCTCACTGTCTCCTATCGAGCTCAAGATGGTTTTCTCAAAAACAGCCATGCTCCAGAGGGACTTATTTTTCAGAAAAAAGCTGGAGATGCTTTCGAGGTGGAATCGTACCAATCGGCGTTACTTTCATCGGAGAATCTTCAGGAAATGGCAAAAGGAACCAATATGCCAATTCCTTCTCCGGAGTCTATATATCTGAAAAACGAGTCGATTTCGGTATTGAATTCCGATCAAACACCACCTTTCCTTCCCATTCCCAAGCGGTATTCTTATGGAGAAAATGAGTTGACTTTTGAAAAAAAAATCAATCTAAAGGTGGATTCAGAGTTTATGGAAACAGGTCTTTTCTTGAAGGAAAGCTTGTTAAAAGTATTTGAAGGATCGATTGAACTTGATCCGGAAAATCCGCAAATCCTGATTTATAAAAAAGTAGGAATCAGCGTGGAGGGATATGAACTTGAAATTGATCAAAGCGCCATCCGAATTATTGCATCTACTCCAAAAGGGGCTTTTTATGGGGTACAATCCTTATTGGCACTTTTGGTCATTCAAGATCGAGCGGATAAAGCTAAAGTCATTTCCTTTCCCCAAATCAAAATCAAAGATGCTCCGACTTTCGGATATCGGGGATTTTTCCTTGATGTAGCAAGAAATTTTTTACCCAAGGCACAAATTTTCAGAGTATTGGATCTAATGGCTATGTATAAGTTGAATACTTTTCATTTTCAGATGGTCAACGATGAAGGCTGGCGAATCGAAATACCGGGATTGTCAGAGTTGACCGAATACGGAGCCAAAAGAGGATTTTCTGAAGATGAGCAGTCGATGCAGTGGCCATTTTATGCATCTGGCTCAGAATCTATACCAGGTAGTCGAGGATCTGGATTTTACTCGAAGGCAGATTTTGAGGAGATTTTAACTTACGCCAACGAGCATCATATTGCAGTGATTCCGGAGTTTGGGATGCCAGCGCACTCCCGTGCTGCGATCAAAGCAATGGAATACCGCTACCATCGTCTGATGCAAGATGGCAAAGAAGCGCTTGCCGCTCAATATCGATTGGCCGACCCAGACGATCAGTCACGCTATCTTTCGGCACAAAACTTCAGGGATAATACGGTCTGTATCTGTAAGGAATCCACTTATGATTTTTATCGAAAAGTGATCCATGAAATAAAGGCAATGTATACAAATGCGGGTGCGACACTCCAAGTATGGCATACAGGAGGCGATGAAGTCCCAAAAGGAGTTTGGACAGCATCTCCGATTTGTGAAGAGTTTTTGAGAACTAATCCAAGCATTTCTCAAGAGCAGCTGGGTGATTATCTGAAAGTAAGACTATCTGAACTCATCGAATCTGAGGGTCTGAAGATGGCAGGCTGGGAGGAGGTAGGACAAAGTCACATCGAATCCAATGGCAAGGAACTAGTCATCCCGAATGTGGACTTTGCGGCAAAAGGGTGGAATCTCTATGCCTGGAATGCCGTAGCGGGTTGGGGAGGCGAGGATATGGCGTATCGATTGGCCAATGCAGGTTTTCCGGTAGTCTTGAGCCCAAGTTCGAATTTTTATTTTGATCTTGCGTACAACTTTGATCCAGAGGAGCGTGGCCATACTTGGTCTGGAGTATCGGATCTGTATCAAAGTTGGAAGGCTGTACCAGGAAAACTATACCTGTCACACGACCAAACTATGGAAGGCGCACTTTGGGATTGGGATCAAGCTAAGGAGCGATTTACACCGCTTAGTGAACTAGGAAAGCAAAATATATTAGGGGTTCAGGGTCAACTTTGGACCGAGACGATACGAACTGGTGAGATGATGGAATATTATCTGTTTCCTAAAATGCTGGGCTATGTAGAGCGTGCTTGGAATGGGGATCCAGCTTGGTCTCAGCCCGATCAAGAGACTGCTATGAAAGCTCAAAGAGTGATAGAATGGAATGTTTTTTCAAATGTGGTATCACAAAGAGAACTGTCACGGCTAGCCGTGACTCGCAAGGGATTCAACTTCCGAATCCCAATTCCCGGTATCAGAAGCGACAATGGTTTGATTTACCTCAATAGTGAATTACCCGGTATGGAGATCAGGTATTCCTTAGATGGATCAGAACCCAATCTGACCTCAGTGATCTACAAAGCTCCATTTCCCAGACAGGGAACTGTAAAAGCTGCGATTTTTGATGCTTCTGGTAGATCTGGCAGAGTTTCTACAGTTGATTTTACCGAGCGGATCAGCAATGATCATGAATAAATAGATGAATATTGAATCAAAGTACTTTCAATTTACGTGAAGAAAATCTCATTTCAATTGATAAACAGGAGTTGATTTTCCAGAAAACGGCAGAGAATGGGTCTGCTTATTAGTTATTTTCAAAAGTTTTGAAAGATATCCCTGTAGAATCACTAAAAGTAGTTGGTCCAATAAGTCTGAAAGATCAAGCGACTTTCATCGGCTTGGAATGCTCCGAAAAGAAGAAAGACAAAGTCTTGAGCAAGTACCGAGAGAAACCAAGCGATCATCAAGACCTGATGTATGCCCACAACAAGTACACTGTCTTAATTTGTCTTCAGGGGATGGATACTGCCGGGAAGGATAGTTTGATTCGTGAGGTTTTCAAAGAATTTAATCCAAGAGCTGTGGTGGCTCACAGTTTCAAGACTCCGTCTGATCGGGAACTTGAGCACGACTACCCTTGGAGACACTAGCTTGCTTTGCCTGAGCATGGTAAATATGGAGTTTTCAACCGAACCCATCATGAAAATGTATTGGTGGCAGGAGTGCATCCTGAGTATATTTTTGGGGAAAATATTCCAGGGATTGAAAAGGTAGAAGATATTACCCCTAAAATTTTGGGAAAATAGATTTGAGCAGATCATCAATTTTGAAAAACATATTCAGCAGAATGGAACAGTTATTTTGAAATTTTACCTTCACTTAAGCAGGGAAGAGCAGCGAAAATGGTTGCTTAGAAGGTTAGACGAGCCGAAGCATAATTGGAGATTTTCCCCGGGGGATCTTAAAGAACGTAGTCATTGGGAAGAATATCAGATTTACTATGAACAAACCATCAATTGAACATCGAAACCTAATGCCCCTTGGTAGATCATTCCCTCGGATAATAAGGAGACAGCTCCTGTCTTGGTAGCCAAAACCATATTGGAGGAGATGAATAAGCTGAATGACATAAAAAATCCAGAGCTAGATCATAAAGTAAAAGAGAATATGGATTTCTATCGAGCTCAATTGAAAGAAGAGAAGTGATTGTGAGTTGAATTGAAAATAAATCTTACAAATTTCTTTTAAAAGAGCGGTATTCTTCTGCTAAATTGATTTAACCAATGCTCGGTATTTTTCAGTTAAGACCTGGTTTAATTCTTCACCTTCATCAGCATTGGAGCTAGAAAAGAGTTCAGGTTTTATTCCCCTGTCCAGCAGATTTTGAGCAGACTGAACCATAATAGCTTGGAGAAGTGCTGCCCCGATGACCGTTGAAGTAGCTCCGACTTTGGTATTTAATCCTTTTAATGCAATACCTGCATCACCGATTTCTCCAAAATTATCCAAATAGAGGTCACAGATTTCATACAATTTCAAGCCCGACGAGTGTCTCGAACTTACAGCTTTGCTATGTTTGATATTGGTAATGCAGATTACTTTAGCTCCCGCAGCTTTTGCAAGCTGAGCCATTTCAATGGATACTGAGTTTCTCCCGGAATTTGAACTGATGAGGAATACATCTGCTGAGCTTATCCTGTATTCAGATAAAAGTTTTGCAGCATATCCTTCGATTCGCTCTACTTCCGTACTTTTTGAGGCATTTTCATGAAGCATCAGGGCTGGGTCAAGAATAGGAATAACTCTGGCAAAACCTCCCGCCCGATAAAAAATCTCCTCGGCAAGCAGATGTGAATGCCCAGTCCCTGTCGTATAAATCCAACCTTCAGCTTCTAGTGAGTCTGCTACCCAATTAGAGGCCGTTTGAATTTTTGATTTTTGACCAAAAGCAGCAATCAGCTTATCTGAAATAGCTTGCGAATAGCTTTCAAAAGCTTCCATCTCGTTAATTAAGTAGGATTTCATCCACAAATACCCAGCCTTTAGATCCAGAGGAAGGATGCCATTTTGGTAGCGATTTTACTGGGTTTAGCTTGATGCGGAGCGATTCATATCCACCGACCGAAAGATCATAATTGAGAAATCTTGATCTTGGTAAATCAACCTTTTTGGATTGTGCCGGGATATTGCTCACTATAGTTTTCCAACTCCCATTTTTAAGTCCTTTGATTTCTACTGAAGCAGGGGGGAATATGTGGGCGCCTTCATGATATAGCATTCCGATAACTAACTCTGAGTAATCTGCATCAGGATCCAATTTCATCTCCAATTCCATCGCTTCATCTTGGAAGCCGAGCCATTCACCAGTTGTGTGATTATTTTGTCCTTTGATCTGATCGAAAAGTGTTTCCACTCCTTTACCCCTGTATTGTTTATTGGGTTTGCTTAGAAGTTGATAATTAGTTGGAGTCAGACCGGATTTTAAGAACTGAAAATTAGCTTCTGGTGATCCAATCCAATCTTTTGCAAACACTTTGGCTCTAATTGTCCCTGTTTTTCTGAACCAAATTGGTTCAGAATACTCTGGACTAGTCAAGCTATCGGGCTCTGATCCATCTAATGTATATCGGATGTCCACAGTTTTGATGGGATGAGAAATCACTATTTCCATGCTGTCGCGAAACATCATTTTATCAAAAGTTATCTCAGGAGAATTTAGAGGGAAAATGGCTTCGCTTCCGTCAAAGCCAAAATCAATGGTTGTATTTGGTAGTTTTGATTGTATAGTCTTTTTCTGAGTATCCGACAGGCTAGGAGTCCAGAGGTAAAGATTGATCAAAGTCTTCATTTTTGAAATGGCTTGAACACCCGTTTTATCAATTGGATTTCCTGAAATAGCCAGAGACTTCAGATTTTCCATTGAGGATAGCAGTTGGATTTGTTTGGAGTCCAAATCGGTGAAATTTACCTGAATTTCTTCTAAGTGTGCCATTTCCTTCAGTACCGATAGGTCAACTCCAGCAAGCGGCATTTTATTTAGGTTCAATTTGACTACCTGATCTTTCACTTTTCTCAGCTCTCCCAGTGAATTTGGGTCAAAGGCAGCAATACTAAAATAGGATACCTCCAAGGCTGGAGACCCTGGATAAATAGCATCTACCGTTCTAAAAAAATTATTTAGTGAGTTGACATCTGAAGCATCAGCTGCTTCGAAATTATAGGTTTTTTTCGCTTCAAACTTGTTGGAAGCTAGGATAAAGAGTTTGTTTTCTGGATCAATTTCCTTCAATTTTTGATTAAATGAGGCTCCATTTGCTACCCATTCTCTCAAAATGACCAATTCATCTTCGGATAATTGCGCTTTATTTTTTGGAGGCATATGCTTTTTCTCATCCATCGGTAATCCGATTCGCTGAATCATATGTGAGTTTTCGAAATCTCCTGCCAGTACGAATGGACCGGATTTTCCCCCCTTTTTTAAGCCTTCAATAAGATCCATTCGAAGTTCGCCTTTGATTTTCCCTTCTTTGTGGCAGCTGATACATTTACTTTCTAAGATCGGCAGCACCAAATCATTGAATACTTCTGCCTCGGCTAAAGATGGAATTTTGCTTTCTTTCTCCTGCATGGGAGCTAGTAGAAAATCCTCACCGTGGGTGATACTTGCACCCCAGTGCCCAGTTAGCATTATTCCTACGGCTAAGATCAAACTGCCTGGTTTCAACAATGATCTGGATAGATGTCTGAAGAAATAGATGGTAATACAAAGGTAGAAAATACCTATTCCAGACCATTGGTGCCAAAAAATCACATCTTTATCATAATCTTCATTTACCAAAATCAAACCAGCAATGACCGTTAACCCTGCGAAATTACATCCAGCCAACAGCGTTAATTCGAAGATTGACCTGACGTCTGGTTTTTGGTCTAATCCTGGGATCCATACAAACAAAAGCCCCAAAAGAAGCAAAACAATAGGAAAGTGTAATAGAAGTGGATGACTTCTGCCAATGACTTGAATCCAGTTAGGGAGTAAAATCAGGTCCGAGCCAATCGCTAACACTAGCACTAAGCCCATCCAGACAAAAAGTGTATTCTCCAGGAGAGTTTTGATCGAGGAAGTTCTCAGCATAGTATCTTAAGCGATGATATCTTTTACCACTTTACCGGACACGTCAGTTAATCGATACCGTCTTCCAAGATGCTTGTAAGTCATTCGCTCATGGTCAATTCCCATCAGGTTCATCACGGTAGCTTGAAAGTCATGGACATGGACAGGATTCTCTGCGATATTATAGCCAAATTCGTCTGTTTCACCATAGACCATTCCTGACTTGACTCCACCGCCTGCCATCCAAATAGAGAAAGCGCGAGGATGATGATCACGTCCGTAATTATCAGCCAGAATCTTCCCTTGACAGTAATTTGTTCTTCCAAATTCACCACCCCAAATCACCAATGTTTCATCCAGTAATCCACGCTGCTTTAAATCAGTAATCAAAGCCGCAGACGCTTGATCCACATCTTTGGCCTGGAGTGCCATTTCACTTGGAAGATTCCCATGCTGATCCCATCCCTGATGATAAAGCTGAACGAATCTGACGCCACTTTCTGTAAGTTTTCGTGCTAAAAGACAATTGGCGGCATAGGTTCCTGGTACAAGACAGTCCGGTCCGTAAAGTTTGATAATACTGTCAGGTTCTTTAGACACATCGGTCATTTCAGGTACCGCCGTCTGCATCCTGAAAGCCATTTCATATTGCTGAATTTTTGCAGTAATTTCTGGGTCATTGAACTCTTTATAGTTCAAATCATTCATTGAGGCGATTTGGTCAAGCATTTTACGACGCTCGTCACGGTTCATTTTTTCGGGGTCTTTCAAGTAAAGAACAGGATCTTCAGAATTGGAAAACTGAACACCTTGATGTGTGGCATCTAGGAATCCATTGCTCCAAAGCTTGGAATAAACTCCTTGTCCATTTCCACTTCCTCTACTCAGTAATACGCAAAAGGCAGGAAGATTACTGTTTTCACTGCCTAATCCATAACTCAGCCAGCTCCCCATACTGGGACGGTTCCCTACTTGTGCTCCTGTTTGAAAAAAAGTCAAGGCAGGATCATGATTAATTGCCTCTGTATGCATGGATTTTACGATACAGATATCATCCACTATTTTGGCTGTGTGAGGAAATATTTCCGAAATCCAAGCTCTGGATTGTCCGTATTGGTTAAACTTAAAGTAGGAGCCAACTAGTGGGAATGAAGTTTGACCTGCGGTCATTCCTGTCAATCGTTGATCTCCACGGATAGAGTTAGGCAGTTCCTGCCCAATATTTTCATTGAGCAATGGCTTGTAATCAAAGGATTCCAATTGACTGGGTGCGCCATTTTGGAACAGATAAATTACCCGTTTAGCTTTTGGAGCAAAATGGGGTAGGGCATCCATAATTGCATCTTCCGCTCCAGCTTTGCCAGAAAATAAGTCTGGAATCAATAAAGAACCCAATGCGGCACTTCCCACTCCCAAACTTAATCGAGAGAGAAATTTTCTTCTGTTGAAATTCAACCCATGTTCAAATTCTTCCTTCTCCATCTTATATTTTTGTAATGGTTTCTTCCAGATTGTAAATGCTAACTATCACCTGCATCAAAGCAGCTGTCTCAGCGCGAATCGATTTGGGATTCAGCGGATATTCACCCACGGCCAAGGTTGGCCCAATCTGACTGTTGTCGGACTGAAAGCGCTTTAATTGATCTTCGTAGTAGTTTTCCAATAAGCTCTTTTCCTTGGAACTGATCGGTCGGCAAACGATTTTAGTGAAAGCCTGATCAATGGATTTTTTGGCATCCATTTCTTCCAGCAGACTACTCGCCAATACACGTGAAGCTTCCAGGATCATAGGATCGTTCAGCATGACCAATGCTTGAAGTGGCGTATTTGTCCGGCCTCTGGTAATCTCACAGCGATCTCTATTGCTACTGTCGAAGATGATAGCTTTAGGAGGTGGTACTGTAAGTTTGATGAAATTATAAATTCCCCGCCGATAGAGATCATCCCCTTTGTCCTGAACATAAGTGGCCAAAACGCCTCTTCCGGAGGTGGCTGATTCCCAGATTCCTTTAGGCTGATAAGGTTTTACACTAGGCCCGCCAATCTTCTGGTGAAGAAGTCCGCTACTTGTAAGTACCAAATCCTGAATATTTTCGGCAGGCAAGCGCAGACGATATGCCCGAGATAGGTAGATATTGTCAGGGTCGGTATTTAAATGCTTTTCGGTGATCACTGAAGACTGTCTATAAGTGGAGGAGCTGAGGATTTGCTTGAGCAACCGCTTGATATCCCAGTCATTCTCCATAAAATCAACAGCCAGCCAATCGAGTAATTGAGGATGACTTGGCAAGTCACCTTGCATACCGAAGTCTCCTGCTGACTTCACTATTCCCTGTCCAAATAGCTCCTGCCAAATTAAATTGACAAATACGCGAGCAGTCAGTGGATTATTTTTGTTTGTAATCCATTTGGCTAAGCCAAGTCGGTTTTTCTCTAAATTATCCGGAAAAGGAAGAATAGATTTTGGTGTTCCGGGATTGACCGGAATAGTCGGTGCATCATAGGCTCCTCGGTCCAGGATAAAAGTTGTACGACTTTCATCACCTTCCAACTCATCCATTACAGACACACTTAGTTTGGTAGTGTCTTGATGATTGATAAAACTCATCACCCCACTGAGATCTTCTTGATCAACCCAAAGTATTGGAGTTTTAGCAGGTTTGGACTGACTGACATCTCCTTCATAGCCTTTCTCTGGACTATTATTGAAAAAAGCAAAAAACTGGTAATATTCTTTCTGTGAAAATGGGTCATACTTATGATCATGGCACTGCGCACATTCCATGGTGATACCCAAAAGACCTTTGCTGATGGTATTTGTCTTATCCAGCACATATTCGATTCGATATTCCTCATCAATTACTCCGCCTTCTTCTGTGTATTTATGATTGCGGTTGAAAGCTGTAGCTAATATTTGCTCCTTGGTAGCATTGGGTAGAAGATCCCCGGCAAGCTGCCAAGTAATGAATTGATCATAAGGAAGATTCTGATTGAATGCATAGATCACCCAGTCTCGATAAGGCCATTGAGTTCGGATATTGTCATCCTGATAGCCATAGCTGTCTGAATATCTTGAAACATCCATCCAGAGTACGCCAAGCTTTTCCCCAAAAGAAGGTTCTGCTAAAAGCCCATCAAGCAGATCTTCGTAACTCAACTCGCCTTTGAAATCTCCAAATCGGGCTAATAATTCTGGACTAGGAGGGAGACCGGTCAAATCAAGACTTGCTCGCTTAATTAGTTCATGAGATTTTGCTTCAGGATTGGGCTTTAAGCCTTTTTCCTTCATTTTCTTAGCGACAAAAAAATCAATTGGACTTGCACCCCAAGACCGATCAGTAGGAAGTTGATGCTTCTTTGGCTTCACAAATGCCCAGTGGGGTTCATATTTGGCTCCTTGCTCGATCCAGATTTTGATCAATTCGATCTCAGATGATGAAAGTGAAAGATTAGATTCTGGTGGGGGCATCAGCTCTCCTGGGTCTTCAGAAATCATTCGATGGTAAACGATTGATTCTTCAACATTCCCAGCTACCAAAGCAAATTGTCCTTTTGATTCTTTCAAGGCTGCAAAAGCGCCTTCCTCCGTATCTAATCTGAGCTCAGATTCACGCTTGTTAGCATCCGGACCATGGCAGGCAAAGCATTTGTCAGATAAAATAGGGCGGATATGAAAATTATAACTTATCTGCTCTCCTTTGCCCAAAAGAACTGAATCGCCTTTTTCAGAGGTACAATTCCATACCAACAAGGGGAAAAATAATGGTAAAACGAGACTGATTTTTAGGATTGATTTCATTTCTTTTATTGAAAACAGCTCACAAAATATAAGTATAATTATAAGTAATCCAATCATGTATTAGCCTAAAAATTCAATAAAGTTTGAATTCTATTCTTATTTTATTTAAAACAAGTTTTATTTAAAATAAAATGACACTTGTTGACGAAATATTTTAAAAGATAAGTCATTTTCTTTCCACAAGAATTTTATCTAGCTACAATGCTACTGATAGCCATATTTTCTTCGGTTTTGGGATAGCATACCGAAATACCCAATCCTCGATTTTAAGTACATTGTAATCCGGCACCTTCTTCCATGTGGCAACAAAATGGATAACCGCAAAAATTCATGTCATTATCCGCAATTATGTCAATAACCT
>Ga0105054_10007106_pt1 | contig 15333 bp, 14 predicted proteins | sample BON02_FD_78091 | JGI IMG/M metagenome (GOLD analysis project Ga0105054, IMG submission 78091) | Freshwater microbial communities from Lake Bonney liftoff mats and glacier meltwater in Antarctica - BON-02 (megahit assembly) | ecosystem: Environmental > Aquatic > Freshwater > Ice > Glacier...
ACTCCGGATTTCTGCGGAGACCCTGTACGTCCAAGCTGGAATTCTCAGCGATCGCGCCGGTGACGAAGTGGTCACAACGGCGATCGCCACGGATCGAACCTTGACCGAGCGCCAGCGCACGACATTACTTCAGATTTACGCCGCATTTCAAGCAGAAAACGGTGCGGGCTCTGAAACAAACACACAAACCAATTCCCAAGAAAACGAGTAAGAATGATGAAAGAGGTAGAAATGTCGAATGAAAATCTGGAAGAAATGTCAAATATAATTCCCGAAGAAGAATTGAATGAAATGCCGGAAGAAATAAACACAACGAATAAATTCAACTTTTTTGGTGTTGAATTGCCAAAAATCGACCTCCCAAAGATTGAACTTCCCAAGGTGGGAATTCCTAAGGTCGAGTTGCCAAAAATTGATATGTCCGCGGTAAATATAGATGGCGTCAACTATGCCATTGATGCAGTAAAATCTGCGGCGAAAGATGGTTACACAAACGCCACCGAAGCAGCCACCAAGGCGCGTAACACGGCCCGTCAGACTGTAACGCTCGTGCGCGAAGCGATCGGCGTCTAGATCAAATTATTTTGAGCATGTATTCGTACAAGTCGTTCGTTAATCCCGCCGGGAAACCGGCGGGATTATACATGTTAATCGAACTAGTCAAAGAACGGTAGACGACTACTCACATGAGACTAATTTATGCGAAAGATTCATGACCTTCTGACACACTCCTAGACCTCTGGTGGTCTAGCCTGATGCCCATGTTGGTTATTGTGGCGGGTGAGTTGCCATGTCGTCATTAGCAGGGAAAACCGCCCTGGTAACGGGGGCGAAGGGGGGACTTGGTGCAGCAATCGCCGACGAACTGCACGATCAAGGGGCCAAAGTCTTCGGCACATCGCGTAATGTAGAAGATGCTGAGCTCATTGCGTCAAGGTATGGAACGTCCCCAGTCGTGATGGATATCTCAGATATACGGTCCATTAGAACTAGTCTAAAATCGCTATGGGAATCAGAAAGACCAATACATCTGCTGTGTAACAACGCGGGCATCAACGCGCCGCAGTTGGCCTTAGATGTTGATGAACACTCGTGGCAGCGCGTGATGGACACAAATGTAAATGGCACGTTTTTCACTACACAGACACTGGCAAGGTTTTGGGTCGCTGAGGGCATTCGCGGAAGTGTCGTGAGCGTCGGCAGTCAGGCGGCAACCGTGGCCATTGAGGAGCGAGTTGCCTACGGATCGAGCAAAGCTGCCATGGCGCATATGACTCGCGTACTTGCATTCGAGTGGGGTCAGTACGGCATCCGGGTGAATGCTATCGCGCCCACATTTATCTGGACCGATTTAACGAAGTTGACTCTAGGCCGCCCAGGAATGGAAGAGGAATTGACTTCGCGCATTCCCTTGGGAAGGTTGGGAGTGCCAGCCGATGTCGCACCTGCGGTGGCTTTTTTACTAAGTGACCAAGCCAGTCTGATTACCGGGCATATTTTGGCGATTGATGGCGGATATACAATTCATTAAGAAAGGAAAATCACGTTGAGTGTCAAAGAGAGACCGTTTAAGAAGACAGCAATTGTCGGCAGTGGATACATGGGCGGTGGCATGGCCCAGTGTTTCATTTTGGCCGGCTACGAATGCGCGATCGCTGACATAGATAAAGAAACGGCGGCAGCAGCCAAGGTGCGTCTGGTCGGGGAAGCACGGGCCTACGAAGAGGACGGACTTTTCGAGCCAGGAAGTGCCGATCTCATTGAAGAGCGACTTGTCGCCGCTGATTCAATCGAGGATGCGGTACGAGATGCGGACTACATCGCCGAAGTTGTGTCAGAAAATTTGGCAGCGAAAGAACAGGTGTTTGGCCGCATTTCCGCAGCGGCACCAGCCAATGCCGTCATTACTTCGAACACCTCAGCTATCCCCATCAGCGTTCTTGCTGAATTTGTTATCAATCCGGAGCGATTCCTGGGTGCACACTGGATGAACCCAGCGCCATTCGTGCCGTGCGTGGAAGTCATTCCGATAGCTGAGACTTCAGAAGTTGCGACTACTCGCGTTGAGCAGCTATTGGAGAGCGTTGGCAAAGTCACCTCCCGGGTATCCGACGTGGCGGGTTTCGTCGCGAATCGGCTTCAATTTGCCCTTTTCCAGGAGTCCATGCGGATGGTTGACGAAGGAGCTGCAACACCTGAATTAATCGATGAAGTAGTGAGCAATTCCTTCGGTTTTAGGTTGCCTTTCTTCGGGCCATTTGCCGGTGCAGATATGGCAGGACTTGACGTGTACGTGGGAGCTTATGGAAGTTTAAGTAAGGCATACGGGGAACGCTATGCGGTACCGCCATCTCTGGTGGACCGGGTCAATAGCGGAAATCTTGGGCTAAAAGCGGGCGGCGGATTCACCGGCATGGATGCCTCCAAGCGAGATGAAATTGCGCGTTATCGAAATCGAGCCTACGTAGCTTTAGCCAAATTGCGTGAAGAACTCGGCCCGCGCCCTGATCGAGATCAATAGTGCATGTGATGCAAGTCGCAAAGTGGGATTGCGAATTGAGGTGGATGTGAGTAACGATCAACGCTATCTTCGGCGAATGCCATATCGAACTTTGATCTCAGCTGAAGAACTTAACGCCATCATTGATGAGCCGCACGTGGTCGTTTTGGATGCGCGATTCGACATTGACTCGGAGGCCCAGGCGGTCATCAACTTTAACGACGGCCATATTCCCAGGGCTCAACAGGCAGATGTCTCATTGCACATGGCTGGTGAAATTGTCCCCGGAGTGACGGGCCGGCGACCACTGCCAGTGAAGTCAACATTCACGCAAACCCTGCGCGACTGGGGAATAGATGAGTCATCGCAGGTTGTCATTTACGACGACATGAACGGGATAATGGCTGCCTCTCGTTTGTGGACGATGCTCAAGTGGGCAGGACTTGATTCGGTTGCCTTACTCGACGGTGGCTATCAGGCCTGGCTGGCGGCAGGTCTCCCTCTCACCACTGAAACCGCGACTGTGGCACGCTCGACGTATGAGCCGAAGTTTCTCGACGATGTGTACATCCACCTTCCTGAGATTGAAGCAGCGAGTCAGAGCGGCGACTTACTCATTTTTGACTCACGCTCGCTCAGCGATGGCGTCCCTTCCCACGATGCAGTGAAGGGTCACATCCCCGGTTCGCGAGCGGCAGATCGAGCGTTTAACAGCACACCCGATGGTCTAAATTGGCGGTCGAGTGAAGAGTTGAGAGTTCATTTCCTAGCTCTGATCGGGGAGAGGAACCCGAGCGAGGTGGTCTTTTACTGTGGATCAGGTATTACTGCGGCGCAAAATATGCTCGGGATGGCCCACGCGGGGTTTGATGGATGCCGAATGTATATAGGTTCTTGGAGTGAATGGATTATTGATAGCAACAGGCCCGTTGACGATTCATGGGAAATCGGAGAGTCCGGTCCTGGGGTCGAAGTATAAATGGCGAATGAATAAATTAAGGAGAAGCGAATGGTAAATACCGTCGTCAAAAAAATGTACATTCTCGATGGAGGTGAACTTGAGCTTGATGCGAGTGTCATGGTTTCCTTGAATCGTCCAGGTCAGAGAATCCGCATCCCTGTTCAATACTTCCTGGTAGAGACTACGAAGGGTTTCGTTCTCATTGACACGGGCAATGACCCCGACGTCATCGACGATGCGGAAGGAACATGGGGGATTCCCCTCGCCCAAGCCGCAACGCCGATCATGGAGAAGCACAATCATCCTTTGGAGCAACTCAAACTCGTTGGGCTGGAACCTTCCGACATAAAGATGGTTGTCTACACCCACCTCCACCACGATCATTGCGGTGGAGCACGATTTTTCCCAGACGCATTGCATGTCGTGCAGAAGAACGAATACCGTTGGGTATCCGCACCCGATCGCTTCACTACCTTCCCATACATGAAGAGTGACTACAATCACCCTAATTTTAATTGGCAGCTTGCAGAGGGAGATTGGTGCATCCTTCCTGGCGTGCATTTGATCTCAACGCCCGGTCACACGCCCGGCCATCAATCCGTTGCATTGTGGGATGTACCTGATATCGGATCGGTGATTCTCACAGGAGATGCCGTGAACTGCCGAGACAACATCGCAATGGACACACCGGGAGGCATCACGAGCGACGCTACGTCCGGAGTCATGTCGATGCACCGCTTGACTGCCTTGGCAAAGGTTATGGATGCAAATCTGTTAGTGAGTCATGACTTGGACTTCTTCAATTCGATGCCGAAAGCTCCCGATCCTCTCACCCGGTTGACTGATGAGCAGAAGGCATTTTGGAAGCACGGCATTGAGACTGTTTACCAAGGCATTTCCGATCCAGGAAACCTGATCTAGAAGGAGTTCAATATGCCCAAGCGCACTCTCGTAATTGGGGGAGGCGCGTTAGGAGGCGTCATGGCTGCTCGTCTAACGAGGAACGGCCATGACGTCACTGTTCTTGACGCCAACCTTGAACATGTGGAACGAATGCGCGACCCAGGACTGGAAGTCGACCTTGTCGGTGAGAGCTTTACCGTCAGGCTGAACGCCGTGAGCGACGCAAGCGAATTGAGTGGGACATATGACTTTGGTTTAGTGACTCTAAAGGCACCACATATTCGCTCAGCCTTGGAGCCACTCGCGAGTATGGGGTGTGTCGATCTCTTTGTTTCATTAGGGAACGGTCTCGTTCAAGATCGTATTCAAGACATTGTTGGGTCTGACCGATTAGTTGTAGGAACTGTCTCGTGGGGTGCGACAAACCTTGGGCCAGGTCGGGTGGCACAAACGACGATTGCACCCTTTGCCCTTGGTGAACTTGATGGAACGTTATCGGCACGTCTGGAATCACTGGGCGGCGTACTCTCAGATGTCGCCGAAGTTCATTTTACCGACAATATCCAAGGGCAAGTCTGGTCCAAGTTACTTCTGAACAGCTCTTTCTCCGGACTCGGAGTCGTCACCGGGTTGGTGTACGCAGATGTTATTGCGCAGCAGAATGGTGCGGGCGTAGCCATGGCCCTGTGGACCGAAGGTTTTCGGGTTGCCATGGCCATGAATGTGGATCTTGACGTTGTTGCGGGTATCGAGCCACGCGATATTGCGGTGCTTGATCCGAAGGATCGACCGCGGTCAATGGAGTCAATTGACAAACTCATGGCATCCCTCGGTCCAACAAAAGCGTCCATGTTGCAGGACATTGAAAAAGGCGCAGTCACTGAGGTTGACGTTATCAATGGCGGGGTCTCTTCCACCGGCAAAAAGGTCGGTATCCCCACTCCGCTCAATGACGCCGTAGTTGCGATCGTGCATGGGTACGAAGTGAATGACAGCAAGCCCCATCCTGATCAGCTATTGGGACTCATCCCGATCGCTAAGGCAGAATTACCCACCTAAGAAATTCAATCGAGTTTCACCATTAGTTGAAGGGCTTAAACATTGACCACCGTTATGTGGAACCCGGATTCATCTACTCTCCCACAGAGCGCCATGGCCAAATTTGCGGATTTCGTTAATGAAAGGCACGGACTCCAACTAACCGTTGAGGATTATGATTCGCTACACAGTTGGTCCGTTGAGAATGTCGGCCGATTTTGGTCGGATCTTGCAGACCACATGGGGCTAAACTTTTCGATCCCTACAGATGAAGTGCTTCAAGGCGAAAACATGGAGTCCGCTAAATGGTTTACTGGACAGCAATTAAATTACGCGGAAGTGGCACTGAGAGAGACGCCCACAAGATCGGCGGATTCACTTGTAATTGTGCATATCACCGAAGAGGGTCAACGCACCACACTTACTCTCGCTGAGTTGCGAAACCTGGTCTCAAGAGCGCGTGCGGGGATGCGTCGTATAGGAGTCGGTTCTGGTGACGTTGTAGCTGCGATAGTTCCTAACTCAATTGAGGCGGTTGTAGCATTTCTGGCGAGCGCTTCATTGGGTGCTATTTGGTCATCTTGTTCCCCTGAATTCGGTGAACAAGCCGTGCTCGATCGATTTAGCCAGTTAAAGCCGACGCTTCTCATCAGCGTTGACGGTTACACATACGGTGGAAAATTTTTTGACATTACTTCTAAGGCTTCCATGCTCATTGAGTCCCTCGAAACTTTACGTGGCGCAGTCATCGCTGGTGCGCGGGAGACTTCTCAGCTTCCCAACTCGATCGGCTGGAATGAGTTCATGTTGGATTATGAGCCACTCGATTTCGAGCCCGCTGATTTTTCCCACCCACTGTGGGTTCTCTTTTCGTCGGGGACAACCGGTTTACCCAAAGGCATCGTCCATGGGCACGGCGGCATCGTCCTGGAGCATTGGAAGAACTTGCGTTTACATCATGATCTGGGCCCTGCATCGCGATTCTTTTGGTTTACGACGACCGGATGGATGATGTGGAATTATCTTGTCTCAGGCTTGCTGGTTGAATCAACAATTGTCCTATACGACGGAAACCCGGGGTGGCCAGACATGAATCGCCTCTGGCAATTGGCTGCAACGGAGCAAGTGGAACTATTCGGGGTGTCTGCGCCTTTTATTCATGCATCCATGAAGGCCGATATTCATCCATCAGTATTTGGACCCATGCCCAAACTCACCTCGATCGGGTCGACAGGATCACCGCTTTCTCCGGAGGCGTTCGAGTGGATTTCTGAGTCGCTGGGTAACCACGTTCAAATTTGCTCGACTTCGGGGGGCACGGATGTGTGTACGGCATTCTTGATTTCAGCGCCTAATGTCCCAGTGTGGAAAGGAGAGTTGTCCTGTGCTGCATTGGGGGTTGACGCGCAGTCCTTTAATGAAGATGGTGAATCGGTATGCGAAGAAGTTGGTGAGCTCGTCCTCATCCAGGCGCTGCCAAGCATGCCGATTGGACTTTGGGGCGATTCTGATGGATCACGGTACCGAGACACGTATTTTTCATATTTTCCGGAGATCTGGCGGCACGGAGATTGGTGTACGCACACGGCGCGCGGTTCATTTGTCATCATGGGACGCAGCGATGCGACACTTAATCGTGGCGGTATCCGTAGCGGAACTTCTGATTTCTATCGTGCCGTGGAGAAGATCGACGGAGTACAAGACTCCCTCGTAGTGGATGTTTCGCAGCCAGGGTCCAGTGACGATGGAACGATGTGGCTATTTGTCGTCAAGAGCGACTCCTCCGATGAGCAGGAAATTATGGAACAGGTTCGCCGAGCGGTAAGATTGGAACTATCGCCGCGCCACGTACCAGATGAAATTCGATTCATTCGAGCCATACCCAAAACACTCAACGGCAAGAAATGTGAGGTACCCGTGAAAAGAATCCTTCTCGGTGCTCGCCCGGGAGATGTTGTGAACGTGGAGTCACTGGATGATCCATCGTCCCTTGATTACTTTGTCCAAATAGCAAATAGCAAATTAATAGTGAGAGGGAATCATGGTTGAGGAAATTGCATTTATTGACGTCAAAGAGGGTCAGCAAGAAGCATTTGAGGCCGTAGTGGGAAAGGCGAGTAAAGAGATATTCCCTCGCTCAAAAGGTTTCATCTCGTTATCACTTGGCCGCGGTATTGATCGCCCGAACACATATGCACTCAAAATAAATTGGGAAACCATGGAAGACCATACGGTGGGTTTCGTCCAGTCAGAACTCTATGGAGAATGGGTCAAACTTGTGACTGACATTCTTGGAGGCGCCCCCGTGGTAGAGCACTGGCAACCTGTTCCATTGGGTTAGAAGCGAAATGGAACCGTTACTCGCTGGGAAAACCTGCATTGTCACCGGTGGTGCGCAAGGAATTGGTCTCGCAACAGCACAATTAATGTGGAGACACGGTGCCAATGTGGTCATCGCAGACGTTCTCGAAGGTCTGGTCGGGGAAGCTGATCAATTCGCTGGACGATCGTTGCGTGTTGCATGTGACGTGACTGATATTCCGTCCATGGAGCGGGTCTTTGAACAAGCCGTTGACAAATTTGGCCAAGTCAATGTTTTGGTTAACAATGCCGGCATCACACGAGACGCATCTTTGGCAAAAATGACGGAAGAGCAGTTTGACCAAGTTATTAACGTCAACCTGAAAGGTGTTTGGGTGGGCACCAAGATTGCGGCGGCATATCTGAAAGGCTCTGGCGGTGGTGCAATTGTCAATATGTCGTCAATCAGCGGGAAAGTGGGCTTTTTTGGACAGACCAACTACTCGGCAGCCAAAGCCGGAGTCGTTGGGATTACAAAAGCTGCGGCAAAGGAAGTTGCGAAGTATGGAATCCGAGTTAATGCTGTTCAGCCGGGCTTGATTGAAACTCCAATGACGGCAGTTCTCTCAGAAGAAATCATCCAGGAGAAGGTACGCGAGATTCCCTTGGGTCGGCCAGGCACGGCTGACGAGGTGGCGAAAGCCGTTCTATTTTTTGCCTCGGATCTTTCAAGTTACGTCACAGGCTCGGTGCTCGAGGTTACCGGCGGTCGGTATATGTAGATCGGTCAGTGAGATTCTGCTTCTACATCGCGGGAACGTGCGTGGGTGGAGCGCAAGGTAATTTGCGGCTCCATCGTCACTCGCTGCACTGGACGTTCGGTGTCCTCCATCCGCTGTGTCAGCAGACCAACCGCCGCGATGGCCATTTCTTCTAGGGATACGCCAATAGTAGTAAGCCCAAACATGTCCCAACTGGACATGGGGATGTTGTCAAAGCCCACGATGGTCACTTCTTCTGGGATCCGTACCCCGAGAGCAGTCGCCGCATTCATCGCACCGAATGCAATCACGTCATTGCCGCAGAAAATAGCTGTTGGCCTCGAATCCCAGAGGTAGTTAAACCCCTCAAATCCGGTGGACGACGAGAAAGAACCGCTAAATGTGAGTGAATTGGGAAGGCTGCCGCCAAGACTTTCGACCGCCCGTGCAAATCCCGTGCGTCTTTCAAGCCCGGTGCTGGCAGTGTCAGGGCCAAAAATTGCCCCGATTCGTTGGTGTCCCAATCCAATGAGTAACTTCGCCAGATCCCAGACTCCGCGAGTGTTATTCACCACGCAGGCGTCGTAATCTGTTCCATGAGTCTCTCGATTCAGCAAAACAAATGGGACACCCCTGCGGTGCAATTCACATGGGAGCTTACTAGTCAAATCCGTCGTGGTGAGAATCACACCGTCTAGTGATCCGTCGATAATAGGTTCCAATTCAATAGGTTCGTAGCCACGGTCAGTGACGAGAATGGTCCGAAATCCCAGGCGGGCAAGTTCATCATGCACCGGTTCAATGATCGCGGGATAAAACGGATTGGAGAGTTCCGCGCTGACGATTCCGATTCGCCCGGATGTCTGTGTAGAAAGTGTGCGGCCAGCTTGAATTGGTACGTAGCCGAGTGTGCGAGCAGCTTCACGCACCCGCCGCCGAGTGGAGGCTGACACCCCCCATTGGTCGCGAAGTGCTCGAGACACGGTGGGCTGGGAGACCCCAGCTAGTCGCGCGACATCATGGCTCGTAACAGCCATTGCACTCAGCCTCCGAGCCTTGTTCCGGGTATTTCTCATGCACTATTGACATGCATACGTATGCGAATCATAGTAAGTTCATAACTACGAGGCAAGGGAGCCGAAATGGCGAAGGTACTTAAGGCACCGGTAGATAAAGAAACCGTGATCGCGGCCCAAGTGGAAGTTCGAGATGTTGTTGCCGGGGTCATCGCGGACGTCCGCGCACGCGGTGATGAAGCCGTGCGCGAGTACTCGGAGAAATTCGATAAATGGTCGCCTGAGAATTTCAAGCTCAGCGAAGAAGAAATTGAGCGAATTGTGGGTGGCGTGCCAGCACAGGTAATTGACGACATTAGAGCAGTGCAGTCAAACGTGCGAGCCTTTGCCCAGCACCAGAGGGACTCCTTACAAGATTTTGAAGTTGAGACGATGCCCGGCGTATTCCTGGGACAGAAGAACATTCCGGTTAACGCAGCAGGGGCATACGTTCCAGGCGGTCGCTACCCACTGGTTGCCTCGGCTCACATGACGGTGGTGACGGCAAAGGTGGCGGGGGTCGCACACGTTGCAGCATGCACGCCTCCAATTCGAGGCGAGATTCCGGCTGCCACCATTGCAGCAATGCACCTTGCAGGCGCAGATGACATCTATTTGCTGGGTGGCGTTCAGGCTGTGGCTGCGATGTCATTGGGCACCGAAACCATTAAGAAGGTCGATATCCTTGTGGGCCCTGGCAACGCTTACGTTGCTGAGGCGAAACGTCAGTTGTTCGGAGAAGTTGGCATCGACCTTTTTGCTGGACCGACAGAAATTCTCGTTATTGCCGACGAACATGCAGACCCATTCATCGTCGCTGTCGATCTTTTGAGCCAAGCAGAGCACGGGCCGGATTCACCTGCGATTTTGATCTCAACGTCCGAAGATGTTGCTCGCAAGGTAATGGAACACATCAATCGGATTTTGCCGGATATGCCTACCAACGACATGGCTGGCCCTGCTTGGCGGGATCACGGTCAGGTAATTGTCGTTGGCAACAGAGATGAAGCTTTCGCTCTCGCTGATGAAATCGCGAGCGAGCACGTAGAGGTTCTGATGGAGAATCCTCGCGAAGCACTGGGAAAGATGACGGACTTTGGCGCTCTTTTCTTGGGCGAGGGGACATGCGTTTCCTATGGGGACAAAGTAATTGGTACCAATCACACACTTCCTACTAGGAAAAGTGCCCGCTTCACAGGCGGTCTTTGGGTCGGCAAATATCTGAAGACTGTGACGTACCAAGAAGTTGTGAACAAAGAATCAAGCACCGAACTTGGTCGCATGTGTGGCCGAGCGAGTCGAGTCGAGCTATTTGAGGGGCATGCTCGATCTGGTGATGTGCGAGCAACAAAATATGCGGGTGATCCCCTGCCATGGGCAGAGTGGGCTTTTCAGCCCCAAAATTGATGGAAACGATCTCCGTCAGAGCACCTAGGTAATGCTGTGACAGACCAGAGTGGACCTTTCAGTCCCGGCACCGATGGCGGGGCCGAACTTGTCACGCTCTGCCAGCTTATTGAGAGTTCCTACGGAATTTCAATCATCGACGTGCGCTCACTCGGGGGCGAACTCGATACGAATGTTTGGATCCGCGATTCGCTCGACCGTGAATATACGATCAAAACATCTCGGTGTAGCGACCCTGCGGAGATACGCTGGCAATACCCAGTTCTTGAACACCTTCGCCAAAGGTTGGACGGGATCGGCGTGCCAACGCTCATTCCCACCATGGACGGAGATTGGGATATTGTCGCCCAACCCGGCCCAAGCCTGGAAGTGATCCGACTTGCTAATTGGGTCCCAGGCCAGGTGATCGGGAGTCATCCAATGCCGCCCGAGCGCTTACTCAAGGATTGGGGATTACTGGCCGCAAATACAGTTCTGGCTCTCTCTGATTTTGAATCAACTGAGGCTCCCAGTACCCATTATTGGGATGTGAGAGAGTCACTGAATGCCATAGAATCGTGTTTAGGTTTTGTTGAAGACCAGCCAAACCTCAGAGCTGTTGAGCGGTTGGTTGGGAGGGCTGCAGAGGCGGTTCACACCTTTGCGCTCCTTCCGCAGCAAATCGTTCATCAAGATCTGAATGACTTCAATGTCATCATTGATGGAGAATCTCCAAATGCTCGAATAACAGGGCTGCTAGACGTGGGTGACACGTTGATGGCCCCCCGACTTTCTGAACTTGTGGTTGCTTCGGCCTATTCCATGCTGCGCCAACCGGAGCCATTATTAGCGTTGGAGTTTGTGGTTGAAGGATATTCGAATGTGCTACCAGTTCCGGACGACGAGCGTGCCCTTGTAAGACTTCTTGCACCACTACGCTTATGCGTAAACGCAGTTACTTGGACAAAGAGAGCAGCCATCGATGGAACAGAATATGGGCAACGAAGAATGGCAGCAACGTGGCCAACGATTCACACACTTGCAGAATCCATGAGGTAGTTTGATCCTGCACAAAGACGGTTCGTAAACGCGTGAATCCGTCCGTTGACACGAAACAGAAGGAGTAGAGATGTCCGCTTGGACAAAGGTCATTCCCGAAAGTTACTCAATTGTTTATATTGACCTGTCACCGGAAAGTGATGCGTACGACGAGACACTCTGGTCAGATCAGACGAGCACTAGTGCCCATCTTGCTCGCGTCCTCGGTGATAGGCGGATGCGTGCCGGAATTATTCCTGCAGGAAACGTTGTTATGGCTTGGGTCACTGATGCGGAGTCATCGCGGGAATTATCAAATATTGCTGAAGGTGCAATTGTTATTTCAGAAACGGGAACTCAAATTTCCTGGCCAGGTTCGGCTGCCGTAGTACAAAATGTTGAACAGAACAGAACTATCGTCCGCGAGCTAGATTCAGGATACATTTTTGCATTTAATGGCATTGATTCACATGTTAAATCCGGACAGGAATTGAGTTTAGGCGACACACTAGGTGAGATAAGTGGACAAGCTCCTGATCCGGTCCTGGGAAGCTACCTTTCGATTCACGTTTTAATTGATGGTGAAGCCGAGCAGTCAGTTGACGACGTACTCACTACACGATCGGCCTATGAAATCAAGCGAACAATTCTTGACTCAGCGTTTGCTTCGTTGGGGCTGCAAGAAACACACCATTCCATGACGTCCCAGGAGATTGTCGAGTTAAGAGACAAGCGATTGGCTCGATCGCAGAGAGCCTACTATCGCGTTCCTCCGGCTCTCGTGAGAGCAAAAGGTGTCTGGATGTACGACGATAATGGTCGCGCTTATCTTGACACAATTAACAACGTTACCCACGTTGGACATAGCAATTCGCGAATTACCAAAGCGGCTACTCGGCAGCTGTCAAAACTAAACACGAACTCGCGCTTCCTATACAAAGGTCTTGCACAATATGCCGATCGCCTCGTCGCGACGCTCCCTGATCCGCTCGAGGTAGTTTTTTTTGTGTGCACTGGCAGCGAGGCTAATGATCTTGCACTTCGTATATCCAGACAGGTAACGGGTCGCCAAGACGTTGTGGTCCTAGACGGGGCCTACCACGGAAACACAACGGCAGTTATGGAAATTAGCCCAAACCGCTACAAAGGGCCTGGGGGTCGCGGTAAGCCGGCGACAACACACGAGCTGGAAACACCAAATCTTTATCGAGGTTCATACCGATATGGGGACAGTTCAGCGGGAGAACATTACGCGGCAGACGCGTCTTCGGTATTTGATCAGCTAGCCCAGGCAGGTACTCAGCCGGCAGCTTTTATCGCAGAGTCATTTATGGGAACGGCGGGCAATGTTGTATTGCCAGATGGTTACCTTCAGCGAGTTTTTGCCGCTGCTCGCAACAACGGAGCACTATGCATCTCGGACGAAGTGCAGGTTGGGGCGGCACGATTTGGAAATCATTATTGGGGTTTTCAGGATCAAGGTGTTGTCCCTGACATCGTGACTATGGGTAAGCCGATTGGCAATGGGCACCCAATGGCAGCTGTCGTCACCACTCGTGAGATTGCTCAGGCATTTGATGACGGCGTCAAGTACTTCAATACTTTTGCTGGCAACCCCGTCTCCTGCGCAATTGGAATGGAAGTATTGCAAATTATTGAAGATGAAAATCTGCAAGACAATGCAAAGAATGTCGGTGCTCACCTACTTTCATCTTTGACAGAACTCGGCTCCAGGCATGAAATAGTTGGAGACGTTCGGGGGAAAGGTCTCTACATGGGAATCGAGTTGGTTCGAGACCGCGAAACTCAGGAACCTGCGAGGGAAGAAGCGTATTGGATCAGTGAGGAGTTGCTCAAGCATGGCGTCATCTCCTATCCAACTGGTGTTTATGACAACGTCTTAAAAGTGAAGCCTCCCATGGTTTTTGAAAAATCACACGCGGACTTCTTTACCGAGGCACTGGATCGCGTGCTTGCATCCAACCGACCAAATTTTCCAGCATGAACTACAAAAAGGAGACGTCATGAAACCATTTGTTGATATAAACGCAGATGCTGGCGAAAGTTTTGGTCGATGGATTCTCGGCAATGATGCCGAGCTTCTTCCACTTGTGAATACGGTGAACATTGCGTGCGGTTTTCACGCTGGTGATCCAGCTAATATGCGCGCATCGGTTCTCCTTTGCAAACAGCATTCGCTAAATGCTGGTGCGCATCCCGGGTACCCTGATTTATTAGGCTTCGGCCGAAGAGCGATGCAATTTTCAGACCAAGATGTTATCGATTACGTCGTTTACCAAGTGGGTGCGCTGAGAGGAATTGCCATGACTGAAGGGGTAACTCTCACTCACGTGAAGCCCCACGGTGCCCTCTACGGGCATATTGCAAAGAATCCAGATTTGGCCTGCCGACTCGTTGAGCAACTCCTACACATGGGTCCTGAGCTTGCTTTTCTCACCTCGCCTGGGCCTGGCGGCCGTAAATTGCGCGAAGAAGGTTTCCCCGTCATTTTTGATGCTCCGGCAGATTTGGATTACAACGATGATGGCTCACATCGAATCGAGCCGATTCCCCATGCCAAAGACCCTGATGCCGTGGGTCGACGCGCAGTTGAACTTGCACATGGGACCGTGACTTCTTTCACCGGTGCAACAATAAACATGCCAGCTGAATCAATTTGTGTTCACGGTGATCGGCCAAATGCAGTAGAGGTGGCCAAGGGTGTGCGCTTGCACTTAGAAAATGCAGGCGTTGAGATTCGGCCGATGAAGAACGAACGAGCGGTGAACAGAAACTCATGAGCACCTACACAAAATTCTTAGATGGTGCGCTTGCAAGTTTTGGCGGTGACGAATATATATTTGTTGAGGTTGCCACCGATATGGACCTTGAAGCGACCCTTCGTGTTATTGCACTCACCGACGCTATTGGAGCTGCTGATATTTCAGGAGTTACAGATGTTTGTCCTGCGCACGTTTCGTACATGTTGCGCGTTGATCCTGATGTCAGAGACCCTCGTGACATCCTGCCCATACTGGAAGAGATCCACAAGCAGAAAACGCAAGACTCGAAACTTACGATCGATAGCCGAATCATTGAGATGCCGATTCTATATCAAGATCCTTGGTCCCATGAAGTTCTCATGCGATTTCGAGATAGGCATCAGGATCCGACTTCCACGGACCTGGAATATTCCGCTCGAATAAATGGCTTCACATCGCCGTCGGAATTTATTGACGCGCATTCATCGCGACTCCACATTGCAACCTTCATGGGCTTTATGCCGGGCAATGCTGAGTGTTACCAACTTGTGTCATCAGAATTTCAATTGCAGGCTCCAAAGTACGTTCGACCCAGGACAGACACTCCAGATCGTGCACTTGGTTTTGG
>Ga0105054_10007107_pt1 | contig 15333 bp, 14 predicted proteins | sample BON02_FD_78091 | JGI IMG/M metagenome (GOLD analysis project Ga0105054, IMG submission 78091) | Freshwater microbial communities from Lake Bonney liftoff mats and glacier meltwater in Antarctica - BON-02 (megahit assembly) | ecosystem: Environmental > Aquatic > Freshwater > Ice > Glacier...
AAAAAAGCCACCCGTTGAGGTGGCTTTTTTATTAGCGTCAGATACGAACGCTGGTGGGCGATGCTTAAATGTAGCTGCGCTGGTAGGCCCGCAAAGCTGCACCGCCAATGCGGGCTTTGCGGGCGCTAGCTGAGCGGGCATTGGACGCTACTACTGCGGGGGATTCCATGATAAGTGGGGTGGCTGATAGAGTGGCTGATGCGGTCGCATCGAGCGTTTGTTCGTTGCGGGTCATGGCGCACTGCAAATCAGCCATCACGCGCGGGTCGTTTTGGGCGGCTACCCACAGACGCTCGTCAGCCCTGGCTTGCGCGATGTGGCGCGACCACGTATCCAGGCTGGCTTTTAGGCGCAGGGCGAATTGCAACGCGGCACCCGTGAATGTGGCGAGCACCACAAATGCGGCGACCCACATGGCAATCCATATCACCAGCAGATGGCCTTCGGCAACGCTGTCCATCACCTGGTAGGCGACCACCATCACGGCGGCGGCAATGGCAGAAAGCAGCAGCGTGGCCAGGCCGCGCGCGCCGGTAAACCCATGGCGCAAATGCTGCGCGGCATTAATCCCCGACTCAACACGCTCAACGCCTAGGTGCTGTCTGGAATATTCGAGATCGACGAAGCTGGTCATGGCGGTTCCTCTTTTGCAATACCCGGCCAAACAATATCGACCGATAGCGGTATATTAGGGTTATCACTAATGTTATTCAACTTTATCTTTATGATGATGGATATTCACATTAGTGATGACTTAAGATCTCTCGGATGAAGAACTCTTGATGGCCCCCAACTTCCGCACGCTGGATTTGAACCTGCTCCGCGTTTTTGACGAGGTAATGGCCGAGCGCAGCCTGACCCGCGCCGCGCGCAACCTGGCGCTTACCCAGCCAGCGGTGAGCAACGCCTTGCGCCGCCTGCGCGAGACCTTGGGCGACGAGCTGGTGCAGCGCAGCGGCCAGGGCATGGTCCCCACGCCACGCGCCCTTAGCATCTGGCCAGCGGTGCGTGAGGCGCTACAGCAATTGCAGGAGGCGCTAGCACCCAGCACGTTTGAGCCCGCCACGGCCACTTCCACTTTCGTGCTGGCTATGGCTGACGCGACGGCAGCCGAGCTGATACCGGGATTGGTCGACATTCTTGAACACGAAGCGCCCGGTGTGTCCATCCGGGTGGTGCCGCTGACGACGCGCGACCCCCGGCGGCTGCTTGACGAAGAGTCCTGTGGCCTAGCGGTCGGTTACTTCCCCTCGGCGCTGGCTGATTTGACGGCACGCGCGCAAAGCGGGGAGCCCATGCCGTTCAGCCACCTGCGGCTCTACGACGGCGAGTATGTGTGTGTGATGCGCGCCGGCCATCCCCTGGCCAATGAGCCTTTCACGCTGGACAGGTTTTGTGCGGCACGCCATATGCTGGTGAGCTTTTCGGGCCGGCCTTATGGCTTTATTGACGAGTCACTGGCCTCGCTGGGCCGGGAGCGCAAGGTGGTACTCACCGTCAACCAGTTTTTCACGGCCGGTCGCGTGGTGGCCAATTCGAATTTGTTGACGGTACTGCCGCGTCATTTTGTCCGCGTGACAGGCATCGCTGACCAGCTGGTGCTGCGCTCGCTGCCGTTTGATGTGTCACCCGTGCATGTGGATGCGCTCTGGCACCAGCGGTCAGAACAGCAGGGCGCGCACCGATGGCTCAGGCAGGCCGTCAGTCGGGCGGCTGAAAAAGCGTTTGTTGTTGATGAAAAATAATCCTGCCGCACAATCACCGAGTGAACATTCAGCTTTTATCTGATCTGCATCTGGAGTCGAATCCGCACTTCACCGCGCTGCCCGTGCCTGGCGCAGACCTGCTGGTGTTGGCGGGGGATATCGGCTCGTACCAAAAGAATTCACAGCTCGTTAGCCTGAAGATTGCAGATTTCGGGCTGGCGCGCTTTTCGCCCTTGCCGGTAGCGCAGGGTGGCGCTGGCTGGCCAACGCCGGTTTTTTTCATTCCTGGCAATCACGAGTACGACGGGCTGGACTTTGACGCGGCCCACGCCCGCCTGCGCGAGACCTGCGAGCGCCTTGGCATGCTGTGGCTGGAGCGGCAATGCGTGGTGCGCAGCGGCGTGCGCTTTGTCGGCTGCACGTTGTGGACGGATTTTGATGCGCTCAGCACCGGCCCGATGGCCCGCACCACCAGCGGCGAGATGACGCTAGGCGAGCAGCTCAAAGTGCGTGAAAAAGCCTTTCGGGCAGCCAATTTTTACTTGAAAAAGCACCACTCTCTGCAAGCCGGGCAGCCGATGCTGGCTGACGCGGTGCGTGAGCAAGGGCTTACTAGCCAAGCTTGGCTGCGCGAGGCGCTTAGCACGCCGTTTGATGGCCCCACCGTTGTCATCACCCACTTTGCGCCCAGCCTGCGCAGCGCCGACCCGCGCTACGGCATCACGCCGGGCACAGCCGGGTTTTGTAACTCGCTTGACGATTTGCTGCCACTGGCAAAGGTCTGGATGCATGGCCACTTGCACTGCGCCATCGACTATGTGGCGCATGGTTGCCGCGTGGTGGCGAATCCGCTGGGCTATGCCCACAAGGGCGAGCAGGCGAGCTTCAAGCCGAATGCCTGCATCCGCATCGAGGCAGCGAGCGAAAACGCATAGCTTGCCCTTTACCCGGCGGTTGTTACTGGCTACTAACTGTCGGGCACAATTAATCATTACACCGTAGCGGTATACCGACGTGATGAGCCGCCACGTATTTCAGTCAAACTCCTAAGATGTTGTCCCCTATAAAAAACGCCGCGCAAAAAGCCAGAGAGCCGAGTTTTTCGCAGCGCGAGTTTCGTGCCTCGCTGGCTATGTTTGCCACTGGCGTGACCATCGTGACGGCGCGTACATCAACCGGCGAGCTGGTCGGCCTGACTGCCAACTCTTTCAATTCGGTGTCGCTTGCCCCCCCGCTGGTGCTGTGGAGTCTGTCGCAGGCAGCCAGCACCATGGCGGCTTTTTCAGAAGGCTCGCACTACGTCATCAATATTCTGGCCGCAGACCAAAAGCAGCTGGCAGTGCGTTTTGCCGGCAAGCGTGAAGAGCGCTGGTGTGGCGTGGCATACACTGACAGTGCGGGCGGCTTGCCGCTGCTCGATGGTGCGGCGGCAACCTTTGAATGCTTCAACCGCAGCCGCTACGAAGAGGGCGACCACGTTATTTTTGTTGGTGAGGTCGAGCGCTGTCACCACCGCGCCAATGCTGCGCCACTGCTGTTTCATGGCGGCAAGTTTTACACCGAGCATCCGCTTTGAATGCGGCGCTCCCGCCTTGCTGGCCCGAGCACGTCGATCACTGACACTGCTATGAACTCCCCACGATTGGAGGCGCTGGTTTTACTGGGCCGCTGGTTGTCGAAGCGGCCCTGTTTAGCACAGCGATGCCTCAAAAGTTGACGTTGTTGCGCCCTTTCAGCCCCAGAATCTCGCGCGCTTCATCGGGCGTGGCCACCTCCAGGCTCAGGGCCTCGATCATGGCGCGCGCGCGCTTGACCTGGTCGGCATTGCTTTTGGCCAGTTGGCCGGGGCCGTTCCAGAGCGAATCCTCCAGTCCGACGCGCACATTGCCACCCAGCGCCAGCGACTGTGCGGCAATCGGCATTTGGTTGCGACCCGCACCCAGCACCGACCAGACATAGTCGTCGCCGAACAGGCGGTCAGCCGTGCGCTTCATGTGCGCCACGTCTTCCGGGTGTGGGCCAATGCCGCCCAGCAGACCGAAGACCGACTGGATCAGGAACGGCGGCTTGATGAGTCCACGCTCGATGAAGTGGGCGGCGGTGTAGAGATGGCCGATGTCGTAGCACTCGATCTCGAAACGCGTGCCGTTGTTGGCGCAGCTCTCCAGAATATGGGCAATGTCCTTGAAGGTGTTTCTGAAGACCCGGTCGTCGCTGTTGGCCAGATAGGGGCGCTCCCAGTCGTACTTGAATTCCTTGAAACGCTCCAGCATGCCGTACAGGCCAAAGTTCATCGATCCCATGTTCAGCGAGGCCACCTCGGGCTTGAAGGTGTGCACCGGCACCAAGCGCTCGGCCACCAGCATGGTGGGGGCACCGCCCGTGGTGATGTTGATCACCACATCCGAAGCGGCCTTGATTTGCGGCAGGAAGGCTTTGAACAGCTCGGGGTCTTGCGACGGCGAGCCGTCTTCCGGCTTGCGTGCGTGCAGGTGCACGATGGAGGCCCCCGCCTGCGCCGCGCCAATGGCAGCGTCGGCGATCTCCGGCCCACTGATCGGTAGGTAGGGCGACATCGAAGGCGTATGGATGGCGCCGGTGACGGCACAGGTAATGATGACTTTTTTGGACTTGCGCATGGAGTGCTCCGGGAGTTGAAGAGAAATCAGGAATCGTTGCCAGCCTGCTGGCGTTTGTGGGCCACCAGGGCCATCAGGCGGTTGTCGCGCCAGCGGGTGCGCTCGGCGAGCTGCGGCGCAGCCAACTCGGTGCGGCGCTCGGTCTCGATACGCGCCAGCACGGCGGCATCCCAGGCGTTGGGTTTTTGCGCTTGGGCGACATCGCGGTAAGTCGGGCCATAACGCTGGGCGTAGTCCACCACGCCGCCCGGCGCGTTCAGGTCTATGGTTTCGAACGGCCCCATGAAGGCCCAGCGCAGGCCCAAGCCGTCTTTCATCACCTTGTCCAGGTCTTGCGCCGACGCGTAGCCCTCGGCGTACAGATTGAGCGCCTCGTTGAGCACTGCGCTCTGGATGCGATTCAGCAAAAAGCCGGTGATCTCCTTTTTGAGCAACACCGGCGTCTGGCCGGCGCGGCTGTAAATGTCATGGGCATGCTGCACCGCCTCGGCAGAGGTCCACGGCGCCGGGGCGATTTCGACCAGCGGCACCAGGTAGGGTGGGTTCACCGGATGCCCGACCAGCATGCGGTGGCGACCCGGCAGGCTCTCAGAGAATTCCGAGGCCATGAGCCAGGAGGTGGAGCTGGCCAGAATGGTGTCGGGGGCGGCCAGCCGATCCAGTTCGGCAAAAATGGTGCGCTTGGCTTCCAGCGTTTCACGGATATTTTCCTGCACCAGCACTGCTCCGGTTACGGCCTCGGCCAGGGTTGACACAGGGGTGATGCGCGCCAGCACCGCGGCCGGCGTCTCGTCGATCAGGCCGTGCTGCGCCAGGTCACTGATGTTTTCCAGTAGCAGTTGCTGGCAGGCCGCCAGCGCCTCGGGTGCCGCGTCATACAGCCGGACCTGGCAGCCGGCGCGGGCAAATACGATAGCCCAAGCGCGGCCAATCAAGCCTGCGCCAACGATGGCGATGGTGTCGTTCATGGGAATCCGTTTCATGTAGTTCTCCGTTTGCTTAGCCAAGATGCTCGACGTTGCCGCAGACCGACAGGCTCTGACCGCTGACCGCCGCGCCGGCCGGTGAGCAGATGAAGATGATCTGGTTGGCGATGTCCTGCGCCGTGACCATGCTGCGCAGCGACACCTTAGTCAGCAGGCGTTCACGCATTTCTTCGTGGGCTATGCCGTAAGACGCAGCCTTGGCCGCGATCACGCGCTCCTGCCGCTCACCGGCGACGATGCCGGGCAGGATGGCGTTGACGCGAATTTTGTCCGGCCCGAGTTCCATCGCCCAGCTTTCGGTCAGCCCGATGACGCCGAATTTGGACGCCGAGTAAGGCGTTCGCAGCGGGAACCCGAGTCTTCCGGCCACCGACGATAAATTGACGATGGAGCCGCCGCCCGCCGCCTTGAGCAGCGGCACGGCGCGCCGGGTACACAGGAAGGGGCCGGTCAGGTTGACGGCGATGGTTTGGTCCCAGTCCGCCAGACTCGTATCTTCAACTTTGGCAGTAGGACCGGCAATACCGGCGTTGTTGACCAGCACGTCAAGCCCGCCCCAACGAGCCGCGAGTTCGGCAAACATCGCATCGACCTGGGCCTCGTTTGATACATCGGTGCGGCTCTGGGTGACTTGGGGGAATTGTTGCCTGGCGCTGGCCAGAAAGTCGTCGTTGACGTCGCAGATATGCACCTGCGCGCCAGCGGCGACGAAGGCCCCGGTAATCGCCAGGCCTATGCCCTGCGCGCCTGCCGTGACCAGCACGTGCTTGCCTTTTAACCCAATGTCCATGGTTTTATCCTCTGTCAGATGAAGTCGTTAAATGTTGCTAGAGCCACAGAACCTGTTTGCGATAGCTTAGATCGGTGAGTAGGGGTTCCGCCGGGCCGGTGTGAAAGACCGCGCCGTGTTCCAGCGCAAACACCCGGTCGGCCAGCGCCAGCACCAGGTCCAGGTTGTGCTCGACGATGATGATGGACACCTCTTGGCGCAGCTGGTCGAACACACTGAACAGCTCCTGCACCACGGTGGGTGCCAGCCCTTCGAACGGTTCGTCCAGCAGCAACAGCTTGACGTTGCCAGAGAGCGCGCGCGCCACGGCGACCATTTGCTGCTCGCCGCCCGAGAGGAAGTCGGCATGGGTTTGCATGCGCGCCTTCAATTGCGGGAAGTACTGCAGGATTTTTTCCTCGCTCCAGACCGTGCCGCTGCGGCCATCGGTGGCACGCGCCAGTCGCCCCAGCGCCAGGTTTTCCGCCACCGTCATGCCAGAAAACAGGCCACGTCCCTGCGGTACATAGCCTATGCCCAGGCGCGCGATGTCCGGCGCCGCCATGCCGGCGATGTTGCGGCCCGCATATTCGACCTGGCCCGTGGCGGCAGTGACCAGACCGGTCAGGGTCTTGAGCAGGGTTGATTTGCCGGCGCCGTTGCGCCCCAGTAGCGCGACGATTTCGCCCTCGCGCACGTCTAGCGAAGCGTTGTTGAGGATGTGGCTCTTGCCGTAAAACGCATTGACGCCTTCAAAGCGCAGCAATACAGGTCGTTCGCTGGCTTGGCCAGCAACGCGCCCGGTCACCGGCGGTGTTCCGGTGCCGGTGTAGATTTCCTGCACGCGCTGATCGGCGCGCGCCTGGTCCGGCGTGCCGGTCATCAGCACGCTGCCCTGGTTCATGACCGTCACCTGCTGCGAAAAGCCGAGCACGCGGTCGATGTCGTGCTCCACGATTAGTACCGGAATATTGTTGGCCACGGTCTGGACCAGGTGCGACACGCGTTCGCGCTCGGCCGCCGCCAGCCCGGACAGCGGTTCATCCAGCAACAGCACTTGCGGCTTGGACCCGAGGGCAATGCCCAGATCGACCAGTCGTTGTCCGCCATAGGACAGCTCGCCGCCTTCCGTGTCCTCGATGCCTTCGAGGCCGAGGAACTTCATCAACTCTGCGGTTTCAGCATGTATTTCCGGATAGCTGTCGATATCGCGCCAGGCGTTAAAACGTGCCGGATGCCGTGCCTGCAGCGACAGCCGCAGGTTTTCGTAAATCGACAGACCGCGGAACAGATTGGTGATCTGGAAGGACCGCGCCAGGCCTTGTTGGCAGATGCGGTGCGCCGACAGTCTTTGGATTTCCTCGCCGTTAAGGCGGACCGTGCCGGCGTCGGGCGCAAACATGCCGGAGATCAGGTTGAAGGTCGTCGTCTTGCCTGCGCCATTCGGTCCGATCAGAGCGCGGATCTCGCCGGCGTGCAGAGTGAGCCCGGCATCCCGCACCGCCTGGATGCCACCGAAGTGCTTGTTGAGCGCCGTCACTTCCAACACCATGCCCTCGCGTGGCGTGGGCCGCAAAAAGGCCGGCAAGGGCAAACCTTCGTAAATCCGGCGCTTGCTCATTGCCGCGCCTTCCTCCACCAGCGGTCGCCAGCGGCGCTGCAGGCGCTGCCAGATGCCGACCAGCCCGGTTGGCGAGTACATGATGAAGCCGACAAAGGCCAAGCCGAACCAGAGCAGCCAATTGGGCGTCCAGATCGACAGCAGCTCGCGGAACAGGATGTAGAACAGCGCGCCCAAGGCCGGGCCGAGGAAGTTGCGCATGCCGCCGATCACCACCATGATCAGCAACTCGCCGGAAAATGCAACCGAGGTCGCCTCAGCTGAAGCCATGCGGTGATGAAACGCCAGCAGCGCACCCGCCAGCGCCGTGACGGTGGCCGACAGCACGAACACGCCGAGCTTGTACTTGTTGGTGTCGTAACCCTGGAAGGTCGCGCGCTGCTCGTTTTCACGGATCGCGACCAGCACATGACCAAAGGGCGAGCGCGTCACACGCAGCAACAGGTATAGCACGGCGAAGCCGATCAGGCTGACCAGCGCCAAGTAAGCGGTCGGGTCATCCAGGTTCAACGGACCGATAGCTGGTCGGACCACGCCGCCCAGCCCCGATTCGCCCCCGGTGAAGGCGGTCCAGCGCCAGGCGATCGTGAAGGTCAGTGCCGAGAGCGCCAGAGTCAGCAGCGAGAAATAGACACCGCGCCGACGCAGGATCAAAACCCCGACGATGGCCGACAGCAGTGCCACAAAGACCAGCGAAAACAGTAGGGGCACGACGATTTGACCGGCAAACCAGTGCTTTTGCGACAGCGCGGCGGCATAGGCGCCGATGCCGAACCAAGCGGCGTGGCCGAACGAGGTCAGGCCGGTGTAGCCGACCAGTAGGTTAAGGCCCAGCGCGGCGATAGCGAAAATCACCACGTCGGTGGACGAGGTTAGCGTCAGGCCGATGGCTTGCAAGGCAAACGGCAGCACGATTAGGGCCAACGCGCCGATCCACAAGGGTTGATATTTTTTATTCACTTCGCTACTCTTTATTCGAATCGTTCAATGCGCTCGCCAAGCAAACCGCGCGGGCGGAACAGCAACACCAGCAGCATCAACAGATAGATCGATGCCTCGCCTGCTGCTGGATAAAAATGAACGGTGATGCCACGCACCACGCCGACCAGTACGGCGGCCAGCACCACGCCCCAGAAGCTGCCCAAGCCGCCGATCACCACCACCACGAAGGCGGCGGTCATGATCTCGGCTCCCATCGCCGGGTGAACGCCGGAAATCGGCGCGAAAAGTACGCCCGCCAGCGCAGCCAAACCGACACCCAGCGCGACGATGGTTGTCATATACGGCTGCAGCCGGATTCCCAATACCGCGACCATGTCAGGTTTTTGCACACCAGCCCGCACCACGCGGCCGAACGAGGTCTTGTTGAGCAGCAGCCAGATCCCGGTCAACGCGACGAAGACGACCGCTAGCATCAGCAAACGGTATCTCGAATAAAGGAAATCGCCTATGACGACTTGCCCCTTGAAAGCAGTAGGGATCGATGACGGTAGCGGTGAGGCGCCCCAGAACATGCGGATCAGCTGTTCGGCGACCATCGCCAAGCCGAATGTAAGTAAAAGACTGAGGATCGGATCGGCGGAATAGAAGCGGCGCAGCAAGAAGCGCTCGAACAGGATGCCCAACATACCCACGATCAGCGGCGAGATGATGATGGCGCCTCCAAAGCCAAAATGTTTGGTGATTTCCACCGCGAGATAGGCGCCCAATGCGTAAAACGCGCCATGGGCTAGGTTGACCACACCGCCTAGGCTGAAGATCAGCGACAGCCCGAGGGCGAGCAGCAGGTAATAGCCGCCAATCAGCAGGCCGTTGACGACCTGCTCCAACAAAAATACCAATTCCATGACCACTCCAAGGGTGCAGAAGGAAAGCGGGAAAGCGAAGCAGCACGCTTGCACGCACGCTGATAGGCGACGGCAAGGGATGCAAACGGCGCGGGTCCGCTGGCGTCCCGCCTTCCCTCAAAGTGCGATTACAGCGTGCAGGCGTTTTCTTCGCGTGTCGGCGCCAGGATTTCGAGGGAATCCTTCGGTCCGGGCACGGTTGGGCCCAGCGCGATGAAATCCCACTTGTCCTTGGCCTTGCCCTTTGGCTTGGCGGTGACGGTGTACATTTCCTGCATCAACTGATGGTCCCAGGCGCGGAAATAGCCTTTGCGCGCCTTGAGGATGTCGAATTGCGCACCTTTCTCAAAGAATTCGATCAGCTTGGTCGAATCGGTCGACTTGGTCTCGGTCATCGCCTGCACCATGGACTTAAGTGCGACGTATTCGCCCCATGCCTGGTTTTCCGGCGGCTTGCCGTATTTCTTGGTGAAGGCGGCGACGAACGCTTTGGAGCTTGGGGTATCGACATCGTGGTGCCAGATCATCGGCCAAGTACCGCCGAAGTTGTCGACGCCCGCCCCCCAAGCGAAAGCCGTATCGAAGCCGAAGCCAGCGATCGGGTAAGGAAGGCCGAATTCAGCATACTGCTTGATGAAATTGGTGATCTGATTTCCGGCCAGGTTGGAAATCACCAGATCGGGCTTGGCTTGGCGGATTTTCAGCAAATAAGGGCTGAAATCGGTGGCATCGGTACCAACCAGTTCATTTTGTACGAAGGTCCCCCCATTCGCGGCGACAAAAAGCTTGGCTACACGGAGCAAATCATGGCCGAAAGCATAGTCGGCAGTCAGGCCGAATAACTTTTTGCCCTTGATCATGTTGTCGCGCAATAGCGCCTGACCGGCAGCCTTGACATACATGGTGTTGGCGGCCTCGACGTGGAACATGTACTTGTTGCATGCTTTTCCGCGTAGCTCGTCGGAATTGCCGCCAGTGTTCACAAAGACACGCTTGTTGCGTGCGGCCACTTGCGCAATCGCCAGACCGGACGCCGATGAAATTTCACCGATCAGCACCACCGCGCCGTCTCGTTCAAACAAGCGTTGTGCCTTCGATGAGGCGGTTGACGGGTTGACCGAGTCTTCCGAAATCAACTCCAGCTGGCGACCCATGACGCCTCCCGCCTGGTTCACTTCTTCCACGGCCAATTTGATGCTCATGACCGCGTACTCTCCCAGTGGGCCGAGAAAGCCGGTCAGCGGCGTCAGATGACCGATTTTGATCTTGTCCGACTGACTGTGAACGATGGCCGGAAAGCCAAGACCACCCAATGCGGCCATTCCCGCGATAGCAGCCGAACCGGTGACCAGTTTGCGACGACTGGTCGAAACGGACTGCTCCGCGGCGGCATTTGCCTGCGCGTCTGCTTGCGATATGGCGCTTGTACCGGCGCTTTGATCCTTGATGCTTATCGTCATTGTCTTGTCTCCTGTTTTTCACCGCAGCCATCGTTGTACGGCGACATGGTTTAAATCTGAGCGGCACCCTATGCCGGCCCAGGGTTTTGAGCTCAATCCCGGATTTCATCCAGTACCGGCCCAATCCGCTTCAATAGCAAGGCGTCAAAAACAATTCTTTGAACAAACATCACTAGCGAAGCAAGATGTGATCAAATATATGTAATCTCAAATTGGAAAGCAAGCACTGGGCCTGGATTCGCCGCTCCAGCGAGGGAAAACACCTAGTAATTGATCCTTAAAGGACGTGCATCGATGCCTGTTGATTGCTTTTCAAGCAACGATCTGCGGGACACAACACGCAGATAAAATGATGGCGAAAGGAGTGAGCCCGTGACAGCCATGGAAAAGATTCAGCCCATCGTCCATCAAACTTTGTCCGCCAAGGTTTATCAAGATCTGCGGGAAATGATCATTTCGGGGCAGTTGCAGCCCGGCGAACGCCTGACGCTGGCGGGTATGGCCGCGGCGCTGGGCACCAGCGCGATGCCGGTGCGTGAGGCGATTCAAAAACTGGCTGCCGACGATGCGTTGGAACTTCTGCCGAACAAATCGGTACGGGTTCCGGTGATGACGCGGACCCGCTTTCAGGAGCTGGTCACGATTCGGCTTGCCGTGGAAGGACTGGCGATCGAAACCGCTGCCGGGCTGATTACTGCCGAGCAGTTGGCCCACCTCGCGGAACTGGAGCACGCGTTCCGGACGGAACTTCAGCTGGCCATGCCGGACGTCAACCGCCTCATCCAGGTTAACAAGCAATTCCATTTCGGGGCGTATGCGGCAGCTGGCATGCCGACGCTGCGCAATCTCATCGAGGGCTTGTGGCTGCGCATAGGCCCGGTGCTAAATCTGGATCTGCGCAATAAAGCTAGTCGACTGGCCAACCCGCCTTCGGTTCAGGCGCATCGCGCCATGCTCGAGGCCTTGCGTGCGCACGATGGCCCGGCAGCCCGGCAGGCCCTGGCCATGGACATTCAGTGCGCGGCCGACGTCATTCTTTCAGGCATGGGCCTGAAAACAGAATAAGTCAGCTGCACGCTTTATTCCTGATCTTTCTGTGCCATCTGCGCCATGCGCTTGCTCTTCCAGTAAACATCATCGCCGCCGTTCATGCGATTGAGCACGCGCGACAGTACAAACAGCAGATCGCTCAGACGGTTCAGGTACTGGCGCGGCGCGTCTTTCAGGTCTTCTACAGCGCCCAGCGCCACCACGGCGCGCTCGGCGCGGCGGGCCACGGTGCGGCAGACATGCGCCAGCGATGCGGCGCGCGTGCCTGCTGGCAGGATGAACTCGGCCAGGCGCGGCAGTGCGGCGTTGTGCTCTTCAAGCGCTGCGTCGAGCGTTGCCACGGCCTCGGGCTTGAGCAGCTCAAAGCCGGGAATGCTGAGTTCGCCGCCCAGGTTGAACAACTGATGCTGCACCTCAACCAGCAACTCACGAACCCGCTCCTGCATGTCTTCACACAGCAGCACACCAAGGTTGGAGTTGAGCTCATCCACATCGCCCATGGCGTGAACGCGCAGGCTGTCTTTGCTGACGCGGGTGTTGTCGCCCAGCCCGGTCGTGCCGTTGTCGCCGGTACGGGTCGCAATTTGTGTAAGTCTGTTGGCCATGAGCTTGAACTCTATCAGAGCCAGTGCAAACCAAAACAATACGCCAATCCAGGCCAATCCGGGCCAGCGCGACAGACCTGCTCAGGCCGTGTAGCATGTAGCTATCCGGAGACAAAGAATGAACGCACCCCTACCTTCCCACCTGCTGCCCGACATTGTCCAGCGGGAAACGCCTGCGGCGTTGATTGATGCGCTTAAAAGCCGCTTTGCCGAACGCTGCTCCACCGCACTCGTGGTGCGTGAGCAGCATGGCCGTGACGAATCATCGTTTGCCGCCCCGCCGCCCGCTGCCGTGGTGTTTGCCGAGAGCACCGCTGATGTTGCGGATGCCATCAAGCTGGCCGGCCAATACAGCGTACCGGTGATTGCATTTGGCGTGGGCACTTCGCTGGAAGGGCATTTGCTGGCGGTGCAGGGCGGCATCAGCATCGATGTCAGCCGCATGAACAAGGTGCTGCATATCAACGCCGAAGACCTGACCGTGACCGTGCAGGCTGGCGTGACGCGTAAACAGCTCAATGAAGAAGTTAAAAGCACAGGCATGTTTTTCCCGATTGACCCCGGTGCCGATGCCACCCTGGGCGGCATGAGCGCCACCCGTGCCAGCGGTACCAATGCCGTGCGCTACGGCACCATGCGCGAGAACGTGTTGGCTTTGGAAGTTGTCACGGCCAGCGGCGAAGTCATTCGCACCGGCACGCGCGCCAAAAAATCATCGGCCGGCTACGATCTGACGCGTTTGATGGTGGGCAGTGAAGGCACGCTGGGGGTCATCACTGAAGTCACCGTCAAGCTTTACCCGCTGCCCGAAGCCATCAGCGCGGCGGTGTGTTCCTTCCCCAGCATTGAAGCGGCGGTACGCACGACGATTGAGATTATCCAGATGGGCATACCGATTGCCCGCGTCGAGCTGCTTGACGTGAATACGATTCGCATGGTCAACGCACACAGCAAATTGACGCTGCCTGAAGAGCCGATGCTGCTGATGGAATTTCACGGCTCGCCCAGTAGCGTGAAAGAGCAGACTGAGATGGTGCAGGAGTTAGCTGGCAACCACCTGGGCAATGCGTTCGAATGGGCCAACACGCCAGAAGCGCGCACACGCCTGTGGACGGCGCGGCACAACGCCTACTTTGCGGCGCTTCAAAGCAAGCCCGGCTGCCGTGCGATTTCAACCGACACCTGCGTGCCGATCTCCAGACTCGCCGACTGCCTGCTTGAGTCCGTGGCAGAGGCAGATGCCAGTGGCATTCCCTACTTCCTCGTCGGCCATGTGGGCGACGGCAATTTTCACTTCGGCTATTTGATTGACCCAGGCAAGCCCGAAGAACGCGAAATTGCCGAAGACCTGAACCACAAGCTGGTGGCGCGCGCCCTGAGACTGGAGGGCACCTGCACCGGCGAGCACGGCATTGGCCTGGGCAAGATCGACTTTTTACTGACCGAGACCGGCGATGGTGCGGTCGAGATGATGCGCAGCATCAAGCGTGCGCTGGACCCGAAGAACATCATGAACCCGGGGAAGATTTTTACGCTCTGAGCGCGAAAACTTGCCCTAAGTCCGACAGGCGCCTAGTGCAACACTGCACTAGCTTACTGCAGCCCGCGATAGGCGCGGGCTGGAATGTGTGGCGCAGAGGCGAACGCGCGCCGGGAGGCTATTTGCCGCCGCGCAAACGCTCAATCAGGCCATTGAGCTCGTCCATCGACGAAAACCGGATCGCCAGCTCGCCCACGTCTTCGCGCCTGCCATTGCGTTTGACCTGCTTTTTAATGCGCACCTCAACCTCGGCCATCAGCAGGTCGGCCAGCTCTTCTTCAACCCGGCGGGTATCGCGTGATTTTTCCTTGGCTGCGCGTTGCGGCTGGAGCGAGAACTCTGCACCTAGTTTTTTGACCAGGCTTTCGGCTTCGCGTACCGACATTTTTTTGCCGCTGATCTGGTTCGCCGCCGTGATTTGCGTGGCCCGGTCCAGCGCCAGCAGTGCGCGTGCATGGCCCATATCGAGGTCGCCGGCCATCAGCATGGTTTGCACCGGTTCGGCCAGATTGAGTAGGCGCAGCAGGTTGGAGGTGGCGCTGCGCGAGCGACCGACGGCCTGCGCGGCCAGCTCGTGAGTGAGCCCAAACTCTTTGACTAGCCGTTGCAGGCCGCTGGCTTCTTCAAGCGGGTTCAAGTCTTCTCGCTGGATGTTTTCAATCAGCGACATGGCCGCAGCGGCCTCGTCAGGCACGTCCCGTACCAGTACCGGCACGCTGTCCAGCCCGGCAATTTTGGCCGCCCGAAAGCGCCGCTCGCCGGCGATGATTTCGTATTTGCCGTCATTCGCACCGCTGGTCAATCGTCGCACCAGAATCGGCTGCATGATGCCCTGTACCTTGATGGACTCGGCCAGCTCGTACAGCGCGCCCTCGTCCATGCGGGTGCGTGGCTGATACTGGCCTGCCACCATGTCGGTGAGGCGCAGCGATGCGGGCAGGCCGGGACTGGTGGCGCTGCTGCCGACCGCGTTATCGGCGGCGGCGGTTTCGCCAACGGTGGGGCCAAGCAATGCTTCGAGGCCGCGGCCTAGGCCTTTGGGTTTTTTGGTGACCATGGTTAGTATTTATCCTTTGGATAGCCGATTTCTTTTTGATGACGTAAGCGCAG
>Ga0105054_10007113_pt1 | contig 15327 bp, 9 predicted proteins | sample BON02_FD_78091 | JGI IMG/M metagenome (GOLD analysis project Ga0105054, IMG submission 78091) | Freshwater microbial communities from Lake Bonney liftoff mats and glacier meltwater in Antarctica - BON-02 (megahit assembly) | ecosystem: Environmental > Aquatic > Freshwater > Ice > Glacier...
CATCAACGGCCGGGGCACCACGCACATCGGCGAATACACCGGCATGAAGGATGCTCATAACGTCCAGGTCTCCACGCTCATCGATCCTGACCGCAGACTCTTCACCAACAAGACCAAACTCGTGAAAGACCGCGCTGGCAATGAGCCGACCTGCGTCACTGACTTCCGCGAAGCGCTTGACGACAAGAACATCGATGCGATCTCCATCGCCACCACCAATCACTGGCACGCGCCGATCACCATCTACGCCTGCATGGCGGGCAAAGATGTGTACGTTGAGAAGCCTTGCAGCCACAACGTGCACGAAGGGCGCGTCGCGGTGCAGGCTGCGCGCAAGTACAACCGCATCGTGCAGCATGGCACGCAGAATCGCGCGAGTAGTCGCTGGGCGCAGCTTGCGGAATATGCAGCCGACGGCGCGCTGGGCAAGCTTCAGATTTCGCGAGGCTTGTGTTACAAGCGTCGCAACGGTATCGGCATCAAGCCACACATGGAGCCGCCAAAGGATCTGGATTTCAACATGTGGCTGGGGCCCGCGCCGCTTCAGCCTTATCACGCCAATCTCGTGCACTACAACTGGCACTGGTTCTGGGATTTCGGCAACGGCGACATCGGCAACCAGGGTGTACACGAAATGGACAAAGCCCGCTGGATGATTCCCGGCGCCACACTGCCCAAACGCATTCTGAGCATCGGCGGTCGCTTTGGCTATACCGATCAGGCCCAGGTGCCTAACACGCAGATTGCGTTCTTCGACTACGGCCCGGATAAGCCGATGATCCTTTTCGAAGTGCGCGGCCTGCCCACCAAAAGCCACCTCACGCAAACCGTCGGCAACATCATGCACTTCGAAGGCGGCACCGTCGCAGGCCAGGGCACCTTCACACCCACCGATGCCAGCAAGCCCGCGCAGCTTCCCAAAGTCGAAGGCAAAAAACGCATCGGCGGCGGCCAGTTCACCAACTTCATCATGTGTATGCGATCGCGCAAAGTCGAGGAACTCAACGCTGACATCCTCGAAGGCCACTACTCCTCGGCCCTGTGCCACCTTGCCAACATCAGCTACCGCCTGGGCGAAGATGCACCCTTTAGCAAACAGCACAAGACCATCGGCGACAACAAGGAAATCGTCGAAACCTTCGAGCGCATGAAGGATCATCTCAAAGACAACAACATCAATCTCGATGAGACAAACTACCGCGTGGGCAAGGTGCTGGAGTTTGATCCTGAGAAGGAACAGTTTGTGAACGACAAGAAAGCAGATGCACTACTGACCCGCGAATACCGCGCGCCGTTTACGATTCCCGACAAGCTGTGAGTAAAAAACAAGCCTCGATGCAATGCATCGAGGCTTTTGCGTTTCGTTGGATGAATGCTCATTACTCCGCAGTTTTCTTCTCTGCGGCTTCCACGGTGATTTCGTATTCGATCGCGTCGCCTTCGAGTTCGATGGCGTAGTCACCTTTGGGGAGTGAGAGCGTTTTGCCGCCTTCGCTGGCGCCGCGGGCGTTGCCCAGGCGATCGACGCGCTGGTAGGTGGCTTTATCTTCGCTGCCTCGGCCTTCTTTCTTTTTGACCAGGCTCATGGAGATGGAGCCGCCGCGCGTGCCTTCGGGAGCTTTGGTGGTCCACTTGATGCGCACCGCAGGAGCTTCGCTGGAAAACTCAATCCGCATCGGCTCAGCCTGCTTGGCGTTCTTCTTGTACTCGGCTTTTTTCAGCACGCCCGACTTGCTGGTGATTTCCGTCCACTCGATGGTGGACTTGGGCTTCTTCTTATCTTCCTTTTCCTTGGGCATCGGCTTGGGCGCTTCTTCTTTTTCCTTGGCCTTCTCTTCATCAGCAGCGATGGAGATGGCGGGGATAAAACAAAGTCCCGACAGGAGCAGGCAAAGGGCGATCATCAATTTGGACATGGGACGATCCTTCGAAGTAGGCGGGGAAAGTAGGCGTTACGGCTGGAAACCAGATTACATCATATTCTACGTTCGAGAAATCCGGATGTCCGAAATTTCATCGACCTGACAATACCATCGGCGGATCGGCCCTTACGATTTTCGATTGCACCCGGTTGCGCCTACCATGTCGCCATCCCCCGGAGTCCCCCCGGAGTCCCCCGGAGTCCCCCAGAGTCCCCGGATTAACAGAGGTAAACCGACTTTGCACGAACCTGAATCATCCAAGCATGAGTCTGATCCCAGCGCTGACGATGGGCCGTTGATGCCGCAGTCGCCAGATGAATCGGCCTCGGCGGTGCAGACGCCTGACATGGGCAGCGTCAAGAGCGATGCGCTGGCGCCGCCGCCATCCTTCGGCCGGCAGCTTGCGCAGCTGGTCATCATTCCCGCGCTCATTGCGCTCTGCGCCATCATCGTCTTCTGGCTCTTTGGCAGCCTCGCTTCCGGCGGTGAGAACTTGCAGGAGCAACTGGCCCGCCTGCGGCAATCCAGCGGCGCAGGCAAAGTGGTCGCGGATTTACAAGACCCGCGCTACAAGGATCGATGCCAGGCTGCGTTTCAGATTTCTGTGCTCATCGAAAAGCTCAAAGAACCTAAGGAGCGACTGGAACTGAGCGAGCAGCTCGTCGAGGTGCTCGAAAAATATGTACACAAGGATGAAGCAGATTTGCAGTACTGGCTGTTGCTCGCGCTGGGTCGGCTGGGGCAGCCCGGAGCATTGGAGCCGATCTTGGCGCGGGCGGATTCGCATCTGATGAAGGTGCGCGTCGCGATGATCGGGGCGGTGATGATGTGGACCGATCACGACATGGCAGCGGTGCGCAGCGCCCTGCCCAGGATTCTGCCGCTCCTGAAAGATCAATATTCCGAAGTGCGCGAACTGGCGGCAGCAGCCATTTCAAAGATCGCAATGCCCGGGGATACGCAGCTCATCGCGCCGCTCAAAGAAGCGATGCAGTCGCTAGGCGTTGATCCCAAAAATCGCCTCTACCAATCGACGGTCATCTACTCCGCCATCACACTTGCCATTCTCGGCGACGAGCAAGGCATCGAGTATGTGGCGAAGGTGCTGCTCAACCGCGAAGCACTCGCTCAGCTACGGGCGGACATCACCAACCAGAGCGATGTGCTGATGAACAGGAACGATCAGGATTACGCCATCGCAGCCACGTTGTTTTATGTGGATCGCATGACCGATGATCGAATCTGGGCGCGCGTGGTGGATTTGGCCGAGAGTGATTCGAGTGTGAGCATTCGCAAGGCGGCGCTGCAACTGCTGGCAGGGCGCAAGGCCGTGGAGCAGCGGTGAGAAGACAGGTGAAAAAAATCAAATTACAAATCGCAATCTTCAAATCACAAACAAACATCAAATGCCAATGGGAGCGAAACCAGAGCGTTCACAGGTGAGGCATCGTCTTTTTGAGGATTGTTTTTTGGAGCTTGTTTGAGATTTGTCTTTTGAGTTTTGGAACTTGTCAGAGGCATGGGATTTGAAAAACGTAGCGTGCTGTTTTGCCGCAGGCCCTGCCTTTACATAGCACCCTCTGATTCGCTATCATTGGGTACTGTTTCGGTTACTCCTGCCGGTACCATCGATCAAGGGTTCGCGCAATATGGCTGACACCCATCAGGAAATCGTGAAGGTCTGGATTGCTCCAGGCTGTATCGTCTGCGATTCGTGTGAAAACGACTGCCCGGAAGTGTTTGATGTGCAGGAAGAGACCTGCATCATTCGCCCCGATGCGCTCAATGCCGAATTCACCAAACCGCTCACACCTTCGATCATAGTTGCAGCCGAGGGCTGCCCGGTTGATGTAATCAAATTTGAAACCATCGAAGTCGCTGGCCCCGATCCCTGGGCTGGCAAAGAAGAACTCGTCACGGCTGGTGCAGGTGCATCGGGCGGCGGCGGCGGGGCGGCGAAGAAGGCAGGTTGGACACCCCCGCAAGGGCCACCCGATCCCAAGTGGGCGGGCTTACTCGCCGCAGCTCACGCCACCGGCGGCAAGGCGGGCATCGCAGCCGCAGCCAGAGCAAACGAAGAACAGGAAGCTGATGCCCATCTCGCTATCGCGGCGACCGATGCAGAGGCGCAGGCGATCGCTCAGAAGCCAATCATTGCCGGTCGCTTGCCCGCCAAGGCACCGGCCCAAGCGATTGCCGCGGCACTCGCTGCCGATGCGCCGCCTGATGCATACAGCGCGATGCTCGTGGCCACCGGTTACGCCAGGCCGCAGACGACGGTGACGCAGCGCATTCGCGAAAAGGCATCGAGGGTCAGCGCGATGAGTCGCCGTGGATTTAATGCAGCGCTGGTCGTGGGCTGGGGCAGTCTGGCGGCGGCGGCGGCGGTGTATGGCGGGGCGTTTAATTCGTTCCTCGCTCCCAAGATCAGCCGTGAACCGCCCGCGACTTTCCGTGCAGGCAAGGTCTCTGAGTTCATGGATGTCAAAGTCTATGAGCAGCACAAAGACAAAAACGTTTGGCTCATTCACTTGGCCGACGGCAAACTCATCGCCTTGAGCACCATCTGCACCCACCTGGGCTGCATCCCCAACTGGCTGCCCAACGATGCCAAGTTCAAATGCCCCTGCCACGGCTCAGGCTTCTACATGAACGGTGTCAACTTTGAAGGCCCAGCCCCGCGCCCCTTGGAGCGTCTGCGCGTCGTCCTCGAAGGCGATGTCGTCGTCGTCGATAAAAGCCAGAAATACCGCGAAGAACTGGGCCAGTGGACCTCGCCTGACAGCTATGTGACGCTCTAAGCCGGCATGTACGTTGATGTGCCGTTGGCCGCGTGAATGCCGTAGTTCGTTTGATCTACATTCATCCAGATATGTGAGCGCTTGGCCCTCAAATAGGTCTGGCCTATATGATGACGTTCGAGGCCTTTTCCCCGCTACCCCAGAATCTCAATTGTCGCTATACTATTAGGCCCTCGTGACCCGTTCCGACGGCGACAATGATTCAACCGATCATCGTTGACCAGACGAATGAATTGATGGATGTCCGCCTGAAGTTGCCCTTAAGCTTTCCCGGACATCCCCGCATGGGCCGCCAGACAGTTTGTTGCACGAGACTGCTGACCACCCCCGTTGATCTAAGACCATCCCCACGTTGACCATCCCCACGTTGGGTTCCTTGATCAACACACCCAGTGAATCGAAGTCGTTTTACCTCACGTTGACTCAAGGAATCATCATGCAAGCAGCACAGTCAGGCCTGGCGGCAATGTCCGCACTGGCCCCAATGATCGAACCCGCCAATTCCGTTGCTCCTGTCGCCACGATTCACCACGAGCCCACGCTGGATCCCGAAGATGCACCCGCACCGGTGATCCCTGTCAACTTCCGCAAGTTGCTCGCGCCCTATCGCGTGCCTCGCACCGCCGCCAGTGTCTGGCAACTTGTCACGACATTTGTCCCATTCATCAGCCTCATCATCGGCATGTATTTCGCCTATGCCCACGCTCCGCTCTGGGTCGTCGTCCTCATGGGCGTACCCACCGCGATGCTCATGATCCGCCTCTTCATCATTCACCACGACTGCGGCCACGGCAGCTTCTTCAAATCCAAAACCGCCAACGATTTCTTCGGCGCGATCTTCGGCACCATGACGCTCACGCCATACCTCCACTGGCGCTGGACCCATGCCATGCACCACGGCTCAGCCGGCGACTTGGATCACCGAGGCTACGGCGACATCCCGACCTTCACCGTCGATGAATACCTCGCCATGAGCCCGCTCAAGCAACTGATCTATCGCGTCTATCGCTTCCCGCTCGTCATCTTCGGCCTGCTACCCTTCTTCATCTTCAGCATCTATCAGCGGTTCCCCATCGGCCTTCCCAAAGCTCAGAAAAAGGCCCGCCGCAGCGTCTATATCACCAACATCGTATTGATCGTTTATGCCGCCATCATGATTCCGCTGGTTGGATTCTGGGCGTTCTTCTGGGTGCATGCGCCCTTTGCCGCGATGGCCAGCACCACCGGCGTCTGGCTGTTCTACGTGCAGCATCAGTATGAAAACACCTACTGGGCACGCCACGATGAATGGGATTTCGCCCGCGCTGCAATGTCGGGCAGCTCCTACTACGTCCTGCCCAAGTGGCTCCAGTGGTGTACCGCCAACATCGGCCTGCATCACATCCATCACCTGGACAGCCGTATCCCCAACTACAACCTTCAGCGCTGCTACGACGAAAACCCCGCACTTCAAAAGTGCGAGCATCTCACCCTCTGGCAGAGCTTTCATTGTGCCAACCTCAAACTCTGGGATGAAGATCAGCAGAAAATGGTCACCTTTGCCCAGGCCCGCAAAGTGCGCAAGGCCCGCAAAGAGCAAGAGCATCGCAAAGCTGCTTGATGAGTCTTTTGCCTACGCCTTGATGATGAACTGATGAATACAATGACCGACGGCTTTAGCCGTCGGTTTTTTCTTGGATGTACTTTCAGAGTTGCCTTATCAGAGCCGGACTCTGCGAGTCCGGTCAGTCCCGCGAAGCCTGTCCGCAGGCTGAGAGGGACTGTCGAGTGTACGGCAATTTCTCGTCGCAGATTTTTCAAGGGAGATTTCCATGTCTGAGCAGGTCATCACCATCGAGGAATACAACAATCCCCACCGCGCCGACATGGCCCGCATGTGTCTGGAAGCAGAGGACATTCCCGTCTTCCTGGAGAACCGCTTCATCGTGGAAACCGACTGGCTCCTCGCCAATGCAGTGGGAAATATCCGCCTTCAGGTCCCCGTGACCTGCGAAAAGCGCGCAAGAGAGATTCTCGCCACACTTGCGCCCCCGCAATCTGCCTTGGGCGATCGAAAGGAAATCGACGCAGCCCTCACCTGCCTCAACTGCGGCCAGCCCATGTCAGAAGAAGATGTCGCATGCAGCGCGTGCGGCTGGTCGTATGAAGCATCAGAAATAGAAGCATCAGAAACCGGCAACGCCGAAACGCCAGCGGAAGAGGATGATTCTGAAAGCGATGAACAGTTGTAGCAGCCTTGAACACAGGGCAATCGCAAGCAACAAGCGATTCGCCTCTCTGGTCCAAAGGACCAGCACAACCCAGCCCAGGTCAATGTTCCTGAGCCAGCTACCGCTTCGCTCGCTTTGCTGGGCGTGGCCGGTCTGGCCACTCGTCGTCGTCGCATGGCTTGAGACTATTGCCTACAGATAAAACCCACCCAACCCCGCTGTCATGGCGGGGTTTTTCTTTGCGTGAATTAAATGTGTGGACTTCGCCGCTGCCGGCGGAACAATGATGCAGATAGAATAATTGAGTAAATCCTTGAACTTCCGTTCAATGTCTGTTATACTATGACCTGTGAGAAGTCATCTCCTGCTTTCATTGGCCCTTGGCCGGGGACTTGGTCATGTGCGTTACCGAATGGTCCGTTTTCGTAGCCCATCCTCGCGCCGTCTGTGCGTTAACCTCATTGGCGGTTGTTCTTTACGTTGCTCGGTTTCACGGCACTAAGGGTTTCCTGGTAGACGTCTACTCGTTTACCCCTAGACATGACGTAAATCACGTTGCATCAATGGGTAACGATGGCAATGTCAGATTGAAAAACGCGCAGGTAGACATGGCTATTTGCCGTTTTTCAGACTTCGTCAGCGTTCTCATCCATTTTTCACGGTCTGCACGCTACAGAATTTCTCTGGTCACTTCCCTTACATCGCAACTTCGTTTCTAATGTGCGAAGCTTGTCATGGACGACAAACTTAGCGTCGCGATGCGAATCAATCATCTTCACAACCAGTTGGGGAACATCATGGCCACCATCGATCAGGACAAACAGATCATTCAAACTGCGGTCAACACCATTCGCACGCTCTCGATGGATGCGGTGCAAAAGGCCAACTCCGGGCACCCGGGTACGCCGATGGCGATGGCGCCGGTCACCTACTCGCTCTGGAACAATCATCTCGCGTTTGATCCCAACGATCCGATCTGGCCTAACCGCGATCGCTTTGTGCTCTCGATGGGCCACGCCTCGATGCTGCTCTACTCCATGCTGCATCTGTGCCAGGTCAAAGCAGTCAACCGCGCATACGAAACCGTCGGCGAGCTCTCTGTGAAACTCGAAGACATCATGGCGTTTCGTCAACTAGACAGCAGGTGTCCGGGCCATCCGGAATATCGCTGGACCAGCGGCGTCGAGACGACCACCGGGCCGCTGGGGCAAGGCTTCGCCACCAGCGTCGGCATGGCGATGGCGGGCAAGTGGCTGGGCGCGACTTATAACAAGCCGGAGTTTGAACTGTTCAACTTCCACACCTACGCCATGGGCGGCGACGGCTGCATGATGGAAGGCGCAACGCAGGAAGCAGCTTCGCTCGCGGGCCATCTCAAACTCGACAACCTCTGCTGGGTTTATGACAACAACAAAATCACCATCGAAGGTGACACCCACCTGGCCTTCAGCGAAGACATCGCGACGCGCTTTATCGCGCTGGGTTGGAATGTCACACGTGTGGGCGATGCGAACGATCTGGACATGCTCAATCGGGCTTTCAAACTGGCCCGCGAAACCAAAGGTCGGCCCACGCTCATCATCGTGGACAGCCACATCGGCTGGGGCGCACCGACCAAGCAGGACAGCCACTCCGCGCACGGCGAACCGCTGGGCGTGGACGAGATCAAAGGCGCGAAGAAAAACTACGGATTCCCCGAAGACAAAGATTTCTACATTCCCGATGGTGTTCTCGAACACTTCGCAGCAGGCATGGGCAAACGCGGCGGCGATCAGCGCGCTGCATGGATGAAACTGTTTGAAGGCTACAAAGCGAAATTTCCCGCCGAGGCTGACGCCATTATGCGCATTCAGAAACGCGCCTTGCCTGACGGCTGGGACAAAGATCTCAAAGCATTCCCCGCTGATGCGAAGGGCATGGCCTCCCGCGAGAGCAGCGGCAAGGTCATCAACATGGTCGCCAAGAATGTGCCCTGGCTCCTGGGCGGCGCTGCGGATCTGGCGCCTTCCACCAAGACGCGACTCACCTTCGAAGGCAACGCCGAGTTTGGCCCGCCAAGTCTTTCGCGCCCTGGCACTGTCGATTCGCATGGGCAGACCCATGGCAAGGAAACCTTCGCCTGGTCCGGCCGCAACATCCACTACGGCGTGCGCGAGCTGGGCATGGGTGCGATTCTCAACGGCATGGCGCTCACCAAAGTCCGCCCCTTCGGCTCGGGCTTTTTCGTCTTCTCCGATTTCAGTCGCCCTGCGATTCGTCTTTCCGCCATCATGGAAATTCCTGTCATCTACGTCTTCACGCACGACTCCATCGGCGTGGGTGAAGATGGCCCGACGCATCAGCCTATCGAACACCTGGCAGCCCTTCGCGCAATCCCTGGCCTGGTCGTCATTCGCCCCGGTGATGCGAATGAAGTCATCGAAGCATGGAAGTATGTCATGCAGCTCAAGCACGAGCCTGCTTGTCTGATTCTTTCGCGCCAGGCGATGCCCACGCTTGATCGCACGAAATATGCAGCAGCATCGGGCCTGACCAAAGGTGCATATGTTCTGGCGGATACGGCTAGTGCAGCGGGCAAGCCGGATGTGATTCTGATTGCGACGGGTACGGAAGTGCAGTTCGCGATGGGTGCGTATGAGAAGCTCGAAGCTGAGGGCGTCAAGGCTCGCATCGTCTCGATGCCTTCGTGGGAAGTCTTCGAGCATCAGTCGGCTGAGTATCGCCAGAGCGTGCTGCCATCGAGTGTGAAGGCCCGCGTCAGCATCGAGCAGGCATCGACCTTCGGCTGGGAACGCTACGTCGGCGAAGAAGGCAAAGCCATCGGCATGAAAACCTTCGGCGCATCCGCCCCGCTCAAAGAGCTTCAAAAGAAGTTCGGCTTCTCCGCCGAAGCGGTGTACAACGCTGCTAAAGAAGTGATGAAGAAGTAAAGGGCTGAGGCGTTTACAGCGCATGGGCCAATCGCTCATTCACTCCACACTCATGCGCACGTATTCATCCGTGATGGTTTTGCCGGTCTTGACATCGAAGCCGTGTGATTCTTGGCCTGCCGGGATGGACTCGGTGTGAGTTTTCAGGCTGCCGTTTTCCTTCCACGCATAGGTGAGTTTGCAGGCGCGTGGTGCCGGTGTTTGGTAGATGCCATAGAGCTCGGCGGTGATGAGTCCGGTGGTGTACCCGCCTGCGTAGAGGTTGACGCGCAGTAGTGCATCGCGCGATGCAGTGTCAGCGACTTTGGCGGAGCCATACATCCAGCCGCTGGAATATTCGTTGTCGGCAGGCAACGGAGCCTTGGCGAAAGGTTGCCACGTCTTGCCGTCATCGTTGGAAATAGACATGTGAAAGTCAGCGCCTTGAGGCGGCGGCACGCGCACCCGGAAGCGCGCCGCAGCGGAGACTTCCATCAGCCTGTCTCTTTCTGAGAGCAAAGGCACACGAAAAACCACTTGGCCCGGCTTGTTGTTGGTCGTCGTATATGCCAGCGTCTGCTTCGCATCGCGCGGGGTGTATTTGAGGTTCGCGGATCGCCTCGCGCTATCTTCGATCGTACTGATTTCCTTTTCGCTGAGTCCAAAATCAGGCACGAGTGGAAGCACGCGCCGGGATGCAGCGTGATAAATCACGTGGCTGCCTTCGGGTTTGAGGCGAGGGTACATCGCCTGATTCATCTGACTCACGGTGGTGAAGGTGAGTTCATCAAGGCCTGCTTTGTCCGCGAAGGTGAAGCGGAGCCACCAGCCGTAGCGTCCCTTGGTTTGCTCGGTGAGATCGCTGGTGAATGAGCCGGTGAGTTTGCCCAGCGGTTGCCACGATTGACCTGAATTCGTGGAGATTTCCAGCGTCACGTTGCCAGTCGCTTTGCCGGTGAGGGTGAGACCGCCGGTGGCTTTGCCGGTCATCGGGTTTTCGTCATCGACTGGATCACCGCAGATGACGTAAGGCGAAAAGTGCGTGAACACCACCGACGCCTCCTTGCCATCTTTGCTGCGAAGGCGCGGCGAGGCGGCGCTGCTGCCCAGGTTGTTCGATATGTTCATCGTGCCTTCGCGCCATGCGTCGGTACTCAGGTCGGGTGTGTAAATGAACTGAGCATTACAGTAGCTGGCGTTGCCGCGCGAGTTGGATTTGGGGCCATCGTGTTTCGGCTCGCCCTGATTGACGAAGGTCCAATCGCGCATCGGGCCGTTCTTCTGCACGTGCCAGAAGCGGCGATCGGCGGGGCCGCCAAAGTGATCGCGGTTGAAGTAGCGTGTGAAGGTTTCGCCGCGGCGCAGATGAACGATGCCGGGCAGTGCCTCGTAGCCACTGCGATACATTTTGTACCACTTGCTGCCGTCGCCCGATTTGATGATCTCTTGCCAGCCCTGTTTCATGCTATTGAAATCACTAGGCCAGGCGAAGGCATAATGCGGCAGGCTGCGTCCGCCCCCTTGCGGCAAGTTGAGGATCGAAGGGTCCTTGATGATGTCTTCATAGCCCGCGACAACGCCATCCTTGCGAAAGAGCAGCCCCGCCATGTCGGTGTCGAAGGTGTGCCACTGTCCGCCGTACTCGATCTCGCTATTGGTGTGTCCCGGAAAGGCCCGGCGGCGCGAATTCATACCCAGCGCGCTGAAATAGATTTCATTCCATGCATGCACCGTTCCGCACAGTCCATATCCATAGGAAAAACGACCGCGTGCTGCGTCATAAACCACCATCTCGTAGTCGTCGTTTTTCGCACCGGGCACTTTCCCAGGCACGAAACATTCTTGTGGCGAGTGCAGATGAAACTGGTGCGCGAGCAGCCACTGATAGAGCGCGATCGCGCGGTCCTGATCGCTGGCTTTGTCGGCAGGCAGTAGCCGGGTGGCGAAGTCCACGCAGCCAGTGGGCGTCTCAAACGCGCCTTCACCGGCATAGTGCGGATGATCCGTGCGAAGGGTGGGATCGCCGACACCTGCGGTCGCAATCGACGTGCAGGTGAGAAGAGCAATGACGATGAAAGCAGGCAGCGTGCGCATGAAGAACCTCCAGCTTGTCATCGTACATGTTGTTGATGGAATTGGAATCCCGAAGTTGAAGATGTCCGATGGCCAGCGCGAAAGGATGGTGCGCAGTACTGCGCGGGTCAGGCCAGTCGCTCGCTGACGCTTCGCGGCTCGGACTTAATTGTTGTTCTCAAACTTCTTGAAAAGAATCTCATCCTGCACAGGAGTTGCTTTGCCATCGACGCTACCACCGGCAAGGGACTCGAAGACCGCATTGGAGTCGGATCGCCATGTGCTGCTGCCGTCGAGCCTGGAGAAGTTGTAGCCATCGCGGTGGGCGAAATTCATGCCGAATCGCTTGTCGAGGATGTCTGAATTGACGACGAAATGGCCTGGCGTTTTGCCGTTGCGGATGTAGCGGTCGGTGGCGTTGGTCTTCCACCAGGAGTAGGCGCGGTAGGTGTAGCCGATGGTGATGCGGGAGTTGACGTAGGCAGGATCGTTCCACCATGTTGCGCCAACGGAGTTCCACCAGTTGCCGATGTTGACGTTCATGCTGTGGTAGGGCGTGCTCGGTGCACCGGTCGTATTGAGGCTGGGGCAATGAAGGGCCGCTGGCTGAATATCCATATAGCCACCAGCGAGCGTCAGGCCGATGCCCATCGGACGTTTGGGGGCGGCATCGAGACTGGCGCGGATATCGAAGGAGTAGGCCCAGTTTTCTTCGAGCGGGCCACAGGAGGGCGGGAAGAAATCCTTGTTGCTGCCGCCATAGGAAAGACAGGCTTGCACTTGACTGCGGGAGTTGGCCATACAGATGGCACGGCGGGTGACTTCTTTGGAATGCTGAAGAGAAGGAAGCGTGATGGAGATGAGAAGCGTGATGATGGAGATGACCGCGAGCAATTCGATCAATGTGAATCCAGCCGGTGCATGTCGCTGCCTGGCATCCGCGCCCCAGAACCCGCATGAGTTAGATCGCGTCTTAGATCGGAAGGCTTCAAGCATGGATCGTCCTCGAATAGTTGCGGCTCGGAAAAGATGCGAGGCCAGCACCGGTGAGCAACGCAATCGTTGTTCGCCGGTGCCGGCCCTCGCTCCGTGTCCTCAATGTTCGAAACAAATCTACGACATTCGCATCATGCAGTCATTACCGTGACATCCCGGCGACGACGACCAAGGGCGAGTACGCCCATGGCCAGCAGACTCATCGTGGCAGGCTCGGGGATGAACGCGCCGAAGATTTCAAACTCATCAATCGCTGCGCCGGACCCGACGCCGTTGCCCGGTGTGATTAGGCGGAAGCCGGTGGCGAAGACGCCATCGAATGCCCACTCGTGCCGGGTGGAGCCTTGGCCTGCTGCAAAGAGCGCGGCATAATCAAGCTGACCGATGGTGATCCAGTCCGAATCGAGCGTCAGTGCGTTGGGGTTTGCAACACCGGTGTATTGTAGGGTGTAAAGGCCTAGCGAGCGGTCGGTGAAAGCCAGGCTGGGCGCGAAGGGCGGGATTTCAGTGCCGCCGTTGTCGCGGCCCCATGCCACGGAAGTGACAAACGCCTGGCGGGCAAGCTTGATGCCGATGAAGCTGTTGAGCGAATCGCCGATCCAGCTTTCGCTGTTGCCATAGAGACCATCATTGATGTTGTTGATCTGGTGCGATGCATTGGCACCACCAAAAAGTACATCCTTGGCGAAGGCGACAGAGCCGACGCTGGTGGAGCCGAGATTGAGAGGCACCACGTTGGTCTGGCTGTGGACGCCGGTGCTCACGAGTGTGAACGTGCGCTGGCCGGTGCCGGTGATTTCCAGTTCATCAATCGCGATCGAGCCGCTGCTGGTGATGACGCGGACACCAGTGACCCCGGCAACGGGTGCGAAGCTGTACTGATTGCGCAAGGCGGTGGTGATGGAGCTGTTGTTGTAGCCGACGATGCCGACCGAGCGCCAGGCGGAGTCAGCCGTCGCTGCGTTGGGGTTAGCCACGGAGGTGACCTGAATGGTGTAAGCACCTTCATCACGATCGCTATGGGTGCCGATGTTATCCCGGCCAAAGGCGACGGTGTCAATGGTGAAGACACCTTGCAGGTTGATGCCGGCAAAACTGGAGATGGCAGGGTTGTTGCTGCCGAGCCAACTGTTGTTGTTGCCGTAGGTGCCATCGTTGAGATGGCCGATGGTGTGGGCGGGGAAGCCAACGATGACATCCTGGGCGAAAGCGATGGACGTGGTGGATGCTAGGGCGATGTTGTTGGCTCCGAAGCTGCCGCCAGTGGCGACGAGTGACAATGGAGCCGGGGCGGCGGAAGAACCGGCGTAAACTTCAAGCTCATCAATAGCGATGCCCGTGTTGGGGTTGATCAGACGCACTGCGGTTGCGTTAACCGAGTTGAAGGCGAATTCGTGACGGTTGCCGGAATTGAAGGCGGGCGGGTTCTGCGCGCCGCCGTAGCTGACGGTGCCGATGGTGGACCAGCCAGCATTGTCCGCAGTGGAGCCATCGTTGCGGAACTGGACGGTGTAGGTGCCCAGACTTCGATCATTGAAAGATCCGAAACTATCACGGCCAAAGGCAATGCGATTGATTGCCTGTGACGACGTGAAAGCGACACCAGCGAATGGGCCGCTCGTGCCTGTGGCGCCAGCGCCGATCCAGCTTTCGTTGTTGCCATAGAGGCCGTCGTTGATGTTGGAGATCTGGTGGATGCCGCCTAGTTGATCAAGTGCCAGAGGCGTTGAACCTGGTGCGGTGGCGAGATTGGCCTGCACTGTGACACCGGGCCCGGTGCGGCCTTGGCCGATGAGGATCAGCCCGCCTCCCGAAGTGGCAATAGTGGCGGCGTGGGCATGGCCACTAAAGGCAATGGCCAAAATGCCAACCAAGGATCGTAAAGTGGTACGCAACCGAAGACTCTGGAACATGCGCGTTCTCCTATCGATGTGAAAAACTCATTTGAAGTTGCGACATGAAAACACAACGAGGCGGTCGCACTCAGTGAGGCTAATTTAATGGTCAATTGTTGAAACAACGAATCCGCGAAACGGGTGAGGCCATTGAGAAAACAGCCACAGAATCAATGAGTCATTGAACGATGATGGACTAGTACAGGAAGCTAAAGACGAATGCAATGTGTTTAGAATGAACTATGACAGTAATCGATAGCCCATAGGTTTGTCAATGGCAATTATGCCAATGCGTTAAAATTCATAACATTTTCGATCATGAACATGGTCGCGCATTGGCGCGGCCTGATCTGTCAGTCCACTACGGCTTTGTCATCGCCTCTGATTCGCGTTTCTTCTGCATCATTTTCCTGAGCGATGGAAGGCACCGCGTAGCTTTCGATTTTTTCCTGCTGCATCACGCGCCAGAGATTGAGCAGGCCCATCATGTTGTGCTGTACGAAATCGATGCGGATATTGGG
>Ga0105054_10007116_pt1 | contig 15323 bp, 19 predicted proteins | sample BON02_FD_78091 | JGI IMG/M metagenome (GOLD analysis project Ga0105054, IMG submission 78091) | Freshwater microbial communities from Lake Bonney liftoff mats and glacier meltwater in Antarctica - BON-02 (megahit assembly) | ecosystem: Environmental > Aquatic > Freshwater > Ice > Glacier...
CAACCAGCAACTCGGGCTTGGTGTGGGCGGGATGGACGCGTTGATTGCGCCGCCCAAGGCCGGGGCGAGTTCGTGCACGGCAACCACCATGGCTTCTCGTTGTTCTCGTTGTTCTCGTTGTTCAGGGTGTCCAAGCAGCGTGGCGGGTTTTTTTGACCCCGATCACCAGCATCGCATTTTCGAGCTCGCGCTGCAGCCCATCGCGTTCACGCGTGAGCTGGGTGATTTGTAGCGTCTCGGCGCGGTTGGCCGGGATCTTGGGGCCGCGCTTTTGTGGTGCCAGGGCGGCCAAGTCGCCTGTTTCGCGTTGACGCCGCCAAGTGCTCAGCGAGGAGGAGTAAACGCCCTCTTGGCGCACCAGCGCACCGACTTCGCCGGAGCGGGTGCAGCGCTCGGCGGCATCCAGAATGTGGCGCTTGTCGGCGTTGGAGAACTGCCGGCGGCTCGCGTGCGGCACGACCTCGGCATCGGTGGCGCACGTTGCATGCGGTGGCAACGATGCGCTCGCCTCGCAAGAACGCTTGACTGCGTGCATGGCTGTCTTAGCTTGATGGTTGGCTGTCATACAGGCCTCGTTACCCACTGACTTATCAGGAAGAGGTGGCGCAGGTCATGTTGGCACGGGGGGGCGCGCAGTCGATGCACCTCAAGATCGTGGCTGAGCGCCAAACGGCTCAACTGCTCGGCGCTCAGATCGCTGGTGGCAAAGACGCTGGCAATCGCATCGATGTGCTGGCCACCGCGCTGTGCAATGGCACGACGGTGCAAGAGCTGGTGGGTATGGATGAGCCTTACGCGCCGCCGTTCTCACCCGTTTGGAATCTGGTGTTGCTGGCTGACTTGCTGCACCGCAAGACACCATCGAAGACCTGTTTATGTGGCGAGCGGCACTGCTGCTCACCACCAGATTTCCGCGCGTCTGCCGGGGGTTTTCAATGCCAATCTGAGGACACAGACTGTACCGATGTGACGCTGGGGCGGGCCAGCTGACCAAGCGGCTGTCCATCAGCACCATGGCGCTGAGTTCGACAGCGCACAGACTGCCGGGCAAACAAAGCGCAGTCTCGGTTTTTGACAAGGGCTTGTGGTGAGGTCTTGGCGAACATCTGAGGAGGTTTTTCCCTCTCGGAAACACGCAACAACATGGGAGAAACCCAACATGGCTTCGCAAGACTCCGACCAGTACGTTGAAGAACTTCGCCAACGGGCAACCGACTTTGGCAAACGCACCTCCAAGCTGGGCAAACGCCCGATCGCCATAGCCATCGCGGCAGCACTGGCGCTCTTTTTCTTCTGGTCCACCTGGTTCACGGTACAGCCTGAAGAAACAGGTGTTGTCCAGCGCTTTGGAGCGGTAAGCCGCACGGTAGGACCGGGCCTTCATTTCAAGTTTCCAGTTGGCATAGAGAGCGTTCGACGGGTGCCCACAGAGCGTGTTCTCAAGGAAGAGTTTGGTTTTGACACCGTCAACACCCAGCTGGGTCAGCGAACCCAGTACGCCCCCGACATGGGCTTGGGATCTTATGAAAACGTGTCCCTGATGCTCACAGGTGATCTGAATGTGATCGATGTTCAATGGATCGTTCAGTACCGCATTGAAGACCCGGTGGCCTACCTGTTTCAGATCCGCGAGTCGCAGCAAACAATCCGCGATGTCTCCGAGGCTGTGATGCGGCGTGTGGTCGGTAACCGGTTGGGTAGCGATGTACTCACTGTCGGCCGCGTGGCGGTGTCGGCCGAGGTCAAGATCGAGATGCAGAAAATTCTCATCGACTACCAGACCGGCGTTCAGCTGGTGACGGTGGAGCTGCAAGACGTGACGCCGCCAGACACCGTCAAACCCGCCTTCAACGACGTGAACGAGGCGCGCCAAGACCGCGAACGCACGATCAACCAGGCACAAGAACAGGCGAACCGCGAAATACCCAAGGCGCGCGGCGAAGCCGTCCGCGCGGTAACCGAGGCCGAAGGCTATGCGGTTGAGCGGGTCAACCGCGCCAACGGTGAAGCCACGCGCTTCACCGCGATCCTCGCGGAGTACCAGCGGGCACCCGAGGTCACGCGCCGGCGCCTCTACCTGGAGGCCATGGCGGACATCCTGCCGGTTGCCAAGGCCCTGTACGTCTTGGACTCTGACCAGGATTCGATATTGCCTTTGCTGCGCCTGGAGTCGGGCCAAGTGCCTGCAGGCGCCACGGCTTTGACACGCGGCAATGCGCTAAGCGCCAACACAGGAATGCAACCATGATGAAGAAAATACCGAAGATCGTTATTGGTGTGGCGGCGTTGGCACTGGTCACGGCGCTGATGGGCACCTTCTACACGCTGGAAGAAGGCGAGCAAGCGGTGATCGTGCAGTTTGGCCGACCCGTGGGCGCACCCGTTACCGAGGCCGGTTTGCACATCAAATTGCCGTTCGTCCAAGAGGTACGGCGTTTCGAAAAACGCATCCTGGTCTGGGACGGCGATCCAAACCAGATTCCCACCAAAGGACGCGAGTTCATCTGGATCGATACAACTGCCCGCTGGCGCATTGACGATGCCAAGAAGTTTCTGGAAAGTGTCTCCACCGAGGAGGGTGCTCGATCCCGTCTCAACGACATCATCGACTCCGTTGTGCGCGATGAGGTTTCGAGCAGTGAACTGAAGGACTTGGTGCGCAGCGCATCGTGGGTGATTCCCGAAGACGAACTTCTGGAGGAAGTAACAGAGGACGCGAAAGCAAAGTTGCAGACGGAGGTGGTGCGCGGACGCGAAGATCTGACCCGGACCATCCTCGCGAAAGCGCAAAGAATCGTGCCTCAGTACGGGATCGAGTTGGTGGATGTGCGCATCAAGCGGCTCAACTATGTGGAGAGCGTGCGCGAGAAGGTGTATGCCCGCATGATTTCGGAGCGCAAGCGCATCGCGGCACGTTTCCGGTCCGAGGGCGAAGGCCAAAGCGCCGAGATCCTCGGCACCATGGAAAAAGAGTTGCGCCAGATCCGCTCCACCGCCTACCGACAGGTTCAGGAGGTGCGCGGAGCAGCCGACGCCGAGGCGACGAGGGTGTACGGCGCAGCGTACGGCGCCGATCCTGAGTTCTACGCTTTCTCGCGAACCCTGGAGGCCTACAAGGAAGGGCAGAACAAGAACGCCACGGTCATTCTCACGACCGATAGCGACTACTTCCGCTACCTGAAGCAGGCCAGCCCTGCCCTAGCGGCTCCGGCCAGCCGGTAACGGGAATTCACCATCGCCACCCACACCCAAAAAACCACATGACCGATTTCTCTGATCTCCGCGCACTCTTCATCAACACCTCGCTGACGCTTGAATACGACAACAGCCACACCGGGCTGTTGCTCGATGCGTCTGCCGCCATCATGAAAAAGAACGGTGTGGTGGTGGAACATCTGCATTTCGTTGCCTACCAATGCCCGCCCGGTATCTACCCCGACATGACAGAACACGGCTGGCCAAAAGACGAATGGCCAGCGATCTGGGAAAAAGTCAAGGCAGCCGACATCCTGATTGTTGGCACGCCGATTTGGCTCGGCGAAGAAAGTTCTGTCTGCCGCATCCTGATCGAGCGGCTCTATGCAATGTCCGCTGAGCTCAACAGCCAGGGACAGTCGATCTACTACAACAAGGTCGGCGGCGCCGTGATCACCGGCAACGAGGACGGCGTCAAGCATGTGGCGATGACACTTGCCTTCGCCCTGAATCACCTGGGTTACACCATTGCACCCCAGGCCGACTGTGGCTGGATTGGGGAAGCTGGGCCTGGCGCCTCGTATGGCGATGAAAGAGCCGACGGCAGCCGGGTTGGCTTTGACAACGAATTCACGCAGCGCAACACCACGATCATGACCTGGAACTGCATGCATCTCGCGCGGATGATGAAGGCGGCTGGCGGCATCCCGAATCGCGGCAATGACCGCAACGCTTGGGATGAGGGAGAACGCTTCGACTTCGAGAATCCGTCCCGGAAAGTGGGGTCCTGACGCGATCAACGGTGACACCAGGTGTTTGGTTCAATAGGTATCGGCTCTGCTCTGGCCCAACACACTACGCTGGTTGAAAATTTTGTGCTCCACAGAACGCATGCCGGTAAGAAATGCTGTTAAAAAATGCGGATGAAATACCTTCGTTCCATCGTCTACGCCAGCTCGGTCACCCGCCAATTGACAACAGCCGAGATGGAGAGGCTGCTGGTGAATGCTCGAACCTACAACCAGCAGCACCAGATAACCGGTGTGCTGCTGCACAGCGGGTTCAATTTTATGCAGTGCCTGGAGGGGCCTGTTGACGCCGTGGGCAAGGTTTATGAGCGGGTCAGGCGCAGCTCGCAACACAAAGATATCGTCGAGTACATGGACCGCGAGATGTCCACCCGCTCCTTCGGCTCCTGGAACATGGGCTTGGCAGAAACAGCCGATTCCGAGCTGCTGGGGCTGTCAACGGCGGCCTGGTCAAAGGCGGCCTGGTCAAAGGCGGCCCAGCAGCCTTTCTCGTTTGAATCTCCAGTCGGTCTGGAGCTGTTGAAGGTGTTTTGGAACATGCGCCAGCAGGCGGCATAGGCGCCTCAGGGTGCTTGTCGGGCGGCCAGAGCAGTGCCGCCCCACCGGGGTCGCGAACAAAGCCGGGGCCATGTCTTGGATGTCATGGCATCTCACCTGGCCAACACATCGAACCACCCTTCGTCGAAGACGCTTTGGCGCAGGCGCCAAAAGCGCGCGCCTAACTGGCTAGGCAGGGCACCCGTTTTTTGTCGGCTCGCTGCATGGTGGCCAGACCGATGGCGTTTTCGCTCGCCAGCGACTCGACGCTGGCGCGCAACAAAGAAACAAACAGGTGCTCGCAGATGAAGGCCCGTAGCGCCTGCGCGCGCACACCTGCGCTCACGCCCACCACCTCGGCCACCTGCTGCGTGAGCCAGGGCTGGCCGACCAGCTCGCGCGGCCAGGGCCCGTCCAGTGGCAACAAATGCTGGCTCACAGGTGCGTTGCCAGCACCGCTGGCCGGTTGTAAAAAAACACCAGGCTGGCGCTGGCTGACCGGGCTGCCAAATTCGCCTGCGTCCCCCCCCCCGGCGCCGGGATTTGCAGCAGGATCTGCCCCACCAAGCGGGCGATCTGCTCCACCGAATACAGCACCGACAACGCCCCTTGGGGCAGTCGCCCAGCCTCTTGCAGACGCCACAGCACACGCTCCGCCGACCACCCGCAGGTGGGCCTTGGCAAGCCCGGCGGCCAGCTGCGCCAGGGCAGGCTCAACGATCGCCTCCTTGAAATGGCACCCCAGCCCCTGATCGGCTCCAAGACGAAGGCCTGCACAACAGGATTGCCGGCTGGCGGCGGTGCAGATGCGCGTGTACGCCCTCCGAGGCGACCAAGCGCAAATACACGCGTGGTCGCCAAGCTCGATGGCGCGGGCGTGGTCGCCAAGCGCCGCCACCGGGCGCTCGTGCTGGCCGGCGGTCGGCGCGATCGAGGCCTTCATGGTTCACACCGCCGACTTGAGACCGCTGGCGCTGCCGATCTGGCGGCGCAATGCGATCGTGGTGTGGGTCATTCCGGCTGATCTGCATCCGTCTCGGACCCCAGTGCGATTGGGGCTCTGTCGCGGTGGTCGTTCCGCCGATTGAGCGTGCTGTCCAGCAGCCGCACCAGCTTTTGCGTAGCGCCGCTCACCGCCTGCTCCTGCGTGGCGGCGTGTTCCGTAACCGCCACCGGCTGGCGGCCTTGCAGGCGCGCCTCCAGCATGCAGCGCTGGTCTTGTGGCCCGCTCTTGTCGCCGTTCTCGTCGCTCAGGTGCACCTTAACCCGGGTGATGTGATCGACGAAGCGCCGCAATGCCTGCTCGACGGTGGCGCTGACATGGGCGGCAAGGCGCTCATGGCCTTCGATGTGAGCGTCGGTGTTGACTTGAATCTTCATGGATTTCTCCTCTGCGTTGAGGGGGTTAAACGGTCACCTCGCGGGCTGTGCCGCCGCTTCTGATGGCGCTTGAGCCGAGCCCAAAAAAGGTGGCGAAAGAGTGGCGCGCCACGCTTTCGATCTGTTGTCTATCGGCCGGGTTCAGTTGATCGCCGTTTGTAAGGCGCTCGATCGGGTCTTTAAACAGTGTCTCCACCGCTGTTTGCACCGCTTGCTGGGCCGCAACCATCTGGCCCAGCTGCACAGGGTCGGACAGCGCGGCGTTCAAGGCCAGCCACAGCGCCATCTGCGCCGGCACCGACAGCGGCGACAACGGCCCCTGGCCGAGGCAGGCGTGGCTGCGCCAGCCACGCGCGATCGATTCGCGCGCGTTCTCATCAAGCCTTGCACCGAAGCGGGCACAGGTTGTTAACTGCTCTAACTGCACGCAGGCCAGGTTGCGATCGCCCTCCGCCGCGCGATAGTCCGCGCGCTGCGCCTTGCCGCCCACACGCGAAACCGACTGACCCACATCAATGGCCGGCAACAAGCCAAGATCAAACAGCCAGGGCTGCAGCACGATCTGCCCATTGGCGATCAAGATCAGATAGGTCGGAATGCAGGCCATGTTGTTCTGCGGCTCGGTTTCGATGATGGGCAGCGCGGTCGCAGAGCCGCCACCGCGCTTGGCGTTTCGGTGGAAAGAACGCTCCAGCATGCGCCAGTGGATGCAGAAGATGTAGCCCGCAAACGCTTGCCGACCAACCGGGCGGGCGGCGCAGCAGCAGCAGCAGCGAGATCTCATGGTGTGGCGCGCGCGTGTGGTGCGTGAGGTTGTCGTGGACGATTAGCACATCGCGGCCCGCCTCCGTGACATGCTCAGCGGTGCTGATGGCCGCACACAGCGCGATGCAGGCCAGGCCCAGCGCCTTGTTGCCTTCGGACACCACCACCACGGTGCAGGCCAGCACGCCGCCCTCACGCAACTTGGCCACCGCTCTGGCAAAAGCGAACGCGCGCTGCCCGACAGCGCAGCAAACGCACAGCACCTGGCTTTCGCGCTGGTTGAAGATGGTGGCGATGGCAATCGCGGTGTTGCTGGTTTGCCGGTCGCTGAGGATCGGCTCGCGCTGGCCGCGACCGATGGGAATCGCCGCGTCGATCACCTTCAGGCCGGTCTGCAGCGACAGCGTCAACGGGGCGCGGCCCATGATCGGCGCAGCCGGTCGCTCGATCGGCCAGCGGTCGGTGGTTACCACGCCGCCCAGGCCGTCCAGCGGCTGGCCTGGTAGATTGATGCCACGACCCAGCAGGTCCTCGCCCACCGCCACGTTCATCACGGGGCCGGCGCGCTGCACGGCCTGACCCGCGCGCAAATGGGGGGTCGCTCAGCAGCGCAACGTCGATACCGCCTTCGTCGAGGTTGAACGGGATGCCCGAGAGCCCAGCGAGAAACAGCAAAAGTTCCCCAAAGCCAGCGCCAGGCAGGCCTTGGACCCGGGCCGTGCCTGTGCTGACGCTCGCCACCGTGGCCACCTCGCGCGGCACCGGCTGCGGCTGGAAAATGCGCCGCCGCTGATGGAAAACAGCAAACGCGTTTTCCAGCGGGTCTTGCAAGGTCACCGTGGGCGCAGACAGCCCTGCGGCCGCTGTCATGCGGTGTCCTCGGTCCGCAGGCGCTGCTCCAGCCTGGGCCGCAGCGGCGGGGGCCGCGTACCAGAGCGGGTTGGTAAAAATAAGGACCATCGACACCACAAACCAGTAACAGGCGGTGGACTCGATCATCGCCAGGCCTTTTAACAGGGTGCGGTTGACGGTGGCCGATGCGTCGGCTGATTTGGCCAGTGCGGTGAGCGCCAGCGCCGGCGCCACCGCCTTGCCCTCGGCCAGGGCGGGATCCATGGTGCCCAGACCAGTGGTTACGCCCGCTATGACGGTGCAGGCGACGGCGATCCAGGTGAGCGCGTCCATGAAATTGCCTGGTACCGGGCGAGATGGGGAGAGATGACCCGGCGGCTCAAGCCTCTGGCACCAGGGGTTGGCCACTTTGATGCTGCGCGTAGCGGCAGCGATGCACATCGCCGCCAGGATGGTGAAGATGTAGGCTTGCACCATGCGAGTCAGCGGGCCCAGCACCGCCATCACAACGGGAAAAAAAGGGCCTGATCGATTGCAGAATCGCAAGGATCATGGCGGCGCACATCATGGTGACGACCAGGGGCACCGCGAGCGTCAGCGTGCGCGTGGCCTCGCTGATCAGGTTGAACGGCAGCATCGTCGGTGTCGGCTACACACAGAAGCTCAGGCAATCCAGCAGGCCCTGGCCCTGGCCCTGAATACCAAACAGCAGCACCGCCACCAGCACACACAGCGCCAGCGCCGCCGTGCTCAAACGATACGCGGTGGGCGGCTCAAAGCCCGGAATGGCGGTGGCCAGCGCCGACGCGGCCACGCACCGCCGCCGCCGCCGCAGCCCCCGCTGATGCACCAAAGCACCACCGCCCTCCTCCTAGCTGCCGTGTATCGCCTTGTCTTCCCATGGCACCCAGCGCCAGGCGTTCAGGCAAGCCAGCGCCAGCCCGCCCGTGGGCAGCGCCAGTGTCCAGGAACAGCCACCGGGGTGGCGCTGCTCCAGCCACATGCCGGGTGCCGCGCCCAGCAGGGTCGGCATAACCACCGGACAACCGATCACACCCGCCATGCCCGGGCCGAACCAGATGCTGGGCTTGCCATGCCAGCGCGCCTGAAACTTGCGCTCGGCATGAGTGCCCGCCTGTGCGGCCAGCGGCTGGTCAATGGGATCCGGCTCTGGCGACTTGCGCTCGGGTTCTTGACTTGTGGTGATGGATCTCGCGGGCAAGCAAACTGCTGCAACAAACCGGTTTCCAGCCGGAACATCGGGGCGCGTGTGGCCTGTTTGTGCACGTCGAGCGCCAGGAACTTCTGTTCGACCGTCTCGCTTAGCCGAGACGAATCGCCACCGTGCAACGCACGGCGAGCCGAGACCACCACGGTGGTGCCGGCCTTGACCAGCACACCCTCTTCCAGCCCCAAGAACATCTCGCCTTGCGAGGCAGACTCGAAACGCAAACGCAAACGCAAACGCCAGGCACCAGTGCCAGCACGCAGCTCAGCGGCTGCGGCAGCAGAGCAAACACGCCTTGCCGTGTATCGACCACAGCGCGTGCCACCTCTGTTTCGACCGCAAAAACCTCGAACGGCAGCAGCACCCCAAGCGCCATCGACGGCATGCGCGGCCTTCTTGGCTGGCAACAGATCGGGCCTGGTTTGTCCAAAGCTTTTGCCTTGGCATGGGCCTTGTGCCACCACACCAACCATTTGGAGCGCACTCGCAGGCAGGTCCTTGAATGCGTTGGCGAGGATGCGCTCTGAGCCGTCCAGCGCAGCCGCCAAACGCACCAACTTGCCACCCAGGTTGGCGAACTGCTCGGTGGTGAAGATGGGCTGGGTGAGAAAGCGCTCCAGCTGTCGCGATGGTGTTTTTCAGCTCGGTGTCTCGCGCAAGCGTGCGGCGGATTGCCTGCGCCAGAGCGGGGTGGCGCTGGCCGACGGTGCCGGGCGCAACCATCTTCGAGCTCGACCGCAGCGGATCGATGCCCGAAGACAGCCCTTTGCTTGGGCGTTGGCGCGACAGAACAACAAAGGCCGACAAATGCAAACACATGTGCTCCGCCGCCAGATCGGTGAAGTCGCCGGCGAGCATGCGAACCGCCTGCATGGCCGTGATGGCGCCGCTGCCGGTGTGGGCGATACGTTTTTGCAGGCAGGCCAGCCCGGTGCCCATGGTTGGCTGGTAGCGCAGGCGCGAGGGCATCTGCCCCATCAGCCCCAGGACTTCAGAGCCGACCTGGATGAAGCGAAAAATGTTATCCACCAGCAGCAGGTCACGGCGCCGGTCGTCGCAGCAGCAGCCAGTCATCATCAGCGCCGCGTGGCCAACGCGAAAGCGCGCACTCGGCGGCTTGTTCGTCTGGGCAAAGGTCGTCACCATGTTGGGCAACACGCCAGCGGCTTGCATCTCACGGTGCAGCTGCTCGCCTTTGCGTAAGTGCTCGCCGATGCCGCAGAAAATACCCACACCTTCCTGGTGGCCCATCAGCTTGTGAACCATCTTGGTCAGCAGCACCGATTTGCCCACGCCCGCGCCGCCAAACAGGCCCGCCTCGCCGCCGTGCGCCAGCGGTATGAGCACATCAATCGCCTGGATGCCGGGCTTGAAAATTTCCGACTGGGTCGAGTGGCGCACGGTGTGCCGAGAGCCACAGCGCGTTGGCCAGCGCCGGCCCGCAGCCGACGGTGTCGGCCAAACGCGTCAAACATGCGCGAAAGCATCGGCTGCCCCACCGGCGCCTTGAGCGCTCCGCCGGTCTTTTGCAACGATATGCCGAGCGCCAGGCCCTCGGTAGGCATGAGCGCCATGCATGCGCACATGCCGCGCATCGCGCTGGGTCAACCGCGATCGCCACCGGCGCACCCCGCCCGGCTCAGAGAAGGGCGTGAACAGCGCGCAGCAGGCCATCAAAGCGCATGTCCGCGACACTGACGCAGGCCGCCACGACGACCCCGGTGCTTGGTGTTGTGGGTTCTGGATTCATGAAAATGGGTCTGGGCCCAGCCGCCAGGGTGTGCAGCCACCACGCCCCGGTCGGTGTGCACGCGCACGATGGCACGGCTGCTATCGGCGCCTGGCGGTGACACCGGCGCCGCGCGGGGCTTGTTCAGGGTTGCCCTAAACTTGCGTCTCGACCATTTCGGCGCCATCGCGCCGGATCGCCAACGAAAGAATCCGCATGGGTGCGCAGTGGAAAGCCAAGCACAAAGATCTCGCCGCCAACGCCAAAGGGCGCCTGTTCGGCAAGCTCGCCAAAGACATCATGATTGCCGCACGCCACGGCCCCGACCCCTCTGCCAACGCGCGCCTGCGGCTGGTGGTGGAGCAAGCGCGCAAGGTGTCGATGCCCAAGGAAACGCTGGACCGGGCGATCAAGAAAGGCGCGGGGCTCACTGGTGAGACGGTGCAGTTCGACGCTGTGATGTACGAGGGCTTCGCGCCGCACCGCGTGCCAGTGATGGTGGAGTGCCTGACCGACAACGTGAACCGCGCCGCCTCCGACATGCGGGTGCTGTTTCGCAAGGGGCAGATGGGCACCTCGGGTTCGGTGGCCTGGGACTTTGACCATGTGGGCCAGATCGACGCCGAGCCGGTCGCACCAGGCACTGATGCCGAGCTGGCTGCCATCGAAGCTGGCGCGCAAGACTTGGAGCCGGGTGATGAAGCAGGCACCACCCGTTTCATCACCGACCCGACCGACCTCGACCTGGTCAGCCGCGCCCTGCCCGCGCAGGGCTTCACCGTGCTCGCAACCCAGCTCGCCTACCGCCCCAAAAACCCGGTGGACCCAGCCAGCTTGAGTGCCGAGCAGCTCGAAGAGGTTGAGGCCTTCCTGGACGCGCTGGATGCCAACGAAGATGTTCGGCACGTGTACGCCGGCCTGGCGGGGTAACGGGCCAGCGTTGGACCAGCCAGCGGTGCGCTGGCCATTCGGCGATGCCAATGGCGCTGGACAGCAATCTCGCACACCGGTCGCCGCACTGCCACCCGCGATGAAGACACGGCTTGAGCTGACGATCTGCCGCTCAAGGCGCCATTTCCGCTCGCCATTTCCGCTCGCCATTTCCACCACAGCCGTGTCATGGCCGCGCCGCACGGCGCGGTTGCAAGCAGCGTGGTGGTGCAGCGCGCATTGCGCCGCCTGCACCTTGGCAGGGTCGCCGCACCAGGTGTCCAGCGTGGGTTACTGATCGTGGATCGCGCGCCCGAATGACAACGCGCGTGCCCAGGGCACGCGCGCCCTGGGGCGGCGGTTCATCGCGTTCAGGCGGGCAGACGCCAGCCCGGCGCTCTGGCTCACCCGACAGAAACGCAATGCCCAGCAACGCGACGTGCACGCTGCGCAGCAACACCGCCACGGTGGCGTCAGCCACCTCGTCCACCCGTGTTTTGGTGCGCGCAGGCCAGCGCTGGCAGCACCCTGTTGGATTTGGGCAGCATCCCCTTAACCAACACGCCCTGCACATGCGGTTGCGCAAACACCGTGTGCAGAAACTGCGCGCCCACATCGGCGCAGCGCAGCAGCCTGTGCCCGCCGGTCATCAGCACATCGGGCTCGACGGTGGGCTCGACGGTGGGCTCGGCGCCCGCCTCTTGGCACAAGGTGGCACAGCGCGTCAGCGCTTGGGCGTTGGCCGCGGTGCCCGCTGCGCTGGGCAGGGCCGCGGTGCCCGCTGCGCTGGGCAGGGCCGCGGTGATCGCGATCGCCGCGCGCCACCTGGCAAAGTGCGCGCCCATCGCGGCACATGCCACCAGCCGCCTGCGCAGGCCATCGACCGCTTCGGTTACTTTCTCGCCAGCGTACCCAGCCAGCGCTTTTGCGCCAGCGTCGGCCAGATGCTGACCACGGTGCCCAGCTCGTTCAGCACCGAGCCGAAAGAGCGGCCCGGTGCGGCTGTTGGTACACCGCTTTGTCAAAAAGAATCGCGCCGCTGATGCTTTCGTTCAAGCCTGCTGTTGTCACGATGGACTCGCGCCGTGTGCGCTGTGCCGCTGCCACTCTCGAAACACCGGGCGCAGCGCAGCGCTGGATGCAGGTGGAGTCGCCCTTGTCCATCGCAAGCACGTCCTTGTTGTCACCGATCAGGGCTTGTGCGGGTCTGCAAAGGCGCGCAGGCGTTCATGCCTTCGACGCTCCAGAGAGCGCGGGCTCAAGCCCGTCCAGCGCCTGGCGAATCGCCGCCAGAATCAACTTGTCGGCAGCCGCCTCATCAATCTCTGGCAGGTCCCATTCAAAAATGGAGCGGTACCTGTCGAGCAGGCCCTTGACATCGTCTGTCAGCTGCTGGCGGTACCACTCAAGCTCGATCTTTTCCATTTGCGCCATTTTTTGCTCCTTGTTTGCGTCAGGTGGTTTCAGGTCGCGGGTGTCCAGCACATTTGCAAATCTCCGGTGTGTCCTGCCCAAGCAGGCGGATGTATTGCCGGGGCTCCATCCGTTTTTCCTTCAAGCGCCGCTTCAGCGCCAGGCCCTTGTCGTCGGTCTGCAGCGGGCGGTCGATCACGTTTGTCACAAGGTGGAAACGGTCTAACTTTTTCAGCACCGCCATGTCAAACGGTGGGGTGAGGGTGCCATCCTCCTTGTCGCCGCACGCATCGACGTTGTGGTGCTTAAAGCGGCGGTAGACCAGCCGGTGGATCACCCACGGACAGCCATAAAACGAAAAAATGACCGACTTGTTGCGGTTGAAGGTCTTGTGAAAATTGCGATCTTGCAACCCATGCGGATGCTCGGTCTCGGGTTGCAGCCGCATCAAACCGACAAGGTTAACAACGCGAATCCTGATCTCGGGCAGGTGCTCGCGCACAGTGGACACCGCCGCCAGCGTCTGCGGCGCCGGGTGTTTGCCGACAATGACAACGTTCACGCAGGGCTGGCTGTGCTGGCAGTGCTCCATCACCGAGAGCAGGCAGTTCGCGCCCGGCGGCAGGCAGACACGCACCGGGTCGGCCTTTTTGATGACAACGTGGGCAACAAAACCCGGTTCTTGGTGTGAAAACCCGTTGTGGTCCTGACGCCAGACCTGCGAGGCCATCAGGCAATTGAGCGAGGCGATGTTGCCCCGCCATGGGACAGCCGCTGCCACCATCAGCCCCTTCGGGTGCTGGTTGAACATCGGGTCGATGATGCAAATAAAGGCCTCGTGGCTGTTGAAGATGGCGTGGCGCCCAGTTGGCAAATAGCCTTCCAGCCAGGCCTCGCGCTGGGGCTCGCCGGGCATTTCCATCACGCGGCCGGTGGGCGCCAGGCACCTGTCGTTTGGATTGTTGGCAGCGTCCTCCTGCGGATCTGTCATTTCGAACAGCGCATTCAGGCTGTCGGACAGCGCCAGATTGGCGCCAAACACGCAGACATTGCGCTGCTCGTCGCCGAACGTCGCCAGGTCGCGCGGCAAGGGCGTCAGCACGGGCGGGTCACCGATACCAGGCGCAGCAGGCTCCAGCACCTCACAGGCGCAGTCGCGGAAATCCGGCGGGTGCATATCGCGCAGCAGCTTTAGCGGTACTTGGTGCGCACGCTGGGCACCTCCCGTCGGAAAGCTCTCGGCCTCTTTCGAACCGGTCCATCCCCTTAGCAAATCGAGCACGAGCATGGACCAGCGCAGGCGCACCACCTGGCCAGTGGCGCGCGCTTCTTTCTGGGCTGCGCGGATCTGCTCAACAGCGGTGTCCCGCACCGTGGCCAGCGCCTCGCGCAGCCAGGCCGGCTGATGGCCTTTGACAAGCAGCGGCGTCCAGCCGCAGCCGCGCAAAAGCTGCGCCGGCTCCTCGCGGGTGATGCGCGCCAGCACGGTGGGATTGGCCATCTTGTGGCTGTTCAGGTGCAGGACCGGCAGCACCGTGCCGTCGGTCACCGGTTCGGGAAACCTGTTGCAACGCCAGGCCGTGGGCGGTAGGCCAGTCTCGGCTTCGCCGTCGCCGTCGCCGATCACGCAAGCAACAACCAGGTTGGGGTTTTCGAACACCGCGCCAAACGAGGGGACAAGCGAATAGCCCAGCTCACCACCTTGGTGGACCGAGCCCGGGTCTTCGGGCGAGGCGCGGCTGGCAATGCCGCCGGAAAACAAGAACTGCCGAAACAGCTTTTGCAGCCCAGCCCTGTCGCGGCTGATGCCGAGGCAGGCCTCGCTGTGGGTGCGTTTCAGGTAGGCGCGGGCCACCACCGCCTGCCCGCCACGGCCTGGGCCACATGTACCAATCATGTCAAGGTTGTGCTTGTTGATCACCCGGTTCGGGTTCACACAAATGAAATTTTGTCTGGGCACCATGCGTCTGTGTCCGAGCAACATGCGTGTGATGTCGGCCAGCGCCAGCGGGCGTTTGAACAGCGGGCTGTCGGGCCGGTAGATCTGCTCAACCGGCAGGTAATTGAGCGCGCGGCAGTGGGCGTTGACACAAGCACACGGCTTGGGGGAAAGGGTGTTGTGGCAGGTCGGCATGGCGCTTATCAATTGCTCATGGCGCCCAAGATACCGGTCAAGCGCTCAGCTGCAAGTCGGGCGCGCTGTCGTAGAAATCAAGGCGCGCGGCGCCCAGCGTGGCGAGAATGGCCCGGGCCCGCGACACTTCTTCGGCCGGGCCGTGCGCAGTGACCAGAAAGCCGTCGGCCTCGATTGCGGTCTCGTAAGCGAGCACGCTGTCCTTCGGGATGCCGCTGCCATAGAGCGCCGCACCCAACGCGCTCAATCCACCGACCACCAGCGCGCCTTCAATCGCGGCCACCACAGCCGTGGCCAGGTGGCCCAGCACCATCACATAACCCAGCGCGGGAACAAACAGAAACGCACCGC
>Ga0105054_10007119_pt1 | contig 15321 bp, 16 predicted proteins | sample BON02_FD_78091 | JGI IMG/M metagenome (GOLD analysis project Ga0105054, IMG submission 78091) | Freshwater microbial communities from Lake Bonney liftoff mats and glacier meltwater in Antarctica - BON-02 (megahit assembly) | ecosystem: Environmental > Aquatic > Freshwater > Ice > Glacier...
GCCTGAAGCCCATGCAGCTCACTTCGAAAACCTTACGCAGGCATCTGCAAGGCATTCTCAATGCGGTGCTGCTGGGGGTGAATAACAGTCACGCAGAAAGCATGAACTCGCGCATCAAAACAGTGAAGAGCCGGGCTCGCGGCTTCAGAAACAAACAACGATTCCACAACGCAATTTACTTCCATCTAGGTGGACTACACCTTTATCCCGCTGGCATAAAGACTTGAATCACCCACTACAAATGGGGAAGGCCCAGAAAAGTTAAACAATTTTGAATTCAAGCCTACTTATACAAATGAATTTATATTTTATATAGTTGCTGCCGGAAATAGTAAAGGCCAAAAGGTGCTCCACATTCCCGGGGGGCGCTCGTCGGAACATTCTACCGGAGCTTCGCTCGATCCAACTGAGCTTGCAAGAGATCATGTTCAGTCTGAACTAATGGAGAAAGGACTTGATAGAAGTGACGTTGACTCCTACCGCAAGATCAATACCCAAGTAGTACCACTTGACACATTGCGTTTATCACCAGATTTAATCAAGCTGGATGTCGAAGGGTTTGAACTACAGGCATTGCAGGGCTTACAGGAAACCTTAACGAAACACCTCTCTGCTTTGCTTATTGAGGCAAACCACCCGCACCGCTGGCTTCCTTTAGTTGTATCGCTCGGGTATGAAACCTACTGCTTTAACCAAGCCACTCGTTCGCTCAATAGCTTTAAAGGCTTTGATGGCATCATCAATCTTTTCTGTCTTCATACCGATAGTAAAAAATATCAAAAAATCAATAGAAGCTCACTGGAGATGAATGCTATAGAAAGCATGTTGCTAGAGGGGTCTAGTAACTTCCTTATCGGTAATCGCTTACCTAAGGTATAAAATAGCTAGGTGGGTACATTGGTGGTAACAAAATAAAGCCCCTAACAAAAGGGGCCGTATTTCAATGCCTTGCGGCACTATATGGCGGAGAGAGAGGGATTCGAACCCTCGATGGGCTTTTGACCCATACTCCCTTAGCAGGGGAGCGCCTTCAGCCACTCGGCCACCTCTCCGTTTCTGGTAAATCTGTACTACGTATTCAGTTCTTACGTTTCGCTCCCCGGGGAGCGCGTTATTCCGGGCTTCCTGCCCTCCACCCCTGCGGGGCCGTACTCGCTTCGCTGCGTCGTTTCAATTCGCTCCCGGCGAATTGATCAGCCACTCGGCCACCTCTCCGTTTCTGGTAAATCTTTGGTTTTTATTGCTTCGATTGAATGGCAAAAAACCGGATGCGCAGCATACCGGTTCAGCGAACTCAGGTAAAGTCTAAAAACGACAATTTATGCACTCAGGACTCGTCCAGTGCTTCCCTTTCAGCCATGATGCGCTGGAATATTTCTTCACGGTGCACTTGCACCTCAGGCGGTGCATCTATGCCGATTCGTATTTGATTTCCTTTAACCCCTAAAATAGTGACAGTGACGTTTTCACCGATCACCAATTTCTCACCAACCCTTCTTGTTAATATCAGCATAAATACCTTCCATTGGTTTCAGGCATGCGGACTACCTTGTCCCTAATTCGAATTTTCGTCAAACGATATTAGGGAACAGTCCCCTTTTAATTTCAGCCCTGTTCAGCAACCCAAGTCGACACTGTAGATAGTACCTCATCCAGTTTTTCCGGATGACTTCCCCCTGCTTGGGCAAAATCCGGACGTCCTCCGCCCTTGCCTCCAAGCTGATTTGCAACAAAGTTTACCAGATCGCCTGCTTTAATCCGAGCATTCAAGTCTTTAGTTACACCAGCTGCCAACCGTACCTTATCACCATCTACGCTCGACAACACAATGATAGCGCTTCTAAGGCTGTCTTTGAGGTGATCAATACTATCTCGAAGCCCGTTTGCGTCAACATCTTCCATCTTCGCTGCGATGACATTGATGCCGTTAATAACCACTACTTTGCTCAGCAAATCTTCGCTTCCAGAACTTGCCATACTGGTTTTGAGTGTCGCCACTTCTTTTTCAAGCTGGTGATTTCGCTCAAGAACCTGTAGCAACCTGTCAGGCGTCGCTTCCGGGCTAACCTTCAACGTCTGTGCCACTGCCTGTAATTGACGCTCCATCGACTGAACATATTTTACGGCGGCGTTTCCAGCTACAGCGACAATTCTTCTGACACCAGAGCCAATGGCTGATTCAGAAATAATTTTAAATTGCCCGATTTCACCGGTGCGATGTACGTGGGTACCACCACAGAGTTCTGTCGATAAATCGCCGAAACGTAACACTCGCACCCGGTCGCCATACTTCTCGCCGAACAGCGCCATTGCACCTGTGTTCACAGCATCATCAAAACTCATGATGTCTTCCTGCGTCGCTGGATTAACCCGTATCGCATCGGTAACGTGCCGTTCAATTTGTGATAATTCATCCGCCGTCAACGATTTGGGATGAGAAATATCAAAACGCGTGTAGTCAGGTGCCACTAGCGAGCCTTTTTGCTCAACGTGGTCGCCCAGAATTTCGCGCAACGCCCGATGCAACAAATGCGTGGCAGAGTGATGAATCACAATATCCTGACGTCTGGTCTTATCGACCTGAGCGGCAACCAATTCACCGGCCTTTAAAGTACCGCTTGTCACTTCACCAAAGTGGGCGAAAAACGTACCGCTTAATTTACTTGTGTCTTCAACCTTAAACTGCGCGACAGGACTGCTCAGTAAGCCGGTATCGCCGACCTGTCCACCTGATTCAGCGTAAAAAGGTGTTTTATCCAGAATAACAGCACCTGACTCACCCGTATCAAGCTGAGCTACCATCTGGCAATCGACCAGAATTCCCACGACTCTTGCATCGTTGGTCTGCAATTCCTGGTATCCGGTGAAGTTAGTTGCAGGCAAAGATTGGATAGCCTCTGCGGATATCTGGTCTTTGTGTTGAAATTTGCCAGCTGAACGGCCGCGTTCTCTTTGCTTGTCCATTTCAGCTTCAAACCCCGCAACATTGACTTCCAACTCATTTTCCCGGGCAATATCCTGAGTCAAATCCAGTGGAAACCCGTAGGTGTCGTAAAGTGTAAAAGCTGTTTCACCATCAATACTACCCGCGCCGCTATTGGCGGATTTCATTACGCTTTGCAGCAAGCCCATGCCTTTGTCCAGCGTGCGGGCAAATCGTTTTTCTTCATCCTCCAGCGTGGCCTTAATATGCGCTTCCTGTTTGCTTAGCTGTGGGTAAGCTCCAGACATCTGTTCAACCAGGGGAGCTGTCATTTCGGCAAAGAACAGACCTTTTTGGCCTAGTTTATAACCATGACGGACAGCCCTGCGAATAATTCTTCGCAGCACATATCCTCGTCCTTCATTGGACGGCAACACGCCATCTGCTATCAAAAAAGCGCAGGCGCGAATGTGATCCGCAATCACTTTCAATGAGTTGTTGCTCAGGTCTTTTGTGTTCGTAAGCCGGCCAGCAGCAGCGATCAATGCCTGAAACAGGTCGATATCGTAGTTGTTATGTACGCCCTGCAATACGGCGGCGATTCGCTCCAGCCCCATGCCTGTATCAACACAAGGTGCCGGCAACGGCGAGAGCTCGCCATTAGCAGCACGATCAAATTGCATGAACACCAGATTCCATATTTCTACGAAACGGTCACCATCTTCATCCGGTGAGCCTGGCAGGCCACCTTCAAACTCGGCACCGTGATCGTAAAATATTTCAGAGCATGGGCCGCATGGACCTGTATCGCCCATGGCCCAGAAGTTATCACTTTCAAATTCAGCACCGCCAGGCTTGTCGCCAATTCTGATAATGCGCTCATCGCTCAAACCAATATCCTGACTCCAGATATGGTGAGCTTCATCGTCGGTGTGGTATATCGTTACCCACAAGCGGTCTTTTTCCAGACCAAAGTCTTGTGTAAGCAAATCCCATGCAAATGCAATGGCTTCCTTTTTAAAATAATCACCGAAGCTGAAATTGCCCAACATTTCAAAAAATGTGTGGTGGCGAGCGGTATAACCCACCTGGTCGAGGTCGTTATGTTTGCCGCCGGCACGAACACATTTCTGTGAGGTTGTGGCGCGCAGGTTTGAACGCTTTTCTGCACCAAGGAAAACATCTTTGAACTGAACCATTCCCGCATTGGTAAAAAGTAGCGTCGGGTCATCTGCCGGTACCAGAGAACTTGAAGCAGCAATCTCATGTTTTCTGTCGGCAAAATAATCCAGAAATGCCTGGCGAATATCAGCAGTAGTTTTCAATGTTTATAAACCTTGGGGGCGAAACGTTGTAGTTTACCCAAACCTGTGGGCGGAAGGAATCAAAGACAATGCAAATGAGTCAATCCATGGTATGCCAAACAACGGCATGCAGGGACGGGTTGCCTGCCAATCATCCTGCCAGTCATCATGCATGGCAACGGTTTTTGTTACTCAACCAGCGTCAGATAGCCTGTCCAACGCAACACTGGCTTGCTCGTGGCTGAAACCGCGATTCATCAAACTGCGATGCAACCTGGCTCGAGCAGCAAAGTCGAGTTCGGAATGTACCCGCCTGGCGGCCCAATATTCAGCAGAGTCAAACCAGATGTCCTGCTCCACTTGCATAGACGCGGCAATGACTTGATCGCCAATGCCCCGCTGACGAAGTTCGCCGCGAATTTTCAGCGGCCCGAAATGGCGGCGAATCCGCATGCGAACATACATTTCCGCAAAACGCTCATCTGATACGAGGTTCTGCTCAACGCATTCGCTGACCACAGCTTCAGCAATATCAGATTTTGACCCGCGCTGTACCAGTTTACGTCGCAACTCCTCAATGCCATATTCACGGCGGCTCAAATATCGAACCGCCATGTCCCGAACATCGGCCTCAGTCAAATCTTCTGTGTGCTTGCCAAGCATCAATGGCCGACCCGGTTTTTACTCTGCAGCGGCTTCCGGTTCACTTTCAACCCGCTTTTTCGGCATTAATAAATCACGCAGCTTAGCTTCAATTTCATTCGCAACTTCAGGGTGCTCTTCCAGATAAACCCGGGCATTTTCTTTACCCTGGCCAATCCGGTCATCTCCATAGCTGTACCAGGCGCCGGCTTTGTTCACAAAACCGTGCTCAACGCCTAATTCAACCAATTCGCCGAGCTTGGATATACCTTTGCCGTAACGAATTTCAAACTCGGCGATTTTGAACGGAGGCGCCATTTTATTTTTGACGACCTTCACACGCGTCTGGTTACCGACCACTTCATCACCCTGCTTGACCGCACCATAGCGACGGATATCCAAACGTACGGATGAATAGAATTTCAGGGCATTACCACCAGATGTGGTTTCAGGACTGCCAAACATAACGCCGATCTTCATACGGATCTGGTTAATGAAGACAACCATGCAATTGGAACGTTTGATATTAGCGGTTAATTTACGCAGCGCCTGTGACATTAATCGTGCCTGCAAGCCTACATGGTGATCACCCATTTCACCTTCAATTTCCGCTTTGGGTGTCAAAGCCGCGACCGAATCCACCACCACAATATCAACGGCGCCAGAACGCACCAACATGTCAGTGATTTCCAGTGCCTGTTCGCCTGTGTCTGGCTGTGAGACCAGCAAATCCTCAACGTTTACGCCAAGGTTCTCAGCGTATTGTGGATCCAACGCGTGCTCTGCATCCACAAAGGCTGCAGTACCACCCACTTTCTGAGCTTCGGCGATCACTTGCAGTGTCAATGTCGTTTTACCACTGGATTCTGGACCGTAAATTTCGACCACTCTGCCCCGCGGCAGACCGCCGATGCCCAGCGCTATGTCCAACGCCAATGAACCAGTGGATATAACTTCCACAGCAGCAATCGCACTGCCATCACCCATGCGCATGATGGCGCCTTTGCCGAATTGTTTTTCAATCTGGGAAAGCGCTGCTGTCAGCGCTTTTTTTCTGTTGTCATCCACTAGTTCCTCTCCTCATTCTTTCGTATTTGATTGCGTGTTAATTGAGCCGTTTGTGCTACTTTGGGTCATCTATTGGCATTATGACACAGGCTGATTCCGCTCTTCATCCCGATTCTTGTCAGCAAGATAATTTCTTACAAACATCGACTAAAAATCACCCGTGTTTAGAAACAATTAGCTTGAATCGATGCTTCAGAATGAAGTATCCGTGATCACGTTCTCAAAACCCGAGAACACTTTAGACAATCAATGAAGTCGTTACGGCAACCGACTCAAAATCCCCTGCAGTGCATACAAAACTGTCTGTTGCCTGACATCTTTACGGTCACCCGGAAATACCATTGACTCGCATTCAACTTCGTTGCCGTCCACACACCAGCCGAAATACACCATGCCTACAGGCTTATCTTCCATGCCGCCACCCGGGCCGGCAATCCCGGTGGCAGATACGGTAACTGCACAACCCGAGCGATCTCTGGCACCTTGGGCCATTTGCATCGCAATCTCGGTACTGACTGCTCCAAATTTGAGCAGATCCGCATGGTCGATTCCAAGCAAATCCTCTTTAGCGCTGTAGCTGTAAACAATGTGCCCTCGATCAAACCAGGCAGAACTACCCGCCAGATCTGTGCACACTTTAGCAATCCACCCACCGGTGCAGGACTCTGCTGTTGCCATGCGCCAGCCACGCAAAACCAGCTGAGCCGCCAGTTCGTGCAGCAATTCGTCCACTTTATCGTCAAAATCATTCATCAATAATGTCTTACCGGGTAGTGATCTATTTTCAGGTGATATATTCACCCACATGGGGCTAATTTACACGTTCCGGCATGCCATCACCAGCCGATTACTGTAGCCGACCTGAGGTATTCCTCTGCAGAGGCCGCGCGAACCTGCTCTGATCAACTGGAATGTCAGGCTGTTACAGCTTGATTCACAAAAATAACCACCACAGAACTGAAGCAGTTACGCCTATATAGCTAACTTTCTTTAGTGTAGACCTACCGCAAAATTCGGTCTAAACAGGTTATAAATCATTGCCATCACAGAAAATAAGATGGCTCAAGTTGCTGTATTCAGAAATCGTCCGAAGGAAGATGCTCAATGCTGTGGCAGGTTACCTCGTGGTTTTGATAACCGTTTTGTCAGTAGCCGATCTGGTTTTACCGGGCCTGCCTGTGCCAGATGGGCTTTATCGTATTATCGTCATAGTGTTGGTAGCTTTCATTCCTGTTGTGGTCGCTCTGAGTTGGTTTTTGACATCACCAGTGCTGGTATTGTCCGGACCATATCAAGAAAGGAATTTAATAAGAAAGTTGCAGCAAGCAAGCGCATTCAGGTACAAGGGCAGTATTCTTGCCACACAGGATATTTGCAGAGAATCAGGAGTTGAATCTTCGGTAACCGGTTCGATTAACCATTACGGCAACCGGCTTGTAGTTCAAGCTGAACTGGTAGATGCGGAACAGGACTCTCAAATATGGGGTGAGCGTTATAACGCTAAATGGTAAAACCTGTTTGACGTTCAGGAAGAAATTGCCACAAAGATTTCAAAGTCCCTCAAACCGGAGTTGTCAAAAGATGAACGTGAACCGCTCAAACACAGGGAAACCGCAAGCCTCGCGGCATACAAAGACTATCTTCAAGGTCGCTTTCTTTGGAATAAGAGAACACCTGAGGATGTATTCAATTCCATTTCGGTTTTTCATTCCGCGCTTGAAAAAGACCCATCGTATGCGGTCGCGTACTCCGGAATGGCGGATGCCTACAATATTCTTGGTTACTACAGCATCCTGTCTCCGAGTGAGCCCTATCCGCTGGCCAAGAATGCAGACCTCGAAGAAACTGCATTTTATGATCCGGAATCAGGCCAGTTATTGACCGGCAGTATGATGGACTACTGTCTGCTGAAGGTGACAGTATTTTGATTGGCGCAATGACCTGTCACGCCCAGGTCGCAGAAAGTGAACTCATACAGCAAAAAATTCCGGCACTGGCCTATCTTGCCGGACAGATTGGAGATGCCCAGGTACGTAACCGGGGCACACTGGCTGACGGCTTACCTGCCAACATTGGCGAAACAAGTGAACTGCTTGCAGCTGGTGATTACATTGCCGGCCAGGATCTGGCGACGGCGGCCTACGAATGGAACTACCCAAAACAAATGGTGGCGATCCGTCTCGCCGAGTCTTCCGGCAAGCTTGACTCTGTTAGCCGTGATATTTACGGAGAGGATTTTCTGATAGAACGTCCTTTGCTGGCTGCTTTGCGTGAATCCAGCGTCCGGGCACCGGTATTGTTGATAGATGAAATCGATCGTTCCGATGAGCACTTTGAAGCTTTTTTGTTGGAATTACTATCTGATTTCCAGATCAGCATCCCGGAATTAGGCACCATATCAGCCACTGTACCACCCATTGTAATCTTCACGGTCAGCCTTACGAGGGTAATGACCGTGACGCCAGACACCACCCCGGCCGCAGTGCGGACAACGCTGTGGTCGGTACGCTTCCGGATGATGCTTCAGATGGTAAAGGTGTTGATCCAGTGACTCGATTGCTGGCAGAATATGGCACATAGGCTGGTCTCTTTTCCTGTTGTGATTTGTTTGCGCATACCACGATATTAAAGGATGACCAGCCTTTCTTTCGCTGTTTCTGTCTCGGACTCTATAAGGGAATGTTCTTAATAGGACCCTGGCGGACCGGGGGATATTTTAGGCCGCTTGGCCTAGAAGAAGGAAGGACGTAACACTGGGGATGACGTGTGCTGGCTCGCAATGCAACAGTGATATTGCTGAGTGATGGTCTTGAGCGGGATGCAAAGGTCGACCTGGAGTTCCAGATGCGCCGTCTCAAGCGGAGTTGTCAGTAGCTAATCTGGATGAACCCTATGCTGCGATACGACAAATTCGAACCCAAGGCCAGCGGCGTCCAAAAAATGCTACCCCACGTTGACCGTTTTGTGTCTGCACATAATCTGAACAGCATCAGTGAATTATTTGAAACTTTGAGGCATACCTGAAGTACGAAATACTGGAATACTGGAATATGGTTTTCGTGTCCATTTAAGTCTGGTCTCAACTTTTTATTTACCACAGTAAGTTTAAATTTCAAATAATGTATAGGTTTTGTATAATTTATAGTGTAGTATTTATCTATTAACACCACTTTATATATACAAATATGGCACTGCACATGAAACACTTTAATCTGCACATACCTTCGAAGCACCGGAAGGGCCATAAGGTTGAAAACAGATGCCGGCTGTCAGGATAATCTGATGGCATCAGACTCCACGCCTCGACATCCTTTTCGAACATTTTTGATACGAGCTGGTATTTTTCTGGCAGTCATTGGTGGAATTTATCTGCTGGCAGGACTTGCCGGCATTGCGCCCATGACACTTGAAACGCTTGGCTGGAGCAATATTCGCATCGTCTCGGGTCTGGCAATTTTCGGTTGCCTGATGGCTGCAGTGGGCTATGGCGATGAATAATATAAAACTCTCATTAACTAAACCTGGAGGACAACAATATGTTTAAGAAAGCCGACTTTTTCTTTCTTCTGGCCGTAATGATCTCTTTTTTTGTATCAGGGTATCTTTGGTTCAGTGGTCAGCGCATGGAGGGCATTTTCACAGCTATCTGGGTGCCGGCCATTCTGGGTTTCGGCATCTATTTCAAACTCATGGTAATGGGAGCCCGTAACAATGAATGATACTGTACTCCTGTTAACCGGTGTCATGGTGTTTGGCTTGATGGTTATCGCTGTGATCTTGACAATAGTTGAGTTTAAGCGGATAGGGAAAAAAGACAAAGCAAGGTTGGCCAAATCGAAACGAGATGGCTTAGCCGGAAAATAGCTGCACGATAGTTGAACCAGGCAGGCAAACTGTACCACTGGTTGTTCGGGGATTATTATTGTGGGCCTGTAAAAGCGCTCCCAAACCCGACTTTGTTACTCCTGAGCATCGTCCGCACCCGATTTACCCCAGTGTGGAAGCCGATTGGGATGGCCAGCCCTTTAGACCAACAGGCCATGGTGCCATACAAAAGCCCCCGCTGCCATTGACCAGAACTTCAAAGATTCCCCAAAACAGCTAAGCCATGGCAATGATCCCTACGCTGGTTTTTGTCATAATACCCTCGTCAGTTATCTGATAGCGATAAGATTGATTATTCCTTGCCGTGCTGCGAACGCTTTCATGAGATAATTTCGTACTGGCATTTGACTACCAAATACCTTAAAAAATAATTTTCTACTAATCTGGGTTTAAACCAGTATTAAAGGCTTGAACCTGTCATGTCGTACAAAAAACCCTCAGGGATGACCCATGTTGTTTAAGGACTATTCTAAGCGTTGGCAGTTTAGACTGCCGATCATTGCAATCGCAATTTTCTCTTCCGTCAATGTTAGTGCTGAGGACATATCGTCTCCACGTCCTGTCATGCAGGCATCCACTCTTGAGGTTGCACCTGTTTTGGATGGTGAAGTACTGGCTGATCCTGCCTGGCAAAGTATTTCACCAGCAACGGGTTTCTGGCAGGTTCAGCCCAACGAAGGACAGGCCGCTACGCAAAAGACCGAGGTTTTTATTGGCTATGCTGATGATGCCTTATATATCGGCGTAATGGCTTACGATGACGACCCTAAAGGCATTATTGTTACGGACGGCCGACGTGACAGGAGTCTGAACGAGTCTGACAGCTTTCAAGTCATTATTGACGGCTTTCTGGACCAGCAAAACGGCTTTGTGTTTGGGACCAATCCAGCGGGCATGGAATACGATGCGCAGGTGGTCAAAGAAGCTTCCAGCGGGACATTTGGTGGCACGGGGTTCAACATTAACTGGGATACCAGCTGGAGTGTCAAGGCAAAGATTTCCGAAATTGGCTGGAGCGCTGAAATGCGTATTCCGTTCAAAAGCCTGCGCTATGGTAAGGGTGAAAACCAGACCTGGGGAATCAATTTTCAGAGAAACATCCGACGCAACAATGAGATTGCGTATTGGGCTCCGTTATCGCGACAGTACAACCTCAATCGGGTTTCCGAGGCCGGTACGATTGAAGGCATTTCACCGTCTTCAGTCAGGAATCTGAAAATCACCCCTTATGGTCTTGTCAGGGCAGGGCGTGGTGGTGAGATTGAAGGAACCGATACAGATACGGAATTTGGTTTTGATATCAAGTATTCCATTACACCCGGTCTGACACTGGATCTTACTTATAACACTGATTTTGCCCAGATTGAAGCAGATGAGCAGCAGGTCAATCTTGATCGTTTTAATTTATTTTTCCCGGAAAAACGAACATTTTTCCTGGAAAATGCAGGTCAGTTCACCGTCGGAAACAGCGGTGAAGCCCAGTTATTTTTCAGTCGGCGAATTGGCATTGCCGAAGATGGCGAAGTGATACCCATCGATGCCGGCGCCCGGGTTTCCGGGAAAATCGGTGAACGGACCAATGTCGGTTTCCTGTATATGACCTCCGGTGGCGTCGAGGGAGTAGCACCCGAAAACGCGTTTACCGTGGCACGGGTCAACCAGGAGCTAGGCGAACGGTCGTCGATTGGTGTGGTTTTTGTCGAGCGCAAAGGTGATGGTTCCTATCTGCTCCCGGAATCTGCAGACAAGAACAGAACTTATGGTATCGACGGTCGTCTGGCTATAGGTGAATTCACCCTCATCAATGGCTGGCTATCACAAACTGACACCCCTGATCTTGATGGTGATGATATCGCCTACTCACTTAAGGGTAGTTACAATTCGCCGGAATGGAGTCATGGAATCGAATACACCGAAGTGCAGGCCAATTTCAATCCGGAAGTCGGATTTCTGTCACGTTCCGAATATCAAAAATTTGCCAGCAACAGCCTGCTGCGCATCCGGCCCGATGATTTATGGGGGCTACTGGAAATACGTCCGCATTACAGTTACCAACGGTACCGGGATTTTGACGGTTTTGTAGAAACCGGCTATTTACATACGGATGTGCACTGGGAGTGGAAAAATGGTTATGAATTTCACACCGGCTACAACGTTTTCAGGGATGGCATTAAGGAGCGCTTCGATATTGTGGACGATGTCTGGATTGAGCCGGGCACCTATTATGGATCTGAAGTTGCACTGAATTTCAACACGGATGAGTCCAGGAACTTTTCATTTGGTATGCGCGCTTCAATCGGTGACAAGTTTGGCGGAGACCGTTTGCTGGCATCACCCCGCATTGATTACCGTATTGGTGACAAATTCAGTTCCAGTTTATCGGTCAACTACAATCACTTTGATCTGCCGGTTGAGGACGGAAAGTTTGCAGTCACACTTTCGCGCCTGCGTCTGTCCTACTCTTTTACACCAAAGATCCTGCTTCAACTCCTGGCGCAATACAACGATGACAACGAAACGCTGAGTACCAACCTGCGATTTTCGTGGTTACGCACCGCCAATACCGGTCTGTATCTTGTTTACAATGAATTTGATGAGAGAGGGGTTGGCGCACTGCCTACCAGTCGTGAAGTGATACTCAAATACAGTTATATGTTTGATGTCTTCCAGTAGCTACGGACTCGGGATGACCGGATCTTTGCCATACCCGGCATAGATCGAATCAAATTGTTCAGGGTCATGATTGCCCACAATGGGTTCATTCGTGCTGCCAGCAATGGTACCGGTGGAGTAAGGTTCACATTGACATTTTAGAGTGATCTTCACTCTAAATCCTATGTATATCCATAAGTTGAACTCCGATATTACATATATTATACTAAAGCAATGATTAAGCGGCACATAGCATCGGAATTGATGATTTTGTTGGCAGAATACCCTGTCATCACCATTTTGGGACCCCGGCAGGCAGGTAAAACCACGCTGGCTAAAAAAGAATTGAAAAACCACAGCTATGCCAATCTCGAGAACCCCGAGACTCGTCAATTTGCCAGCGATGATCCAAAAGGTTTTTTGGCACGATTCAAGGGTGATGTCATCCTGGATGAAATCCAGCGAGTACCTCAACTGCTCAGTTACATCCAGACAATTGTCGATACCAGGCACCGAAACGGTCAGTTTGTGCTCACCTGTTCCCACCAACTTGCATTGAGGGAGGCAATCACCCAGTCCCTGGCTGGCAGAACCGCTATTCTGAATCTCTATCCCCTGTCCATTGATGAGTTAGCGGAGTCAGGTATCTCTTTCTCATTGACAGAGAACTATATTTATCATGGTTTCCTGCCCCGTATTTACGATCAGCAACAACGCCCAACACAGGCCTGGTCAAATTACTACCAGACCTATATTGAACGCGACGTCAGGCAACTCATCAATCTTAAGGATTATTCCTTATTTGAGAAATTCATGAAATTACTGGCGGGTCGGGTAGGACAACTGATGGACTATACATCTTTGGCCAACGATGTCGGTGTGAGTGCAAAGACGATCAAGCACTGGCTTTCAATTCTGGAAGCGTCTTTTGTTGTTTACAAGCTACCTCCGTATTTCGAGAACTTTGGCAAGCGTGTTGTCAAATCACCCAAATACTACTTTTTTGATACCGGACTGTTGGCTTTTATGCTTGGCATTGAAAAGGCCAGCCAGGTCAGTAGAGACCCTCTACTGGGGCACATGTTTGAAAACCTGGTTGTCATCGAGTGCCTCAAAACACGCACCAATGCCGGCAAGCTACCCAACTTGTATTTCTTCAGGGACAGTAACGGCAATGAAGTTGATATCCTTTTTCAAAATGGCAGAGAACTGACGGCAATCGAAATTAAATCCAGTGCGACTTACAAGGCCTCTTTGCTAAAAGGACTCAAGCGCATTTCATCACTGTCACCACAGGTGAAACACAGCTATCTGGTTTATTCAGGGGACTATTTTGAGTTCAGCGATGGAATAACGGCGTTGAAGTATGACCAGGTGAGTGAAATATTTTCGGAGTCAAAATTGGCAAGTACGATATAGTCACCCACGACTTCCTAAGTTAAACTTTCACCGATGCCATCACCAGCCGCTTCCAAGTACTCTGACCATACGCCCCTGATGCAGCAATAGAAGTGTCAGTCTTGCATATCAATTAGTTAAATTTTTTTTGCTCTTTTTTTACTCTTGAATTAGAGGTTAAAATTTGACTGGGTGCCAGTTAAGGGTGTAATTTACCAGTGTTGGTTTCTACGGCCACCAAAAAGAATGCCGCTTTTAAGAGCGGCTTTTTTGTGCCTGAAGGAAATTTGCAGCTTGATTTTTTTCTTGAACCTGCAAAGTCAACCCCCTACACTAGGCGCGTTGGTTCCGTGCGACCAATAAAAGCAAACCGCCTTCCTGGCGGTTTTTTTATGTCCGTGATATTTCCATTCTGGAGTTCGTATGAAAATTCGACTTCGGTTGGTGACGAAGCGTTGGAAGTTCTCATTTAAAATGAGTTGTCTCCAAGCTACGTTTTTCATTCTTCTTGTGAAGATCGACATCAACCTAATTGTCCAATTCATCGCACCGTACTTAGCATAACTAACTTTTAGATTTTGTGGCGGTTGCCCTTTGATGCAATCTGCGCTCCCGTTCGCCTGCGATTTGTGAAACTCCCTGACAACATTTCTTCCAACCTCTCTTTCGATAATGGCTTAAATAAGCAAACCGTATCCTCTCCTTCGATTATGTCTTCGTCTTCCCAACACTGCGTCTTTCCGCAGTGAACGCAAATTTCCTCAGTTGGGTTTTTGTTCAAACTTCTTCTCCTTAAAATCTTTCAACCATTTCTTTTCGCCCAGTGCTTCTTCATGGAGAATTTTCACCATTGCAGTTGACGTTTCAGAAGTAAACACGTTCAACAAACAAGAAAGATGTTTATATCTGCCGTTAATAGGATTATGAACGAAGGGTTCTTTCTCAAGCTCTACAGGCACGTAGCAGTAGACGCATTCAACTGTCTTTTTCATTTATGCCTTCCTTACGCCCAGTGTCGTAACACACTTGCAGATTCTTTATAAAAAATTCTGCGAACCCTTCTGGGATAGCAGATTCATTAGGGAAGAAACCAATCTTAACCAGGTCTTTCTTAAGCTCTGGCACTTTCATTCCTACCATATAGCGTCTTGATGGAAATTTGATTACATTACTCATTTCATTTACCTCCTTTTAACCACTTTTACTCCCCTTTTGGCATACAAATCAATGAAATACTTTAATTAAAAAAGGGGCCTTCCCCATTTGTAGTGGGTGATTCAAGTCTTTATGCCAGCGGGATAAAGGTGTAGTCCACCTAGATGGAAGTAAATTGCGTTGTGGAATCGTTGTTTGTTCCTGAAGCCGCGAGCCCGACTCTTCACTGTTTTGATGCGCGAGTTCATGCTTTCTGCGTGACTGTTATTCACCCCCAGCAGCACCGCATTGAGA